>JACDJA010000119.1_pt1 | contig 110112 bp, 92 predicted proteins | sample 7449241 | NCBI WGS metagenome assembly JACDJA01 (sample SAMN14253289, study PRJNA609438) | sludge metagenome | isolation source: initial anaerobic sludge | collected 2018-12-20 | reverse complement strand
CAACATCTTCGATTGAGTCATACAATACTTGCAATATGTAAGTAGGATTGTGTGCGAATGCACCAGGATCCTTCATTGCATACTGGAAGTTGTAAGCCGCTCTCAGTAATCTTGGTGTCCAACCTTTGAAGCCGTTTGCATAAGATGCTTCATCAGGGTCAGCTTCACCATTTCCATTGGTATCACTGAAGAAATATGGATAGGCATGCGAGTCGTAAACCAATGGATTGTCCTGTTCGGCTGAATATTCTTTGATTGCTTCATAAAGCAAGTCAATTAAAGTTTCAACTTCACCAGCGATTCCTTCAGTAGTGCCATCACCATCATAATCTTCGGTCAAGGTCATACGAATGTTTTCTGGATTATCGGTTTGGTGACAACCCTGGCAGGTTTGTGCTTTGACATTTAGGCCATGCACATCATGGCAGTCAACACAGGTTGAGAAACCAACCACGTGTGCATATTGACCTGCATAAGTTTTGCCTTCATATTCGTAAACACCTTTTGCATCGGTTCCAAATAAAGTTGCTCCGGCTGCAAAATAGTGAACGTTTCTGAAGCTCAAACCTTCGACAACGTCATCATCACCTGCTTCACCAATGGCACGATCAACACTGACGGTTGATTCACGTCCTTGATGGCAGTTCAGACATAAATTGGCTGATGGTTTTTCTGAAAATCCTAACTCAGCACCGCTGGGGAAGGTTACCGTTTCTAAAGCATAAACGGCTGGCCATTCTGCCGAATTATGGCAGGTTTCACACCACAGTCCACTGGTAGGTGCATTGGAAATGTTTGTGCCTTCTGAAATAAACTGTGGTAGACCCGTTGCAGAGTGACATTTAGCACAGGAAGCTGGAACAGCTCCTTCTGCATCCCAATGTCGCCAGGCTTCTGTATTGCTGGCGAAGTGACCTGCGTCATCTCTGGCTGCTGTGCTGAGATCAACTGGTGTGTCGACAACAGTATTCAAGTCAGCAATCGAATCATGCAAAAGTTGAATCAGATATTTTCCACCATGAGCATACCCACCGGGGTCTTTGCTAACGGTCATGAAGTTGTATGCAGCTTTGAGCAAACGCGGTGACCAGGATGCGAAAGCGTTTGGAAATACAGCTTCATCTTCTGTGAGTTCTCCATCAGCATTTGTGTCATTGAAGAAATACGGATATGTATGAGCTTCAAAACCAATAGGCATTTCAAGAACTTCAGTAGCATAGGTTTGCATAGCTGTATACGTCATTGCTGTTAAGCTTTCGAGTTCGTAAAACATTCCTTCAGCTACGTCGCCATCACCATCATAATCCATGAAAGATGAGGGTTCACGGATTGCGCGTAAATCTTCAACACTGTTTGCTTCATGACAACCAGCACAGGTTTCGAGTTCTAATTCTAATGAATGCGAGTTATGGCATTCAAAGCAGGTTTGAACTCCATCAACATGTTCAAACAAGGTGTCATAGGTCATGCCTTCATATTCATAACCACCTTTAACTTCGGTGCCATAGCGACTAACAGCAGCTGCATAGTAGTGGATATTAATGAAGCCAAGATCAGCGGAAACTTCATCTTCATCCACACCAGCGTTTGCAACCGCTTCATCTACCTGGACTTTGGAAGCGCGTCCCTGATGGCAGGTCATACAAACAGCTTCGCTGCCTAATCCAGTTAGCTCAACTCCAGATGGGAATTTCACGGTTGATAAGGCCATGGTGGCATCGTTATGGCAGGTTTGGCATTCGATGACGGTATCAACAGATGCATTTGCATCTACCACGAACATCTCACTACCATCAGCACCCACAAAATCCTGGAAGCCAGTTGAACTATGGCAGGTTGCGCACGCCACGGGAACTTCCATTGGGTCTTCTTCATCCCAATGGCGGAAAGCTTCAGCTTCTTTATCAGCATGTGGGGATTCTTTCCAGAGTTCCTCGAAAGGTGCGTCTACCGTTTCCGGTAGTTCAGGACATGGCTCTGGTTCAGGACATGCCTGCGTTGGAACTTCCTGAGGAACCGCTGGAGCTTGAGTAGCTTGGGCGCAAGCGGAAAGCGCCAAAACTGCTAAACCAAGAATTATTACAAGTGCGAATTTTATTGTTGGATTTCCTTTCATAAATCTCTCCTCTGACTATAAAATGGGTGAACTAAATAATTGATTAAATTATAAGCTACACACCTCCTAGATTAAAATAAAATGAGAATTGCTAAAAAGTATATCAATGATTGATTATTAAAACAATATTAAATTGTTGACTAATTTCATATATAATACTTTACAATAATTAAAAATTGTCATATTTTTAGATCACTGTACAAATATTATCATTCAGAATTGTGTTATTGTACAAAAAATGTGTCAAAAACAAAAAATTTTATCGAGGTATTTGAAAATGTGAATCTTAAAATTTTCTGTAAAATAAGATGAAATTCTAAATTAAAGAATTGGAAGAGAAATAAGTAGAAGATGATTGTTGGAATTTTATCCGATACACACAATGATTCGCATAATATTCAGAAAGCTCTGACTATTTTTAAAAAAAGTAAACCTGAATTGCTTATTTTTTGTGGAGATGCCACCAGTATTGCTTCCTTAGAATGGTTTTGTGAATTCCCAATGATTTATGTCTTTGGTAACGGGGATTTTCTGACAGGTGAGATTCAAGCTTTCTTAAAGGCATATCACCCTTCGAATTTTGCAGGTTATGCTTTCGAAGGGGAGTTGGACGGAAAATTCATTGGTGTAACCCATGGTCATTTGGAGGAAAAATTAAACGAAATGCTCCACAGTAATCGTTTCGATTATGTTTTCACCGGGCACACACACTTGCGAATGGATAAACGCATTGGAAGAACCCGGGTCATTAATCCGGGTTCATTGGGGGGATTAAAAAAACAATCCAGAAGTGTTGCGCTTCTGGATTTAGAGACAGATGAGTTAAGTTTTGAAATAATTAGTTAAAACTTTCGCTCGTTCTTTACCAACGTGCATGATGCTCCTCTGCAAAACCAATCAAATCATTAATTTGAATGGTTTCGCCGTTATCCGTAACCAATGTCCCGGAGTATTTTCCAAACATTTGATGAACTTCAGAATAAAGCAATTTCACATCAGTTTTGGCGGTGCGATCAAGGAAAGGTTGAAAGGTGAGATTTACACGCAGGTCTTCAGAAACCATCGTCCATGGCTGCATAAAATCATTGGGATTGTACTTAAATTCAATTTTTCCAATTTTGTGGATCTTGCCATTCAAAATAAAAGCATTTTCTGAAGCTGCGCTGGTATCACCAAACCCATAGCCCATATTTAATCCGATGGTTTGCTGATCGGATGTAAAGCCAGATGCAGAAGCCCAAACCCAAAACGAATCATATGCCCAAACACCGCGCCCCCAGTCCAAATTACCCAATGCGGAATCGGGAGTCAGATCGTATTTCTGACCAAGATACTCAACCCATCCAGTTGCTGGCAGACAGTTGATTTTGCGGTTGAAATAAAAACGACGTTTCTCGATTGGGATGACTAAATTCATTGATTCGTGACCGCCGGGTAGATTCAATTTGTATTCTGCCTTTAACGCCTGTCCATTTTCAAAGTTAGCCCAATTAACGGATAGCTTTCTTTGGTCATTGGTTGTATAAAAAGTCAGATTAACTTTGTCGTTTTTATATTGGGTAGTGCCATCCTGGCTGTTACGGGGAATGGTGACACCACTGGCGAAGGGGATTGAGATTGTTTCTTCATGCATTTTTCGATTTTCAAAATCAACCACATAGGCAAATACCATCCCCAGGTAACCAATATCAGAAACAGTAAATGAAAAATAATGGGTTTTGGTGGTCAATCCGTAGTAATCCCAGCGTTTCATGCGCAATGGTTGTAGAAATTTTAAGGCATAAAAATTGGCATTTTCCAAATTGGAATCTAAGATGGGTTGTGGAGACCAGCCAGCGATTGATACTTCTCCATTTTCTTTTAATAGTGGACCAGCCTGGGTTATCCGAGTTTCCATTTTCGCTCCTTTTCTAAATTTGATCTAAAGCTTGTGAGAGATCTTCAATCAAATCTTCAATATTTTCTATTCCAACTGAAAGTCGAACCAGCCCATCGGTGATTCCTGCTTTTAATCTGTTGGCTGGTGCAACATTGACATGACTCATGCTGGCAGGATGTTGAACCAGGGAGTCAACATTACCCAGGGTTGTCACCAAAGAAAAAAGCTTAACATGGTTCATAAAATTGACACCGGCTGCGTAACCACCTTTTAATTCACAGGCAAGCATGCCTCCAAAGGCAAACATTTGCTCTTTTGCCAGGTTGTGATGTGGGTGGTTGGGAAGTCCAGGATAGTATACGTTTTCAATTTTTTGGTGTTGTAATAACCAATTTGCGATTTGACTTGCATTTTCACAATGGCGTTGCATTCTTAATTCAAAAGTTTTTAAGCCTAAATACGTGAGCCAGGCATCAAATGGAGAAGGGGAAGCACCAAAAAGTTTGAGATGATTATAAAGATTTTCATTCACCCATTGAGGGTGTTTACTCAATGCTACCCCACCGATGAGCGCGCCATGTCCACTGAGATATTTGGTTGTGGAGTGCAAAACTACATCAGCTCCTAAATTGAAGGGGCGCTGGCAATATGGGCTGGCAAAAGTATTATCGCAAATTACCCAAGCATTATAATGGTGAGCAATCTCTGCCACTGCTTGAATATCTATCAGTGATAAATTTGGATTCGAAGGGGTTTCGACATACGCTATTTTTGCATCGGGATGTTTTTTAAAGGCATGTTCCCAATTCGCTACATTACCATCTTCAAGCCAAATTATGGTAATGTTGTTTTGATTTGCCAAATGATGTAAAAAACTGTACGTTGCCCCATATAGATTTTGATGGGTGATTATTTTTTCACCACATTTTACACAGGAGAGCACTGCCGCGGAAACAGCACCCATGCCAGATGAAAAAAGTTGGCCATCAATAATGGATGAACCATCGCTTGCCAGGTCTATTGCTTCAAGGGCTGCGATTTTATCGACCACCTGGCGTTGGTTGGGATTCCGCATCCGCGTGTAAACATAGCCTTGTTGTTGGTTTTGAAAAAGTTCAGCACCGGTTTCAGCATCAGGAATGCGAAAAGCTGAGGTTTGATAAATGGGGGCGATATGGGCTCCCAGATCATCGGATTCCTCGGCATGGTGGGTAACAATGGTTGAAATTCCAGGTTTGTGGTGTGACATACCATCCTCCGATCAGGTTGATATTTTGATTATACTGCCTAACCTGGCAAATTAGAATCGGGGTTGGATATTCACGCTTTAAACTGGAAAGAGTTTGAGAGGGTGACCTGCGTTGAAAAAGACATTTACCCGTTCACCAGGATCGAAGATTTCGGTGTGTAATTTGAATACATGCAGGATCTCCCCCGAATCTAATTGAACCCGATAGAAATTGAATGCACCTCGAAAAAACCGATTGAGGATTTTGCCATTTCCTTTTGCGCTTAATGAAAAGTCGATGTCATCCGCGCGTATCGCAATTTCAACTGCGAGATTTGGTGATAAAGAATGTTGTTGTAGTAAAAATCCCATTTGGGTTTGAACACCATTTGGAACAGTTATACCTGGTAAGAAATCGCTATCCCCCATGAATTGAGCGACAAAACGTGTGCCACTATCGTGAAATATAAATTCTGGCTTTCCGAGCTGCTCAATTTTTCCACGATTGAAAACAGCCAGGTGATCACCCATAAAGAGGGCTTCTTCCTGATCGTGGGTCACAAAAATTGCGGTTGTGTTGGATGCTTTGAGAATACTTCTTACTTGCTCCCGTACTTCGAGTCTTAAATGAGCATCCAGACTGCTGAAAGGTTCATCCAACAATAGCAATTCGGGGTAAGGAGCCAAAGCTCGTGCTAAAGCGATTCGTTGCCGTTCTCCACCTGATAACAGGTGTGGGTATCGATTAGCGAGCGTTGTAGCGCTAATTAATTCTAGTAGTTCGTTAACCCGATCATGTTTTTCCCTTTTGCTCTTTCCTTTTAGACCAAACGCTATATTATCAAATACTGTCAGGTGAGGGAATAATGCATAATCTTGAAATACCATGCCAATATTTCTCTTTTCAGGTGGAACGAAAAAAACATCGGAACTAATGATGTTGTTTTTTAATTTGATTATTCCTTGATCTGGTCTTTCTAAGCCGGCAATTAAGCGAAGTGTGGTGGTTTTTCCACAACCACTTGGCCCAACGAAAGAAAGAATTTCCTGGTCCAGAACTGAAAATGAAATATTATTCACAGCAGGACTTGTGTTTTCAGAAAAGTGTTTTGATAAGTTTTTAATTTCTAATTTCATCGTTTGAAAACAGCTTCCCTTCTCAGTAAAAAGTAAAATGGGATGATCGAGATGATAACTAACAAAAGTGCAGCCGGGGCAGCCTGGAAATAAAAACCTTCTTCAGACCAAATCCAAACGCGCACAGCCAGCGTCTCAAACCCTGCGGGACGTAACAATAGGGTTGCGGGTAGTTCTTTTAATGAACTCATAAAAACTAAAGCCCCACCAGCTAATAAACCTGGGAATATCAGCGGTAAAGTAACCTGGAAAAAAGTCTGAATTGAATTGCGTTTTAACAGTCTGGCTGCATCTTCTAATGAATGTGACAACTGACGTAACGTAGCTTCACTCGAACGTACAGCCTGAGGAATGTATCGCAGGACATAAGCCATGACGACAATCAGAGGCGTGGCATACATAAATGGCAGGAATCTGTTGACTAATAAAACCAAACTTAGGGCAACAACAACACCGGGGATTGCGTATCCAATCTGGGATAATTGGGAGAATAATCTGGATACTTTTCCAGGATGTCTGGTTGTATAAATTGCGACCGGTAAAGAGAGTAGCACCGCCAGGATGGCTGCAAATCCAGCGCTCCAGAAACTATTAAAAACGTAATTACCAATCCCCTTTGAGCCTACCTGCATGGATGTAAGGAGTGTGTTGTCGAAGAGACCTTCGATACTCCAGAAAACAAGGAAGGTTAATGGAACAATAAAGCTCACGAAAATCACCATCAAAACACTGACCAGGGCGACTCCTCGATACTTTCCGAGATCTACCAGTTTTGCAGGACGCCAATGAGCACCAATTTGCGTAAATTGTGCTTTGCCCTGTATTTTGATTTCTGCGAACAAGAAAAATAATGCCAGTAATATCAAAACACTACTGAGAATGGATGCAGCAGAGCGATCGTATCGACCGGCTAATTGCACAAAAATGGATGAAGAAAAAGTTTCAAAACGAAGCAGTGCTACTGTGCCATATTCAGCCAGAATATCAAACGCAACTAATATTGCACCAGCAATAATGCCAGGACGCAGGATGGGTAATGTTACTTGCCAGAACGTTTGCCACGCATTGCGCTTTAACATTCTGGCAGCTTCATCGATACTCGCATTCATTGATCGAAAGGCTGCTCCGCTCAACAAGAATATGTAAGGAAAAGAAAAAATAATCAGAACAAAAGTTGCTCCCCAAAAACCGGTTGGGTTGGGTAGTGAAATGACACCGTTACTTATTTGATCTATCCATTGGGAAACGATTCCACCTCCTGGACGTAACAATGCCAGATGGATAATTGCACCTATATAAGGTGGAATAGCAAGCGGAAGCGCTAACAACCAGCGGAAGATTTTTCTTCCGGGCAGGTTTGTTCTTTCTGTCAACCATGCCATACTGACCCCAATGATGGCGGTACCGGCAGTCACGGAAATAACTAAAATCAAAGTATTGATAAGTAGTTTCAGCAAACGTGTCTGAATGATTCGTTGCCATACTTCAAATTCACCACCCAACGCACGAATTAAAATGTAAACAATGGGAATGATGGCAAACAAAGCCACTCCTCCCGCCAGTATGGCTACTTTTGGAAAGAAGGCCTTCTTTATAAATGAAACACGTAAAGTGTTACTTTTGATCATTTACGGGAGGTTCGCCATTTCGATTAGTTCAAATGTTTCATCAAAGCGGTTGACAACCTGAGCCAATTGAATATTTGCCAATGCCAGGTTCTCAATTGGACTAATCTCTGTATGTAATGCAACTCCTGGCAGGAGTGGGTATTCAAAATTGCCCTCTGCAAAAATCTTTTGACCTTCAGAAGACACCAAAAAATCGAGGAATAATTTAGCGTTGGCTGGGTTCTTTGCACCATTGATGATGGCGGCTGCAGTTGCGTTCGTAATCATCCCGATTTCATCTGGACTTTGGTCGGGATAAATGATACCGACATTACTGCCTTCGGCTAGCTGGAGGTAATAGTAGTAATGATTGACCAATCCGAGTTTGAATTCACCTGCCGCAACTGCTTTGCGCACATCGCTATGACCTCCAAAGAAGGTGACATTATTTTCCATCAATCCATCTAACCAGGCTTGCGTTTCTCCCTCCCCAACCAGCTGAATCATACTGGCAATTTGAGCTTGCATAGAGGCATTGGTGGATCCAGCAGCGGCAATCTGACCATTCCATTTTGGATCGGTGAGATCGAATAGAGTGGTCGGTAGTTCATCCTGGCTGACCAGATCTTTGTTATACATGATCACCCGCAGGCGTTGGGTGAGTCCGATCCAGGTTGCATCTTCAGCTTTGAATTTTTCCGGAATGTTTTCATATCCGGCTGGTTCGTAAGCATTGAAAAGTCCTTCCTGACTGAGTGCGTGTGCAGTGAAAATTTCGGTGGTTATGAATACGTCTGCTTGTGGATTGGCTTTTTCTTCTAATAAAGCGTTTGCTAATTGGCTGTTGCTGCCTGACTTGAGTAAAACTTCAATATCAGGATATTTTTCCTGAAAAGCAGATAGCACAGGTTGAATGAGTGGTTCAGAACGACCGGAATAAAGAACTAACTTTCCAGAATTTTTGTTTTCACTATCCGAAGATGAAGTGTTAGTATTTTTTGTGGTACAAGCTGAAAGTAATAGCGTCATTGCAATAAAAATTGAGATGACTTTCTTTTGCATTAATGTTCTCCTTTTTCTTAAAGTTGAGTGATTTTTCTTTGTCTACTTGATCTGGTTAGCGAGCCTTACAAAAACGGCGTGACTAATCCAGGGAGCAAGTTGCATGATAGGGTAACCTTCAGGTCGGATCAGGCAGGTGCCGTTACTTTGTGTTGCGATTATCTGGAGTCTGGAACCGACGGTGACACCACTATGATTCAGAAAACGTCGTTCGGTTTCAGCGGTATGAAGCGCGGTGACGATGACCTCTTCTCCGGCATTGACCATGGATAAAGGTGAATCCAGGACAGGTTTATCTGGTTGGGCAATGGGATTGGAAGGAATCGGTTTGCCCATCGGAGAGGTTTTTGGAGCACCCAGGAAAGATGATAATTTTTCGACCATTTCGTCGGAAACAACATGTTCCAATTGACAGGCGATGGCATCGGCTTCCAATGGGGGATAGCCTAAATGTTCCACCAGGAATACTTCCCACATGCGTCGGTTGCGTAATAGTCGTGCTGCCTCTCTTCTACCAGAGAAGGATAATTCTACGCCTTTATAAGGTGTGTAATGGATCAAATCAGTTTCTTCCAGCTTTTTGATCATTTGGTTAGCGGACACCGGTTGTACTTTTAACCGATCTGCCAGATGATTTATGGGCACAGGATTGATACCTTCCTCATTTGCCTGGGCAATTATTACCAAATACATTTCCTGACTATCATTCATGTTATTGTTAACCTAATAATTTTTATAAAAATGTTATGTTAAGACATATAATACCAATGTTTATAAAAATTGTAAATAGAATTTTCAATTAAATTTTGGTTTTAAGGAAATGTTTCTTTAATCATTGAAGGGTTTGAGAGAATGCATCCAAAGAAGAGGTAGTTTTCTTGACGTTATGACCTCGATGCGGTATCCTTTAGGCGTCCGGGTGGGGCCGGCGCGGCAGAAACCTTCGAACCTCGTCAGGTCCGAGAGGAAGCAGCGATAAGGAGGTACCTCTGGGTGCCGCCGGGAACCCTACTCGGGCATTTTTATTATTATGAGAAGAAACCATGAGTGAAAAACCACCCATTTGCAATTATGAAGGCTCCGATTACCAAACCAGTTTTTGGGATCTGGCAGACAGGGCATATGAAGACGCGGTTGAAGCGATTGCCTTGAAAAGATTGCTTCCCCAAAAAGGGAAGTTAATGTTGGAATTAGGTGCTGGTGCTGGTAGAAATACCCCCCGTTATGCTGGCTATGACCGCGTGGTGCTCGTAGATTATTCCAAGACACAATTACAGCAAGCACAGGCTCGCTTGGGAACCAGTGAGCAATACATTTATGTGGCAGCGGATGTTTACCAGCTGCCATTTGTGGAAGGATTATTTGATGGGGCGACAATGATAAGGACCCTGCACCACATGTCTGATGCTCCTAAAGCATTGCAACAAGTTCGCGGAGTTTTGCAACAAAGCTCAATTTTTATTCTCGAATACGCCAATAAGCAGAACCTCAAAGCCATTTTCCGTTATCTCATCGGAAAACAGAAGTGGAGCCCTTTCGCATTAGAACCCGTTGAATTTGCTGCCCTAAATTTTGATTTTCACCCTCGTGCGATTCGTACCTGGTTGGCTGAGGTGGGCTTTAAATTGGAAAGACAATTGACAGTTTCTCATTACCGGATGGCTATCCTGAAGAAATTAGTACCCCATAATTTATTAGTCTGGATGGATTCAGTGGCGCAACTGACGGGTGATATCTGGCAATTAAGCCCCAGTGTTTTTACACGTAATATGGCTGTTGGTGTAACCCCAAGAGCAGCGGAAGGCACCTTCTTCAAATGCCCGGCTTGCAACAGCCCAATTGATGACACGCCACCACTGCTGGTTTGTCCGCAATGTAAGCAAACCTATTCGGCGGAAGATGGTATATACGATTTCAGGCTTGGGGAAATTTCTTAATTTTTCGCTAGTTTCAATTTAATTTTTCCACAACCCAAAAATGTGAAAGTCCAAACACCTTAAAAGGTGTTTTTTCTAAGAATTGTAGAAATTTGCGTAAGAAATTTCCAAAACCAGGGTAGCGGGCGATGATGTTGTCATAGGCACCAAAGATGATGGCACGCTGGACAAATTTTACTGGTAATCCCTTGAAGAGTTTTTCCAGCTGCTTGCGGGTATAGGCGCGCACATGTGGAGCCAATTTGTTACGGTAATAGTTTGGCAGGTAATTCACCATGGGAATGTTTCCAAATCGATAATTTCCACGCCAGTAAACGCCATGTGTTTCAAATGGGTATCCACGATTGGGGCAAAAAATAACCATTCTGCCACCGGGTTTTAAGGTACGCACCATTTCTTCCACAGATTTTCGATCATCCTCAACATGCTCAAGGACTTCATTACTGAGTAGCATATCGAAGGAGTTGGCAGGAAATGGAAGGTTTTCACCGACACCGCAGATAATCTGATCCACAAATTGATGCGCTTCATGTGTGCGCTCCAATTCAACATCCAGACCGATCGCTTGTTGGGCATCTTCAGCCAACCGTGATAAATAGGCACCTAACCCGACACCGATTTCGAAAACTTTGCCAAACCGTTGTTGCACTGCTGCCTCTCTAATCATTTGCAAGCGTCTATCTTGCCCTGCTCGCCAGACGTATGATGGTTCTCCCCGTAATGCTGCTTTTTCTGAATGAGTACTGCTCATGAAATTTGATGATTCTCCGTCAATTGGTTTTTCAATGCTACCACAGGCGTTTAGCTTTGCAAAGTTTATCTTTCAGCAGATGAAGGTTTGTAAGCACAATGAATGGCAACGGTATTAAACATAGCACGCTGGAAGGTTATCTTTTCAAAGCCAGCATTTACCAGGTAAATTACCAACTCTTCCGCAGAGAGGAAGTGATCGGTTGTTGTAGGCAGATAGACATATGCATCACGATCGCCAGTCAGTAATTTGCCTAAAAACGGGATGATTTGATGAGTATGAAAATTGATGAATGGACTAAGGATGGATTTGCGAAGTTTGGTTGTATCTAATGAAACGAAGACCCCTCCTGGTTTAAGCACTCGCCATTGTTCTTCTAGGGCGATGGGAAGATCAACCACATTTCGCAATAAAAATCCTGATACAACCGCATCAAAGGTTTCATCAGCAAAAGGGATGGACAGCGCATCTGCTGCAGAAAAGGCGATTTTTTGCCCGGAGCGTTTTTGACCGGCTTGCATCATACCCAATGTGAAATCAGCTGCGAAAACTTTACTGTGCGGATATTGATGAATTGCCTCCAGCGCTAAATCTCCAGTCCCTGCTCCTAAATCAAGCAAAGTTCCGCCAAAAGGTAGGCTGGAATTTTTGATGACCGTTTTTCGTAAGCGTATATCCATGCCACCGGTCATTAACCGGTTCATTAAATCATAACGTGGTGCAATCCTTGAAAACATGGATTGCACGGACTTTGCTTTTGATTGTTTTTCAGCGTTAATTGGCTGGCTCATATGGCACCCACGCCAGAACAATAGTGCCCTGACCAGGATCAGAAGTGAATTCTACATCGCCCCCAACATTCCGTGCACGGGTTTGCATATTGGCTAAACCATGACCGATGCTCATTTTTTTGTGTTCAAAGTCAAATCCGCGGCCATCATCACTAACTTCCAAAAGGACACGTTGCGGAGTTTTCCATAAGGTAACATTGACGCTATGCGCCCGGGCATGTTTGGCGATGTTAGCCATTGCTTCCTGACAAATGTGGAACAATGCTACCGCATGGCTTTCATTTAAATCCTGAAAACCATCACCAGGCCCTTGTAAATTGATTTCTAACAGTGTGTTGGCACGTAGCTCAGTAGTGAGCCGTTGAATGCCATTCATTAAACTTTCGTCGTGCAGCTGACGCGGACGTAAATCGAGAATATAAGAACGAATATCACGAATTGCACTATTCAAATCGGCGATCGATTGCTGGATTCGTTGGTGGGCCATTTCGGTGTCTTCATTTAATAGAAGGCGGGCGTGTTCCAGGGTTAACCCCACGGCATAGATGGATTGGATGATGCCATCATGGAGATCCATACCAATGCGTTCGCGTTCTTCCAGGATTGCCAACCGTCGCCCTTGTAAATTGAGCTGCATGTTCTCAATACCTGTCCCTACCCAGGAGCTGATAGCTGCCAGAAACTGCAGTTCAAGCTCGTCCAGTGGTTGCGGGTGACAGGTTCCGACGCACAGCACACCTAAAATACCACGGCGTCCATGCAATGGAAGCAGTGCCAATTGACGGAATTGTTTTTCGTATATAACATGCGCGATTTCATTATTTTCATCGTCAATGGGGAGGTCGAGCAAACGTGGCAAGCCATCTTTTGCTGTGACTCCCACATAGCCTTCCCCTAATTTGAAATAATCAGATTGCCAGATGGTGTCGGCGATGGTTCCGCGATGCATAGCGCGTTTCAGACTGCGTCGATCCTCCTGCATCAGGAAAAATTCACCAACCTCTAATTGCAAATAATCCATAATTTGATTGAGTGCCTTTTCGAGGATTTCATCAATATCAGAGGAAGTTGCTAAGGTCGAAGAAAGTTCATTTAAGAGAGCAAGATTTTCATTACGGCGGGTGAGAACGCGGTCACGTTGGATGAGGCTACGATACATTCTGGCATTCGAGATCGCAACTGCAGCATAAGCTGCCAGCATTTCAATCATTAATTGATCTTCTGCTGTGAATTCTGGAGCGTTCTTTTTGTTGGTTAAGTAAATTTGCCCGAGATTGCGATCCCCTAAAACAATCGGTACACCAAGAAAGGAAGTCATTTCGGGGTGCCCCGTTGGAAAACCACTGCTGCGATGGTCTTTGGTTAAATCGGGCAAGCGAATGCTTTCTTTCTTGTTCATTAATGCACCGATTAATCCTAAACCGAGCGGTGGATGTGGCATAGCTTCGACTTGAGCTTTATTCATGCCAATTGGAATAAATTGTTCCACCCTGCCTTGTTCATTATTGACACCTAAAGCAGCATACTGGGCATCAGCTTGCTCACAGGCAAGGATGGCGATACGCTCCAAGAGAGATTCTAAGGAAATATCCTGAATTAACTCCAGGCTGGCTTTGTGTAAAGCTAATAAACGCTCTTCCAGTTGTTCTCGGGTCAAAATTTGCGAAGTCATTCGATTAAAGTTTCCTCACTACGCGCTAATTTTACTTGATTTTGACTCATTATGTGTTCATTTGGAAAAGCTTGCATGATTACCTGCTGCCAGAGAAATGAGTGAGATGTTCAAGATTATAATTACATCGTGCTTAGAATTCTTGATGTTTTTAGGGTTATTGAATGAGAAAAAGTTTAGAAGGCAAGCTGTGGATTATCAGCGGAGAAATTGGGGCTGGAAAAACAATTCTTTGTGGTGCTTTGATAGACGCTTTCAGAACATTAGATTGGAATGTGACTGGTTTACGTTCTCCTGCAATCATGCAAGCTGGGGTGAAAACAGGAATTGCAGTAGAAAATCTTAGGACAGGAGAATTGCGTCAACTGGCTGTTTCGGATTACAAACCGGATGGATTGGATGATGACCCGATCCATTGGACATTTGATCCGGATGTGATGGATTGGAGTAATCAGGTTTTTTTAGATGCGGTGCCGACTGATTTATTCGTGGTGGATGAATTAGGACCATTGGAGATGAAAAAAGGAATGGGTTGGCAGAAAGCTTTGCAGGCTTTGGATTCCAGATGGTATCGTCAAGCGATTTTGATCATGCGTCCCAAATTGTTGGAACTGGCTAAACAACGCTGGCCATGGGGTGAAACGGTTGTAATCGAACATGTTGATCAGGTGAAAGTCATCTCAGAACAACTTATGCTGAAATGGCAATAGTCTTTAATTAGGATTGGGTCTTCAAAGGTCAGGTCAGATTATAATGGGGGAATTACTGACGGAGTTAACAAACGAATAAATGGCAGTCCTGATAGTTTCCAATCTGGGTAAATCCTTCGGTGCAGAAGAAATATTTTCGGGCATCTCGTTTAGTGTTTCGAAAAATGCTCGGATTGGATTGTTAGGACCGAACGGAGTAGGGAAGACGACCTTATTACGCATTCTGATTGGGGAGGAAAATGCCACGGCAGGTGATCTGCAATTTGCCAAAGGTATTCGGTTGGGATACCTACCTCAACGCGCACGGCTCCAAAGTGATAAAACATTGTGGCAGGAATGTGTTCAGGTTTTTGATGAATTGCTCTTGTTGCAAAAAGAGTTGGGAATTTTGGAATTACAGATGAGCGATGCGAACAATCACTCGCAAGAGTTGGTTGAGACGTATGGTCGCTTACAGCAAACCTTCGAGTTTCGAGGTGGGTATGAATACGAAACACGTATTCATCAGATGCTAACAGGGTTGGGATTTTCAAAGGAAGATGAAAGCCGACCTGTCATGCAATTATCTGGTGGAGAAAAAACGCGTGCTTTCCTGGCGAAAGTATTGTTACAAGCTCCGGATATTTTGTTATTGGATGAGCCAACCAATCATCTGGATATTGCTGCAGTTGAATGGCTGGAGTCTTTTCTGAAGGATTGGCACGGCGCCATGCTGATCGTATCGCATGATCGCTATTTTCTGGATCAGGTTGCCACCTCGATCTATGAAATGACACCAGCTTTAGAGACCTATCGGGGGAACTACAGTGCCTATTTGGTGCAACGCACTGAGCGTTACAACCGGCAGCTGGCAGAATTTGAAGCTCAACAGGAGTTTATTGAAAAAGAAGAAGATTATATTCGCCGCAATATCGCCGGGCAGAATACCAGGCAAGCCAAAGGTCGAAGAAGACGCCTGGAGCGCATGCTGACAGAGGCGAAGATAACGCCACCACCTTCTGTTCGCCGAAAAATGCATCTGCGATTAGGGAATGCAGATCGATCCGGCGAGTTGGTGTTACGCACCCGAAATTTAGAAGTTGGGTACGCAGATGAAGGCAGGTCGTTATTCTCCGCACCCGATCTTTTGCTTAAACGCAAAGAATGTGCAGCAATCATTGGCCCGAATGGTTCAGGTAAAACCACATTTCTCAAAACGATTCTGGAACAAATCCCAGCATACTCTGGTGAGGTTGTCTTGGGTGCCAGTTTGCAGATTGGCTATTTCGCACAGGCGCATGAAGGGTTGGTTGCGGAGCGAACATTGATGGATGAGATTAGTGTGGTGAAGCCGCAATGGTTACCCGCAGAAATTCGTGATTACCTGGCGAAGTTTTTATTCACCGGTGAAGATGTGTTTAAGACCGTTGACTTATTGTCCGGTGGTGAACGCGGCAGGCTGGCATTGGCGATACTGGCATTGCAGGGCGCGAATTTGTTGTTATTGGACGAGCCGACCAATCATTTGGATTTACCTTCGCAAGAAGTGCTTCAGACGATGTTGGGGGAATTTGATGGGACGATCTTGCTGGTTTCACATGATCGCTATCTCATCGATGCGTTAGCGACCCAGATATGGGAGGTCGTGCCTGGAAAGACCAGGTTGCGGATCTTTGAAGGGAGCTATAGTGAGTACAAGACATGGTTACAAGCGCAGGAGCTTTCGACACCAATTCAGAAGCAGGTAGGTGATGAGAAAAAGCAGGTTGAAAAAAGCGGCAGTGAGCACAAACCAAAGACCCGATCTAAAAATGAGTTAATGCGCTTAAAAAAGCAGATTGAAGATGTTGAGTTGAAGATTTTATTAATTGAAGGAAGATTAGCTGAATTGGAACTGCAATTGCAGAATCCACCGGAAGATGGGGAAAAGGTGGTGCTGTTGGGGGTGGAGTATGCTGAAGTGCAGGTGCGATTGGGGAAAGAGATGCAGTTATGGGAGAGGCTGGTTGGGGAACTGGAGTAAGTTTCCAATTATGTTTAACTTTAGCAGAAAATAGTTAAATCCTATAAAATTTTATCGGAACAGGCGTCAATTTTGTTGACATAAAGGGGACTAAGTCTATAATTAATTTACCTCTTATTTATTCCAAAAAGAAAAATTTTCCCAAAAAAAAATTTTTTACTGATTTACCAAACATTCCAGAAATATTTGCACTAAATTTATAAATAGTGAAATGAATGAAAGGAGGGTGGTATCGAATAGAAAATTTCACAATTTTGAATAGGGACAACTAAAACAATTAATTTGAGGGAGAATCTTATGAAACGAAATGTATTTAAAATATTTGCAGTATTGATGGTGTTGGCACTAGTGGTTTCACCAGCCATTGCACAAACACCTCCGCCAAGCAGAGATGTAACCTATGAAAAGAATATATTTGAACCTTCAAAAGCTGAGTTAGCCTGGGTTCAGAGTTTTTCCAAAACTGATCGCTTTATCGTATTATTGGAAGAACCTTCATTAGCTTCTTTAGAAGGCGAAGTGTCTGGGTTTGGCACTATCGAAAGGACAGATGAAGGAAAATTAGAGTTAGAAAGTCCTGCCGCTAAGTCTTATTTGCGATTTTTGAAAGTGGAACAGGATAATTTCATTAATCAAGCAGAATCTACATTAGGCCGAAAGATTGAAATTGGTTTCCGCTATGATGTGATTTTGAATGGTTTTTCTGCCAAGATGAGTGCTGAAGAAGCTGCACAACTCCTGACCTTACCCGGTGTGCGTGGTGTTTATCCAGATGAGGTTTGGCAGGTAAATACGGATGTAAGCCCCGAATTTTTGGGAGCAGATACGCTTTGGGATGAAAGTGGTAGTACCCCCGGTAATTTAGCAACTAAAGGTGAAGGATTAATCGCCGGTATCCTCGATACTGGAATCAATATGGATCATCCTTCTTTTGCTGATGTTGGTGGGGATGGTTACGATCACACCAACCCTTATGGCACAGGGAATTATGTGGGTTTATGTGATACTGATCCAACAAACTTTGTTTGTAATGATAAGTTGATCGGTGTGCGTGCATACACTCAAGCCGATGAGGACCTTTACGGAGAAGATAACCATGCGCATGGTTCGCATACCGCTTCCACAACAGCTGGAAACTTTCTAATTGATGTGGACTACTACGGTAATACGCTAACCATTTCAGGTATGGCTCCACATGCCAATATTATTGCTTATGATGTTTGTCATGAAGGCGGATGTCCAAATTCATACTCTGTTGCGGCAGTTAACCAAGCAGTTAGCGATGGTGTTGATGTACTTAATTATTCTATTGGACCAAGTTCAGGGGCAGTCAATCCTTATGAAAATGCCGTTGAGTTAGCCATGTTGGATGCGATGGCAGCAGGTATTTTGACCTCTACTTCAGCCGGCAATGAAGGCCCAGGTGCATCTACCGTTTACAAAGCACCTCCCTGGTCGGTGGTAGTTGCTAACAGCACTCATGGACGCATTTTTGGCTATCCGGTTGTAGTGAGTGAACCTGCTGGCACCCCATATGAAGCCGTTGCCTTACCAGGTGGTGGTGTTGCTTACTCTTCTGATGTGGTAAATTTGCCTATTCGTTGGGCTGGCGATGATGAAGCAGCAAACTTCACTGGCTGCTCAGCATTCAGTGCTGATTTCTTTGATGGCGCGATTGCATTGATTTCCAGAGGAGGTTGTATTTTTGAAGATAAAGTTAACAATGCCGCAGCAGCAGGCGCAGAAGGTGTGTTGGTTTATAACAATGCCGGCGGTCCTCCCATTGTGATGGGGGGCATCGAATTGACTACTATTCCTTCCGCAATGCTGGATAAAGAGGATGGAGAAGCCATCGTTGCTATGATGTCCAGCACATTACAGACCTCCATTGACAAAGATCAGGTGGCAGCTTTTAAAACTATTTGGGCAGATGTATTGGCTTCAGGCAGTTCAAGAGGGCCTTTTGGATTAATGGATATTTTAGAACCAGAAGTTGCTGCTCCAGGAACAAACATTTTGGCTGCTTATAACACTCCAGGGGAGACTGCTCCGTTTGGTGGTGTCAATAGCACGTATGAAATTGATTTGATGTCTGGTACATCCATGGCGAGCCCGCATGTGGCGGGATCAATCCTGCTGTTGAAGGATTTATTCCCAGCCTGGTCACCGATGCAAATTAAATCAGCTTTGACGATGTCAGCATTTGATGACAACATGATCAAAGATGATGGTCTTACACCAACCGATGCTTTCGATGACGGAAATGGGCGTTTGGACTTAACCAAAGCCGCCCTGGTTGGTTTAACCATGGATGAGACCAAAGCCAATTTTGAAGCAGCGGATCCTGCTGCAGGTGGTGATGTCAAAAACTTGAATATTCCTTCCTACCAAAATAGCCAGTGTGTAGGTGAATGTTCTTTTACACGAACTTTCACCGCCGTTGCGGATGGTTCTTATTCAGCTGTTCCAAATGCTCCTGATGGGGTCACGATTACAGTAACGCCATCCACTTTCGATGTTACTGCAGATGGAACGCAGAAAGTATTATTTGAAATTGATGTGATGGACGCGGAAATTGGCACCTGGCAATTTGCTACGGTTACATTTGCAACGGATAGCACACATGCTTCAGGTGAAGATGTCAGTGATGTTCGCATTCCACTAGCTATCAAACCGGATGCTGGTAACTTACCAGCATTGGTTGAGAAAGATGTGTATCGGGATGCTGGTGGTGTAATTCTCAAAGACTTATACGCGATAGAAATCACCGATTTGACAGTTGAAACGGCGGGGTTAACAGAAGCCACATTGCATGAATTTTCATTAGCTGGTGATCCTACAAATGGAGATGCTTTTGATGATCTCAATGATGTTTGGTACACTACATTTGCGATTCCTGATGGAACAAAACGGGTGGTAATGGAAATTTTGGAAACATCAGCATCAGACTTGGATCTCTTCTTTGGTTATGGACCGACTCCTTCTGAAGCAACGCTTTGGGATTACGCTGCAACTGGTGCTGCATTAGAATACCTAAGTTGGGTAGATCCGATTCCATATCAATGGTGGGTTATGGTACAAAACTGGGGTGGGACAGCAACGCCAGATGATATCACTTTGGCGGTGGCGGTTGTTCCTGATACGCCATCAACAAATCTTGAAGTGACCGGTCCAGCTGCAGTTCCTGGGTTAGAAATGTTTGATTTGGAAGTTACCTGGGATGTTCCCGAGATGGAACCGCTTTCTGCCTGGTATGGTTGGTTCAGTGTGGGTCCGGACGCGGATAATCCCGGTGTTGTAGGACAAACGGAACTCAATCTCTACCGCCGCTATGATGATGTAACCAAAGAGGTGGACTTATCTGAAGCAGCCTTTGAGGATGTATTAAACTATACAATTACCATAGCCCCGAATCGAACAGGTACTGATCTGAATTATGTGATTGATGATATATTGCCAGAAGGTGTGACTTACGTTCAGGATTCATTGCAAACGTCGGGTTCTGACACACTCGCAACTTACCATGCAGGTACGAATTCAATCAATTGGGCTGGTGCAAGGCCGATGGTGGAATACACCTATCTTGCTTCAACACCTAGCACAAATCCAGATTATTGTGATACGCCTTTTGGTGGATATCGTGATATAAAAACTGTCCATAATTATTCTACAGATCCTGGTTTATTTGGAGATACAACTTATTGGCAATATCAAACACTTGGATTAGCTACAGAATATTATGGTTCTGCCATTCCTTCCAGTCCGATATTCACTGATGATGGTTATTTCTATATGTACCCAGCAGATGTGTTTGGTGCTGATTGGTGGTATTGGGAAAATCAGAATTTTCCCGATCCTGCACTACCTAATGGGATCATTGCACCATGGATGCGTGATATGGAAATTGTTTATGATGAGTCATTAAATAAGGGTGTAACTGCTGTAAATTATGGTGTAGGTTGGTTGATAGAATTCGACGATATTCAGGAATGGGATAATCCAACAACTACAATGGATTATGAGGTATTTGCTTGGACAGAATTAGACCCAACAGTTGGTTATCCCGACATTGTATTTGCCTTTGAAAACGTTCTAGGTGATTGGGGTACAGAAGGTACAGTCGGATTAGAAGATTATTTTGGGGAACTAGGTACAACCTTCGCTTATGATAATTGGACACCAACAAGCGGTGATATTGTCTGTTTCGACTACGCAGAAGCATTTGCTGAACCAGTAGTAATTACCTTCCAGGCAACCGTTGATACCGAAGAAGAGATTCTCATCACCAACGCTGCATCGCATACATCTGATGGGTTTGGCATGCTTGAAGAAGCCGCAACTGATTCAACCATCGTAAATCTCATTGAACCAGTCGCGGATGATCAAAACCTGAATACTGATGAAGAAGTAGCATTAGGTATCACGCTCACTGGCACCGGGCTTCAACCTGGCCCAGTGACATGGACGATCCTAACAGACCCAGAACATGGCACATTGACTGGAACTGCTCCCGACCTGACATACACCCCGGATCCTGACTTTTATGGTTCTGACAGCTTTACCTTCAAAGTTAATGATGGGTTAGTGGATTCCAATGTGGCGACGATTTCCATTGATGTTACCAATGTTAATGACGCACCTGGAGCGGTTGATGATTTCTACACAACTGATATGAATGTAGTGTTAGATGTCGCTGCCCCTGGTGTTCTGGAAAATGACTTCGATGCGGATCCCACAGATGCGATCATTGTCGATCTCAAGGATGAACCAATGCATGGAACAGTGCTGTTAAGCCAAGACGGTTCTTTCATTTATACGCCTGATGAAGGCTACTTTGGTGAAGATAGTTTCACCTATTACATGCTGGGTATTCCAATGCCTAAGAGTGAATACACGGATTGGGCTACGGTAACCATTACTGTAAATCCAGCGGTGAAGATCTACTTCCCGTTAATTTTCAAGTAAAGTCTGGTTAATTTGCGAAAAGAACCTGCCATCTGGCAGGTTCTTTTTAGTTTACATGTGGCCAGTCTAGCAGCAATGTTTCCAGCAACAGTTTGCTGTTGAGGTTTTGATCCAACTGAGTGATGGTATTTTCTAACCTCAATAATTGCCCATGGATCAAATTTTGGTCTAGTTGTTTGGCGGTTTTCTGGCTGAGTGATTGGAAATTTATGTAGGTTATTGGCATATCGGATCCACTGGCGCAGATATAAAAATCGCGCCAGAGGGAAAGCCAGGTTTGCAGAATCAATCCAAGGCTGTCACGATTCACGTTCTTTCGGCGCATATCGGTGGCTTGTTCGGCATAGGTAAAGCGATCCACTATAGAATTTCTTAAGAGATCAAAGGCATCCTGCACCAAATGGTGTAATTTTTCCAACTGTTCCGGGTCTTGATGATAACGAACAGCCTGCCCGATTTTTCCGGCAGTCAGATGTGACAGTTCAGTGGCCATATCGTTAGGAATTTGCCAATGCTCGTCTAAGGCAGCAGCACATTGTTCGATCGGGAGGGGGCGCAGGCGCAAAATTTCACAGCGAGAGACGATGGTGGGGAGGAGGTTTTCCACCGAATCAGCAGTAATGATCAGGATTACTTTGGATGGGGCTTCCTCCAGTGTTTTCAATAAAGCATTCTGGGCATTGGGAGTTGCATCCTGAAAGTTGAGTAGTAATGCAACCCGGTATTTGGCTTCATAAGGGGAGAGAGAAAGGCTATTTTGTAGTTCGCGTACCTGTTCGACCTTGATCGTTTTTGAGTCTTCCAGGCTTTGGGTGATTGTCAGGTCCACCTGCTGCATCTTCTCTGTTTGTTTGCAGATGCGGCATTCACCACAGGGTTCACCAGGGAATGGTGGTTGAACGCAGTTTATTGACTGCGCAAAACGGAGCGCCAAGCTGCGACGACCGATCCCTGGTGCTCCACTGAACAGGTACGCGTGGCGTACATTATTTTGAATGATATGTTTTTGTAAGATTTGTGTTGCCCACTCGTGTCCGTAAATCTGCCAGTCCATAGGATGGATTGTAGCGTAGAAATGATAGTCTGACAACAAAAAACCGGTGGTATGAAGCCACCGGTTTTACTGAAAAGGTTTAGCTTAATTTAATTACCCATACTGATGGGAACCAAAACCGTTGCAGATTGTATAGTTTCATTCCCGTTAGCATCTGACACCAAGTAGGTTATGGTGTAAATACGACCATTACCCAGGTCAGATCTTTCTGCGCGGAGTTGGAAATGATAATCATCAATAATGACGATATCATCTACCGTATTGCCATCATCCTCGCCATTGTCTGGCTCATTCGATGTAACGGATAATAAAGTAACAGTTGGATTTTGGTCAAAATTGTCAGACACAATTACCGTTGCCACTACATCAACATATTTATGAGTTGGTGGCCAGATTAAATCGGGTGTGACGGTAATTTCAATTGTTGGAGCGATATTATCAACAACCGTCAATCCTACAATGACTGGATCATGATCGGAAGAACGGAATGGATCAGATGCATAAAGAGCATCCTGTGCATCCAATTTAAATGATGTATCGTAATCTATCAGATCGGGTTCGTCGGCATTGATATGCCAGACAGTTGTACCGGTTACCATTGGGAAGAGATCCGAATTAGCCAGGGCGTGATCCAGATAACCAATTTGGCCATCAAATACATAGGTGTACGCATTTTCACCGAGGTAATAGTAAATTAAATCGGTGTAACCACCACTCAAAATTGCATCAATTGGATCTTCCTTGTCATAGGAATTTAAGTCTCCAATGATGAGATAATTGTTGCTGCCACTACCAGTGGGGTCAGATGCCAGCCAATCGACTAATGCTTGCGCAGCATATAAACGTGTTAGGTTGCAATTGCCAGCTCCATCACCAGTATCTATGTCTCCTATATCATTACAATCTGATCCTTTGGATTTTAGATGGTTCACAGCCACAGTGAAAACACCACCATTGGTGTTATCCATGAAGGATTGAGCTAAAGTTGGGCGATTATACTCATCCAGGAACCGCAGATCAACAGAGGAATCAAGAATCGCGTAATTGCCGAAAGGTGTGACTGTATCTAGTTTGTAGATAATGGCGACCTTAATCGCGTCTGTTCCAATATGACCTGTATTGATATAGGAATATGTTTCTACTCCAATATAAGTATTTAATCCAGCGACCAAATCCTCTACAGGTACATCTACTGAATTCTCATCCTCTTCATCCACAAAATAATTCTCAATTTCCATTAAACCAACGATGTCGGCATCCATTGTTGAGATTGCAGAAATAATTTTACCCCGTTGTCGATTAAATTCATCTTCAGTATCTGCACCTCGACATTCCATATTTTTAAGTGGACCACAAATTAATGCTCCTGTATCGATGGTTGTAAAGTAATTAAGGACATTGAAACTGGCAACTTTGATATCTCCACCGACATCGTCTGGATTCATGGGGCGGGGATTGGTATTGGTGTAATCAGCACCCTGTGTAGGGTGGATGCGATATTCATTGTGAGCATAGTCCATGATGCCAGTAACATTTTTTAGCTGATCACCACCCCGGAATAAATTGTCCATATTAAAAATATACCAATTTGGATGGATAGCTGGGTCTGGATTTTGTGATGTACGCCCATCATCCAACATAATTCGGTTGCGTTCATAAGTGTTAACTGCAGCTTGGTATTCTGGTGAACCAGGCTCAAACTCAGCTGTTGGTGTGAGATAGCGTTCAGTGGTCAATACAATTTCACCATAACGATCGAAGTTGAAATATTCAGAAATTACCAATTCTTTTGGGAATTTTACCAACATGCCTTCATATTTTTCAAAATCAGAGACTTCATCCACAGGCAAAGAAATTTCAGTTGGTTCAATGGACAGTCCACTTTCACAGACCAAAACCTGGCTGATATTTGAGACTTGGGTGAGGTCATAGTATTCTGATACTGTCCCTCGAACGAGGACATGGTCACCTGTAGAAATGGTAGCCCCTGGCTGATAAATGAAGATTCCATCAGACGTGTTCGGATCGCCATCACCAATAGCATCCTGGATGTAATATCCATCTTTACCACCGACCAAAAAGTCACCGACCACTATTCCTTCCGTGGCGATTTCAGTACGAACCAATGGACTTATTAAAACATTTCCTTGAATATCATAGATATTTGTGTATGGGTCTCCACAAACTTCTGCTGGAACCTCATAAATCATATTCGGAGCACCAGGAGTATTGTACGCTTCGCCCTCAACTAAAGATCCTGGATAGCCTTCGATTCCCCCCAGGTCAAAATCGTTACGCACCCAGTCAGTGGCAGCATCCGTATCATACCCATCCGGAATACGGGATGCACCACCAGGAGCATAAGCTAATCCATCATAATATACAGTGAGGGCAGGTACGCCATAAGTGAGGTTACTTCCTCCTCCGTCATTAACCGCGACTGCATCAACAATTGCATCCCAAGGAGTACTTTCAAAAATTCCATCCTCATTCGTGTCAAGATCGATACTTGAAGCACCAGTGAAATCTTTGACCAGCAAGAGTGTAATTGTGCCATTTTCAAGAGCATTGGCTCGCAAACTTGCTAAATACAAGCCATTTGCATCGATTGTTCCTGTTGCAGTTCCAGAAAGATCTCCCTCAATCTCAAGAATGCTGTACGCGGAGTAATCTGTATTGGGATCACCATAAATCTCCACATACTCTACATCCGTGCCAGTGGTACTGGCTGAGAACTCATTGATTTTTGGTTCTAAAGGACCTAGATCACATGATGCTGTGTGAGTACCCAAACCATCGAATGTGTCGGTCGCAAAGCCATCCCATTCAATCGAGGGATCGAATCCATTAGTCCCATCCGGATCACCAACACAGATTGAATTTTTGCGAAGTAGTGTATTGTCTGCTGTGCTTATTAGATCTGATCCCCACTGCGATCCTGGGTCGAAACCAATTTGTCCAAAGGCATCGATGATGGTTGTTCCTTTTCTTAGAACGACTGCGTCATTGCCATTGTACCAGCCAGCACCATTTGTCTGATCTGCTTGAGCCAGTATGGTCGCGTTAGCTGAAGATTGTGCGATTACAAATACATCTCCATCAGTGACAGTACCGGCCAGGTTTATTGTCAACCCTGCACTAGTTGACCCATTAAAAAACATCTGAATGTTATATCCGTCTGCAGCTAAATCAATCTCAGTACCGGTTCCGTTATAGATTTCAAGCGCTTTGTTGTTGCTTGATCCTTCAATGTATTCAGAAATAAAGAGATCTATAGTTTCAGCCTGAACAGTCCCTCCCGGCATAATGCCACCCATGATAGCCGTAAATACCAAAACACTTGCCATTAGCAAGATCACTAGACCTATTTTCGTTTTCATGATTTTTATCCTCCAGAAAACAATTTATTTGGTTAAACTCAGACAAGCTTTCAAAGAGTGAAAGCACGACAAGGCATCAATGTTAGATGGGATGTGAGTAGTATTGGTCGAATATGAACATCTTGATTACATGTTCTCCAAAAAAAATGTAGCATAAACAAAAGTTACAACGAAATGAATATATAAAGGTTTGTAGAGAATTTTTCTGATCCGTTTCAGAAATTTGATCTACGGTATAATCCAACTAGCAAATGCCTTATCCCTAATTCTTATGCAGCGTGCAGCCAGGTTTTGGATGGTCAAAGATCAACACAAAAATTGGAAATTCTTCGTTCGCTTAACAGGGACAATCCTATCCATTGTCCTGCTTATCTATTTGTTTTATTCGGTAGGAATGGATAAGTTATGGAATAGTTTAAAATATTTAACCATTGGCAGGGTTGTGCTGGTAGTGGCTTTGATTTTTATCTCTCGTGTAGCCACATTTGCCAGGTGGCATGTGTTGTTACAGATTGATTCCATTAAAGTAAATTGGAAAGACAGTCTGCGTTTGACGTTTGCCGGACTTTTTGCAGCAAATTTTTTACCAACAACGATTGGTGGTGATGTCGTTCGGTTGGCAGGTGCAATGCACTTGAAAGTGAGTGGCTCGTTGGCTGTAGCTTCCTTAATTGTTGATCGGCTCATTGGGATGGCTGGCATGGCGATTGTTGCACCTTTAGGGATTATTCCGGTCGTCGCCGATTTTGATAAAGTAACAACTTTAATTGAAGGAAACACACCTTTATTGAGCGGTTTGTTCTTGAACAATAAACTCACGAAGAAAATAAAAAGCGTTCTTAAGAAAATTTTTCATTCATTTTCATTTTGGTTATCTCATCCTAAATATTTGTTTTTAGCCTTAGTATTCACATTTATTCATATGCTCTGTACATTTTTGATAGTAGAGGTTTTGGTTGTGGGGATGAATGAAGCTATTCCCTTCTGGAAAATTGCTGGTTTATGGAGTTTGACTTATTTTATTACTTTGATCCCAATATCCATTAATGGGTTGGGTTTACAGGAATTGTCGTTTGCCAATTTATTCACCCTGTTTGGCGGATTATCGGATGCTACTGGATTAAGCATTGCTTTGATCATGCGTGTCTTGATGTTGGTGGGAAGTGCTCCTGGTGCGTTTTTTATTTCCAGTATTCTGAGTGGAGAAACTTATACCGAAGTATCTCAACAGAATCCATTGACGATGGAGCAATAATGGTTGTCACTGATCGTGTATTTTGGCGTTGGTATTTGATTTTTGTATCAATATTCTCGGTTTGGTATTTGTACCAATGGAGAAATAACACCGGGACCTGGTTCTTGTTGGTTACATTATCACTCATTGTCTCCATTGTTGGTTTGTTGGTTTTTAATAAAATTTCATTAGAAAGCATTCATTTTAAATCCTTAAAAATCCCGGATTTTCTTGGGTGGATGTTAGCAGTCATTCTGATTTCGGCACCATCAATATTGACATTCTTATATCCAACACAAATTATTTTTCATGAAAGTGGGAAATTGTTGCTTTTGCTTTGGATGAGTGGTGTTTCAGTTTTTATTTTGCAAAGTACCAACCGCAAGCAATTATCCAGCGTGAATTTTTTGATTGTCATTTTACTGGGAGGCGTTTTATTTAGGATTGGTGCCTTTGTACCTGAAATCCAGCACGCTCCTTTCTCATTGGGTTGGTCAGAGGGAAGCCGCTATTATAATGCTTCACTTTTTATGAGTGAATCTATCTATGGAGAAAAAGTTCCACTACCTGTTCTGCATCCTTCCCGATATTTATTGCAGGCGATCCCTTTCTTTTTTAATATTCACTCCATTATTGTGCATCGATTTTGGCAAGTGCTTTTATGGATTGGATTGGTCGGGTTCAATAGTTATAGTCTGGTGAAAAAGATTGGTTTTTCAAACAAATTTTTCGCCGTGATTTTCGGTATGTGGTTCTTCCTTTTCTTCTTTCAAGGGGCTGTTTATTATCATTTAATCATTTGTGTCATGATTGTGTTGATTGGTTATAACCGTGAGCATCCCTGGTGGACGACAGTTGTTGTTATTGCAGCTTCGATTTGGGCAGGAATCAGCCGGGTAAATTGGATCCCTGTTCCAGCATTGTTAGCAGTCACTTTATATTTTTTAGAAACACCGGGTAAGAACATCTTTTGGTTGAGATATCTGAAATTCCCCATCATTTGGTGCGCGGCTGGAGGGATATCTGCCATCCTTTCAAACCGGGTTTATGCAATGTTATCCGGAAATGAAGTAGAGCAATTTTCATCCAGTTTTACTTCTTACATGATTTGGAGTCGTCTACTTCCCAATACAACTTATAAACCCGGGATATTACTAGGGTTATTGACTGTCATTCTGCCGACCTTTGTTTTAGCACTGTTATCCATCAATAAAAATGGTTGGAAACGATATTACCATTGGATCAGGGTACTGGGTTTACTCGGAATCCTTTTCGTGTTTGGGTTAGGTGGCATCATTGTAAGCGTAAAAATTGGTGGCGGGGGAGACCTTCACAACCTGGATGCATTTTTAGTTTTTTGGTTGCTGATCAGCTCTTACATATTTTTGAACCGGTACCAATTAGAAGGGGACGGCCAGGCAGCACAATTTTCATTGAATTTTGGCTTTTTTCTAGTAGCAATGATTATTCCGATCCTGCTTTTGTTTCAGAAAAATCCTGCATGGGATTTTCAGGATTCGCAGAAACAACATGAGGATGTAATTCAAATACAACAAGCTTTGGATATCATCAATGAGCAGGAGGGAAAAGTCTTATTTATTACTGAACGACAACTTCTTTCCTTCGGATATGTTAAGAATGTGGATTTAGTACCTGATTATGAGAAAGTTTTCCTGATGGAAATGGTGATGAGTAACAATCAACCATATTTGGAGGATTTTCACAACAAATTAGCCAATCACGAATTTACTGCAATCATTATGGATTCGCTTTCAACAAAAACACAGACCGAAAAGGATTCCTTTTGGGTGGAGAATAACTTGTGGGTGGATAAAATAGTTTATCCGATTTTGGATTATTATGAACCCGTATTGTTGTTTGAAAACAAGACTATAAATTTGCTGATACCGAGAAACCAGAACGAGTTATACAATCAACTTAAAAAAATAAACCCTTAGAGACCAATCATTAATTTAGAGGAATTGAATGGATTTAATCATTTCTAGAGTATTTGAAATCGTCCCATTTTTGATCTGGACACTATTATGGTTCTTGGGTGGGTACCTCGTGGTAATTAATTCATTCAAGATTTCGAAAAGTGAAGTTACTATCATTGGTTTTGGCATTGGTTTGGTTATCCAAGTCTGGTTATCGAATTGGCTCGGTCAAATACTTCAACCATTGTTAGCATTTTGGTTGAGTGCCTTGGCAACTTTCACCATCGGGATATTGTTAACCTTGTTCCTAAAAAACAAATCACGAGCTGTAAATTCCTTTGTATTTCCTTTGAAGTATTGGCTTCCCTTTTTGATCATTGGTGTGATTTTCTTCATGATAGGCAGTGGATTGGCAATTTTTGATGATTATCAAAATTTGCCTGTCACTTCTTACATTGCGACTGGCGCAATACCACCAAAATTTGTTTTAAATCCAGATATTAGCTTTGATTATCACTACCTTATGTTGTTAAATTCTGCTCAATGGATGAGAATCGCAGATTTGTTTCCATGGACAGCATTGGATCTGAATCGTGCCTTATTCTTAAGTCTTTCATTGATTCTGACAGCGATATTTGGTTATCGTCTGACAAAAAACAGAGTAGCAGGTTGGTTAACAGCTATCTTTTTCGCCTTTGCAGGGGGAATTCGCTGGGTTTTGTTGTTTTTTCCAACAGAAGTTTTAGAAAAAATTTCTCCTCATATAACTATGATTGGGTCAGGCAAGGTGACTGCTGAAGTATTGTCGGATGCAATGATAAAAAATTGGGCAATTGAAGGAGGTGGCCCTTTTCCTTTCCCATTTGCTTTTGGTAATGGTTTTCACAACATACCAGTTTTTAAGCATGATGGAACTGGGATGATGGGTACGGTTATAGCGCTGCTCGTAATTTTGTTATTTGAGCACCGAAAAAATATTTCAGGAAAAATTGTTTTGACGATACTTCTTTCGGCAATGGCATTAATTGATGAAATCTGGTTTGTGTTCTTTATAACTGCTGCAATCTTATTTTTAATCCTCAAACATTTTCAATTAAAGCGTCTTCCAGATAGAGAAACCTTGATCGAAATTTTACTGATAATCGTTTTACCAATTGTTTTCTCAATTTTTCAAGGGGGAGTATTAACTGGTGTGTCGAAAGGACTACTTCAAGTTATAAGTGGAAATGGATTCGCTGCCTCCTCGCAATACTATTCCATTAATTTTCCAATACGATGGCCTCCTGCAATCATTTCAGCACACTTAGGCGTATTATCGTTAGTAAATTGGGCTCAATTAATTGTGGCAATTTGTGAAGTTGGCCCAGTTTTCTTGATGGTTCCATTATTTGTAAGTTTCGGTGTTAAATCTTTCCGCTCAAAGCGAACTATTTACAGCATTCTTGCAATAGGGGTTGTGTTGAGTTTATTGATGATATTTGTTGAATATCAAGGTTCGGCAGGAATTTCAGCATCTAAACGCCTGAATTTATTTGCCTTTGATTTATTAAATCTTTTCACAGTTCCTTTATTATGGTTCTGGCTAAGTAAGAAAAAGATCCAAATAAAAATGATATTTAGCGGAATTGTTTTCTTAACAATGGTTGGCGGAATGGTTTATTTTTTTATTTCTAGTATTGCAATTCAAAGACCAGTGCTGAGTTATTATATTGATCTTATGGATGCTTCTGTTCAGAATTTATATTGGAATACATTAGATGAAAATGCAATGGTGTTTGATTTTGATCCTTCACGATCCGCAACAATTTTCGCTAGACCACTTAAATCCAGTAATTCTTGGTATGAGTTAAAACCTGAGTATAGACAATTGATGCGAAACCCTGATCCATATGTTCTTAATGAGGCTGGGTATACACATTTTTATTTGACTGGATCAGGTTATGAAAGTTTGCTTCAAAGATCAAGGAATTTACTTTCTGATTCATGCATAAATATGGTTTATGAAAAAGAGGATTGGAAAGGCGATTTTCGTTGGTTGATGGATATTTCAGCTTGTAAAAAGTAAGCTTACTTTATAAAATGTCCAACGTGATACACCTCACCCATAAATGAAGGGGTTCCTCGCATTTTTATTCTTCTCACTTCAGTAAAGGTTTTATTAGCTGCTTTATAGACATCTTCTTCCGTTGAAAAATGTTCATCTCTGATATTGTGCCCTAATAAACGAAACATGAAAACCATAAACTCTCTTTCCACCGGCACACCATAGATTATCTGCCCACCCGGTTTTAAAATACGATGGATTTCAGAAAATGCTTGCGCTAATTCATCAGGTTTGAGATGTTCCAGAATACTTACCAATAAAACTGTGTCAAATGAATCATTTTCATATGGCATAGACAATACAGACCCATTTTTGAGATAAGTTGTGACGCCATGTTTTGAAAACAATTCATCCACTTTTTTTATATCGACAGTCAAATCCAAACCATGGATTTCTTGATAAAGTGGCTTCAAATTCAAAAAAGCCAAGCCAGTGCCAAAACCAATTTCCAGTATTTTTTCTCCACCTTTGCACTGGGACAAACATAATTCGACCCTTTTGCGATACATCTTTCCAATTATTGGGTAATAGTAATACATGATTGGGTCTAGTTCGTTAACACCAGCATACTCATCTTTTGGTAGTAGTTTTAAAGTTGGGATGTCAGTTTTATTTTCCATTTTTCACCTAAATAAATTTTATTCTTTTTGCTGCCACCCAAAGCATACGCAAGAGCAAAACACCGTGTCTCCAACGTTGAATGTTCGTAGTTCCATAAGTTCTTTCACGATATCTGATAGGCAGATCAGTTATTTTATGTCCCAATTTTGCTGAACCAAAAATTAAATCAAAATCACCAAAGGGATCAAAGTCACCAAAATAAGAGCGATTATTGGCGATGATATTGTAATCAGATTTCCATAAAACCTTCGTGCCACAAAGCGTGTCTTTGATACTCTGGCCTAATAACCATGAAAAAGCAAAACTAAAGAATTTATTGCCAAGGAAATTGAAGAAACGCATGGCTTCTTTTTCCATTGGGTAAACTAATCGCACGCCATTGATAAAATCACCTTTTCCTTTAACTAAAGCATCATAAAATCTGGGAAGGTCTTCTGGGGGGACAGTCAAATCGGCATCTAAAATCATCAGAATATCACCAGATGCTTTTTCAAATCCTAAACGTATGGCATCACCCTTCCCTTTACCTGTTTGTTGGAAGGCAATTGCTTTTCGGTTGTATTGTTCGATGTTCTCTTGGATTGTTTCGAATGTGTTGTCGGTAGAATGTCCTTCCACAAATACGATTTCTGTGGAGGAACCCATCTCTGGAACACGTTCAAAAATTTGTTTAATATTTCCCGCTTCATTCCTCGCAGCAATAACAACAGATACAGATGGATTGAGATTCATCTCAGCTGGAATGGGTCTGGCGACCATGAAGTTAGTCATCGCAAAATGATAAAATGGCCAAATCCTGGCAAGGAAACGGTTCAAAAATGGGGTGATAAGCGGGATGTTGAAAGGAAATATTATTTCTGTCCAGGAACGGATTTTCTCAAAGCCACTCAGGCTTAACAAATTTTGTAAGTCTTCGTTGGTCAACCAGTTTTGATATTCAAATGGTTTTGCCACCCCAAGCTTCTGCGCAATTTTCAAAGGAACTTCCCAAAATCGGCTGTAAAAATTGAGGATAATTCTGGTTTTTGGATTTGAGAACGCAGACAATTGAGTCAGGACACCTTGAACATCCCAAATATCGTTGATAAGGTCCGACAAAATGATGAAATCAAAGGTTTCATTCGATTCTGGTAGACTTTGTGCATTTCCTTTTAGAAATTTAATGGATGGATAGCGCCCTTTAGCTGACCGAATCATTTCTACTGAGAAATCAACACCAACCCCCAATGCAGGATTAAGGCTCGCAAGCAAGTCACCTTTACCACATCCAATTTCGAGTACTTTTGAACCTTCTGGAATTAAGAATTTGTAGACCCTTTGTAAACGTTTATGATAGTAACCACTCCAGTCCTTTTTTTGTTCGCTTTTTTGGGCGATTTGATTCCAAAGTTCGAGTCTTTCCTTCGTGAATCTCTGAAATGAATCATCATGAAAATTAGAATTATCTACCATCTTCTCCCTGCAATTCTAGCTGATCTTAATGCGCTTGAAAGTATATCAAATTAATTAAGTAATTGAAATTGCAATCATCAAAAGATGGAATTTCTTCAACCCCCCTTTGTTGACAATGCTCCCTTTCAACGAGTACAATCCAATAGGTATGGACCCACGTAGCTTATTAAATGAACAACAAGTAGATGCTGTCACGGTGGAAGGGGGGGCAACCCTGGTTTTGGCCGGGCCGGGCTCAGGGAAGACCCGTGTTCTCACTCACCGCATTGCCCATCTGATCAATGAAATGAAAGTCCCACCGCAGCGGATTTTGGCTGTAACCTTTACCAACAAAGCTGCCAATGAAATGAAGAAACGACTGGAGAAAATGGTACCGGAAGGCGCAAAATCGGTCTGGTTAGGCACCTTTCATTCGATTTGTGTGCGCATTCTCCGGCGTGAAGCCCGCTATTTACCGGTGGATGCAAACTTCACCATTTATGATGTGGATGATCAGGTTGCATTGCTCAAATCCATCATTAAGGATCTGAACCTCAATGATAAGTTGTACCATGCCGGTGGTATTCAGGAGACGATCTCAAGAGCAAAAAACGAAATGATTATGCCTGGTCAATACAATGTTCGTACTTCCCGTGATGCAAAAATTCAGGAAATATATGAACGCTATCAGGCTGGTTTGCGTGCTTCTAATGCAATGGATTTTGATGATTTGCTGCTGACAGCACTTTCCTTATTGTATGAACGCGAAGAAGTGCGCGAATACTATGCTGCTCGATTTGAGCATGTGCTGATTGATGAATTCCAGGATACAAACCAGATTCAATATGAATTAGTAAGGTTGCTATCCAGTGTTCACAATAATTTATTTGTGGTTGGCGACGAAGACCAATCCATTTATCGTTGGCGTGGCGCAGACTACCGCAATGTGTTGCGTTTTGAAGAAGATTATGGCGATTTTCGCAAGATATTACTTGAACAGAATTATCGTTCAACCCAAAATGTTTTGGATACTGCCAGGGCTGTGATCGACCAAAACCAGTATCGGACACCAAAAGCTTTGTTCACCAAAAGAGGAAACGGTAATCTCATTCGCTTTTATAATGCGGAAGATGACCGCGATGAAGCGGATTATGTCGTGCGAACGATCCAAACTGAAATAAAAAAAGGTGCAAACCCTGCATCTTTTGCGGTGATGTACCGCATGAATTCACAATCCAGAATGCTGGAAGAAGCATTTATGAAAGCCGGCATTCCGTATCGATTGGTTGGAGCACAGCGTTTCTATGGCAGACGAGAAGTGAAAGATGTGATTGCTTTCCTGCGTTTGGTGCACAACCCAAAAGATGAAGTCAGTATCCGGCGAGTGATTAATGTCCCTCCAAGGAAAATTGGCGATAAGTCAGTCGAAAAATTACGGGAAGTCACGCGATTAATGGAGTCTAATCTGGGCAACGTGCTTATTGAGTTGGGAACCAGAGGTCCAGAATCAGAAATCTATGCGGCGTTGGATCGCAGTGCAGCTTCTATCTACCAATTTGCAAAAATTATGGCAGGTTGGATCGAAATCAAAGATACAGTTTCCTTACCCGATCTTTTTGATCGCATTCTGATGGATGTAGAATATCGGGAATATTTGCAGGACGGATCGGAAGAAGAAGTGATTGACCGCTGGGGAAATGTGCAGGAGTTACGCCGCCAGGCATTCGAATTTGAAGAGCTTGGCCTGGCATCGCTTTTAGAGAACCTGGCACTTGTTTCCGATCAGGATACCATTTCTGAAAAGTTGGAAAGCCCAACCCTGCTTACATTGCATGCTGCAAAAGGTTTAGAATTCGACCGGGTATTTATCATTGGTTTGGATGATGGGTTACTGCCACACAATCGGTCTTTTGAAGAAGAAGAAGAAATGGCAGAGGAACGACGATTGTTTTATGTAGGCATCACCCGTGCGCGTGATCAACTTTATCTGGCGCGTGCTGGTCGCCGAAACATGTTTGGCTCCTATGAGTATCAATTACCCTCACGTTTTTTGAAGGATGTCCCGGATGAATTGGTTGAAATGGAAAACACCTTTCGATCTTCCACGCAAAACAATTATGATCGCTGGGAAAGAGGGTCCTATCGAAGAGACACAAACCGATATCAATCAAATCGTAAAGATTCCTTTTTTGAAGAATGGGATCGCAAATCCACAAAATCTCGTACCTGGGATGAGTTGAGGGAAAATCAAGATCGAAAAAATAACAATTCAGGTCATGCACCTATTCTGCCTTCCAAATCGGATGCACCAACACGCGAAAAAAAATCAGAAGCAACTTATAAAGTAGGTATGAAAATTAAACATCCAACATTCGGCGAGGGGATGGTTCTCAATGTTCATTTGGAAGGGGATGGGGAAGAAACCTTAGAAATATTTTTTGCTGAATTGAAACAGCAGAAGAAGCTCGCTGCTTCCTTTATTAAATTAGATATCGTTGAGTAGAAACGAGGTTTGATGCAATCCGAACCCTTACCCGAACCCGATAAAACCAAAAGCAAGGTTGGATTAATTGCCCGTTCAACATTGATCATCAGTGCTGGCTGGGGAGCATCGATTGTTGTAGGTTTGCTCAGGCAACGCATCATCGCTGGTCAATTTGGCATCAGTGCGGTTTTGGATGCTTTTACAGCTGGAAATGTTGTCCCGGAGCTAATTTATACGATGCTCTCCGGTGGGGCTTTAGGGTTTGCCTTTATTCCAGTTTACAAAGAACGTTTGGAAAAGGCTGGTGGAGCCAGTGAACTATTCAGCAAAGTGGTTAACTGGATATTTATCATCACCCTCTTGTTTTCCATTCTTGCATTCCTGTTTGCACCGCTGTTGGTAACCTCCAATTGGGGTGTCGGAGCACTGTATCCTGCCGATGTGCAAGTGCTAACGATCAATTTGATGCGGGTGCTACTCCTATCAACGATCATCTTTTCCATTTCAAGCATCCTCACTTCCACCCTGTACGCCCATGAACACTTTATAATCCCGGCGTTGTTGCCTTCTTTGTATAGTGCCGGGATCATTTTTGGGGCACTGGTCCTTTCCCCAACCTGGGGCATATTTGGGATCGCCTGGGGAGCTGTTTTAGGCTCCTTGTTTCATTTGTTGATTCAAGTACCTGGCATGATTCACTACAAAGTAAGATGGAAGCCATTATTGGCCTTTGACCCCTATGTGCGTAAAGTTGCGATACTGATGTTGCCTAGAATCATTGATTTATTATTGGCACGTGCCAGCATCAATTGGTTGAATGCCACTTTAAGCTCTCGTCTGGGAGAGGGCCGTTTGGCAGCCTTAGATTTTGCATTTCGTTTGATGAATATGCCCTGGACTTTGATTGGAACAGCAATTGGCATTGCGGTGTTCCCAACCATGGCTGCGTTAGCCGCCCAGAAGGATGTTTCGGCTCAACGTAAAGCATTCAGTGGTTCATTGCGTGCTATTTTAACGCTGGCTATTCCTGCAGCAGCCGTTTTAATTCTGTTTGGCGAACCAATTATCCGCATTCTGTTTGAAGGGGGCGAGTTTACAGCTGAGAGCACACAATTGGTTTATTACGCCCTGCGTTTTTATGCATTAGCGCTAATCAGTCAATCAATGCTGGAGGTTGTGGTGCGTGCTTTTGCGGCACAACAGGATACTTACACACCTTTATACATTTCCATATTTACCACCATGATAAACATCGGTTTGGCAATCTGGTTTACTCGTCCGATCGAAGTGGGTGGTATCTCGCATGGAGGTCCAGCCTTTGCCAACGGTCTGGCGGTTCTGATCGAAGCGTCCATCGGCATGTTGATCTTGTCTATTCGTTGGAAAGGTGTGGATTTTCGCCGGATCATTTTGGATCTTGTCAAAGCTTTGGCTGCTACCGGCGTGATGACGGGTGTAGTCTTGTTGCTTGGTAGAGTTCTGCCCTCATCTGATCTGATTCAGCTGGTTGTAGGTGGTGGTGTCGGATTGCTCATTTACTTTGTCGTGGTTTACTTCCTTGGCATCAAAGACGTGATCAATATTCCGTTGGCGATGATCAAACGCAAAACCAAGGCATAAGCATTTTACACACTAATTGAATCATTAATTATTCATTTATTGCCTATAAGGCACATCAGCATGCTTTGCGTGCTTCACATGATAAATCTTTTTCAAAGGTGTTATATCCACTTGAAAATAAGACAATTCAGACTAAAATAGTATTAATTATTGTGAGTAAATTCACAATAAAGTTGGGATGGTGCTATGACAAAAAATCTGAAATTACCGCATGTTGTTATCATTGGTGCTGGATTTGGTGGATTGAGAGCTGCACGAGCGCTCGCCAAACAACCTGTACAGGTTACTTTAATTGATCGCAACAATTACCATCTATTTCAACCGTTGTTGTATCAGGTAGCAACTGCTGGGCTTTCTCCAGATGAAATTGCCTACCCAATTCGCGCCATTCTTCGAAATCAAAAGAATCTGACCTTTTTAATGGATGAGGTGATTTCGATTGATCGGGACTTACAAAAGGTGGAGACTCTGAATACATCCATTGATTTCGATTATCTCATCGTTGCGGTTGGCAGTGAGACCAATTTTTTCAGAAACGAAGAAATCCAGAAAAACGCTTTTGGCTTGAAGGATTTACAAGAAGCACAAGCTATCCGTAACCACATTCTGCGACAATTCGAAGCCGCTAATATTGAAGAAAATGAACAAATCCGGCAGGCTTTACTCACTTTTGTGGTTGTGGGTGGGGGACCGACTGGGGTGGAGATGGCTGGTGCTATTGCCGAATTGCTGCGGGTATTGAAAAAGGATTACCACAATATAGATCATCAGCAAGCGCAGGTGATTTTATTGGAAGGATTGCAGAGGTTGTTATCCCATTTAAGTCCTGCTTCATCTGAAAAAACACTTCGGGTTTTAGAAAAAAAAGGGGTCCAGGTTCGTTTAGGAGCCTTGGTTCGTACCTTTGACGGAAATGTTATTACCCTTAATAACAATGAACAAATTCAAAGTAAAACCTTGATTTGGGCAGCTGGTGTAAAAACTACAGCGTTGGTGAAAGAATTCTCTGGTGAGAATACCCCTCAACAACGAGTTAAAGTGCTATCAACTTTACAAATAGCTAAGAATAAAAATATATTCGTTATTGGAGATGCAGCATTTTTTCAGGACAAAAATGGCCAACCATTACCGATGGTGGCACCGGTAGCGATGCAGCAAGCGGATCTTGCGGTAAAGAATGTGATGCGATTACTACACTCAAAGCCTTTATTGCCTTTTGAATACCGCGATATGGGTTCCATGGCAACCATCGGAAGAAATCATGCCGTGGCTGAATTGTTTGGCGTTCGACTTAGTGGCTGGATTGCCTGGTTGGTTTGGTTGTTTGTGCACTTAATGCAATTGGTGGGATTCAGAAATCGCCTTGTGGTGCTGATAAACTGGGCATGGCAATACCTGTTTTATGATCGTGCTGTCAGACTCATTGAAAAAAATGACTGTCTAAATAAATAGGAATAATAATCTGATATCAGCTTACAAAAAGTAACCTTTTACCCAATTTTACGTAAATCATATTAGATGGGAACTTTTTTTAAAAATTTCCGTCTAATTTACTAAAGGTTCGTTGAACAATTGAAATGAAGGATTGTTATTTGGGCTGATTGTCAAAATTGGTATTTCTTTCCATCCGATTGAAATCAGCAAAATAAAGGAATGAAACCTGACAAGTAGACCAGGTGAGATTTCCACCAAGTGACAGATAAAATCTCTTCTGATAGGCGAACCTAAATCGAATTAGTGGTGTTATTGTTTATATAGTCAAAAAGTTGACTGTTCGGATTGGTTTCTTAGCAAGAGTAGAGGTGCAATATGGCCGGAATCGTATATATCGTAGTTGGTTTTGTAGCAGTAATGTTCGCTGCGTTAAGTTTAATCAGCCTCAATTCAGAACAATAATTGTCGATGATTTCTACCTTTCAATATCAACATAAAGTTAATGCTTCAGTAGACTGATCTCTATCTGTTTGTTTCCCCTTTCTTAAACTCCTGAGATTTATATGCTCAGGAGTTTTCTTTTACAAAGGTGTTAAAGATTAGAAAAAAAATTTATAAATGTATTGGATGTGATCTTTTTCATGCCAGATTGCTCTGCGTAACAATTTACGCGGGCTCCAAATCTCACCTTCTTTACCTCGCACAAATTCTTTGCCTGTTAGATCCGGTAGAACTTCCTTGAGTTGTGCTCGCACTACATGGAGTCGCTCAAAAGGATCTTTTGGCAGATCTGAACGCGTAAATGAAGTTAACCCCCTTGGTTTGATGGATGCTTAATTTTAACATGTACTACGAAATTGTAAAAAATTTCACCACTTGAATCCAGGAGTACAATATTAAAGAAATAACAAAAAATGAAACTTTTTTCATTAGTTTTACGTCATATTTATGATAGCCATCATAAGGTTATTAATGTATTTATTCCCCGCTGGGAGGTAACATGAACGAAAGTGATTTCGAATTCGAAGTGGAAACAAAACCAAAAAAGTTTTTACCTGCTTTATTTATCCCAATTTTATTAAAACCAAAAAAAACCTTGGATGAAATTGCTGAAAAGGAACATGCGGTTTGGATAGCACCATTGATTGCGTTGATGATCACTGCATTAATCCTGGTGCTGGTATCCGCACCACTGGTTGGTCAAGCTTCACAGCCGACTGGGCAACCAGATATGTATGAATACTACAGCCCGGAGCAACAAGAACAATATCAAAATGCTGTCAATATGGGAGTCAGTCCCATCGTGACGATGGTTTTCCCGTTGGTTGGCAAGTTTTTAGGAATCTGGGTTGGTTGGATTTTACTTGGGAGTATTTTGCACCTTTCTCTCACCTTGAATGGTAGCCGCAGCAGTAATCGTTCGGCTTTGAATATTGTTGCCTGGAGCAGTGTTCCGTTGATATTGCGGGATATTGTTCAGATATTCGCTATTCTGATCACCCGACAGACAATTCAACAACCCGGTCTATCCGGATTTATTGCTGAAGGAAGTACAGGTTTTCTTACGGTGGTTGGCGTATTATTGTCCTTTTTGGATATTTATTTGATCTGGCAGATTGTTCTGATTGGAATGGGAGCAAGACGGATATCCGGATTGAAGGTTTCCAAATCCTGGTTGGCATCTATCGTCGCCGTGGTCATTTTTCTGGCACTCAAAGCCATACCCGGTTTTATTTCTGCACAATTAAGCGGACTTTCTCCGACCAGAATGTTTTTCTAAGAAATGAATATGCAAACCGTAATTCAAATTCGTAATTTACGAAAAACCTTTACCATGGGCAGCCAGAAAGTACATGCTCTGGCAGGTGTCGATCTGGATATTGCTGAAGGATCCTTGACAGTTGTCATGGGACCATCTGGCTCAGGCAAAAGCACATTGCTTTATCTCTTAGGAGGACTCGATCGACCAACCAGCGGCACCATTCAAGTGAATGGAAAATTTCTGGATAAGATGGATGAAAACGATTTAGGATTGTTTCGCCGAAAGAGTGTTGGTTTCATTTTTCAATCTTTTAATTTAATACCCAGTATGACAGCGATGCAAAATGTGATTTTCCCAATGCGTTTTACAGGCGTATCCAGTAAAGATCGTTTCAACATTGCCGCCAAATCGTTGAGTCAGGTGGGTTTGGCAAAGCGAGCACTACACAAACCAACCGAACTATCGGGTGGCCAGCAACAAAGGGTTGCTGTAGCGAGAGCACTGGTTAATAATCCACCCATCATTTTGGCAGACGAACCTACTGGTAATCTCGACACCACCAGTGGTTATGAAATTATGAAACTTTTATCAAAATTAAACCAGGAAGGACGTACGGTAATCGTGGTGACACACGATAACCGGATGTGTCAGTTCGCCAGTAACATTATCTATTTATTGGATGGGCTGACTGTTAGTGAAGCAGAATATGAAGCTGCATCTCATTTTGAAATTGAAGAAGAAGTAGAGGAAGTAGAATGAAAAAAACGCTTAAAAATCTGTCATTTGTATCATTAATTGCTTTATTACTGCTTGTCATTTCAAGTCCAATTATGGGGTTGGCACAGGATGAAACACCTGGTCAGAATTCCAACCCACAGGATGTGACAGAAACTGCACCAACGGAAGCACCAATTGCAGAAGAAGCCACGCAGGAGCCAGAGGAGATATTTGTCCGTCCATTAGTGGTGATTAGCTCTTATGAGTATGGTGATAACCGCATCACTCCTGGAAGTGATTTCACATTAAAAATTTACTTGAAGAATAGTGGTGAGAGCGACGTATATAACATGGTGGTCACTTTTGAAAGTGCCGATTTTCTTCCCCTTTCTTCAGGTGGCGTGGTGGCAGTACCCTACATTGATACAGGTGCCAGTGCCAAAATTGAGCAATCTATGCGTGCCAATGCCAGTTTGTGGGGTTACAGTTCTGGATCAATTGTTGTGAATGCGACTTATACGGATGAACGGGGTACCAGTTATAGCGAACAATTTACCTTGACCATTGATTTGCAAATTCCTGTGTACACCACAGCAACACCCACACCATTACCAACCTTACAGGCTCGTTCGCAGTTGGTGGTTGGTGGGTATGAAGTGGATGTCAATCCCTTACAACCGGGTTCGATTTTCAACTTATCAGTAGATGTGCGAAACCTGGGTGCGGTGGATGCTCACGATGTGACCATGGTTTTAGGTGGTGGCGTAGCTGCGCCGAGCGGGCAGGATGGTACCGGAGGTCAACAACCCGGTGGAGTAACTGGCAGTGGCGCTGATTTATCGGTCTTTGCACCAATAAACACATCTAACCTGATTTACATCGATGAAGTTGGTGTTGGTCAACTCGTAAAAGCAAAAGCACAACTCATCGTGAATGTTTCTACCAATCCGGGTGCTTATCCATTCAAAATCTCATTTACCTATCTCAATGATAAGGGTGAACGTGTAGTTGATGATCAGGTTATCACTTTATTGGTTTACTCTTTGCCGAAGGTTGAAATTGGGTTTTATCGTAATCCAGGAATTTTTATGACTGGACAAATGAACCCGATTCCACTGCAAATAACCAATTTAGGGAAGACCACTGCAGTGCTAGGAACATTAATCATCTCCTCTGAAAATGCAGATTTAACCGAAAACACGATGCTGGTTGGTTCCTTGGAACCTGGTGGTTATTTCACCATGGATGCTATGGCTATGCCATTTCAGGAGGGTGAGTTAGAGTTATTGGTTACTGTCTCCTACACAGATGACTTTAACCAACCAAAGCAGATTGAACAAAAACTGAATGTAATGGTGGAACCGATGCCAGTTTTTGAACCTGGGCCCGGTGAAAATATGGGTGAACCAATGCCACCAATGGAAGAACCTGAAACTTTCTTCCAAAAGGTATTACGCTTTTTTAAAGGATTGTTGGGATTAGGGAGTGGTAAATCAGAACCCGTGCAGGAATTTCCTATGCCAGGTGAATATCAGGAAGAAGTACCTCAATTTGAAGAACCAGCACAGCCAGTCCCTATGCCAAAGGGATAATCAGGAGTCATAAATGCGATTTTTGGATTTTATCAGTCTAATTTCTGAAAACCTTAGGCGAAGAAAGGGAAGAGTCTTTCTGACTGCGATTGGGGTAGTTATTGGAACAGCAGCAGTGGTGTTATTGGTGTCCTTAGCCACAGGTTTGCAGAAAAGCGCAACCAGCAATCTTTGGGGGATCAATGACCTAAGCAGAATTGAGGTATATCCCAATTATGGTGAAGGAATGTATGTGGAAGCTGTTTCCATTGGTGGGGGTGGTGGTTCATCAGCACCCACAACAGCCAAATTGCTTACACCAACTGTGTTAGATGAAATCGCTCAAATTCCTGGAGTTAAATCTGTCATACCGCGTGATTATATGTACGGACAAGGCGTGATTCAATTTGGGAAGTTTGAAACCTGGGCAGGATTTATGGGTGTCGACGGTGAATATTTTGATGACCTTGGCTATGAGCTTGATAGAGGAAGTGCCGATTTGCGAAAAGGAACGATCATTGCGGGTAGCTGGATGGTTCAAAACTTTTATGTTCCTAATTTACGTCCTGGGCAGGAAATGCCAGAAATGCCAGATTTGTTAGATCAGCGAGTGAAATTGAAAATGACAAAATGGACCAGTGATGGCCAGGAAGTTTCCAAATCCGTTGAACTAAAAGTGGTTGGCATTTTACAAGAGATGCGTAATGAAGCCGATGGACAGTTTTTTGTATCATTGGATGAGTTGGAAACCTGGAACCAGTGGTTTAATAATGGTCAACGCCCAAACCGCAATAAAGATGGTTACAACAATGTAATCGTAAGAGCAGAAAGCCCGGAAGTGGTAATGGACATTACCCAGCAAATCAATGACATGGGCTACATGGCTTACTCTCCACAAAGCACAGTAGAGGGGATCAATAGTTTTTTTGTGATCCTACAGGTTGTTTTCGGCGGGATTGGTGCAATTGCTTTATTGGTGGCAGCCATCGGTATCGCCAACACCATGACCATGGCAATTTTGGAGCGTACGCGTGAAATTGGATTAATGAAGGCTATTGGTGCGACCAATCGTGATGTGTTAACTATTTTCCTGGGTGAAGCAGCAGGGATTGGATTTTTGGGGGGATTAGGTGGCGCACTGTTGGGTTGGATTGGCGGTTATGTGCTAAACGTTGTTTCCATGCAATTTCTTGCCAGTCAAGCCCAACAACAAGGTTTTATGTCAACTGGTTTATCCGCCGACACGCCAATCTGGTTATTATTGTTCGCAATCATATTTGCGACATTAGTTGGATTTCTCTCAGGATTGTACCCGGCATTACGCGCAGCAACCCTGGAACCGGTGACAGCACTCAAGTATGAATAATCCTATCGAATGGTTTCTAGGAAATTTAAAAAATGCTAATTATCGGAAGAAAAAACCCCCTTTTTTGGTCAGGTGAAACCATGAGTCAAAAAAGACTCAAAAACATCCAAAAGGGTGGTTTTTGAGTCAAAAATCGTGAAAAATGACTCAAAATTTGGCTCATGGAGTCAAATAAACACCAGAAGATTCTTAGTGGACCCGTAAAATTACATTAAAAATTATATTTTTTCTAGAAATAATTCTTTTGGAGTTTTTTTAACATTTCTAATCTTATTTTAATGTTTGCAAATTATGGCATCTACATCGAATGCCTTTCAACATTTTTTCGTCCATTTATTGAGCAATTGATCCAGTGATTTGAACAAAGTATCCCCTTCTTCCAGCAAACGAAATTGGAAAAACAAAACGCCAGCGACTGATCTTACAAGAGACCCATCGTGTTTGACGATTGACTTGAACGCCATTGATTGAGATAATTTTTGTTATAGGAGTTCTATTGAATTGGTATGCTTTCCTGATTGGCTTGGGTTCCGCTCTGGCAATTTGGCGGGTTGTTCAAGAACAGAAACAATCGCAAAAAATGGATTGGGGTTTTGCAGCCCTGTGGGTTTTATTTGCTGCCTGGTTGGGAGCGCGGATCGCCTTCTATATCTGGCAACCAGCGATAATTCTTGACCTGGGATGGCAGGCTTTTGGGTTGCGCGCAGGGGGGATGGTTTGGTCGGGTGCAGTGTTTGGTGCCTGGATAGCTATTTTGTTGATTTCTTTACGAAAGGGGATTGGTTTTCTGGAAACGGCAGATCAATTAATGGTCATGCTACCTCCCATGGTTGTTACCATCTGGTTAGCAGGGTGGTTTTCTGGGAGTGCGTATGGACATCTCATGCCAGAAGGGTGGTGGATCCCCATAACCATTGATGATACTTTTCAATTAAATCCCCGATTCCCACTACAATTGGTTGCTGCTGTTTCACTCTTTATTTTATTTGCGGTGATAGAACCACGCATCCAAAAACAATTAGTCGGTCGTCGTACAGCTATCGTATGGACAATATTCAGTATTCATACCCTTATTTTTTCATTCTTGCGGGCAGATTTACGGCCGTTGTGGTTAGGAATTGCATGGGATATCTGGTTTGTGTTTGTGTGTATTGCCTGGGCATTGACTTTGTGCTGGATGGCTTGGTTTCGGAAACCAGGAAAAAGCAATGAAAAGTAAACTTCAAATCGATCTTTCTGCGATAGAATCATTTAATCTAACGAATCTCAGGTGCCTATGAAATGTAAACTCGCTTTAGCACAAATTAATACCATGTTGGGTGACGTAAATGCAAACTTGCAAAAACACCTTTCTCTGGTCGATCAAGCCAATGCAAAAGGCGCTGATCTTTTAATTTTTCCAGAACTTTCCTTAACCGGTTACCTTTTACAGGATATGGTTCCCCAGGTTGCGATCAAACCTACCCAAGAAGATCCAATTTTTTCGCAGTTGTTGCAAGCCAGCCTGAAAATTGACATTGTGGTCGGTTTTGTGCAGGAAGATGAGCGTAACCGCTTTTATATCGCTTCCAGTTACTTGTCCCAGGGGGAAGTGGTGCACATTCATCAGAAAATATATCTTCCCACATATGGTTTGTTTGATGAAAGCCGCTTCTTTGCCTGGGGTGATGGGGTGCGTGCTTTTGATACCCGCTTTGGACGCTTTGGTATGTTGGTTTGTGAGGATTTCTGGCATGCTTCGATCCCATACTTGCTTTGGCAGGATGGCGCGGATGTATTAATATTTAGCTCTGCTTCACCAGGTCGGGGACTTTCGGATGAACCACTGGTTGCCTCAGCTCGTTGGGTGGATCATATCAACCGTGCATACGCCAGTCTTTTTACGACTTTTGTGGCACATACCAACCGGGTTGGGTACGAAGACGGTTTGCATTTCTGGGGTGGGGCGATGGTGTATGATCCCAATGGAGAGGTATTGGCAAGGGCACCACAATGCGAAGAAACGGTATTGTATTGTGAAATTGACTTAAACCAATTACATCGCACCCGAACAAGATTACCACTGTTGAGAGATGAACGGACTGCACTGGTGCAGCGTGAATTATCACGCATTTTAATGCAGGATAGACGTCCTTCCGGACGATGATGGAGAAAATATGATTGACCTTTCGATAAACACAAAATTAGCGACCCAAATACTGAGTAATTTCATCCATAGTGAAATCACAAGAGCTGGATTTTCTCGTGCAGTTTTGGGCTTGTCCGGAGGATTAGATTCTGCACTATCATGTTTTTTAGCAGCGAAAGCCTTAGGTCCGGAAAATGTGCTGGCGGTACGTATGCCTTATCGCACATCCTCACAAGATTCATTGGATGATGCCCAGAAAGTGATTGACGCAACCGGCGTGCAAAGTCTGACGATCCCCATTACTGACATGGCAGATCCGCTGATCAATCGCTTTCCGGATATGGATAATATGCGCAAGGGGAACATCATGGCACGTATGCGCATGGTTGTGCTTTTCGATCAGTCTGCTGCTTTTAATGGACTGGTTGTGGGTACCGGCAATAAAACCGAAATTTTGCTAGGGTATACGACTATTTATGGCGATTCAGCTTGTGCCATCAACCCTTTGGGGGATCTCTACAAAACGCAAGTGCGGCAGCTTTCCAGAGATCTGGGCGTGCCAGCATCAGTGATTGAAAAAGCACCTTCTGCCGACCTCTGGAAGGGGCAATCCGATGAAGGTGAGCTGGGTTTTACCTATGAAGAAGTTGACCGCTTATTGATTCGCCTGGTGGATGAACGCTTTACCCCACAGGAATGTGTAGAAGCAGGCTTTTCAAAAGGATTTGTGGATGAAGTGGTCAAACGCATCCAGCGCAATCATTTCAAACGGGTGATGCCACCGATTTGTAAATTGAATAACCGTACCATCGGGTATGATTTCTTATATCCACGGGATTGGGGTACATAGATAGGGGTCTAGGATTCAGGTGGTAATCAATTTCTGAATTCCTCAGACCTATGATCTACTTTACTAAGCTTTCATTCAGCAAATAATTAACCATGTTGGCATCAAATCTCAAGAGAGCATGCGGCTCTTCGGCCTGATACCAGGCTGTTTCCCCATTGCTCAATGAAATTTTCCATGCCTGAAATTCACCAGCCGGCACCTGAATATTCTCAGGACCCGTTATCAGAATTCCTTCTTTTTTCAGGAGGGGTCCATTATCCTGGGTTTCTTCACGCCAAATCATTGGTGTAAGATATTCAACGGATGCATTCTTTAGGTTTATAAATGAAAGTCCCATTAAACGCCATGCCCATTCTTCCTGGACCAATGAAGTGGGTGAAAAGGAAAATGGTTCAATTACGGAATCCTTAGTTTGAACTAGCAAAACCAATTCATCTCCGGATTTTTCGGTCTGCCAGGAAGATGTATAAAACTCGGTGATATTCTCTTGAACAAGGCTGGATAAATGGAGTTGCTCCGGCTCCCATTCAACAGTGAGTCTGGCATTGACAGCTGCAGAGGAGAAAAAGCTATTGCCAATCTGGACTTCGAATGCATCATATTTTTTTTGACAACTGAGATTTAATGAAAGTTCACTCGTGTGCCATTGGCATTCAGCAAAACCGATCGGTTCTCCACCTTTGTGTTGTATCTCGTATTTCCATTGCGCCGAAACAGGTAGGCTTTGAGATTCCAGGTTTAAAGATGATTGTTGGATGCCTGCGGTTACTTCCTGAACAGCCATGATGCTGAATAAAACAAGTGCTAATAAAATTGGCCAAAAGATATTTAAAGAAAAGATTTTCACCTGGTCAGGAGCTTTTTCTGTTTGCGGACGAGGTAATAAGCGTTGTAATAAAACCAAACCTGCAACCAGCATTAATATCCCAAAAGCACTGGCAGCGGGTGAAGGGAAAGGCAAATCAATATGCTGGAATAAACCTTCCCGGATGAGCACCACAAAAGCTACAAAATTATTGGCAGCATGCACCACCATGGTGAAGGTTAAGGATTGAGTTCGCCAATAGGTAAAACCAAGCAACAATGCAATCAGGATTAATGCAGGTAAGCCCTGTAAACGAAAATGAAAAAAAGCAAACAATAAACTAGGCACAAGGATAGAAAGACTAATTTTTGTGTGGGTCTGATAAGCTGGTTGAATGGAACCACGAAATAAGATCTCTTCACAGATAGGGGCAGCGACCACAAAGCCCAGAAAGATCAGCAAAGCTTGAAAAGTGGTTGTTGGGATAATACCTTCTGGAGCAGTTGGAAGATAGCCTGTGATCGAAACCATGATTTGCTCGACCAGGCTGGTTACCAACCAGGCACCGACACCCAATATGACCGCAACCAGGATTAAGGAAGCCCTCGATTTTTTCAAACCGGCACTGGATCGCAGATCGATTTGATTCCGGCGTAGCAACCAGATGGTTGGCGCAAGAATCAGGAGTAATTCTGTTAGCAGTAATCCCCAGGAGAATGAAATGGATTGCAGCCAGGCACCCAGACTAAAAACCAATAACATCGATGCAAGGTAAAGGCGGTTAACCTGGGAAATACTCAAGGATTTGTTCAAATCGGGAATCCCTTCTGGTCGTGTATTATGATTGTATCACGCCTGAATGGTTGGTTCTGGCTGGATTTTTGTAACTCCAGAAAAACATCATTATCTAAATATCAATGGTAGGTGGGTAAAAAAGGTTCCTATAGCAGTTGTTGTAAGCTCGATAGAAGATATTTGAAGGGAATTAGTTGATTTAATGGTGATCTCAACCTGATCGGTATCATTGGGTAAAGCGGAAAGTGGTATTTCAACAGAAATTGTGAGGGGTAAACTGGTTTTTGTTGGTACTTCACTTAGGTTAGTAGAGGTGACAGGCCATGTATTATTAGCAATTCCTATTGTGAAAGAATCCTCATCTCCATAATTTATTAGATTGATAGGATACTCAACAGTGCTACCAATTAATCCGCTTTGTTCATCTTCTGTGATTTGTGTGATGAAATAATAGGGATCATCAGGATAAAGCCACAATTTCTGACTTGGGTCACCAAGTAAATTGTATGATTCCAAATAATATTGAAAACCACCTAAATCTTGAAACAAATAATTCTCCTCAAGTGCTAATAAACCTACGTTTATCGCTTCTCGAATTGACGGTGGTTTCAATGGATCACTATATAAGTGGTCAAACATTGTGATTTCTAAAATATTGTCCTGATTCCAATAACTTGGTGCAGCTGAGCCAAAGAATCCTACTGCTCCTTTACTTTGTTGTAACAACCATGTTTCACCAAAAACATCCGGAAAAGTATTACTTGTGTTACCAAAGTCATTTGTGTAACAAGCAAAACTAGAGACGAAGGATGAAACATTTAAGGGTAATAATGCAGATAAATCTGTTCTTTTTATATTAATATTTCCATCATCCCATCCGTCTACTGAACCATGCCCTGAATACGTAATTAATCCTCGGCTGGAATTAATACTTTTAGTTATATCAAGTGAAGTAGCTGAATTTGACACACAATAAAGTTGATCTCCTCCAGGTAGTGAATTTAATAAGGGAAAAAAACTGGGATAACTTAAAGGCCTTGTATGTTCTCGAATAACATGATTGTGAGAATTTTCGGCAATTTCAAAATGATAGTAAAGTGAATTTACTTCTTTAATTTTGTCACATGTAGCAATAAAGGCTGTGTTTATGTGCCAAGATAAAAAACCATCATTTGTATAAGCCATTATTTTATTTAACATATTAGTAACATCTGTTTCGGTTCTTGCAGGTATTCGTCCCACAAATATATCTGGAACAAAATCTGAAATTTCTCCAACGGTTCCATAATATAAGTCTGTTTTTTGATAAATTTTCTTACCATCAAAAGCAGGAAATAGAGTTATCAGTTGATCATTATTCTGCAAGGTATCTCCAACTAATAAAAGATAAGTTGGTGGAATTATCCAATCGTTGTATGCATTATTAATAAAATTTTTAATTGAAATTGCGGTCGATCCGGTGTCCGAAAATTTTGCAATGGTAACTTCATAGCCTTGGTTTTGCTTGAACGCAGCAAAATCCTGAACTTCTTCCTCAAACTCATCCGGTGTAATAATCAGATATCCTTCCCCTGTCTCCTCTTTCGTATCATACATAGGCAATGCTGGCGGGTTGATCACAATCTGGCTCACCAGGCGATCAAAGGAGGGGCTGTCGCTTACAGCTACACTCTTTACCTCATCCAGGCTACTTGCTTGCCAGGTCAATCGCAATTCAATCTGCTCGAGGATTTCAATCTCACCCTGTCCGGGAGAATAACGAACAGGGTTAATCCAAATTGGCTGGATGGTGTAATCCCGCATCTGGAAAGTATCTTTGAGTTCGTACCAGTTATGAGGAAACGAATTTGGGCTGCCATAATGTTGGGGATCAGGTTGGGTCCAGGGTGGGGGTGGCTCGGATTTAGAAACCTGAATTTGTGCGGGAATGATCGTTGTTGGTAATGCATAATCAGACAGGCGGAATTTCTCACTGGTGAAAGTTTGACTCAGCACTTCTACCTGTGCGCCATTCGGTATGAGAATATTAAACGTTTTTCCAGGTAGTGCAGGTTGGCCAGGCTGACGATAATTACCAAAATCATCATGCCAGAGTTTGGTGAAGTCTTCTCCATTTTCGATCTGCACGTCTGCCCAAACGCCGGAAAATGTGATGACCACATCCAGGGCATTATCACTGATTGTCTTTGCCTTTGATTGATTAGAGAGATCAGAGGATTTCTGACCACTTGCAGAAAGCCAAACAGGTCCATTTTCCAATTCATTTTGAGCTTTTGCAGGAAAAATTGGTAGCAAAAAGCTGATCAGCAAGCTGAAAATAAGGATACGAATCAGAGATTTCATTAAAAAATAAAGCCAGCACTCTAAAAGGGAATTTAATTTGATTGTAGCATCAAATTAAATGGAATAAATACCACTTCAGTGTTATTTAGTGAAATGTGGATGGACAAAAGATATACATCTTCAGTCAAAATTCAGTTTCAAAAAAATCAGTTGCTGCCTGCTGGGCTTTACAAAACCAACGACCTTCTTTATACTAATGAGGTAATAAAAAAATCCATCGCTTCTGGCGATTTAAATTGGACTTAAAAGTGACAATACCTCATACAACTTCACCAGTGACCGATGATGGTCAGATCAAAACACGCGTCGTTTTCTTTGATATGGATCGCACAATCCTTGATATTTCCCCTTTTCATCGAAAAAATTTCTTAACCGTATTAAATAAACTTTTTGGTGTCACCGAACTTTTCAAAGTAGTTACATCTGGCGTGCCAATGTTTGAGGTGGTGCGCCGTTTTGCCATGGCGGCTGGTATCAGTGAGGGAAGTGTGAATGCCAAGCAGGATGAAATTGAACGCCTTTTAGTAGAGAACATTCAAACGATTTTGCCCCAGGATTTGCAGGATTTCGTACTTCCCGGTGCTGTGCAATTATTAGAAACATTACACAAAAACAAAATTCCAGTTGGTCTGACGACCGGTTCCTTGCGGGGAGTTGCCAGCCAGGTGCTCTCCAGAGCAGGTCTGTTAGGTTATTTTCCGCTGACATCTTTTGGTGATGATTGTGATCACCGCCGGCAAATCATTGATCGGGGATTAGAAAAAGCAACCTGGGTATATGGTTTGGCACGCGAATCGATTGAATTGGTTACCGTGGGTGATGCACCGATGGACATTGAGGCAGGCAAAGAATTCTCTGCCATCACCATTGCTGTTGCAACGGGGCTTTCTTCAATGGAAGATTTAAAATCTCATCATCCGGATTATGTGTTTCCAAATTTATCAGACACCCACGCAGTGCTGAACGCAATTACTGCTGATTAAGTCACATAATTTTGCGATGAATTTCACAATCTGATTGACAAGCAAAATCAGAAAGTTTATACTTAAGACAACAATTGAATAATAACCTTCGGGGCAGGGTGAGGAAGAAATTCCAATTCCCGATCGGTGGTATAACCCACGCGCATCATAAATGCATGACCCGGTGAAACTCCGGGGTCGACGGTATAGTCCGGATAAAAGAAGGTTTGCAAACATTCCTGTTTGCTAATTTGCCCCGAAAACAACTTGTTTTCGGGTTTTCATTCTCCCCCGTTGGTTGGTTGTTGCCTGCGGGATTTTTTATGGAGAATTATGGAAATTAGCTTGAAACGGTCACAGAAGAATAACCATTACAAAAAAATCGTTGGGAAATATGGTGGTTGGTTAATGCCAGTTTCCGGGACTGTTGCTGTAATTCTTTGGTGGATCGTTACCCGCTGGAGTGAGCTACCAGCTTTTATCTTGCCAGCTCCGTTGGTCGTTTTCCGGCGATTCTTGCTGGTAATTGGGAATGGCACCTTATTATGGCACACATCCTATACGCTGTTGGAAGTGGGACTAGGTCTAATTGCAGGAGCCTTTCTGGCGACCGTATTGGGGTATTTACTGGCAAAATCCAGCACATTGGAACGTTTGCTTTCCCCCTATCTGGTGGCGTCTCAGGCTATTCCAATCGTTGCGATAGCTCCCTTATTGGTGATCTGGTTTGGCCCGGGATTATTTTCTAAAGTGTTGATTGCCGGATTAATTGTCTTTTTCCCGGTTTTGGTCAATACGGTGGTCGGCATTCGTGCTGTTCCACAGGATTTACGTGACCTGATGCGTTCCTTACGGGCTACCCGTTTACAGACCTTGCGTTATTTAGAAGTTCCAGCTGCTCTCCCAGTATTCTTAGGCGGATTACGCATTGGTGCGACGCTTTCGGTGATCGGCGCTGTGGTAGGTGAGTTTGTAGGGGCTGATAGAGGCTTAGGATTCTTAATCAATATTGGCCGTGGGCAATATGATACGGCGCTGGTCTTCGTCGCTGTTTTTACCCTGGTGGCGATGGCGCTTTTATTATATGGCGCAGTTATTTTATTAGAGAGAAAATTATTGGCGTGGCAGCATCGTCCACGAAAAAATACATTAACATTGGAGCAATAAGAAGAGAAACCATGAAAAAATTAATGTTCGTATCAATTATTGTGGTGCTATTTTTATCGGCCTGTGCACCAAACTCGAATCAACCTAAAGATTTGGTTAAAGTTCGATTACCAATGGGTTTTATCCCAAATGTGCAATTTACACCTGTTTATGTTGCACTGGAAAATGGCTACTTTGAGGAAGAAGGAATTGATATTGAATTGGATTACAGTATGGAAAATGATAATGTGGCTCTGGTGGGTGCCAATCAAATTCAATTTGCCATTGCTTCTGGTGAACAGGTACTGTTAGCACGAGCACAAGGTTTACCGATTGTTTATACGATGGCATGGTATGACAACTACCCGGTAGGTGTTGTTTCCTTGAAAGAAAAAAATATTACCAGTGTCGCTGATCTGACTGGAAAACGGGTCGGAATTCCTGGTTTATACGGCGCCAGTTATATTGGTTTCAAAGCGATGCTTGATGCAGCAGGGTTGCAGGAAAGTGATGTTACCCTTGATTCGATCGGTTATACCCAGGTGGAAGCGTTAGTGTCAGGCAGAGTAGATGCCGCCGTTATCTATGTCACCAATGAACCGGTACAACTGGAAGCAGAAGGTTATGAGATCAATGTACAGACACTGTCAGATAACCTGCAATTGGTGTCAAACGGTTTGATCAGTAATGAGGTCACGATTAAAAACAACCCTGAACTGGTACGTGGAATGGTGAAAGCCATTAGCCGGGGAATTCAGACATCGCTGGATGATCCTGATGGGGCTTACAAAGTCAGTGAAAAATATGTTGAGAATCTGGCACAGGCAAATACGGCTGTACAAAAAGAGGTACTGCGTGTCTCGATGGAATATTGGCAGGCTGATCCATTAGGCTACAGCGATCCCCAAGCCTGGGAGAATATGCATGCAGTCCTCCTGGAGATGGGGTTGATTGAAAATCCCTTAGAATTGGATAATGTGTTCACCAATGACTATATACTCAAATAACGCTGTGGATTCCGTGAAACCTTTCCTGACCGTTCGAGATTTGCATATTACGTTTGCCATTGAGAATGGTGGTTTACAGGCATTGCAAGGGGTAAATTTTCACGTCGCCCCACAGGAATTTGTGTGTGTTATCGGCCCTTCCGGTAGTGGCAAGAGCACTTTGTTGCGGGTGATAGCTGGTGTATTGCAGCCCTCGCGTGGTGAGGTACAATTTTCCTACGAAGGAGATCGACCTGTCAAAATTGGTTATGTATTTCAACAAGCCAACTTAATGCCCTGGCGTACGGTGATTGAGAATATTACTTTGCCATTGGAATTGGAACAGGTATCAGAAGAGCACGCCAAACAGAAAGCAAGTGAATTAATTGAGTTAGTAGGTTTGGAAGGGTTTGAGAATACCTGGGTGCAGGAGCTTTCGGGCGGTATGGCACAACGGGTTGCAATTGCCAGAGGCTTGATCCAGGACCCGGATTTATTGTTGCTGGATGAACCTTTCGGGTCGTTGGATGCCTTGATGCGTGAGCAAATGGGGGCAGAACTCCTACGCATCTGGCAAGCGAGGAGAACAACAGTTTTGATGGTCACGCATTCAATCTCCGAAGCATTATTATTATCCGACCGTGTGTTGGTTTTGAGTGCCAGACCGGGCAGAGTAAGCTGTGATTTTCCAGTGAAGTTGCCGCGTCCACGGGATGAAATGTTACGATATACTCCAGAATTTGTGAAAATGGCGCAACAATTACGGACAGAGATTTTACCTGAGTAGGAGCCCTGTCCGTTTTTTGGTTTTTTATTTATTCACTGTTAAAGCAAATTCCAGAAGTATAGCGACCAGATAATTGCTAATCCGAAAACGGTTAATAAACTGTAGAAAAACCTGCTTTTTCCTGTCCAGTAACGCGAAGTCCAGGCGATCCCGGAGAATACCAGCATCAATATTGCGAGAATTGCTATCAACGTTGGGATGAGTAAGAGCTGGTCAAAATTTGCTGGCATTCCAAAAAATACGTCGGGTACACCAAAAGCAAGGTTTGTATTGCCATTCCGTCTAATTGTGGGTCAGGGCGATAGAGGGGACTGTGCATTTGTTGGGTTGTTTCGGGGGATAAAATTTGAGTATTCTTGAATCTACCATCCTGTAAATGCGCAATCATAAAATTTGCCATATCCAACCCGGTGGCACTAAGTGCCCCTGCAGGGTTTCCCACAACGAATTCGAAACTAGCTTTAATGTATTCTGCATTAACATGGTTATACCCTTCTGCCATATCATCGATTAATGAAGGCGGTAAAGGTTGTTCGAAGGTTGAATGGTTCATTTCCAGGGGTCGCAGAATGTTTTCCGCAATGTAATCTTCAAAAGCCATTCCAGTTATCCGTTCGACAATATAACCGCTCAACGCTGAGCCGTAATTGGAGTAAGCACCAGTTGTTCCGGGCGGGAAGACTCGGGCTGGTTGATACTCCTTTACGTATGTTTCCAGGGAACTGACCAGTGTTTCATCAATTTTAAATAAACCATTGCCTATATCTTCAAAACCAGCTGTATGGGTCAGGATGTTTCGCAGTGTTATAGGTTCGGGAAAGGTAGCAGGAATTTCAAAGTCGAGATAAGTATTGACGTTTTCATCCAGATTTAATTTACCTGCTTCGACCAACTGCATGATGGCTGTCCAGGTGAATAATTTGGAGACGGAACCAGGTCGGAATAAGGTCGTGGCAGGATCGACAGGAATCTTGTTTTCAAGATCAGCATAGCCATAGCCTTTTGCGAAGAAAACTTCACCTTCTTTAACAACCACCACCACCGCACCAGGCACATGGTTGTTTTCCATAGAGGTAGACATAACGCCATCGATAAACGACGAAACTTCAGAAGGGTCATTTGGGCCATTTTTGACTGATTGTGCGCTTACTGGTGTGGTGGAACTTAGCAATATGCCAATTATTAAAATAATTACGGATGATAGCAACAGATAACATCTGGATAGATTTTTGGGTAAATGCATGTTTGAGCATCCTTTCTGATTGATTAAAATGATATACGGAAAAATTATGCAAAAAGTAGCAGAGTTCCAATGAGAAGTCGAACAGCTTAATGATTCTAAAATAATAAAGTCTGAAGGAATAATATGAAATTTGAACGCAGTATCTACATCTGCTGTATTCCCAAAGAAGCTTTTGTATTCTTGCGTGATAAGGATGAAATTGAGCAGGAACCAGGTTCGCCAGTTTTATTTTTGAAGAAAATTACGCAAGGTGAGGTTAATGTCGGAACGGAGTATGTAGAAATAGTTCAAATGTTTCCTTTTCTCAAAGGTAAAATTCATTCCATCATTCAACTAATTGAACCACCGAAGAAACTGGAAGAGTCTTTTAAGGGAACAGGGATGGATGGTTATCTGGCGTATGAGTTTATACCAGAAGAGGAAAAAACACTGCTTATTCAAAGAGAAGTCATCCGTTTCCACGGGGTATTCCGTCTTTTTTCCCCACTGATGAACTGTATGTTGCTGAAGGCAGTGGAAGCAAGGTTGAGGGCCATAAAGATTTATTTAGAAAATCCTAATAAATAGGACCTGATTATTATCCTGGGTTAGGATAAATTTTGTGGCAGGTTTATCAATGCTTCCAATAAGCGTTGGCGATCCACCATACCGATCGGATGTTTGTCTTTATCCACAATCACAAGAATTTTTCTTCCTTCTTTCATCATCATTTGGATGGCTTGTGGAATGGGAACATCCGGATCCGCTTGTAAAGGTTCCCGGGACATTAAATCGCGTGCTAATGCAGTTGTGGCAGGTGGTCTGGCTAGATTTTGTAATGCGTGGACAATGGAAGATTTATTTTTATAGGGTAAGCGGTTAACAATATCAGCATCGCTCAGAATTCCGCAAACACGATTTTGATCGTTAACCACAATCAGTCTGTGCGAATGATAATGCAGGAATGCCTGGATCATCTTTTCAAGATCATCAGTCTCCTGCACGAACGGAAAATCGGGCGACATGATTTGTCCAACCGTTTTGGGTGTATTCAGGAATGAAACACCAACCGGTTGTGTGCTTTCAATCGGGACGATTTGCCTGAGAATATCAAAGCGAGAAAGCATCCCACAAATTTTTTCTTTTTTATCCAGCACAGGAACGCGTTTTAAATGATGTTTTTTCATCAGTGTGACAGCCTGATTTAAGGTGCTTTCTTCCGGGATGGTGATCACTGGCGTACTCATGACATCTTTAACCAGTTGGTTGCTTTGGGAAAGTTGCATAATTTCAGCTTCAATTTCCTGCGAGGTGAGGTTTTTTGCAATTGAAAAACGTTGGTGCAATCCAGCTCTTTCGATCAAGTCTTCATCCGTCAGCATCCCTACCACTTTTCGCGATTCATTCACTACTGGCAGAGCTTTAAGGCGGTTGTTGATCATCATTTGCCAGGCATTCGCAACACTGTTGGTAGGCAAAATCGATTTGACCTCCGTACTCATCACTTCTTTTACAAGACGATCACCTGGGAGTGGATTGAGATCGCGATGTGTGTATTTGAGTACCTGCACATCCTCCAGGGTGATCATCCCTTCGCGCACCATCGGGTAGATGGTTTCCAATGCGGATTCTATCTTCTCAGTGCTATCGATAACCTCAATCACCAAAGGCAAATCTTCCGATAAACGCAAGATGGACGCCGTGTGAATGCGCGAACGAGCACCAAAACCAGCAATCCCACGGGTGACGGTAGCACCAGCCAAACCTGATTTACGGAGGGTTTCCAACAGTACCATGTACAGTGCTTTGCCTCGCCACAGGTCACTTTCTCCAATATAAATTGTTAGACGTTTGGTGTTTTTTGAGGATTGTGTTTCCATCAGACCTCCCATATTTGGATATTGAAAGGTGCTTTGTTTGATTATGACATTTTTTTGATTTTTTTACAGGTTTTTTATAAAATCTTTCCTAACCAGATACCTAAGGCAGCGAATAGAACACCCAGCATAGTGGAGCCTAGCAGATTGAATAACCCCAATCCCCATTGGCCTTGTGTAATCAAAGTAACTGATTCATAAGCAAACGTCGAAAAAGTGGTGTAAGAACCGAGAAAACCGATGGTCAGCAGGATTCGTAAACGAGGGTCGATGATGAAATGTTCGAAGGTTAGGGAGACCAATAAGCCCAATAAAAAACTGCCGGTTAAGTTGACCAGCATAGTTCCATAGGGGAAGCCACTGCCAAAGCGCTGTGCCGCCCAATCGCCAACCCAATAACGTAAATTGGCTCCTAATACTGCACCGATTGATATCCAGAGAATTTTTTCCACGTTGATCCTTTAAAAAAAATCTACCCAAACGATCTGGGTAGAAGCTATCAGCCTTTACGGCGGTCTGGTTTCCCGAGTGAGCTTCATCACTCGCGTAAAATTCTACTGGTGATGCGCAGTTGCGTCAATACTTAATTCTCGGTTAAATGACAATTTTATTAGGCAAACCTCTCTTATTTGGATATCGAGGTTAACTGAGTTGAAGTGTTGTTAAGCATGTGTTGCTGCCAGAAAATGTACTGATTGATGTTTGGGCGGACAAGCCATCGTACAGCACTTCAATAGTGGCATTCATATTTCGGGGTAACCAAACACCTACAAAACCATTCTCCATGGTTGTCATTTCAGAATTTACGATTTCACTTCCATTTCCATCTGTGACAATGACATTTACTGTCTGATTGACCATTTCACCCTGGCAGGATGATAAACTATGCGTGGCACAAGGATGGGTTTGATTGATATATGGTGCGAATGAAAGATAAAATTTATCTTCAGGTAACGCCAATTTAATTTCTTCTGAATTGTCAAAAAGAATTAAGTGTTCACTGGTAATACTAGCCCCAATTCCGCCAGGATCGGATTTGGTACTGTCGAGAGAATAAACAATTTCCTCTACAGATAAGCCATCCAGTCCATATTTGTCCAGAAATGCCGCTTCAGCATTGTTACTTGACTTATTAATTTGAATAGCACCGAATGTGATCACTAATGCAGCGATGATTATAAAAATTAACAAACGACGAGATTTTTTCATTAGATTGTTGATCCTTTTCATTTGAATTTATGAATTTGTAATACAGTTTTTGTTGTGACTAAATATTGATCGAAATTTTGATATTTATTTTAAATTTTCTTTTCTCTATGGATTTTCTTCTTATATTGACCTGTCAGACTGTTACAAAATATCTTTCAACATCGAGTTATATTGATCCCGATTGATTTCTCCCCTTGCATATCTTTCGTCTAAAATTTGTTTTGCAGTTGTTGTATTTTCTGTCGATCTTGATTCATTGGTGTTAAATAAGCCTTTTACCAATAAAACAGCAAGGACAATAATCAAGATCCAAAAGATGAACATACCTCCAAACATACCGAATCCTCCCATCATTATTCACCTACCTCATTTCCAGATCGGTTAACAGATTTTGAAATTCATCGCGAGTGATTTCACCTTTCGCATATCGTATTTTTGCAATTTCAATAGCTGATGACCCACCATTTTTTTGTTTTCCACCATTGTTGTTATTTAATTCTTTTACAATCCAGATGACTAAGAAAACGATTCCGATGATCAATCCAATTGTAAGAACAAGATTGATAATCATTCCAATCCATCCATAATTTCCAAACCAATGTCCCATCATAAGATCTACTCCTTTTAGAATGAGTTTCCCCATCTGCCACCCAACATTGGGTTGTAGCGGCCACCGAAGCTGGAGCTATCTGGGTTGTCCCAACCATTTGTGCCATGGCAAGGTCCAAAACCGGGATAGTCACCGGACCACATGGATTCCATACGTTGATCCATCCAATCAGCTTGTTCCTGGGTTAACTCACCAGCGTCCACTGCTGCCTGCAGCGCTTGATCGTGTGTATCCTGCATCAATTCTTGGATTTGATCGTCGCTTAATCCTTCTGCCTGGGCAATGTCCCAGGGAGTTTCACCAGCTTGAATGCGTTCTTCGATCTCTTCAGGGCTCAGGTTGAGCACATCAGCCAATCCGTTGACCATAAACTCATTCATTTCTGTGTCATATCCATCACCCATCATGCCATAACCATAGCCACCCATCATACCTTGACCATAACCAAAGCCACCCATCATGCCCTGACCATACGGTCCGTAATTGTTGTTAACGTTCCTGGCGAAAACTGTTCCAGACCAGGCAAAGGCTGCGACACCTAATACGGCTATAGTAATTAAACTAATTAAAATCCATTTTTTCATTTTTTCTCCTTATTTTCTTGGAAACAGCGTTTCCGAGTAGTTGGTTATAGGATAACCCTTTACCTTGAAGCAATATTGAAGGCATTGTAAAGTTTTAGTAAAGATATTTTTTTACAGATTGCGAATGTATATTTGCATTTTCCCCTCGGAATTTTAATATTCCAATTAATACTAAATTTTTTCCATATTTTTGCTAATGGAAAAATTGTCTTTAGATATTTTATGATTTATTGATGATTAAAAACTACCATTTCTAAAAACAGTCTGCATGCGTAAGTGAAAGCTACTCAGAAACTATTTTTGAGCTGGTATGATGAAAGAAAACGTGCTTCCTTTTCCTTCCCCATCACTTTCTGCCCATATTCTTCCTTGATGAGCTTTAACTAAAGCCTTAGCAATTGTTAACCCAATCCCACTTCCCCCACTTGCTCTTGCTCTGGATTTATCTGTTCGATAAAAACGATTAAAGATATTGGGGAGTTGTTCTGCAGAAATCCCAATCCCGGTATCTGAGACAGAAAAAAGAAGGTTGGCGTTTTCCCGGCGAACTTTAATCACTACTCTTCCTCCACTCGGGGTATATTGCAGTGCATTTCCAACCAGATTCGTTAAGACTTGAATAATTCGATCCTTATCAACCATAATTTGGGGAAGATCCGGTTCGATTTCCATTTCAAGTTGGAGATTTTTATCCACGAATTGATTTGCAAAATTCCTCTGAATAGTTTCCATGGTCATAGAAGGCGAAATCGCCCTGAATTCTAACTGAAAAGCCCCGGACTCTACCTGGCTAAGTTCCTGGAGGTCATTTACCAGACGTTGCAGTCGGTTAATTTCTGTGTGAATTTGCTGATAGGTTTCTGGGTTAGCAGTTAAGACACCATCCATTAACCCTTCTAAATACCCTTTAACCGCTGTAAGAGGAGTTCGCAATTCGTGGGTTACATCCCCAATCAACTGACGGCGCAAATTTTCCGTTTTTTCTAATTTCTCAGCCATTTGATTAAAACTAAGGGCTAATTGATCCAGTTCGTCTACCTGGTCTGCATGCGAGCTTCCGGGAATAATAAGCCTTTCTTCGTATTCTCCCTCAGCGATACGATGGCTAAGTTTCATCATTCGTTGGATTGGGGTCACAACCTGGCGACTGATGAAAAAGCTGGCAAGTACAGCCGCAACAAGCGCTGCAATTGCAGCCAGATAAACTGCCTCAGATACTGCAGCCGTGTAATTTGTAAATAAATCCATTTCCAAGGACTGTGAGGAGCCCATCATTTCCATTTCTGACATCATGGCACTCATTTGGGCGAGATGCCTATCAAACGCAGCAGGACCAGATAACCTGGTAGCTGTGAAAAGAACCAGAACGCCAACCATTACTACGACAAAATAGGACAGAAATAATTTCAGTGCAATATGAGTACGCAGGAATTTCAACATGTGATCTCCTATTTATCCTCAAAACGATAACCAACACCTCGGATCGTTTCAATTACGTCATTTACGCCTAATTTTTGACGAATGTGGCCGATATGGACGTCTACCACTCTCGTATCGCCAAAATAATCATATCCACATACTTTTTCTAACAATTGTGCGCGGGTTAATACCATACTTTGATGCTGAGCAAGCACAAGCAATAAGTCAAATTCAACTGAGGTGAGTTCAATCAAGTTGTCTTCCACCCATACTCGTCGTGCTGATATATCTATTCGTATGTGGGCGAAATCCAATATTTGAGAATCTGGAGTAATAGGGGATTTGGTTTGAATACGCCTCAACGCTGCTTTGATTCGGGCAATCAACTCACGTGGGCTGAATGGTTTGGTCAGGTAATCATCCGCGCCGACAGAAAGACCAACGATCTTGTCGGTTTCCTCAGATCGAGCGGTAAGCATGATGACATAAACATCTGATTCTTGTCTCAAATTGGCGAGCAGTTCGATCCCGTCCATGCCAGGAAGCATAACGTCCAGAATGATGATATCTGGTTGATAGGTAAGCGCGGTGGATAGACCCGAAGCACCATCCATCTCTGATTTGAAATCAAACCCCTCCGCTTTTAGATAAGCACTGATAACCGTATGGATCGAAGGTTCATCGTCAATAATGAGTATTTTTGTTGGAGACATATTAATCCTTGCTCTATTAGTGTACTGATCAATTATAATCAGGACAAGACAAGGATTAAAAGGAAAAAAAATGTTTCATTACGGATTTGGTTTTGCTCATGTGTTAATGCAGGTTTTTATCTTCCTGCTGCTGATTGGCTGGGTTGTTGCCAGCATTGTTGCCATATTTGCTCTACGTAATATGAAATTATCGTCAATTGCTAAAGCTTTGTGGGTGCTGATTATTCTTGGTATTCCGATTCTGGGTGTGATTGCCTACTTCATCATAAGACCAAAAGAAGAGGAATAGCTGTATTTGTTTTGATAGTATTAGGGGGTGTGATTTTCGTCAAGAAGGATTGATGACAGCGATTCGCTGAATCCCTCTTGACGAAAGAACAAATGTTCTATAAAATATATGTATGAGTATCTGGCATACATTTCAAAAGTTTTTTCGTCCTGGGGACAGTTCAACCGCACAGCGATCCTTTGCGTGGGATGGCGAGTTGTTGGTTTCCCTGGAGCGATTGGCGCGCTATCGCGGTTCAACATTGCGTAAAACGGCGGCGGATATGCTGGCGCGCGAACTGAAATCGGTTGAAATGGATCGTAAAATCCAACTTAAATGGCAAGCATTGACCGAACGTGAGCAACAGGTGGCTGCTCTGGTGTGTTTGCAACTGAGCACCAATCAGATTGCAACGCGTTTGCAAATTGCGCCGGAGACAGTGCGCAGCCATGTGCATAATATTCTGACTAAAATGGGGTTGCCCAACCGGGTTGCGCTGCGCCAACTGCTGGGGGATTGGGATTTTAGTGAGTGGGAATCAAACCCTGATCGCTAAGAATAAACGAAATTTAAACGCTTTTAAACGAAAAATCATCAAAAGTGGGATAGAAAATATTTTCTATAATTGATATGATGGGGATATGAAAAATTTATTTCCCTCTCAATTACCCAACCAGATTTTGCTGGTGATGGGTGAACATGCTGCGTCCAACTGGATGCTGGAATTGTCGGCCTGGCTGGCACTGCAGGGTGATTTACGCGTGCTGGATGCTGGTAATCGCTTTAATGCTTACCCGGTGGCGCATGCCGTACGGCGCTTGCATCATGATCCACGTGTGGTGCTGGAGCGCATCCGGCTTTCACGCGCCTTCACCTGTTATCAGGTGGATGTGCTGCTGGAAGAATGGCTGCCACAGCCTTACCCGACCCTGGTGTTTGACCTGCTGGCGACTTTTTATGACGAAAATGTCAACCTGCCGGAGAGCCAGCGTTTACTGCGGCAGGTGATCTGGCGTTTGCAACAGCTTAGCAAACTGGCACCGGTAGTGGTCAGCACACGTTTGCCAGCCACCATTTGCGCGGATCGCATGGTGCTCTTTGATATGTTGAAAGCCCAGGTAGGGGAATTGCGCCTGGAAATGGAGCTCAGCCCTGAAGACCGCTTGCAGCTCCCTGTGCAGCCAGCACTTTTACCATCCTTTGAGAGCGAACAACCCTTACAACTTCAGAAAGGCAGGTGAGATAATGGGACGTACCGTACCCTCGATTACACAGGTATTCATGCAGGAGGAGCAATCCCTCTCGCGCTTCCGGCGTGCGCTGCGGCGCAGTGATCAGCTAGTACTGGATGAGTTGCTCAGCCTGGCACGCCAGCATATTGCCGCGGCGGCTTATGCCACGCATGTGCTACCAATGGAAACCTTTCTGGTGGCGATGTTGCTGGAAGAACACAAAGAGGTGCGCCGTTTACGCGATGAGGTGGAACTCCTGCAACGGAGGTTGAATGCGGGAAGTTAACGGGTGGATGCTGGATGTGTTTGAGAACACCCAGATGCCTGGTGTGGTGATGTGGTTCCTGAGTGATAAAGGCGAACGCCTGCGTCTGCACCAACCCCTGCCAATTACCTTCTATGTAGCCGGTCCGGCCGCGCATTTGCGCGAGGTCTGGCGTTATCTGAAAAAACACCCCAGTTTACCTCGTTTGAGTCGTGATCAAAAGCGTGATCTATTCAAGCCGCAGCCGGTGGATCTGCTGGCAGTGGAGATGAATTCATTCAGCGAGCAGCAGCGTCTTTTCCGGCAGTTACTGCAGGATTTTCCGAACCTGACCTATTATGACGCCGATCTGAGTATTGCCGTACGGCATGCTGCCCGCTATAAAACCTTCCCTTTATGTCGCTGCCGGGTGCGTTTTTATGAATCCTTCTTAATTGAAGAGCTGGAGGTGCTGGATTCACGCTGGGATATTGACCCGGAAATACCCGAATTGCGCGTGCTGGAGTTGGAACCGGATTGCGATCCATTGCATGCTGCACCACTGGCAATTTGCGCACGCATGAAGGGGAAGTCCTACCGTTTCTCGTTACAGCCAGTTCGCCCATTACTAATCAACCTGCAGGCATTGCTGCGGCGGCTTGATCCCGATCTGATCCTGACACGCTGGGGTGACACCTGGCTGCTGCCGTATTTGTTTGAACTAATGGAGAAGCATAACTTCGAGTTGGAACTGAACCGCGAGCCGGGACGCAAATATATGCAGCGTCCGGAGCGCTCGTATTTTTCCTATGGACAGATTATTTACAGTGGTCAACAAATTCACCTGTTTGGACGCTGGCACATTGACCTTAAAAATGCCATGTTCTGGGGTGATTTGGGGCTGGTTGGTATTCTTGAAATGGCGCGCGTAACCGCCCAGCCCATGCAGGTGGCAGCCCGCACTTCGCCGGGCACTGGAATCTCAACCATGCAGGTGATAACCGCCCTGGAGCATAAAATACTGGTACCCTGGCACAAACAACAGGGAGAACGCCAGAAAACCGCCCTGGAGTTGATTGAGTCCGACCTGGGCGGATTGGTGTACCAGCCGTTGGTGGGCTTGCATCGCGATGTGGGGGCGATTGATTTTATCTCAATGTATCCGGCAATCATGGTGCGCAGCAATATCTCGCCGGAAACCGCCAAACCGCGTTTGCTGGAAACTTCCGACGAGCCGCAGGGTCTGATCCCGCTGACATTGGAGCCATTGCTGGAAAAACGGGTGGCATTGAAACACCGTATGGGCTCGCTGCCGCGTTGGGATCCACGTCGCAAAGTGGATCAGGAACGTTCGGGGGCGCATAAGTGGCTGCTGGTGACTTGTTTTGGCTATCTGGGGTACAAGAACGCACGCTTTGGCCGCATTGAATCGCATGAGGCGGTTACGGCAGGCGGACGCGAGGCCTTACTGCGTGCCAAAGAAGCTTCGGAGGATTTTGGTTTTAATGTGCTGCACATGTATGTGGATGGTCTGTGGGTGAAGCAGGAAGGCTACACCCAGCCGGCGGATTTTTCGCCGCTGCTGGATGAGATTGTGACACGCACCGGCCTGGCAATCTCCCTGGATGGGGTCTATCGCTGGGTGGCTTTCCTGCCCTCGCGCGTGAACGAACGCGTGCCGGTGCCGAATCGCTATTTTGGCGTTTTTCAGGATGGCTCGCTGAAGGTGCGTGGATTGGAAGCACGCCGGCGGGATTCTGCTCCCTGGGTGGCACGGATGCAGATGGAACTGCTGGAGTATTTGGCGCAGGCGGAGAGTGTCGATCAGCTGCCGGATTATATTCCTAGCGCGTTGGCGATCCTGCGCCAGCATCTGGCGGATCTGCGTAAGGGGCGGGTGCCGTTGACGGATTTGCTCGTGGCGTTGCGTTTGACGCGTGAGCCGCAGGAGTACACGGTTAAGACGGCTGGGGCGCGTGCCGGGCAGCAGTTGTTGACGATTGGCAAGACCATTCGTCCCGGGCAGCGTGTGCGGCTGCTGTACATGCATGGTGGGGAAGTACATGCCTGGGATATGCCCCAGGTGGTGGATCCACGCCGGGTGGACCGGGCACGTTATTACGAGCTGGCGGTGCGGGCGGCTTCCTCGGTTTTTCACCCGATGGGCATTCCCGAAGCGGATTTGCGGGCCTGGTTGAAGGGCGGTATTCAGCTAGCCTTTGATTTTGCTATGCCAGCCGGAAAGCGGCACATTTTATTGCCCCCGAGGGAGGAAGAGAAAGAGTGGGAGAGGTTGTTTGTGCCGAAGGGGGATGGAGCATTAAAGGTGGAGATGGGTAGGAATGTATTGGTTGGGGGATGAAGTAAGCTATTGTAGCAATGTTAGGTTGTTTGAAAAATTTGATTGAAATAAATACAAGGTGCAATGCACTTCTGCAATACCCTTTAATAGACACAATTCCATAATCATTCCACCTGATTTATCCACAAGTGTACCCTTGTATGATAGATAATATAAAGGACACGGTAGACCGTTGTGCTTTAGGGCATCTACGACAATGCACCAACCCGTGAAGGTGCGTTGCACTTGTGGATCGGCATGAATGAACAAAATTGGATAATATTTCCCTCAAGAAATTATTCGAAAGTGCGCTGCACCTGGATTAATGAAAGGGATGATTTCAAAGATGGTACCTACGTTAGGTTGTGATAAAAAATGGGTAAGGTGAAATCAAATTGAATTCTTCATGGCTAGCATATCCGTAAATTTTCCCGGTTGGTTATTGGTTATAATTAAGTCAATTATTGCTACTTGTCGATAATAAAACCTAATTCAAAACAGCCTAAATGAGGGAGAAAAGGAGTTAAACATGGCAATAAAACATAAACGCTTGGGGAAACATGGTGTGTTGGTAAGTAATATCTGCCTGGGGACCATGAATTTCGGTTGGCACACATCCGAAGAAGAAAGCTATAAAATCATGGATCGTGCGCTTGAGCTGGGTATTAATTTCTTCGATACAGCAGATGTCTATGGCTGGGATGTAGAGCACGGACATACAGAAGAAATTATCGGAAGCTGGTTTACTTTAGGGGGTGGTCGCCGCGATGCAACGGTTTTGGCGACCAAGGTGTTCAATCCTGTTAAACGCAAAGCGAATTTAGCGGAAGTTAACAGTGACGGCCGCAGTTTGTCTGCTTATAAAATCCGCAAACATTGCGAAGGGAGCCTTAAACGACTGCAAACAGATTGGATCGATATCTATCAAATGCATCATATTGATCGTGATTGCCCCTGGGATGAAACATGGCAAGCCTTTGGCAGTCTGATCAATCAAGGTAAGGTGGTTTATGTAGGCTCCAGCAATTTTGCCGGATGGGATATCGCAACTGCGTGTCAGGAAGCCTCGAAACGAGGTATGTCTGGATTGGTCAGTGAGCAAAGTATCTATCATTTAAATAACCGCACAATTGAACTGGAAGTCATCCCTGCCTGTCGTCATTATGGCCTGGGACTGATTCCATGGAGTCCACTGGACGGTGGTTTATTAGGAGGTGCTTTGGAAAAAATGGAAACCGGTCGCCGTAAAGGTGAGAACTTTGAAAAGAATGTTGCTAAAAATCGAGACAAACTGGAAAAATATGAAGCATTATGCCGTGAATTAGGGCATCCACCTGGTGAGGTGGCATTGGCCTGGTTGCTACATAACCCCATTGTCACTGCACCCATCATTGGACCCCGCACCATCGAACAACTGGAAAGCGCTGTTCGTGCAGCGGAGATTGTACTGGATGAGGAAACACTGCAGAAATTGGACGAGATATTCCCCGGTCCGGGTGGTGAAGCACCTATGGCATATGCCTGGTAGGGATTTGGCTATTAGCAAACCTTAATTCTAGAGGTAGGTTTGCAGAATAATCAATCTTAAGATTTTGAAGTCTGAAGTTGACAGGCAACAGTTGAAAGTTTTCTATGACCAGAAGGATGCATCTATGTGATGCACCTATTTTTGTTAACGAACTCTTAGAATTTATTTAAAAAAATCCTGGTGCGCCGCACCTAGACTAACAATTCTCAAGGTGCAACGCACTCTTGGTTTGTTGATTCTCGAACTTCATGATCTGTTCAGCGAATATTCTTTCTCCCTAAGTGCATCGCACCAAAGCAAACATGCTCAGTTGACAGGTGAAATTCTTTTCCCTGTCAACTTTCAACTTTCGACTTTTAAACTAAATTATTCTTCTAACTTCCTCAAATGGGGGAAGAGCAGCACTTCGCGGATAGTTTGCTGGTTGGTGAGCAACATCACCAGGCGATCAACGCCCATCCCGAAGCCACCCATGGGGGGCATGCCATAGGACATGGCGCGCAGGTAGTCTTCATCCATGGGGTGACGTTCTTCGTCATCCGATTCGTAGTCCCGTCCCATCTCCAGGAAACGCTGTTCCTGGTCGAGCGGATCATTCAACTCAGTGAAGGCATTGCAAAGTTCCATACCGGCGATAAAGCCTTCAAAGCGTTCAGTCATGGTTGAATCTCCAAGTCTGGTTTTTGCCAGCGGAGAGATATCGCGGGGGTAATCATAAAGAAAAGTAGGTTGTATCAGGGTTGGTTCCAGATAATCACCAATCAGACCATCGATTAACTTGCCACGAGCACTACCCGGTTTGAATGGGTAGCCTTTGGCTTTCATCGCAGCTTCCAGACTCTCACCAGTGAGGTGTTCATTGATATCGATGCCGGTGGTATTGATCAAACCCTGACGTAATTCCAGCCGTGTCCATGGTGGAGTAACATCAATTGTATTACCACGAAATGTAAGAGTACGGCTGCCTAATACCTGATCACATACATAAGCGACCATATTCTCGGTCAACTCCATAATAGAGTTGTAGTCAGCGTAGGCCATATAAAATTCGATCTGCGTAAATTCCGGATTGTGTTTGAAGGATACCCCTTCATTGCGGAAGTCGCGTCCAATTTCGTACACACGATCAAAACCACCCACGATCAGACGTTTGAGGTATAACTCGAAAGAAATACGCAGGTATAGTTCTTGTTTTAATTGGTTGTGAAAGGTCACAAAGGGGCGTGCTGCAGCACCACCGTAAATGGGTTGCAGGATGGGGGTTTCAACCTCTAGAAAATCACGTTCGTCCAGGAACTGTTGCAAAGCCCTAATGGTTTTGGTACGGGTACGGAAAATCTCACGTACCTCTGGGTTTACAGCCAGATCAGCATAGCGCTGTCGATAACGCATCTCAGGGTCGTTTAAAGTGGCATGTCGCACGACTTTCCCATCCACCACTTCGTCTTTGGCAGCCGGCAGGGGGGTAACCGCTTTTGCCAGCATACGAAAACTGTTTACATGAAGAGAGATTTCACCCGTTTTGGTGCGGAAAAGGCTGCCACTGGCTTCAATGTAATCACCGAGGTCAAAAATCTCTTTGAGAAATTGCATTTGTTCTTTGCCAATTTCATTGATACGAAAGAAAAGTTGAATCCGAGCTGTGCCATCTTCGATATGGAAGAATGCAATTTTTCCCATGTGTCGCATGGCACGGATGCGCCCTACCAGGGTTGCTTGAATGGGATCACTCCCTTCTATTTGCTCTGCTGCTTCAAAAGCCTGGATTGCTTCCAGATTGCGATGTGTGTAATTTGCTGTTCTAGGATAAGGCTCAATTCCTTCCGATCGCAGTATTTCAATTTTTTCCAGACGAATTTTTTCCAGATCATTTCTTTCCATTTTGATAACCTCAAGATAACAGTTTATTTAATAAAATACCCCGCCTAATGATAACACGGGCGGGGCAAAGATCATTTATTTTTGTTTACTCAAATTTAATAATTTTTACTTTGTATGCGCCTGCCGGTGCGTTTACTGAAACCGTGTCACCTGCCTTATGGTTGAGCAATGCCTTGCCCAGTGGTGATTCGTTAGATATCTTACCAACACTCGGCTTAGCTTCAGCCGCGCCAACGATAATATAAAGTTCTTCTTCCTTTAAACCTTCTTCAACGATAGTAACTTTGGAACCAACCTGGATAGTGTCCGCTTGTTGTTTATCAGTTACGATTCGTGCAGTGGCGAGAAGATATTCAAGTTCTTTGATGCGGCCTTCTGTAAATGCCTGTTCGTTTTTAGCTGCTTCGTATTCGGCATTCTCAATGAGCTCACCACCTTCCATTGCTTCATGTAAGCGTTGAGCGACCTCTTTACGTTTAACGTTACGTAAATAATCTAATTCGTTTTGTAATTCATCATAACCTTCTTGCGTCAGAAATGATACAGACATGTCTTTTCCTTTTGATATTTTGTAGTGTTTTATCCCGATTAAAAAGAAATAAACCACTCCATCTGGAGCGATTTGTTTTCTACTTTCTTGTTATAGGTAGCAAGATATTATCATGATTCAAACTGAAATGCAAGCTATTCTTGACATTATTCCGAAAATATTGACAAAAAAAGTCCCTTCCTGAACCAATTGATTTAAAATATTAATTAAATATAGCATTGACTTGGAAGGAGTAGCTTACTACTATTTATCTATATGTGGAGGTTGCAATGTATCAAAAAAATCAATTTACACGAAACTTGTTAGCAATTGTCATTATTTTGTTCATTTCCAGTCTTGCCTGTCAAATTCCATTTAATAATTCTGAAGAAAAGTCGCCAGAAACTGATTTAGAAGCTACTTTATCAGCCTTACAAACACAGGTAGCTACTTCGGAATCTGATACGGAAACACCATTAGCTAATGGTCCGATACAAGCAACCGAAACTCTACAACCGACGGAAACTGAGCAAATCGTTCAACCGGATCAGACTTCTCAAACAGACTTGTTTATTTATGAAGGATTGTATGTTTTACAAAATAATTGGTTCAGTCCCTTTGATTTTACTGGCAATTCGATTGGTAATGGATTTCCAGCTGGATCAAATAATTGGTATGGTGAGAACGAGGTTGAAAGTTTTGAGGATGAAATATTTTATACAGAATTCACAGGTGCACCAAACAGTGTTTATCGGGTGAATGCACAAGGCACAACCGCATTAGACTTCATAACTTCACAAGACCCTATTTCAATTGCTATTTCCCCCGATCGTCAATTAATTGCCTGGGCGACCAGTCGCTGGGGAGTAGATGAATTACAAACTGAAATCTTTTATGCCAATATGGACGGCAGTAATGTCCAATTGATTGATTCCATTTCTGGCTCCGAACAGGTAGAATTTCCACGAATTTTTTATCCTATCCGCTGGACTGAAGAGGGACGACTTCTTTATGCAACTGGTATGACGGGGATAGGTGGGTATATGCTTTTCTGGGGTTATAACGGTTTGTTCCTTTATAATCCTCTGGATAACTCAACCCGCACCCTGGTGGATGATGACGAACGATTGGGGATTTGTTTGAGTAGTGCGTCTAATGATTTGGAAATAATTTCAATCGTATGTGGGCCTGATAATAATGTGCGTGTGCGCTCACTGAACACCGGGGTTGAAACAGCTTTTCCAAAAGTGCAGGATCAGGTGATGGCAGGATCCGCTCATTTTTCGCCTTTGAGTGAATGGTTGGCATACGTTGTTCAGCGTGCTGACCCTATGCAGGAACTCGGAAAAGTAGTGGTGGTTCCCACGGATGGCAGCCAACCACCCAGAATTTTAGCAACGATCGAAGAAGGGTCATTTATCGTAGAGGGTTGGATCAATGAAAATGATTTGATAGTCACTCAGAACGATATGTCGACAAGCCATTCCGAGGTGTTACGAATTTCAAGAGAAAGCGGAGAAATTTTGCCAATTGCTAATGGAACATTTGTCGACTTCATTCCATAAAGAAATTTGAAGAATTATCAGGAACTAATCAAATAAACTATTGATATACAAACTATTGATATAGTCTTGACAGGTCAGGGGATTATTTTATAATTGTAAATGAAAATCATTTTCAATAAGAAAACGGCAATTAAATTTTCTTAGTTAATTTTTGATTGTAAGAAAGGGTAATGTAGATGAAAAAATTTGGCTATTTTTCTCTGATAATTGTTGTTTTGTTTTTGGTGGCTTGCCAACCGCAAAGCAATTCGACTGACCAACAAGGTTCTTTAAGTGTTGTGGCTGTTGAGTCGTTTCTGGCTGATATCGTTCAAAACATCGCTGGCGATCGATTAGAGGTGGAAACCTTAATGCCGAGTGGCTTGGATCCGCATTCATTTGAGCCTACCCCAAAAGATGTTGCAAAGATCTCTGATAGTGATATTCTTTTTATAAATGGCGCTGGGTTAGAAGAGTGGTTGGAAGATATCATTGAGACATTACCGGAAGACCAGCTGATTATTGAAGCATCGGCTGGTTTAGAAAGCCGTACTCAATCGGAGGAAGATCATGAAGAAGGATACGTGGATGAAGAAGAGGGGGCGCATGACCATGAGTATGATCCACATTTCTGGCTCAATCCACTTTTGGTGGTCAAGTATGTTGAAAATATACGTGATGGTTTGATCAGCATCGATCCTGAAGGAAGACCTGTTTATTCAGCCAATGCTGAAAATTATATCCAGCGATTAGAAGAACTGGATCAGTATATTGAGGAAAAAATAACTCAGATTCCAGCAGATCAAAGATTAATAGTGACGAACCATGAAAGTTTTGGTTATTTTGCAGATCGCTATGGGTTTACCGTTGTAGGAACCATCTTGAAAAGTGTTAGCAGTGGTGCTTCTCCCTCTGCGCAGCAAATGGCTGAATTGGTTGATCAAATGCGTAGTTCAGGAGCATCCGCGATTTTTATGGAAACCGGGTCCAATCCACAGTTGGCAGAGCAATTATCCAATGAAACTGGGATTAAAGTTGTTTATGATCTTTACACCCACTCTATTAGTGAAGAAGGTGGTAATGCGCCAAATTACATTGAATTGATGAAGTATAATGTGGAGCAGATAATTAGTGCACTCACTGATTGATCGATCAACGAGGAAATTGGAAGAAAATGGAATTAGCCCACCTTGAAATAGAAAATATCGAAGCTGGATACAACGGTGAATCGGTACTGAAAGGGATCAGCTTTTCCGTTCTAGCAGGCCAGTCTTTGGCTGTGGTTGGGCCGAATGGGGCTGGAAAATCGACCCTTTTTAAAGTACTGGTCGGGTTATTACCGATTCGCGCTGGGAGTGTCGAAATACATGGAAAACCTTTAGGGTATCACATCGATTGTGTAGCTTATGTACCGCAGCGCGAAGCGATCGATTGGAAATTCCCAGTAACTGTGTTAGATGTGGTTGTGATGGGAAGATTTGGCAAACTTAAGTGGTTGCAGAAACCTGGCAAAGAAGATTATCGCATTGCCATGGAAAGTCTTGAGCAGATGGGTATTGCTGATCTTGCAAAAAATTCCATCGCCGATTTATCCGGTGGTCAACAACAACGTGTTTTTCTGGCTCGTGCACTGGCTCAGAATCCACATATTCTTCTGCTCGATGAACCTTTTACCGGGGTCGATGCCAGTACCCAGGAAACTACCATGAAATTATTGGATGATTTACACCAAAAAGGGGTAACATCCATTGTTTCCACCCACGATTTGAACATGGCAGCTACTCGTTTTTCAAAGGTGTTGTTGATTAATCGAAAAATCATTGCTTATGGTGAGCCGGAAGAGGTCTTTACCCCTGAGAATTTACAAATCGGTTTCGGTGGACAAGTGCTTTCTATGCATGGAGTTATGGTGGTTGATGAATGTTGTCCTCCTGAAACGCCAGAGGGGATAAAATGATCGAATTTATAACCTCACCATTTGCTTATTCTTTCATGCAAAGGGGCTTTTTAGCTGCTCTTTTTGTTGGTGTATTGTGTTCTGTGGTTGGTGTTTACATTGTTTTGCGCGGGATGGCTTTCCTGGGGGATGCTTTGGCACATGCAATTTTACCAGGGGTTGCGATTGCTTACTTGTTTGGTGGTAACTTAATCCTGGGGGCTTTTGTGGCTGCTGTTGTAGTTGCGTTGGGAATTGGCTTTTTCTCTAATGAAGGCACGATAAAAGAAGATACCGCGATTGGGATATTATTCTCAGCTGCTTTCGCCTTGGGTGTGGCATTAATCAGTAGCATCCGTACATATGCAGTCGATTTAAGTCATATTTTGTTCGGAAATGTGTTGGGTGTTAGTGATAACGATCTGATCTTCACGGTTGTTTTAACAGTAATCATTTTGATTATCGTGGCAGTTAATTACAAACAATTCATGGTAATTTCGTTTGATCCAATTTTAGCCACTATGATGAAGCTGCCTGTTCAATTCTTACATTATCTGATGTTGGTAATGTTGGGGTTGACAGTAGTTGTCTCTATCCAGACAGTAGGAGTGGGTTTAGCAGCTGCCATGCTGGTAACACCTGCCGCTTCTGCGTACTTATTGACGCGCCGATTACCCAGTATGATGATTGTCTCAGCGATTATTGGGGCGATTTCGAGTGTGATTGGTTTATACATCAGTTATTACATCAACATCGCTTCGGGGTCGGCAATTGTTCTAACCGCTACGCTAATTTTCTTTATTGCTTTTATTTTTTCTCCCCGTCGAAGTAAGATAAGTCATTAAATTTCCATCCAAAATTAATTAAATAGGGTGGTTTTTATGAGAAGTGAAGACCAGGTGCTGAAACAAATACTCGATTTTGCCGAAAAAGACGAAGATATCCGTGCAGTTATCATGAATGGTTCCCGGGTGAATCCCAACATCCAAAAAGATATTTTTTGTGACTATGATATTGTCTGTTTTGTCCATGATATTGAAAAATATGTTGACGATCAAAGCTGGATTCCGTATTTTGGCGATTTGGTTATTTTGCAATTTAATCGACATGATGATTACCCTGAAGAACAATATGTTTTCCTGATGCAGTTTGCGGATGGCATCCGTATTGATTTGTCCTTTGCTTCAATGACAATGATCGAACAATCCATTGAAGATAGCTTAACCACCGTCCTGCTGGATAAGGACCACTGCATACCCCAGGTTCCACCACCAAATGATTCAAGTTATATAACAAAACCTCCGGATCAAAAAACATTTGATGGTACTGTGAATGAGTTTTGGTGGGTTTCAACATATGTAGCGAAAGGTCTTTGGCGTCAAGAGCCGGTTTATGCCAAATTTATGTATGAGGTGATTGTGCATGAATGTTTGAGAAAGATGGTTACCTGGTATGCTGCTATGCAACACGATTGGAACATCAATGTTGGTAAAGTAGGGAAATATCTTGAAAAATTATTACCCAGGGATGTATGGCAGGATTTTGTGGAAACTTACCCTGGAGTAGAAGAAGATGAAATTTGGACGGCATTATTTAAGGCTGGAGATCTAATGCGTCAGGTGAGCATACCCGTTGCACAAAATCTTGGATGTACCTATCCCAAGCAGGATGATGAAAGAGTGTCTCGTTATCTGAAGCACGTAAAATCCTTACCAAAAGACGCAACATCATTTGATTAAGAAAAACCCTTCGTTTTGTCGAAGGGTCTTTTGGTAGAAATTATTATCCTACTTTGCTATTGGAATTGCCGCATAAGATGCACCACGTTGCATGGCTTCTTTGTTAAGTGGTAAGAGGTTTTGATGCCTAGCGGGTAGATGTTCTTTCAACGCTTTTTCAACAGCTGTGGTAGGTAAAACGTCTAAATTGGCTAATAAAGCGCCTAATAAAACCATGTTGGTCATGCGTTTATCACCCAATTCTTCCGAAATAGTATTCGCAGGTACCATGACAACTTTGATATCCGTTCGTTTTACTTCACGATCAACCATGGATTGATTTACAACCAACAACCCTCCCGCTTTTACTTTATCTTCGTATTTATCTAAGGAGGGTAAATTCATCGCTATAACAGCTGTGGGACGGCTAACCATCGGAGAACCAATCTCTTCATCACTGATCACCACTGTACAATTGGCTGTGCCACCACGCATTTCAGGCCCGTATGAAGGAATCCAGGTAACCTGTAATCCCTCATCCATGGCTGCGTAGGTTAATAACTGTCCAGCAAAGAGCACTCCCTGACCACCAAAACCAGCAACAATTATCTCCTTTTGCATTTTTCCTCCACCTAAATTTTCAGTTCTTTGAGCGCTGGATTAACTTTGTAATCACCAATCGGGTAATAGGGGATCATTGAATCTTCAACCCATTTAAGCGCCTGAACCGGTGTTAAACCCCAGTTGGTTGGACAGGTTGAAAGTAATTCAACCATAGAAAAACCCAGCCCATGTTTTTGCGTTTCGAATGCCAGGCGAATTGCTTTCTTTGCCATGCGCACATTCTTGGGATCATGCATGCTGCGTCGAACTACGTATCCAGCCCCATCCAAGGTCGCTAACATTTCAGCGGTGCGGATCGGAAAACCAGCCACTTCGACATCACGACCACTCGGCGAAGAAGAAGTTTTTTGTCCTGGCAAGGTTGTTGGTGCCATTTGGCCACCGGTCATCCCATAGTTAGCATTGTTTAAGAATATGACAGTTATATTCTCACCTCGCGCAGCTGCAGCTACGATCTCACCCATACCAATGGATGCCAGATCACCATCTCCCTGATAAGTCATCACAAAACGATGGGGGAGCACTCGTTTAATCCCAGTTGCCATAGCTGGTGCTCGTCCGTGAGGAGCCTGCACAAAATCAAAATCAAAATAGTTATAGGCAAAAACGGAACATCCAACCGAAGCCACGCCGATTGAGTTTTCTCGGATACCCATTTCGTCGATGACTTCAGCTACCAGGCGATGTGCCACCCCATGTGTACAACCAGGGCAATAATGGGTTTGAACACTAGCCATCGATTCGGGTCGATCGTAAACCAATTGTTCTTCCATTGACAAATTTTCCATTTCAGACCTCCTAGTTCATCTTTCCAAATCGGGCTAACCAGCGATCGCGTGGGTGACCTGTAGTTGGGACTGTTTCTTTGACCATCCGCTCAATCTCTGCTTCGATTTCTTCAGGCATCGGGAGGATCCCCCCCATACGGCCATAAAATTCCATTGGTATTTGATGACGGGTAATACTCAGCACATCATCCAGCATTTGTCCCGCATTCATTTCCACAACCAGCAAGCCCTTCAAGCGTTTGCTGAGTTCAAATAATTCATTTTCAGGGAAAGGTGCCAAAGAAACTGGCCGGAACAAACCAACTTTAATACCTCTTGCTCGTGCTGCTCGTACCGCGGAAAGTGCAATTCGTCCTGAGGTCCCAAATCCAACAATTGCATATTCTGCATCTTCAAGATAGTATTCTTTGAACTGTACCTCGTTGGCTTTGATTTCCTGCCAACGTCGCTCCAGGCGGAAATTGGTTTCTTCTTGTTGTGGTGGGTCAAGATAAATTGAGGAAAGAATTCGCTTTTCTCTGCCCTCAGATCCATACGTTGCCCATTCAGGTGTACGCATGATTGCTGGCTTCATCTCGGGTAGTTCGGCTGGTTCCATCATCTGCCCCATTGATCCATCCGCTAAAACAACGACGATGTTGCGGTATTTTTCTGCCAGATCAAAAGCACCATACGTCAGGTCGATCGCTTCCTGAATATTCGCAGGAGCTAATACGATGGGGTGGTAATCACCATGCCCACCACCATGAACGATCTGGTTGTAGTCTGCCTGGGCAGGGGCGATATTACCCAAACCAGGACCACCACGCATGACATCTACCAATACAACTGGTAGTTCCGTGCCAGCAATGTAAGAAATTCCTTCCATCATCAAACTAACACCGGGACTGGATGATGAAGACATAACGCGTGCGCCGGTACAGGCAGCACCATAAACCATGTTAATCGCACCTAATTCACTTTCAGCCTGTAAAAACGTACGGCCTAATTCAGGCATACGGGCTGATAGATATTCAAGCAATTCTGTCTGCGGAGTAATCGGGTAACCAAAATACGCATTCAAACCTGCACGTACCGCAGCTTCCGCAATGGCAACATTGCCTTTCATTAATTCTTTAGCCATTTTTACTCCTCTTCTTTATTGAGAACGGCTTTTAACTTCACGATAGACGATAATCGCAGCTTCAGGGCATACAATCGCACAGATACCACATCCTGTGCAACCCTGTTCAATTAATTCAACGGGATGGTAGCCTTTAGCATTCATTCGATCTGGAGCCAGTGCCAGGACACCTTGTGGGCAGGCAGAAACGCAAATCTCGCAACCCTTGCAATAAAGATCTCTTACTTCAATTCGTCCCTTAGGGGGCATAATTCCTCCTTGCCAAGAAAATCAAGTAATCTCTGATAAAAGAAGTACACAATAGAGATACTTCCATTATCGATTTTGTTGGGAAATTAGGTAAGTGTCTATTGTCATGACGACCTGTCACAATTTTCCTTCATTATTATTGCATAATAATTTCAATTATTACCTGATAAACATTTTATAAATTTGACAGACAGACTATTTTTACTATAATGATAGTTGTAATAATTAATTTTCAGCAGTTTAATCAAATTTCACTTTCTAAACAAACCCTCCGATTCGTTGATTCCGTTTCGGATAAACGAACGATAAGGCATGGAGAGTAATTTCCTTAGCCCGCCAGTGCGCAAAGGAGGTCGAGTTATCTTCAATGGGATAATAATTTCTTTGCGTGTTTTACTTATTTACATGGCTTCAGGAGGTGTGGTGGGAAATAATTCTGGATGTGAAAAAAATAAATTATTTTGATAATTTGAAAGGAGATTGCTATGTGGATTTTACGAATTAATATGACAGATCTAACTTATAAGTTAGAAGAGTTGCCGGAAAAATATAAATTATTGTATGGTAGGGCTTTAACTTCACAAATGGTATTTGATGAGGTACCGCCACTCTGCCACGCGTTGGGGAAAAACAATAAATTGGTGTTCTCTGCTGGTATGGTAACAGGTACAGCAGCTCCTACATCTGCCCGAATTTCAGTAGGTGGAAAATCCCCGTTAACCGGTGGTATCAAAGAAGCCAATGCTGGTACCGCATGGGGGCCAGATCTAGCTAAAATGCAGATTCGCGCACTGGTTGTAGAAGGCCAACAGTTAAATAAAGAAAAATACTGGGGTGCATTAATCAAATGGGATGAAGCTGCCGGAAAACCAGTGGTTGAATTCTTTGACGCAACCGAACATACTGGAAAAGATGTTTATGAGATTTACCCCAAAATCTTTGAAAAATTTGGTGACAAAGTTTCCATAGCCAGTATGGGTACTGCAGGTGAATTTGGTTATAGCAACTCTGGTATTGTTTTCAATGATATGGCAAAACGCCCTAGTCGCTACGCAGGTCGTGGCGGTTTAGGTGCCGTGATGGCTTCCAAACGATTAAAATTCTTGATCCTGGAACCAAAAGGTGCCCCTGGAATTGATATGGTTGATAAAGCTCTATTTGATGTAGGGCGTAAGAAATTAATTGACGCAATTCGCAGTCATCCTATCTCTCAACCCAAGGGTGGTTTAAATAGTTACGGTACTGCCGTGTTGGTTAACATCCTGAATGAAGCTGGCGGTTTACCAACCCGTAACTTCTCTTCAGGTCGCTTTGAAGGTGCAGCTAAAACATCCGGTGAGGCAATTTTTGAAACCAATAAAGAACGCATGGGTAAAGAAATTTATAACCATGCTTGCTCTCCCGGTTGTATCATTCAATGTTCAAACACTTATTACAACCCGGATGGAACAGAAGCAACATCCTGTATTGAGTACGAATCTACCTGGGCATTAGGGGCGAATCTTGGTATTGATAACCTGGATGATATTGCTATTATGGTTCAACTCTGCAATGCTTACGGTCTGGATACCATCGAAACAGGTGGCACGATTGGTGTAGCCATGGAAGGTGGTTTGCTGGAGTTTGGCGATAGCAAAGGTGCAATCCAGATGATTCACGAAATGGGTAAAGGAACACCAACCGGACGTACACTGGGTGGTGGAACAGGCGTAACTGGCAAGATTTATGGTGTTGAAAGAGTTCCCGCAGTGAAAGGTCAGGGTATGCCTGCTTATGAACCCCGCGCAGTAAAAGGTATAGGAATTACATACGCTACCACGACCATGGGTGCCGACCACACGGCAGGTTACACAATTTGTCCAGAAATTTTAGGTGTTAGTGGTAAATTGGATCCGCTAAGCCCTGAAGGAAAAGCAGCTTTAAGCCGCGCCTTCCAGGCAACTACAGCCTTCATCGATTCCTGTGGACATTGTCTCTTCATTGCCTTCCCCATTTTGGATATTGCCAGTGGTTTTGAGGGAGTTATTCAGGAATGTAATGGTGTCCTGGGAACCAGTTGGAATGCTGATGATATTGTGGCTTATGGTGCACAAACATTGAAAGTTGAGAGAATGTTTAACGAAGCAGCCGGTATTTCCAAAGAAGCTGACCGTATTCCAGAATTTATGAAACTGGAACCATTGCCACCACACAATCAGGTCTTCGATATTTCAGATGAAGCTCTCGATTCTGTTTATAAAGACCTTTAAGATATCAGCTAAATAACACAGAAAGGATGATTTTTGTCGGAAATTCTGATAAAAATCATTCCTTTTTTGATCAATAAACTGATAGAATTTAAATAAAGGGTGGGTATTCCCCACCCATTTTGATCATCTATTTCAGGAAAAATTATGGCAAAACTGACGCCAAATGAGCAGGGAAAAATCGAAATACCGCCTTCTTTTTATCAACGCCGCAGACTTGATCCTAAGACTGAGTTCTGGTTGGACGAAAGAGAAGGGGATTTGCTTTTGCACCCAAGGTTGCCGGATGCTAAAAAACTCTATATAGAAGTTACCACAGCCTGTAATCTAAATTGCCAAACTTGTATTCGGCACTCATGGACTGATCCTCATGCTCATATGAGTGTTGCGACTTTTAAACGCATCATCGAAAGTTTGGATGAATTACCAATGTTAGAGCGTGTGATTTTTACCAGTTTCGGTGAACCACTGGTAAACCGCAATTTGATGCCAATGATTGAGGAAGTACGAAAACGTGATTTAGCAGTAACATTGGGATCTAACGGCGTGTTATTAACGGAGGATGTTGTTCGAGAGTTAATCCGATTAGAAGTAGATCAGCTGGTTGTGTCGATTGATGGTGGCAAACCGGAGACATACGAAGGTGTGCGTGGAACCCAACTTTCATTGATTTTAGAGAATATTAAGCGCTTTAATCAAATAAAAAACGAAATGGGATTGGTAAAACCCTCCCTAGGAATTGAATTTGTTGCAATGAAGAGTAATCAGGATGAATTACGTGATTTACTGGAATTGGCATCCGACCTGAACGCTTCACGTTTGGTTGTATCCCATGTGTTACCCTATACCAAAGAAATGGACGAAGAGAAACTATATGGATATGGTCCTCGTGAACCACTGAAAACGGGGAGCTGGCCTATTAAGACGGATGTTTGGGTACGTTGGGGTTTTCTTGAATTACCGCGTATGTTTTGGGGTGCAGAAAGACGCTGTAAATTCGTGCAGGATAAATCCATCGTTGTTGGATGGGATGGTTCAGTCTCCCCGTGTTATGCTTTCTCGCATAGTTATAAATACTACGCGGTTGATGGCGTGGAAAAAAATGTTGAACGCTATGTGCTAGGGAATGTTAATGAAGAATCTTTAGCAGATATTTGGATGAATGAAGAATTCACCTGTTTTCGAAGTGATGTTCGCTCATTTCATTTTCCTTCCTGTCCTGATTGTGATTTACGCGAAACTTGTGACTTAAGGAAGAATAATGAAGGGTGTTGGGGGCATAATCCTTCCTGTGCTGATTGTTTATGGGCACAGGATATCGTACGGTGTCCATAATTAAAATGATAGTCAAAGTTAAATTATTTGCTACCCTGAGAAAATACTTGCCGGATCTTGAATTAGGCAGTTCTAAAGACGTGCAGATTGATCATGGAACAACAATTGAACAATTATATAAAAATCTGGGTATTCCGATCGAAGAAGTAAAATTGGCGTATGTAAATGGTATTTACTGCGAGCCGGATTACATATTAAATGATGGAGATGAGATTGGGATTTTTCCCCCAATAGGCGGAGGAATGCATTGATATGAAAATTGAAGTATGGTTGTATGGTGTTTTATCACAATATGCAAGTGAGAAAGCTGAAAAAGGCTTTGCAAGTGTTCAAATTGAATTACCACCGGATGGGACGATATCTGATTTGCTTCAAAAGCTAAATATGCGAACGGAAGAGCGGGGGATTACCTTTCTGAATGGAAATTTGAGTGCTTTGCCGGGTTTACAACCCGATTTAGATCAACAACTCAGTGATGGCGATCGCATTTCATTTTTTGACCATCGCAGCATGTGGCCATTTCAATATCGTCATGGGGCAGCAATGGCATCAGGATTAAACCAAATCCTAACTACTGATCCTGAAGTGATTATGCATCACAAACAAAGCGACGAAAAGGAATTAAGCTAAATAGTGCGGTGTTGAGCAAACCAGGTGAAGGCATCTTGAAATGCATCCTCGCAGGTGTGTTTGTATTTCAAATTTAATTCTTTAATGCTTTTTTGATTATCTACATAAAAACCATAACCAGCAAAACGAATCATATCAACTGGTACGGGTAAATTGATAATCTTTTCAACCAACTTCAAAGGATTTGCTAGTGGTCGTGCAATTTTTCCCGATACACGAAGCTTTGGAATATATGATTGTGATATTGTAGATATTTTTTGAATCAATTTTTCGAAAGTAAGATTTTCATTTCCAAGAATGTATCGTTCACCACGCTTTCCGTATTCCATTGCAGCCAGATGCCCGCTGACCACATCCTCAATGTGGACAACATTAACCCCACCGGTTGGGATGAATGGGACCTTCCCTTTAGCAATTTGAACAAACGGCGAGTTTTCCGATCGATAAATATCTCCAGGTCCGACCACATAGGATGGATTGGTGATCACCACATCTAACCCTTGGGCAACAGCATTCTGAACTTCTAGCTCGGCCAGATATTTTCCATATCCATAAGCCCAATGATTGGGGTTCAGATTCCAGGTTGAATTTTCATTCATGATTGGAGAATCCTGTGGGGCGTTTTTTTCACTGGGATAGGAGGGAATACCGAGAGCTGCAATAGAACTGGTGTGAATGACTCTTTGCACTTTGTTATGAAGGGCCGCGTTCATCACAGCCTGAGTTCCAGCCACGGTTACGCGGTAATGCTCCTGGGGGTTAGTGGTGGGACCTAATAGGGCGGCAGTATGGAAAACAATATCAATGCCTTGCATTGCTGCAACCAAACTTTCTGTTGATGATAGATCACCGATTGCATGTTCAACCGGAAGTTCTTTTAAAAGATAGAGATTACTGGAGGACCGGTGAAATGCACGTACCGAATATCCCTGTTGTACTAATTCTTTGCATAGAGCGCCGCCAATGAACCCGGTTGATCCGGTTACCATGACACGTTTCATAACAGTGACTCAATGAGTGTTGCTTCTCCCTGCCCGACACCAACACATAAAGTTGCAAGACCTACCATGGATTGATTATTTGTTTTACTGCGGCGACTGATTTCGTACAAAAGAGTGGTAAAAATCCTGGCACCTGAACAACCTAAGGGATGCCCAAGAGCAATTGCTCCACCATTTACATTCACGATTTCGGGGTTGAGGCCCAATTCCTGGATGACTGCCAATGTTTGGGCGGCGAAGGCTTCATTGATTTCAATCAAACCTAAATCTTCAAGTTTTTTTCCTGTTCGTGTCAAAAGCTTGCGGGTGGCAGGAACTGGACCAATTCCCATGACCCTGGGTTCAACACCGGCAGCCGCACTCCCCAACCAACGGGCTTTTGGGGTCAAACCTAATTCCTTGGCTCGTTTTTCGCTCATTAGCAAAATCGCAGCAGCACCATCGTTCATACCAGATGAGTTACCTGCGGTTACCGTACCATCCTTTTTGAAAGCTGGTCTTAAGCTGGCTAATTTCTCTAAAGTTGTATCCCGACGAGGTCTTTCGTCCTGTTTAACGAGGATCGATTCCCCTTTTCTTTGAGGAATGACTACGGGTGAAATTTCCTCTGCAAATTTTCCATTATCCATTGCTGCGATAGCAAGTAGATTACTTCGCAATGCAAATTGATCCTGGGTTTCACGCGATATCTGATATTGTTCTGCCAGGTTCTCGGCAGTAATTCCCATCGGGTCAATCCCATAAAGGGTTTCAAATTTTGGGTTTGGATAACGCCAGCCAATGGCTGTATCGAAAGCTGTCAGGTTGCCATACGGGAATCCATTTTCTGCTTTGGGCAATGAGTAAGGTGCTCTTGACATGCTCTCAACGCCACCTGCTATAAAAACTTCACCTTCTCCCATGGCAATTGCTCTGGCTGCAAAATTGATGGAAGTTAACCCGGATGCGCAAAGCCGGTTGATGGTAACCGCTGCGGTTTCTTTTGGAAAACCAGCTAATAAGGTCGCCATTCGGGCTACATTACGGTTGTCTTCACCTGCCTGATTTGCACAACCCAAATAAACTTCTTCTATGATTGCGGGATCAATTTCTGTTCGCTCAATCAGACTTTTCAAAATATGTGCAGCCAGATCATCCGGACGAATTTTAGCGAGTGACCCACCTAATGCTCCGACTGGTGTACGTATCGCATCTATGATTACAACTTCTTGCATACAACCTCCATCAGAAATGGATAAATGATTGATGATGAATTCATTCTACTATGAAATAATTTTGAAGAATAACTAAGGATTCGTTTTTTCAACCAGTGGATTAATTTCAAGTGCTTGGTTTATATCAGGTTTGGTGATTGAAATAAGATTTTTGGCCATTCTCAAAGATATTTGCTTTTTCTGAATGGATAAAACATCAATGGATGACTCAACTTCGAAGGATTCATCACCATAGAAAGTCCAGAAAATCATTTGTGTATTTTTTGCATGCAGCTGGACGGATAAAGCAGGTTCTTTGTGACCGTAATAATTGGAGACCCAACCACGTGTGCTGTTTGGATCAGCACTTACTACGGAAAATTCGCTGGTTGTGTTGATCCCACCAAAATGAGCTTTGATTGTTTTTGACAAGTGATCGAACTTCAGAACATTGTTTCCCTCATCAACGGCTGAAAAACCTTTATCAAGCAACCAATTGAGCGTGAAATCATGTGGTTTGTTACCACATACATGATCTACTATCAACCATCCTTTGCCATCCAGTAAAATGATGGTTCGTTTGTGATCGACGGGGTCACTCAGGCGATGATACCCACTGTGTTGCCCCTGCCAATATTTGATACCATTTTTTTCACCATGCCTTAAAACCACACCTTTTGACCAGTCCACCCAGATAAAGCGGCTAAATTTTTGCATTTGATCCTGATTATCAACTGTGATGGTATTGTGCACATTGGTTTTGGCTAATCCATTTTGCCAGGGTTCTTGACCGTTATAGAGATAAGTGCCCGCGTCCAAAGCCACGTTTTTCCCCTGCCACAACAAGTCAACATGAAGCTGATCAGCATGGGAAGGGCGATCATGGAAATTATTGCAGCGTACAAATAGGTACGAATCCTTACCACTGATTTTACTGATGCCGCTGTCCCAAAAGACATAGTCACTTAATTGTGTTTTCATTTCTTTTGATTTTTCAAACGCTTGAATACCAAACAACCAGAAAAGGTCTTCATCCCAGGGGCCAGTAGAGAAAAGTTGTTTTTTGTGCAGCAGGTAATATCCAGCTTGAAGAAGTGGTCGGTAATCACCATATTCGCAAGAATTCAGCGGTAAAATTAAAGCACCATCATTCGAACCGTATTGGGGCAATTTTCCTGTTTTGGTATCCATCAGATGATAGAGAAATTCTATCGACCGTTCGATTGCCTGGTAGACATTTGCTGAGAAACTCGTGTTGTTCAATTCGGCAATTCGGAGGGCAAAAATATAGATGTGCAGCACAAATCGATGGTAATTCAGGGAATGCATGCTGTATCCACCATCCGGATAAATCTGGTGAGAAGCCTCTTTTTCCAGAATCTTTTTTCCGTTTATTTGGTATTTTTCTGCGTTCCTTAACTCTGGAAACAACGTACCTGTCAGCCAAAGACCAAATCCCTCACTGATGGTGTGGTTACTGCGAGTAAAAATTGCGTAATCTATATTTTTGCAAATTCTTTCAGCCAATGCTGCAACCAGCATTGTTAATTTTGTGATTCTGTCAGGTGTGCTTTCTGGATGATGACGGAATGCGTAGTAACCAAAACTAATGGCTAAAATTCGAAGGGCTGCTTCCTGACCGTCTTTCCAATTAGGACCAAAATTGGGTGGGTTTTTTTCCATCCAATCTTCTATTAATTTCCAAAATGCTGCAGGATAGTGGTCATCCGGTTTATGAGCATACGCACGTACCAATGTAAATATTTGTGAGAACCGATTGGCTTCCCAAACAAATTTAATATCAAAATCACCATCATCCGGAATTTGAGACCAGTGTTTATTATGGGGAAGATGGATATTAAGGAAAGGATCAAGATGCCAATCCGGTGGAAAACCTACCTGAAAATCCGTTTTTGAAAAATAACGTGAGATTCCGGCTAAATATTGATCAGCTTCCTTTAATACAGATTCGCGATTCCATTTAGCTTTCTTGGGGATCTCCGGAATTTGATCAAACAAAAAATTCGGTTGGAGTTCCTGACGCCACTGAAAATACTCTTCAGCATCTGTGGGTACACCCATCTTTACCCAATCTGTGAGTGGTTTCTCCTGCCACTGGTAAGCAGGTATGTGATTGCGAATCAATCCTGTTTTCATACGGATTGCATATCCGATTCGAAATAGAAACCAACGCGGTCCGAAATGCTGATAAAGGGATTTGATTGAGAGAATTTTACGAATTACGTTCACGAAGTTTTGTAAACCCTATTAATAATATCCAAAGTACAGGTAACCCAATGATAATAGCAGCTGGCGCAAAGGCTAATTTTTGAATCCAGGCATATGCCAAAATTATCCCTAAAGAAGTAAATAATAAGTATAGACTGGTTATAGAAGATACCTGATAGCCACTGATCACCAAGCGTTGATAGATGTGAGTACGATGTGCGGAAAACACCTGTTCACCTTTGATTAACCGTCTTAAGAAGGTGATCGCTGTGTCCAGAATATAAGCCCACATCACGATTACACCTAACAAAAAAGAATCTTCAATCTGATTTACGGTTAGTAACGGCAGGACTGCAAAACAAAATCCAAGAAAAGTACTGGCAACATCACCGATGAAAATACGTGCTGGGGGCCAATTATGCCCTAAAAAACCAAGATTGGTCGCTGCAATGGCTAATGCAATCCAAAAAACGGGACTGCTAAAATTACCGGTTACGCCAAGAAATAGCATCCAGCCGAGTGCAGCTGTTAATGCAACACTACCTGAGATCCCGTCAATACCATCCATAAAATTGTAGGCATTGATCAGTCCCATAATCCATAAAATGGTGATCGGTATTCCAACAATCCCCAGTTTTAATTCTCCGAATAGTGGGATTGTGATTGCGTTAAAATACCCTAATCCAACAACTGTTAACGTTGCAGCGATGGCTTGAAATAGAAATCGAAATTTTGGTGACAAGGATTTGACATCATCTTGCCAGCCAATCCAGGCAACACCACTCCCCACCAGCACAAAAACAATACCTTGCAACCAATTCTTTGCTAAGAACATAGAAACCAAAGCGATGATCAATGTGCTGATTACAATTACCAAACCGCCACCTCGGGGGGTTGGTACGGTGTGAGAGCTACGCTCATTCGGTAGATCAATTACCTGTCGCTTCAAAAGCCAATTTCGGGTTATGTCAACACCAAAATAGGAGATAGCCACCAAAAGGATGAAAGCAATCAGTTCCTTCACGACCGTTTTCCTTTTATTGATTCAATTTCTGTGCGAATCCCATCTTCAAAAGAACGTGGTGAATATCCAAAATCTAAAGCGGCTTCCTCGTAAGAAAAATCTTTATGCTCATTTAAACGTTCCACCTGTTCTGCTTTGATCGGAAATGGTATTTTTTTCTTTTCTAACAATCTTAAAATCGTAATAACCAATTTATCAGAAAAATGTATTTTGAGAATTTTCCGACCTGATATCTTAGCGATAATATCAACAACATCATTATATGAAATAGCTTGTTTCCCGGCAATGTTGTAACTTTTACCAATGGTTTTTGGCTCGTTCAAACAACTCACAATCGCTTGCGCAACATCATCTACATAAACGGGTTGTTGCAGGAAATTACCATTTCCAAGTATCGGGATAAATGGAATCCGTATTAACCAGCGTACCAAACGAATCATGTTACGGTCGCTTTGCGTTCCATAAATCATCGTAGGTCGCAAAATGGTAAAGGATAAATTACTGTTCTGGATGGCTGCTTCTGCTGCCAGACGAGTACTTTTGCTGTTACTGTTTAATTTGGTGAAAATTGCTGTGGTGCTGATAAATACAGCTCTTTCTATCCCGGCAAATTGAGCAGCCTGGATGATGTTGTCCGCGTGTCCAAATCCCAGGGAAGCGATATTGACTAGTGCCTGACATCCTTGCATATGTTCAGTTAATTGATCCTTATTTTCAAGGCTACCCAGATGCCAGTGGATTTCAGAATGGGGAAGCACCTCACGATTGCTGGATTCCCGATAAAGGCAATGAACTTCCCATCCTTGTTTCAGTAATAAAGGAACTGTATGACTTCCCGTGAAACCTGTTGCACCTGTGACAAAGACTTTCATTATTTTACTTTTACCAGTTTTTGAAATAAAGTACGCGTTCGATACATCATTTTTTCGCGATCCAGATTGTCAATCAAGTACGAACGGGCATTATGTCCCATAACCTTTATTTTGTCAGGATTATTGGATAATTCGAGGATTGTTTCGGCAAGCTTTTGGTCATCTCCTGGGTTGATATATACACCGCTCTGGCTTTCCTCAATCACTTTGCGAATCACACCATCAATCACACACAAAGTTGCTTTTCCCGCAGCCATGTAATCGAATACTTTATTGGGATAAGTGGTGCGGAACATGGGGATATCCTGCAAAATCGCCAGGCATACATCTGCACTAGCAATGATGGAAGGGATTTCATGTTTTGGCTTTACACCTGCAAAAATAACATTTGGCAACTGTAATTTTTTTGCCTCAGTCTTTAGTTTTGGATTTTCTTTTCCATCCCCGAAGATTACAATTCCGATCTTCTCATTTTCTCTCAGGCGATCTGCAGCGCGCAGTAATGTATAAATATCATTTGCCTGACCCAGCGCGCCAGCGTAAAGCACCAAAAATTTATTTTCTAAGTTCAACTCTTCCCGAATCTTACTGGGTTGAATTTCAGGATGGAACATGTTGACATCCGCACCATAGGGAATGAACGTGATTTTTTCAGTCGAAATCCCTTTGGATTCAATATATTCTTTGTAAGCAGGTGAATTGACTAATATGTGAGTGGCACGGCGATACAAGAAAATTTCCAGCATGCGCGCTAACTTGATCAGGAAGGGGTTGTTAAACACCCCCATACTGACGATAAATTCTGGCCAAAGATCACGCACTTCCAATAAAAAAGGTTTCCTGCGTAAAAAAGCGACCAGCCAGGCAGAAAAAGCCTGGAAAATAGGTGGGCTGGTACCCATAATCATATCAACCTGTTTCACCTTCATCGCTGCAATAATGGAGCTGAACATGAAACTGAAAAAAGAAATGATACGCCAGAAATAGCTGCGATGGATGGCTGGAACCATATACGTGCGTAAAATGCGAATACCTTCTATTTCCTGCTCTGCAACCAGACCTTTGTGGTCGATCGTTCGTTTGCCTGTTTGATAATTCATATCAGAAGCGACAATTACCAACTCATCACCGAATTTTTGTAAGTATTTTGCCAATTCAAAATGTCGAGTATGCCCTGGTTCATTGGGTGAGACAAAGACCTGGTTAATTAACAGGATTTTCATATCGATTATTTTACCATCCAGACCTGAAAGAAACTCTTTTTTAACTGGTTCATGTAAAATACATCTATGGAGAGAAGGAAAATAATCCCTTTTGCATTTTACAATCGAACCGTTACTGTTGTCGCCCAAGAATTGTTGGGAAAGTATTTGGTGTGTATTGTCGATGATCAACCAATCGTTGGGATCATCAACGAAACAGAAGCGTATGACGGCAGTCAGGATTTAGCCTGTCATGCAAGGGTAGGAAAAACAAATCGTAACGCTGTGATGTTCGGTTCAGCCGGACATGCATACGTATATTTTACCTATGGAATGCATTGGTGTTTGAATGTTGTCACGGGCGAAATTAATTACCCGGCAGCTGTATTAATTCGATCAATAATCCCTGTGGAAGGTCTATCGGTTATTGCCCAGAACCGAGAGAATGTCCCGACCAAGAATTGGACAAATGGACCAGCAAAGTTAACACAAGCACTCGGAATAAATAAATTTCAAAATGGAATTGATTTGACAAAGAAAGATAACAATTTATGGATCGAAGAAGGAATGATCATTGAAGAGAATCTTGTTAAAACCAGTCCTCGCATTGGCATTGCTAACACACCAGAACCCTGGCGAAGTATGCCATGGCGTTATTACTTTAATAGTAATCAAATTTACTTGAAGGGTGATGTTTCGTGATACGGTTGATGTGTTTATTGGTTGCTGCCAGTTTGTTGGTTGCTTGTAATCCGGTCAGTCCCACCGCCATTGCGGTGGATAATGGCGTGGAAGATATTCTTTGGGTCGGTAATGATCAGATCTTAACTGGACCCTTAGATATGCAAACACTGTTACTATTAGAAATTGCAGGAAACGCACAGACTTTTAGTATGGAACGTGCCATCAATCCTCGATACACATTGTCCACTGATGTAAATGAGAGCGATTTCTCGACGTTTAATGATATTTCAGATAAAGATATCGTGATCATTCAAGCTTTCGATATTCAACGTGGGTTTTCGGAAGCATCATTTGAAGAAAGCGCTACTTCCTGGATAGAGGTTTTTCAGACTCAAGAGAAAAATACAGTTGTGTTTTACCCTTGGTTCACGAAAGTGGATGTTGAAGCGGATAAAGAAATTCTGGATGAGATGATTCACAAATTTGTGTGGCAGCAGAATTTAACTTTGGTGCCTGTTGGACCTGCCTGGGAAGCAGCAATCCAGTTAAGACCCAACATTCAGCTATATGCCAGTGATGGAATTCATCCTTCTGCATTAGGTGTATATCTGACAGCTTGTGTTTTTTATACCAGCCTAACCGGCGAATCTCCTTTGGAAAACCCGATATATACAGCTATCGGCTTCGATTCCCCTCAGGAAATTGTAAAGTTGGATGGCGATACAATAGAGTTTTTACAAGGGATAGCCTGGGAAACAATAAACGATTACCTTCAAAAAGATGAATTTCGGGTTATTATTAAGGAGTAAATTTTTACAGCAATCAAGGAGAACTTATGTTTCGGAAAACACCTTCAACCCCAACGGTCTCTCAAGCACCAATAGAACGCGTTACCTCTGTTCTTGGGCCGGGCATCAATTGGAAAGGCGACTTGCGTGGGAGTGGTGGTGTACGAATCGAAGGCTCCTTTGAAGGCGAAATCAATATCCGTGGTTTGGTTGTGATTGGTGAGACTGGACGAGTAAGTTGTGAGATGATGCAGGCAAACTCAGTGATTGTCGCTGGAGCTGTCAAAGGTAATATTACTGCTGAAAAGTTGGAAATTCGAAGCACCGGTCGGGTTTGGGGGGATGTGACTACAGTTGCTTTTGCTACTGAAGAAGGAGCTTTTTTGCGTGGCCAGGTACGTATGGAAGAACGCGTTGAATTAGACCTGGTTGAAGAAGAAAAAAAGATTTCTGATACATCAGCAGATTAAAAAACGATTACATGCTTCGCAGGTCTTATGAGACAGAAGAGGTATTCTGTTTTATCCGAAAGGATACAAAATGAAAAGAAAAAAATTTTTGTTTTTATTATCGATACTGTTTATTACAAGCCTGGCTTGTTCCTTTGGATTTTTGGATTCATTCATCAATCGCTTACCGGAAGAAGTAGGTGATGTAATCTCTGATCCTGGACAGATTGCTACACTAGTATTAGAAGAAGCGGAAACGCTTTCAGAACAAGAATCTAATCCCAGGAGTAACCAGCCTGTCCCAATTGATAATTTGGGGTATGGATTAAGTGATTTAGAAAGTTTTCAATTCGAATTGGTTCAATCCCTGGATGGTGTTGATCAGGAGGGAAACCCGATTATTCTTACAGTCACCAATACACAAGAAGTTATCAAACCATTGCAAATTTTCCATTTAACTTTACGTAGTGAAACAGAGGTTGAAACCTCGCAATATTTTGAAGTTTTTCGCTTTGGAAATGAAGTTTACTTAATCGATTCTGATCAGAATTCTGGTGAAATTGCCTGTACTGCATTTACAGAAGATTTGGATGCCTTTAATGCAAGTGAAATTGATTCCGGGCTTTCTTTAATCTTTAGCGATTTAAGCATTGGAGAAAAGGTTGAAGAAGGAGTGCTGGTTAATGATATCCTGACTGATCATTATCTTATAGTAGATCTCAAAATGACCAATTCCAATCTTGAGAAGGCTAATGGAGAGATCTGGATTGCTCAAAATGGTGGTTTTATCGTTCGATTCGCAGGAATAGCCACTGGTGAATCTGTTTCGGTAGTTGATGGTGTTCAGGGAACAGGCACAATAGAATGGGATTTTAATTTATCTGAAGTAAATCAGATAGCAGAAATTGCCTTGCCAGAAACGTGTAGGCTGCTAACAGAAGGGGGCATTAATGACATTCCCGTTCCTGAAAATGCAGTGGAAGTTACAAAGATGGGCTCAATGCTTAGCTTCTTAGTGCCAGATGAGCCTGCAAAATTAGCTGAGTTTTATCGTATGGAGATGGTTAACGTAGGTTATCAGCTAAAAGAAGAAATCGTTTATGAGAATTTTTACGCTTATACCTTTGAAAAAGCAGAAGAAACAGTCACCTTAATTCTTGCGCTTGGAAAAGAAAGTGGCAGTGAAGCCACTATCATTCTCGAAGAAAAGTAATTATTGGATTTAATTTATTGTAATTATTAGATTCATTTAAGGGCTAATTGAAATCTCAACTGTGTTAAAATCACAGTGAGAATGGAACGAGAACCGCAATTATTTTTTCCCGAACGCAAACAAGGGATTCTTATCCATGGAATCATTCTTCTTATTCTGATTGGTTTGATGGTGTTTTCAGTTTGGGCAACCACAACCTGGGCAGAGGGAAGTGGTTTTGTTTTGTTCATAATTCTGATAGTTATATTGAGCATTTTTATTCCGACGGTGCTGTATCGTGGTTATGCGTTGTTACATGCCCGCTATATTTTGGAACGAGATGGTTTGCGCTTACGATGGGGGTTAAGAACAGAAGACATACCAATATCTCATATTGAGTGGGTACGTCAGGCAAACGAATCTGGTTATTCTGTTCAGCCGCCTATCTTTGCAATTCCTGGGGCTGTTTTGGGTGAAAAAAACACTGGCAATTTGGGTATGGTTGAGTTCATGGCCTCTGATTTAAACAAACTCATTATTATCTCAACTCCCCAAAGATCCTTTGCGATATCACCAGAAAACCCGCGAGAATTTGAATTGGCATTTCAACGTTCTTTTGAAATGGGTAGTCTTTTTCCCATCGAATCTCAATCATCACGGCCAGCTGCTTTTATTCAATTAGCTTTAAAAGATAAATTTGCAAAATACTTATTACCCATGAATATTGGACTCACACTGTTATTGTGGTTAGTCAGTGGATTCGTTATTGTCAATAATCCTCAATTACCCTTAGGATTTTCTCCGCAAGGGTTGCCTTTGGAAAGAGTAGCCTCACAACAATTGTTGCTGATACCAGTTCTTGGGCTATTCGTCTTAATCATCAATATTATTGCCGGATTGTTTTTCTTCCGGCAGGAGGAATATTATCAGATTTCTTACTTGCTTTGGATAGGGGGCATAATAACCCCGATTCTACTCATCCTTTCAATGATAATTCTGTCGATCAATGCCTGAGTATCATATGTCAATTTTTAATTCCCAGTTATTGATCGGTTTCTTAATAGCGTTAGGAATCTCTTTTATTTCCTTAAAAGTCGGGTTTTTATCAACCAGCGGAAGCATTGGAGCTTGTATTTTAGGTACCGTTGTATTTGGATTGGGTGGGTTTTCCTGGGCAGTTGTATTGATGGTATTTTTTATTTCCTCAAGTATTCTTTCCAAATTATTTAAAAATAAAAAGAAAAAATTCGATGAAAAATTTTCCAAAGGATCTAAACGAGATATCTGGCAGGTATGGGCAAATGGAGGTGTGGCAGGATTGTTTGTTATTGCTCATGCAATTTTCCCAAATCAAATTTGGCCATGGCTTGCTTTTTGCGGTTCGATCGCAGCCGTAAATGCTGATACCTGGGCAACCGAAATAGGTGTTTTAAGCAAAAAACCACCGATCCATCTTGTTTCCGGAAAAGTTATTGAAAGAGGAGCTTCGGGAGGGGTATCATTATTAGGTTCGTTCGCAGCATCGCTGTCTGCACTATTTATTGCGATTCTTGGTGTGGTGATACAACCTATTGAGTTCTCTAATAACACATCATCCCTCTGGTTCTCGTTTGCCGCTATTACAATTGCAGGGCTTTCCGGCAGTTTTGTAGATTCCTTTTTAGGAGCTACTTACCAGGCAATTTATTATTGTTCAGCATGTAACAAAGAAACTGAAAAATATCCACTACACATTTGTGGAAATAATACGAATTATCACCGTGGTTGGAAGTGGTTGAATAACGATTGGGTGAATACATTCTGTGCAATAACCGGCGGATTGGTTATGATTATTTTTTCCCTTATATAACTAAGAAACAGATTATTTCTAACTCTTTTTCAAAGTTTATTGGTAATAAATTGAAGGTGGAGAGTCTTCTGTGATCTTTCCTAACCAGAGTGGTTGATTGGGATCACCTTCACGAAAGCTAATCCAGACCAAATCGCCCACAACTGGCAGAATTCGTTCATTTTCCTTAAGTGGCACAATGGGTGCTGCCCAAAGTAACCCCATTTCAGGGATAGCATCAATTTTTACCTGAACCTTCATTTTTGATTCTGGATCTTCATTTGAAATGACAACGGCACGATAGATACCTTTAAGAATCTTCTTTGGTTTCTTTCCATTTAATTTAGGTTGTGGAATCAGGTCATCTTCAGACGCCTTCTCAATTCTATACTGACTTTCGAATAATTTATAACGTTGTGAAGGTTGAACGCCTTTTTTCCCGTTGCCGAAAATAAAAATTTCATGACCATTGGGTAGTTGCTTAATCACAAAATGGCGATCAAATGGAGTTGACTCGCCAAAATCGGGAACTTGTAGCCAAATTTCCCCATCGATTACTAATTGAACTCTTTTTTCACTCATGAATTTTTCTCAGATTCCATTTAATTAATTATAGATGGAAATTCTGGAAAAATTGTTGATATTTTGATTGAGTTTTATGTAGGGATTTATTTCTTTTGAAGCAGGAAATTTTTCTCCGCCATGTGCGATATTGTTTCTCCAATCGATAAGGACGCGGTAGCCGCTGGTGAAGGTGCATTTAACACGTGAACTTGATGAGGTTTTTCAATGATATGAAAGTCATCCACCAATTTTCCATCAGGTGAAAGGGCTTGCGCACGAACACCGGAACCTGCCGGATGAACGTCTTGCATTTCTAATTCAGGAATTAATCTTTGTAATGCTTTTACGAAAGCTGCTTTTCGGAAGGAGCGGTAAGTTTCAGAAATGCTCATCTTCCAATATTTGAATGCCATTCGCCAAAAACCAACATACGTACCGTAATAAAGCATGTCTCCAAATGAAATATCAGATTTTTTATATCCTTCGCGTTTCATAGCCAACACTGCATTAGGACCAGCTTCAACACCACCATGAATCATCCTTGTAAAATGCACACCGAGAAACGGGAAACGAACGTCCGGTACTGGATAAATAAGGTTTTTTACCAGGAATTCCCGTTCAGGAATTACCTCATAATATTCTCCACGGAATGGAATAATCTGTACACCCGGTTCCACACCACATAGACGGGCAACTTTATCGGAGCGCAAACCAGCGCAATTGATCAGATTCCTTGCAGAAACATCTCCTTTGGTAGTAGAAAGTGTTATTTGTTGGGTATCTTCTCTGAAGCCAATCACTCTTGTGTTCGTTCGGATCTCGCCACCATTATGTTCAATGAGCCGGACATATGCTTTTGAAACATCTTTATAATCAACAATTCCAGTTTGTGTAATCCACAATCCATCAATACCATTCACATGCGGTTCGATTTCTTTCAACTCAGCAGTGTCAAGACGACGCATCCCTTCCAATCCATTCGCTTTCCCCCGTTCTTCGAGCATATTTAAAGCAGGTATCTCGGATGTGGAAGTGGCAACAACAATTTTTCCACAGCGATCGTGAGCAATGTCGTGTTCTTCGCAGAATTGATACATGGCTTCTCTTCCGCTAACACAATTTTTGGCTTTTAACGAACCTGGCTTGTAATACAATCCTGAATGAATAACACCACTGTTGTGTCCTGTCTGATGAGCCGCAACTTCTGTTTCAGCTTCCAAAACAACCACAGAAACACGATAGTTTTCCACCAATTTTAAGGCAATTGCTAAACCCACAATACCTGCACCAATAATTGCTATATCATAACTGTTTGTTTTCATGCCTTCTACTCCCACATCCTGCTTTTATCGTTATGGGTAGTCTAACAAAAATCAGGAATGAATTGAAACGTTTGTAGAAAATTCAAACAAACCAATCAAACATTAGATTGGTGAATGCGCAGTAAATCATAATGGGTGTGAAATTCCCAATGTTAAGCGGGTTTCTTTCCCTTTCTTGATGAATTATCTCCAGAGCGTGTAAATGCTGGCGCGAGGATGAGATACAAGGAACAGATGCGGCCATCTAACATTCGGCTGCGAATTCTTGGATCCATATCCTCCATTTCGTTGGCGGTGGTAATAACCGTGGGTAGTTTTGCATTGTAACGATAATTAAATATTTGATACAACTTTTCACGCGCCCAGGGGGTGGCAGATTGTGTGCCTAAATCATCCAGAATGAGTAATGGGGCAGTTCGAACCTGTTCAAAAAGATGATCATAGGAGGTGTTACTATTTGGGTTGAATGTAGCCCGTAGATGATCCAGAAAATCGGGCACGACAACAAAGATTGGCTCTTCGCCATACGCTAGTCGATAATTACCGATCGCTGCAGCAAGATGTGTTTTTCCACTCCCATAATTTCCGAAAAACACGAGCCACCCTTGAGGGTCTTCTGCGTATTGGTTTGCTGCATTAAAAGCAGCTTCAAGGCTACGGCGAGCTTCAGGTGACAATTTTTCTTGTTGGCGTAATGTAAAGGTTCCGAAGGTGCTGTCACTTAATAACTCCAATGTTGAAATCGTTCTCCGCTCTTCTCTGACTGGCGAGCGATAATCTGGTGCGAGGATCCGAACCAAGGTAACCAGATCGGGATCTTGTAGCCGTGAACGAATGCGTCCTTCAATTTCCAACATTCCCTGATTGGTGGTGATAACTGTTGGAAGGTGATGAACATAACGATGGTTTAAAATTTGGTAAAGTTTTTCTTCCGCCCAGGGGGTCGTGTTTTGGGTTCCTAAGTCGTCAAGCACCAAAAGCCCGATGTTGCGGATTTCTTCAAAGCGTTCTTCAAAACTGCCTTCGTGTGACCCGTAAGAATATCGTAACCAATCCAGCAGGTCGGGAACAGTTAGGAATAGTGTTGCTATCCCTAACTCCAATACTTTATTAGCAATTGCAGCCGCCAGATGTGTTTTTCCACAACCGTACGTCCCCATAAACAATAGCCAACCGGATGGGTTTTGTGAAAAATGAGAGGCCTGGTTGTGGGCTACTTGTAAGGAAGAAACTTGTTGATCACCTAATCCCATTCGCCCTTCGGTTTTGAAATTATCCAGGGTCATGTGTGAAAAAGCTTGTAAATTGCTTAGTCGGAAAAGACGCTGCTGTGCTTCTTGTGCAACTTTAGAACGACGGCAATCGCATACTTGTAGTTTACCAAAATCGGGATGAGTAATTGGCAAATCTACCCGGACCCAGCCAATGCCTCCACAAATCTCACAATTTGGGTCACCCAACGAATCTTCTTTATCCGGTTTTGAAAAATTGTCCAAACTCTCCTTCGAGGAACCTTTGCGCATCTTCCTGAGTGTCTCGTCGATCTTTTTCATCACGTCCTCTTTCTTTCCATGATTCTAGAATTGCCTCAACATAACGCCAGCGTCTGACATTATTCTCAACAGCAATTCGGATTGCTTGTTCAATCCAGTGCATGGGATAAGTTTCTTCCGCTTCCTGTAAAATTTCAGCAATAATTGGTGTTAATGGACCAATATTTGCCTCATACAACTTAAAAATATTGGGTCTGGTTGGTTGGTGTGAAGGCATAGGCAGTTCCTCTGCATTCCATGCACCTTCAATGAGCGACTTATAGGCAGCTCTACCTCGAGGGGTATTAATAAAGAAAACGGCTTCATCAAAATTTTCTTTTTCGTCTGATACTGCTAAAATCGATTTTCTTTCGATTGCCATTTTCAGACCTTGTTGTAGGTTTACAACGGCCTTTTCTCGTAGATTTCCCATCCCAGACATAAACTGTGCATTTGATAGGAAATTTTCATAACGCATAAACTTTATTTTGCCTTCTTGTTGTTCCAAAAACCAGATTGCATATAAAGTAACTTTTAATTCATTGAGATCATCAATGATGGGTAGTAATTTTTCAAAAAACTCGGATGGGATTGATGTCATCTGAGCACCATCTGTTTTTGAAAAACCGGAAAATGTTTTCATCCTACCTCTTTTTGAATGCTGGTTTATCTGATTTTGCAGCGTTTTCAAAACGAGCAAGATTGTTTAAAAATACGAGTTCGATTCCAGGATGGGTAGGACCATTACGATGTTTTGAAATGATAATTTCAGCCAGGTTTTGGCGAGGGTTATCCGCATCCATTGCGTCTGGACGATGAATAAACATAACAATATCAGAATCCTGCTCCAAACTTCCAGATTCACGAAGATCAGATAGAACCGGTCTTTTGTCTGCCCGTTGTTCCACAGCACGGGAAAGCTGCGCACCAACCAGAACCGGTACATTTAATTCTCGAGCCAGAACTTTAAGATTTCGGGAGATATAAGAGACTTCCTGTACCCGGTTTTCAGTACGCAGGTCACCTGCCATCAATTGTAAATAATCAACAATGATTAAATCGAGGTGATGTTCCATATGTAAACGACGACATTTGGTGCGTAATGAGAGAGGTGTAATAGCTGGTGTGTCATCCAACCAGATATGGGTATCACTCAATACTTCAATTGCCTGATTGAATTTTGACCATTCATCATCATATAATTGTCCGGTGCGTAAACGTTGGGTGTCAATACCCGTTTCCTGGGCGATTAATCTTTGGATTAATTGCTCATTGGACATTTCCAATGAGAAGACTGCGACATGTTTTTTGTGTTTCTGCGCAGCGTTCTTTGCAACCGAAAGCATGAAACCTGTTTTACCCATACCAGGACGACCGGCAATAATTAAGAGATCAGATTTTTGCAATCCACCTAAAATTTTATCCAGGTCAACCAATCCGGTGGGAACTCCATAAATCTCATCTGGTCGTTGAGATAGTTGATCAATCCGATCGTAATAATCTCCCAGAACATCCTGAATAGGTTGCAGATCATAGGTGATGCGCCGTTCACTTAAACCGAACACTGCTTTTTCAGCTTCATCGAGCAATGTGTTGACTGATTTTCCCCGATCATAAGCATGCTTTGCCAGTTGATTGGCAGCTTCCAGCATCCTTCTTCTCATTGCATTTTCTTCAACAATTTCTGCATACGCTTGGGCATGAAGAGAAGTTGGTGTCTGGTTAATGAGTGTCGTTAGATACGAAGTTCCACCAATTTCCTCGAGGTGGTTTTTTTCATTAAGTGCTGCACTTACGGTCAGAAGATCAATATTTTGTCTGCGCTCAATCAAAGTGGAGAAAGCTTCCCAGACCCAACGATTGCGGATGATATAGAAATCATCACCTTTTAATTTTTGCGCCAATTCAAAAAAAGCTTCCGGATATATTAAAACAGCTCCTAGTACAGCTTCTTCCGCTTCTCGGTTGTGTGGTTGTTGTGAGGTGATATTGGTGCTATCTTCCGGGGGGGTAAATTCCGTCATATTTTTTCCAGCTTTCAGGTCTTGGATGCCAATTCTACCAAAGAAATCAACTTCGTTTCAAAAACATACAAACTGATTGAACGAAATTAATTAATAATTTCTATTGAGACTATCTAAATTATATAAGTGATCGAGAGGTAAAACAACAAAAAGTCAGGTTATCTTGAGTGGTAAAAAGTTAAAAAAATTTCCCCATTAATTTTTGGGTTCATCCTTATCAGAAGAATCATCTTCAGGTTTTTCATCATCATCTATATCGCCAATATCCAAAGAACCCAAAAAATCTTCAAAAACGGACAATCTCTCTTCGCTGATTTCTTCATCAGGCAGTTTCGTGTTTGCCAGTGGGGCAGCTTCTTGATGAGTACCACTATCTTGAATATCCACTTCAGGTACGATACCAGCAGATTGCATTACTTCTTCGGAAACAAGGATCTTAGCATGGGTTCGGGCAGCTAATGCCAATGCATCAGAAGGGCGAGAGTCAATTTCAAATAAATCTCCATTAATATCCACAATCAAGGTTCCATAGAAAACATCATCCTTTAAGGAAAGAACTTCTACTCTGATCAAGCGGGCATTTAATTGAAGAAGTATATTTTTGATGAGGTCATGAGTTTGTGGTCTCGAAACCTCGATTTCCTGCAAAGCAATCGTGATGGATTCAGCTTCGTACGGGCCAATCCAAATTGGCAAATAACGTTCTGCATTAATATCACGAAGTACTACTATCCGTTGTTGGTTGGTCAAGCTCACCCGAACACTATCGATGATCACCTCGACCATTTTGGTTTTTGACATTTTGCCTCCCAAAGGGAAATATGCGATCCTTATCTTATTTTAACATGGGGGTGATACTCATGCAAATGATCGTATAGAATGAAATAATCTTGATTAAAAAATTGAGTACCTTAACGTTTTTGTTAAGAATAGTAATCTTAAGAAAAATTGTTAGGTTGTTTTTTTTAAGGTTAAGGTATAATGAGTTCACTCTTCATAAATCATCAAATTGTTTTGATTGAACGACGGGGTAAAAAGAACTTGTTATAAAATTGATTTTGATTTTTAATTATTTTTTTTTATAATCTGCAAACAATATAGAAGGATTTTTCTTCTAACTTAGCAATCAAAAATAAAGAGGTGGTAGGGCACTTGACAGGAAAAATATTAGTCATCGAAGGGAAAAAAGCAGATCGAACTTCTTTTGTCGGTGGGCTGACTAAAAAAGGTTTTCGTGTTTTAAGTGTTCCCAGTGGAAATGCAGCATTAGGAAAGCTTGAAAAAGAACAACCAGATTTGATTGTAATTGATGCTGATTCAATGCGAACCAGTGGCAAGCGGATATGCCAATCAATGCGGGCTGAAACCAAACACACACCAATTATTTTAATTGTTGGCAATGGAATTAATGATAAGGACCAATTTGAAGCGGATATCGTTATGTCCCTTCCTTTCACACTCCAAAAATTATTAAATCGTATCAAAGTTCTCTTACCACTTAAGGCCAGCAACGATGCTATAAAATCAGGTCCAATAGAATTGGATGTCTCCCAACGCTTTGTTAAAATTGATGGAAAACAAGTCAGCTTGACTCCACGTTTGACGCGTTTATTACAAGCGTTGATGGAAAAACCTGGTCAGGTTTATGGTCGCGACGAGTTGTTCAAATTTGTGTGGGAGACGGATTATATAGGGGACACCAGAACACTGGATGTACATGTTAGCTGGTTGAGGAATTTAATAGAAGACGACCCACGTCATCCGGATTATATAAAGACGGTTCGCGGCGTTGGATATCGCCTAGATATTGATTGACTAAATACTTTTACTCCCCAATTTAATAAATTATTTTAAGAAAATTGACTAATTTTTTTATCATGACATTCAACCGATTTTGTTGCTACTTGTATCACTTGATTTGTCAGACATCTGGTTTTACCCTTTAAGGGTGTTAAAATATATTCCAAACAAATTTTAATGGAGGTAATAATGGTTGATAAAAAGCCCGAAGCTGAGTTAACAAACGAAGCATATGCAAATAAATTAAAAGAGCTTCGTGCTCAAATGAAATTGGGAGGTGGTGAAAAACGGATTGAATCCCAACATGAAAAAGGCAAACAGACTGCGCGTGAACGCATCGAAAAGCTTTTAGATGATGGTTCTTTCCAAGAGATTAATGGTATGATGTTGCACCGCCACACCGATTTCGATTTGGACAAAAACAGGACGATGAGCGATGGAATGGTAACTGGTTTTGGTACCATCAATGGACGCAAAGTTTGCGTCTATGCTCAGGATTTCACCGTTATGGGTGGATCGTTTGGTGAAGTAGCTGGCCAAAAAGTCGTCCGAATGCAAGAACTGGCAATGGATGCTGGTGTTCCGATCATCGGTATTAACGATGGTGCAGGTGCTCGTATTCAGGAAGGTGTTTATAGTTTGTGGGGTTATGGTGAGGTATTCTACCGAAATGTACAATCCTCTGGTGTCGTTCCACAAATTAGCGTTATTATGGGGCCATGTGCAGGTGGTGCAGTATATTCACCTGCGATTACGGATTTCATTGTAATGACAGAAGGCACCGGAAATATGTACATCACCGGTCCGGCAGTTATCAAAGCCGTAACCCATGAAGATGTTGATACAGAAACTCTTGGTGGTGCAAATACTCACACATCTATCTCTGGTGTAGCACATTTTTCTGCCCCAACGGAAGAAGAAACTTTTGAAATTGTTAAGAAAATATTGGAATATATCCCTGACAATAACACAAGTACTCCTAAAGTTGTTCAAACAGATGATAGCCCATTCAGAGCTGACAAATCATTAGAAACATTGGTTCCAGCAGATCCTAACCAAACTTACAATGTGTTAGATCTCATCAATACTATCGTAGACCTCGGCTCATTCTTTGAAGTTCATGCTAACTTTGCTCAAAATGCAGTGGTTGGTTTTGCTCGCATGAATGGTGAGAGCATCGGTGTAGTTGCCAACCAACCAGCATTCATGGCTGGTGTATTGGACATCAACTCATCCGATAAAATTGCACGTTTTGTTCGCTTCTGCGATGCATTTAATCTTCCGATTTTAACCTTCACCGATTGCCCTGGGTTTATGCCCGGTACCATGACTGAGCATAACGGTATCATTCGACACGGAGCGAAGATTTTGTTCGCTTATTCAGAAGCAACAGTTCCGTTGATTACAGTTATTACCAGAAAAGCTTATGGTGGTGCCTATATTGCTATGGGTAGCAAACACTTGAAAGCTGATATGGTATATGCCTGGCCTGGTGCTGAAATTACCGTAATGGGTGCTGATGGTGCTGTCAATATTCTTTATGGTCGCGAATTGAAAGCACTTAAAGAAACCAGTCCAGAAGAAGCTGCTGAAAAACGAGCTGAGATTTTGAATGAATACAAAGAAAGATTCTCGAATCCTTATAAAGCAGCTGCAGCAGGTTATGTAGATGAAGTAATTCTCCCTGGAGAAACGCGACAACGTGTCATTTCAGCCCTCGATATTCTGCGCAATAAGGTTGGTTCTGCTCCAGCGAAGAAACATGGCAATATCCCATTATAAAAAGGATTAAAAAATGGAAAATCTTGGATTCGCAATACAAGTATCAGTAATTGGGATCATTGCGCTTCTTGTTGTATTGGTAATTCTTGCCGGATTAATTAGTCTGATGACTAAATATTTGGTAGATAAACCAACAAAAGAAGAACAGGAAGAACAAGAAGAAACCATAGTTACTGAAGCTGAAGTACAAAATGAAGATGAGCCGGAATCAAAACAGGATCTTAAACTGGCAGCTGCTGTTGCATTGGCAATTTATCGTGCCCAAATGGAAATGGCAACCTTTGCGCCTGCTGAATCTGGCACTGAGATAAACTCCTGGCGGCAAATGAAACTCATTAACCGCCTGAATCAATCATCCAATATTAGGAGAGCAAAATGAAACAATTCCAAATAAAAATCAACGACACTTCGTATGAAGTTGAAATCTTGGATGATCCTCGGCAAGAGGAAGTTCAAGTGCGTGTTAATGGTGAAGAATTCACAGTAAAAACTGATTTAGTTGTCGGTCAAGCTCCAGTAGTTGCAGCACCAGCACAATCTGCTCCAGTTGCGGCTCCAACTGCCAGACCAGCAACAAGATCAACTGCTCCGGCACAACCAGTCGCCGCTGTTGGTCCAGGTACTGTAAAATCACCTCTTCCTGGTTTGATTAATTCAATCAAAGTAACAACCGGTGATACTGTAAAAGCCAATCAGGAAATTTGTGTGATTGAAGCTATGAAGGCAATGAATGTAATTCGTGCCCCTCAAGCTGGAACAATCGGACGCATTTATGTAAGCGAGGGATCACAAGTTGCCCATGGCGCCCCATTAATGGATATCGAGTAATCAGGAAGGATTAATCATGACAGGCTTTGATTTAACAGGTTTCGCTGTAAATATAACCTGGCAACAGCTGATCATGGTAGCAGTTGGTTTAGGTCTTATGTACCTTGGTATTTTCAAGGATTATGAACCAACGCTGCTTATCCCGATTGGATTTGGATGTATTCTCGGGAATCTTCCTGTTGCTGAAAATATGACTGGTCCTGATGGTTTGTTCGGTATTCTTTATGAAGCCGGGATCAGTAATGAATTGTTCCCCTTATTAATCTTCCTTGGTGTTGGTGCAATGCTGGATTTACGTCCTCTATTAAGCCAACCTATCATGATTGTAATGGGGGCTTTGGCTCACCTTGGTATTTTTGTCACCCTGGTTATTGCTTTGTTGTTTGGTTTCAATTTAGCAGAATCAACCGCAATCGGTATGATTGGAGCAATCGATGGACCAACTGTGATCTATGTAAACGGTAAACTGGAAGCGCTTTTTGAGACGCCAGGTTTAGCTGCTGCAATTGCAGTGACTGCATATTCTTATATGAGTCTCGTTCCGATCATTCAACCACCATTGATGAGATTGTTCACAACCAAAAAAGAACGTGCTGTACGGATGGAATATACCCCACGCCCAGTTTCCAAAACAACAGCTATTGCATTCCCAATTTTGTTGACCATTATTGCTGCAGTATTTTTACCAGAAGCAGCACCATTATTGGCCACATTGTTCTTGGGTAATTTGCTTAAAGAGTCAGGTGTTGTTGCAGGTTTAGCAGAAACAGCGCGGTCAGCCATCACGAATACTGCCACAATTTTCTTGGGTATCACCATTGGTTCAACGATGCAGGCAGCTACTTTTCTAAATCTTGGAACATTAAAAGTTCTAATTTTGGGATTAGTGGCATTCGCATTGAACACGATTGGTGGACTTTTGTTTGGAAAACTGGTTTGTGTCGTTTCAAAATGGAAAATCAATCCATTGGTTGGTGCTGCAGCTATTAGCGCTTTCCCCATGAGCGGTCGTTTGGCACAAAAAGTTGCATTGGAAGAAGATAACCAAAACTTCATTCTTATGCATGCTTTAGGAGCAAATGCTGCAGGTCAGGTGGCATCCGTTTTAGCCGCAGGTATTCTGCTGCAACTAATCTTCCCGGTTTTATTACCTTAATAGAAAAATAAAATAACCAACAAAATAGAGGTCGATGAAAATCGATCTCTATTTTAGTTATTTGTAGGCTATCTGATTATTCAGAATCACTTGCGTCCTCTGGCAGTTCTGTTCCGGGTCCATATTCGTAAACAGCTTGCCAGGGGCGGTAACGGGTGAAGATGGTGTCAGAGTTGATGACTTCACCATTTCTGGTAACAGTTCGGGACACAGTTACATCAGCACCTTCTGCTGCCCAATCCACCTGTTTGATTTCACCTTCATCAAGCTCTGGATTTTCAACATATTTCGGTTTTGGAGCTTCCACCACATTGGTGACTCCGGTTGTTGACCAGTCCACCTGGCGTCCATCGGATGTGGAATAGAACTTCCAGACAATACTGGAATAGCTGGGATTTACATAAGTTTCCATCAAAAGCCAATAATCCGTATCATTCGTGAATTTGAAATCTACGATTGGCACAAATACGGTGGCGTCCAAACCAGCCAGGCGTGGATCAATCCGGTTTCCTGCAACTTTTTCGTAGTATGAAACCCGATAAGCATGCGGGTAACGTTCTACAATTGGATAACCAGCGAAAAAGGCAGCACGGAACAAGGTGGTGCTAACCTGACAAACACCACCACCCACACCCTGAATAGTCTGTCCGCCTGCAATGATTAATGCTTCAGCATAACCATTTTCCAAACTGATATCACCTAAAGCTTCAGCCATTGAGAATGTTGCACCTGGCGCTACCATTACACCATGGAATTGAGCGGATGCAACCTTGATATTCTGAACGCGGTCAGCACTGGATCCATAGAAGTACGATACTTCTTCATGGACGAGTTCTGTAACGCCAAGATCAGCACCTTTAGCTTCATTGGTTAAGAAGGGTTTGTTGATATCAAACACCAACGGGACTTCATGTGCGTTTTCAGTCACAATTGTTTCCTGAATCAACTTAATACTTTCATCGACATTAAGTTCGCGTCCAATAATAGCTGATTCAATTACTTCCAATTCGCGCGTTTCATCATTAAACATATAGCGTGCATCTTTGGGGTTAAGTTTCACCTCAGATGCGATATTGACCAGGAAACTTCTTAGAAAATCGCTATTTATACCTACCTGGAAATAGCTTTTTTCTTCATTAATAATTCGTTCAATCCGCAAGTTTTCTGCCAGAGTAGCCCCATCAAATTCCCAGGGACTTCCTTCCGCATTTTCTGCTGTTAAAACCAAAGGTTGAGAAAGAATTTTTTTTGCCAATACAGCTTGTTCTTCAACATCAAGAATATAAGGTGAAATTTCCTCTATTTCAATGTCGATCACGCCATTCTGAAGATTGGGCAATAAAAGAGCAATTTTCTCGATTGTCTTGTCAATATTGACGATTCTTCCAATTTGTCCTTTTCGCACGGTGACTTCTGTTCCATTCAAAGCCAATTCAGCTTCAATGACGGGTGCGTCGATCAAAGTTGCAATTTGTTGAACTTGCATATAAGCTATGCGTTGGTCAAATACAAAATTGGGAGCGATACTTTTACCATATTGCCAGGTTTCCCATTGTTGACTCAAACGAGAAATTAAATTACCATCTCTTCCAATTTCGAAAGCCTGACTTACAGTCGCCTCTGGATCAATAAACATACCTAATTGAGCGGGGGAGAGGAGCCAGGTCTGGTCTCCATCTCGTAAAACAATTTTTCCATCCTGGGGATAGGTGATATTTTTGTCAGTTAATAGAGAGGCTTCCTGAGGGGTTAATCCTCCAATATCTATACCAGATACCATAACACCAGGGGTAATCTTCCCTGACATCCAAATTTGAACCCCCAAACCGAATGCGATCAGGATTGCTGTACCAATGATAAGTGCTGCAAATATTGAAATTAATATTTGTTCTATTGCTGGTAAAGGTTTTTTTTGTTGATAAGTTATACTCGCCATAAGATCCAATCAATTACTAGTAGTTGCAAAAAAGACGCCAAAAGTAGCTCAAAAGTTCCTCAGTCGCTTTCAGTTCATTATAATTGATTTGATTTTTATTTCTAACGCAAATATAAACCTTGCAAATCGCGCTGAAACAGTATCAGAAAATTGATTCATGATTTTCAGGTTGAATCACTTGACTCTTGTGAGGGTTGCGGTATAATTCTGCTCGCTGCAAGAAACAAAGCAGCCCGGTCTAATCAGAGATGGTAGATCGTTCAAAATCGAATACTTGAAAAGGCTATAGTCAAGTCAAAGCAGGAAACCACAAAGCACCGGTGTCCGCCAGAATGAATGGAGTACATCGGTTGTTTTTTGCCCCTTGACAGAACAAAGACTGATGAGTAGAATCGGCAAGCCTTAAAGAAAGTAATCAGCACCTTAACAACTGAAGAGTGATAGGAAAGACGAAGAACCTGTTAATTTTTATCCGCAAAAAAACAAAACCGAAACACCTTATTCATAAGGTGATGAAAGAAAAATATTGCGGAGAGTTTGATCCTGGCTCAGGATGAACGCTGGCGGCGTGCCTAATACATGCAAGTCGAACGGGGTATTTGATTTATCAAATACTTAGTGGCGAACGGGTGAGTAACGCGTTGGTGACCTGCCCCAAAGCGGGGGATAACAGCCTGAAAGGGTTGCTAATACCGCATGTGGTTGAGGAAGACTAGAAGTCCTCAATTAAAGGATATATCCACTTTGGGAGGGGCCTGCGTCCCATCAGCTAGTTGGTAAGGTAACGGCTTACCAAGGCGAAGACGGGTAGGGGACCTGAGAGGGTGACCCCCCACAATGGAACTGAAACACGGTCCATACACCTACGGGTGGCAGCAGTAGGGAATATTGCACCATGGGCGAAAGCCTGATGCAGCAACGCCGCGTGAGTGATGAAGGCCCTCGGGTCGTAAAACTCTTTTCAAGAGGAAGAGGAAGGACGGTACTCTTGGAATAAGCCTCGGCTAACTACGTGCCAGCAGCCGCGGTAACACGTAGGAGGCGAGCGTTATTCGGATTTACTGGGCGTAAAGCGCGTGCAGGCGGCTAATCAAGTTGGATGTGAAAGCTCCCGGCTTAACTGGGAGAGGACGTTCAAAACTGAGTAGCTTGAGTATGAGAGAGGAAAATGGAATTCCGGGTGTAGTGGTGAAATGCGTAGATATCCGGAGGAACACCAGTGGCGAAGGCGATTTTCTGGCTCGTAACTGACGCTCAGACGCGAAAGCTAGGGTAGCAAACGGGATTAGAGACCCCGGTAGTCCTAGCTGTAAACGATGTAGACTAGGCGTTGGTGGAGTAAAATCCATCAGTGCCGGAGCAAACGCGATAAGTCTACCGCCTGGGGACTACGGCCGCAAGGTTAAAACTCAAAGGAATTGACGGGTCCCCGCACAAGCAGCGGAGCGTGTGGTTTAATTCGTTGCTACACGAAGAACCTT
>JACDJA010000118.1_pt1 | contig 110687 bp, 103 predicted proteins | sample 7449241 | NCBI WGS metagenome assembly JACDJA01 (sample SAMN14253289, study PRJNA609438) | sludge metagenome | isolation source: initial anaerobic sludge | collected 2018-12-20 | reverse complement strand
GCAATATATACAAAAGATAAGACAGAAATATATCTTGTGCATACTCAACCCTTCGAAGAAATAGTTGCAATATATCCATTTGCAAATTAAATAAAGAATATATATAATCAAAGCCGTATTTAATATATCTCGCATATCTCTGAATATTTCCTGGATCGAGAGCAATCTCTCCACAGAGGTAGGTGACAAAAGGAAACATTATGGAAAAAACAAAAGAAGTCTCAAAGAAGGTTACAACACCTAAGACAGAGACAGTAAAGAAAAGTCTTAAAGTTGAAATTCCAGAATTAATTACATTCCTTCAAGCAGGATCTCACTTTGGACATAAAGGGAGTGCTTGGAATCCAAAGATGAAAAAATTCATCTACGAAACAAGGAATGGAGTTCACATCATCGACTTAGTTAAAACAAGAAAACTTCTCTCTAAAGCATTAGAGGAGTTAAACTCTGTTGTAGACAAGGGGAATGTACTCATCATTGGAACTAAAGGTCAGGCAGCAGGATTAATAGAGGAGAGTGCAAAACAAGCAGGAGCCTTCTATGTAACAAAGAGATGGCCAGGTGGTCTTTTTACAAACTTTGATCATATTAAAAAGAGTATTCAATCATTAGTAAAAATGGAAGAGAGTCTTGCAGCCGGTGGAGGTGATTTAGTAAAGAAAGAGATATTACAAATGGAAAGAGATGTAGAGAGAATGAACAAGGTATATGAAGGTATAAAGTTCATGGATGAACTTCCTAAGATGCTGATAGTGATTGATAGTAAAGTAGAAAAGATTGCAATTAAAGAAGCAAGAATAGCTGGTATTCCAATACTTGCATTAATTGATACTAACTGTGATCCAGATTTAATAGACTATCCAATCCCTGCAAATGATGATTCCATAAAGAGTATTAATCTTTTTGTAAACCTGTTTGGAGAGGTAATAAAGGCTGGTAAGAAATCTGAATCTCTTCGTGCATTAAGAACAAATCATGATGCAAATTTAAAAAATCTTAAAGCTAAATATCTTGAAGAAAGAGAAAGACAAGAAAAGATGGAAGAGGAAGATAGATTGAGAATGAAAGCTATGAGAGAGGGTAAGACTGATGTACAAACATCAGGGGTAGTTAGAGTAGTAAAGAGAGAAAAAAATATTGAAGAGGAGTATGCGGCAGCAGAGGCAGTAAAAGCAGAATCTAACTCAAGGAAGATATCAGACTTAGGAGTTTCTGCTAGAGTAGAAAAAGCTCTAGGTGAAGCAGGTATTACTACAGTAGAAAACTTATCTGGTAAGAGTAAGGATGAGCTAATAAGTATTAAGGGTATTGGTGAGAAAGCAGCAGAGGAGATCTTAAAATCTATTAAATAAGTTAAGAATTGATAAATATGGGAGCATCAATAGAAGATATTAAGTTACTAAGAGCAAAGACCTCAGCAGGTATGGCTCTTTGTAAGGAAGCTTTAGCAAAGAGTAAGGGAGACATGGAAAAAGCTGTTGAATATATTAACAGTAGAAGTGATGTTATCAATAGGCTACACAACCTTACAGGTGCAAAGATAGGGCTTTGTAAATTAGCATTAGAAGAAACAGAGAAAGATTTTGAAAAAGCAGTTGCATTGATCAAGGAAAGGGGTTGGGATGAACCAATTGAACCTGATTGTGCAAGTGAAGTAGGGGAAGGAATAATAGAATCATATGTACATGGTAAAGAACAGAAGTTGGTATCATTGGTAGAAGTATCATGTAAGACTGACTTTGTAGCAAGAAATGATGATTTTAGAGCCTTTGTACATGAGTTAGCTCTACAAGTAGCAGCTATGAAGCCTAAGTATGTATCCAAAGAGAGTATCCCATCTAAGAAGTTAGATGAGATGAAAGAGATATTTACAAAAGAAGCTCTTGCAGAAGGGAAACCTGAAGATATTGCAGAGAAGATAGTAGAGGGTAAGTTAAAGAAATATCTTGAGGAGAACTGTTTACTAAATCAGAAATGGTTTAAAGATGATAGTAAAACAATTCAGAATTTACTAGATGAAGCAACATCCAAATTAGGAGAACCTCTCGAAGTTAGAAGGATATTAATCTGGGAATTTGGTAAGTAATTAACTGTTTTTTAGGGTAAGTAATATGTTTTCACCCTTACTATTCTTGTAGGGTAGTACTGTATGTGTTCCCCATTTTATGTTTCTAACATTACTTTTTAACTTACTAACTCTTTCTTGTGTATATCTACTATATACGGTATTTGTTGAATTTAGTAATGGCTCAAATGTAATGACCTCTTTACTCTCTTCATTCTCTAATCCCACCCTTACCTTAGGTAGTTGCTTTAACCTATTCATATCCGAAGGTAATTTAAGAGTACTCTGTTTTTCATCAAATTCTTTTTTTACATTCTCTAAAAGCTTTGTAGGATATTTAAGTAATCTTAATTTGGAAATATTATTCTCCTTATCAAAAGAAGGATATATTAATATCTTACTATCACTATCTACTGGATCTGGCAGAGGATTTCTTAGAGCATGAACAAAAAGCTCTGTTCTAAAACGACCTCCGACACGCCCAATTGGACTTACAAAAGACTCCGTATCATCGTCTCCCTCACTTATTAATATCTGTGGATTCTCGTCCTTAATTATATCGTAAACAGTAGTATAGTCGGTGTATGATACTTCCGCATTTTTATACTCTGCACCAAGTATTCCTTTTAATTCCTGTATCTCTATTGGTTCCACACTCTCCTGTTTATCAATCTCTTGCATAGTATATTAACATCCAAATTATTAACCCCATTATTCTTCCTCCTTCTCCTTAAGTCAATAACTAGGGGGTGAAGTTGAGATTCTTAAGAATTTAGAATATCATATGGAATAAGTTTTTTAGAAGAATTCTTTATATGGATACAGAAAATTTTAAAGTAGATATTCAAAAGTGTATAGATAATCTTGTAGAAGACCTCTCTCAAATTAGAACAGGAAGAGCAACTCCTGAGTTAATACAAGATATTAATGTAAAAGCATATGGTACTGAAGCACCATTGAAAAACTACGCAACAATTAATGCTTCAGATACAAGATCTCTTCTTGTAATACCTTGGGACAAAACCATTATGGATAGTATTGTAAGTGGTATATCTTCAGCAAACCTAGGTTTTAGTGCAATCTCAGAAGGAGATCATATAAGAGTGACAATACCTGAATTAACAGAAGAAAGAAGAAAAGATTACGTTAAGGTTATGAAAGAGAGGGTAGAAGATGCTAGAATAGCTGTTAGACAAGTTAGACAAAAATATATGAAAGAAATAGATGATTCCCTAGGTTCTGGCTTCTCAGAAGATGATGCAGAAAGATTGAGAGAAGAGGGAGAGAAAGTAGTTAAGGATGCGAATACTAAAATAGAAGAACTAAGAGAGAATAAAGAAGAAGAATTGATGTCATTTTAATCTAATAATCTTTTACATATGTCCATACTAATAAATATAGTTTTACTTTTACTTGTAATTAGTTTACTTACATTCATACACGAATTAGGTCACTTCTTAGCAGCTAAGGCTGTGAAGGCAAAAGTATTTGATTTCTCTGTTGGTTTTGGTCTCAAGATATTCTCTAAGAAAGTAGGAGATACTACTTACAATCTAAGAGTTCTTCCATTTGGGGGATTTGTAAAAATATTGGGAGATGGAGATCCAACTTCAAAGAAAGAGGATATTAAAGATGAAGGTAATCTTAAAAACAAGAGTAAGTTAGCACAAATATTTGTAATGCTAGCAGGTGTAACGATGAATATACTTCTTGCTGTAGTATTTTACACAATATTTCTTTCATCTTCTGGTTGGAGATTAGACATTGGAAGCGATTATAAAGATTTTAATGCAGTAGGGGCACAAGTAAAAACAGAGAGAGTATCAGATTTACCATATGAGACTGTAGAAGAGGGAAATGCAATACAATCGGGTATATACGAGAAGGGGTATATAAAAAGTGTAGAGGGAGAGGAGATAGATAGCTTTGTACAGTTTAAGGAAGTACTCTCCAATTTCAAAAAACAGGCAGTTTTAATAGAAGCTTGTGATATGGAATTTGAGTGTGACGTATTTTCTGTATTAGTAGATAGTGAAGGGAAAATAGGGGTATATGTGGGGGACAACTATACAGTATATATAGATTACTCTAACAATAAGGTATTTGGTGGTTTTGCACACGGTATTAATGTATTAAAACTTACTGGCCAAGTATTAGGGAATCTTTTCTCTGAAGCTAAAGAAACAGGAGACTATTCAGAACTTTCTAACACTGTTAGTGGTCCTGTTGGTATATATTTTGTAATAGATTATTTCAAAACTTTAGGTATCTATATATTTCTTGGTATTATTGCGGATCTTTCTCTTTCTCTTGCAGTTATTAATCTTCTTCCAATACCTGCGCTAGATGGTGGTAGGGCATTTATTCTTTTAATAGAAAGTATTGTTAGAAAGGATTTAAATGAGAAGGTAGAGAATACTATTATCAATATTAGTTTTATATTTTTAATACTTCTTATAATCGGTATTATGTTTAAAGATATTCTTAATATTGAACAGTTGCAGAGTTGGTTTAGATAGTATATCTTTTAAGTAGAAAAAATTATTAACTGCTCTAATGGCTATTAGATTAAATAAGACGAGTAAGATTGTATTTGCAATATTAATATTTGTATTATCTATTTCATTAGGTTTTTTAGTTTGGAGAATTAATCAAGAAGATAGATTAGATCCTACTGATAGTGATGCATATCCACTTTGTCCGGGCAATTGTAGTTGGAATGTTGGGTTTGAAAAGTGTACTGGTCCAGGAGGGTGCAGACTGAAAGGTGATGGTTGTACAAGTGGTGAAGAGGATTGGGGGAGTGGTTATTGCTGTGTCCCGTGTACTTCAAAGGAACCCCCTGCAGAGTGTCTCTGGTATAATGAAAACGAAATTCCTAATTGTATAGGGACTTGTGCAGCAGATTATTACAGTTGTACTGATAAAGTATGTCAAAAGTGCAAACCCGAAAATATAGGGTCAGGGATGTCATATGATGAATGTGCAAAAGAGAGAGATAGAAGGAATGGAGGAATTTCTTGTACTGGTGGTGCAACATATTACTGGAATTGTGCAGACAGAGATGATGGTAATGGATATGATTTAGTTCAAGATCCTTGTAAAGAGGAAGAGAAACCCACTGTTGATTGTAGCTATGATTTAGAACCTAAGACATATGCCTTTAACAAAGCAAATACTGATGCAAGTAAGATAGGCCCATTTCCTGAAGATGGTACATTGGTACTTTTCTTTAAGAGTTTGTTGCCAGATGGTGATGGTGCTTACAGACCTAAGATTACATTTAAGTTAGTAAGTTCTGACTCTAGTAGAAATAACAAGCAATATGTATATTCAACGGGTAGTGCAGAAGAAAGAAAAGTAACAGATTTTACTGTTAAAAAGGGGGAATATTTACTACTTACAGATTCAGATGATAATAATAATCAGGGGAGTCCAGAGTGTGCACCTACAACTAATAATCCAAAATATAAATCTTTTGGGTGGATAGCACCTAGTGGAGGACTTTGTGGTTCAGGATTAGATGGTCCTCCTACAAATGGAACGAGAACACCATATGAGAAAGTTAATATATCTTCATTTAGAAATAATGCAGTAAGTCAGGGATATAAGCAATTGCCAAAGGGTGAACAGTGTTGGGCAGACTGGAGAGAATGGGCAGGAGATTACGACTTTAATGATTACTTCTTAATGGCTTCCTACTTACCTGAGGAGGCTCCTGTACCTACTTCTACACCAGATTTTAGAGTTGAGAAGAGTGTTGTTGAAAGCTGTACTGATGAGGGCACGGACAATCCTGTTGCTAACTTGTCCTACAGTATTAAAATTACAAACGTAGGAGGGGCAGAAGGTACTTTAAGTAAGATAGTGGACACATTAGATAGTAAGGTTACTGAAGTTTCTTCAATTACTGATTCAGGAGTATTTTCTGTAGGAAAAGTCACTTGGGAGTTTACTACTCCTCTAAGTCTTGGAACAGATGAAGAGAAGATTTTAACCTATAAAGTTGCCGTAGAGAAAGAAGATTTTGGATTGTATGAAAATACTGTTGTAGTAAGTACTTCCGAGGGAGATGTCACTGCCAATGCAAATATTACTGCAGATTGTATCATCACCGAAACACCAGAAGAAGAAACACCTACTGGAGAGGTACCACAAACAGGTTTGTTTGATAGTACTGCCTCTAGAATAGGGGGAGGCCTTGTATTAGTAATCTTTGGTATCTTCATATACAGTATGCCAAATACAATATTTGCTACTAAAGAGAGGAAGATATCTTACAAATATAGGGAGAAATTTGAAAAGAAAGTAGCAAACAGGTAAAATTGTGTGATATAATCCAATCGCTTTAATTTAAAGGAGGTAAATCCTAATGGCTGTAATAGTTCATGCCAACGAAAATATAGATAGCGCTCTTAAAAGACTTCACAGAGAAGTAATGAGAGAGAAGATACTTGAAACATACAGAGAGAAAGTATACAGAGTTAAGCAATCTGATCTTGATATACAAAAGAGAAGAGAGTGGGCTAAGATGAAGAGAAGAAGAAGATCTGCTGCAAGAAGAGCTAAGTAAATTTTTACTCTTAAGGTATGTCTCTTTTAGAAGATATTCGTAAAGATATGTTTAGTGCAAGTAAGCAGAGTAATACTGTGGAATCTGACATTTTGAAAATGGTAATTGCTGTAATTAAGAATGAAGAAATATCTAAAGGAGAGAAATTAACAGAGGAAGAGATTCTTAAGGTATTAAGAAAAGAGAGTAAGAAGGTACAAGACTCCATTAACGAATTTACCAAAATGGGTAGAGATGATTTAATTGCTAAAGAGAAAGTACAGTTAGAGGTATTAGAAAGATATCTGCCTGCAATGTTAGATGAATCTAAGGTAAGAGAGGTAGTGAAGGAAGTAATATCTAAGAGTGGTGCACAAGATATGAAAGACATGGGTAGGGTAATGGGTATGGCAATGAAAGAATTAAATGGTCAAGCTGATGGTAATACTGTAAGAGATATTGTTTCAGAATTACTTTCTTAATGGGAAATCTCCAAGTAGAAATATTCAATACAGATTTAATATTAGATGTTGAACCAACCTTTGGTATATCTTTTGACGATATTAAGGATGGATATATTAAAATATTTTCTGAATATGACATAGAGGGGATTAATATTGTATTTGTTAAATCAGAATATATACAGGAGTTAAACAATGAGTACAGAGATATCGATGCGCCTACAGATGTACTTTCTTTTAATGTCGACGAGAAAAAAGAAGGGGAGATATACATATGTCCAGAGTATGTATATGAGAATTTTCAAGGAGATGCTTTTGAAGAAGAGATATTAAGATTGATAATTCATGGTACATTACATATATTAGGATATGATCATACAGAGAGTATGAATGACTCGCCTGATGAAAAGATGTTTAAAATACAAGAGGAATTACTTTTGAAATACAAAAAGATATGTTCTTAATAACAGGGTTGGGAAATATTGGTAAAGAGTATGAGAGTACTCCACATAATGTGGGTTTCCTTTTTTTAGATATACTCAAAGAGAGATTAAGTCATATATCCTCTTTACAGGTATCAGAGTGGATTAATGAGGAGAAACTTTTTAGTTCAGATATATGTAAAGTAAAAAAAAATGGAGAGTTAATACTTCTCTTGCAAAAACCTCTTACCTTTATGAATAGGTCTGGTATTGCAGTAAGATCTGTTCTTAATAAATTTGATGTAGATGGGTTTGTATTAGTACACGATGATTTAGACATACCTCTAGGTAAATACAAAATACAAAGTGAGAAATCACCAAAAGGACATAAGGGGGTAATTAGTGTGGAGGGTAATTTAGGAACAAGTAATTTCTTAAGAGTAAGAGTAGGGATAGACAACAGGGGAGAGAGGAAAATACCTGGTGAGGAGTATGTACTACAGAAATACTCCAATGAGGAGTTAGAGACCCTTAGAGAGAGTTTAGAAGGGGGTATAGATGACCTTCTCTCTATCTTTGAGTTCTAAGTGTATATTCAGGATAGTAATCTACTAATTCTTCCATAGTATGAACTTTGGTTTTGTTATCAGTCGGTAGTACAATTCCAACTTCCTCTCCATTTAGAAAAACACCAATATTAATTAGTTTGTTTTCTACTTCATCTACAACAAAGAGTAGTTTACCGGGGATATTCCTTCTTGTTAAATCTCTAAAGAGTTTCCTTTGTTCAAAGTAAGAAAAGAGTACATCCTCATATTTCTCATCAATTACGTATCCCTCAATCTCATACTCCTGTTGAGCATATATCTTAAGAACAGGCTCTATTGGTTTGTTTTGATCTAAAAATGCCTGTGATATTAATCTGTAAGAATTTAATGCTCCATATCTGTATTTTATATTCTCCCAAAGAGATTCCCCCTTGTTTGTAGTTAGTTTTTCACTCTCTAATATCTCATAAACACTTTTTACTAGATTACTTCTATTCACATCTATCAAGTTATTCCTCCCATCGTTATCAGTATCGGGATCATTGTAATCCAGTAATGAATCGTAATCTTGGTCATATACAATCTTTCCTTCCTGTCTGTAATGGGTATTGTTGTATGTGTTTAAATTCATATATGTATTTATACAAAACAGTAAAGAGAAACCCCCTATTAATGTAAAGAGTATATATTTAAGAATGTTGTTTTCTTTGAGAAATGATTTGTAAAGGAAAAGAAGGAATACTCCTAGTATTACACCCTCTAATGCCATAGAGGGGGAGTAAAGATATCCACTAAAGTAGTTTTTGGTTAAAATTCCTCCGAATATTGTAATTTCTGTTTTCAGAGGGAAAAGTATTTGTGAATATGAGAGAAGAACATCGGCAAAAAGATGTGAGAGTACTCCAATTAAAAATGAAAATTGTATTACAGATATTACTTTACTGTTTAATATCCTTTTTACTTCTGAATTAGATATTCTTTTTAGAATATATATACAAAGGTAAAGTATTACCCACATTAATACCCAGAAGAGTAGAGAGTGGGTGAATACTTGATGATGCAGAAATGGTGGTATATTGGTCATACTTAATGCAAGTATGTCAAAGTCTGGTAATATTCCAAAAAAGAAAGAGAGCATTACTACAGTAATATGTTCTCCTTTTGTTAAGTTAGAGATTTCTTTCTTCTGTACTACTTCATTTAATACAACACTCAGTGGTCCGTGAGCTATGAACATGGTGATTAATGGTTAAGTTATCTTTTTAATTCTATCTTTCCTTGGTAGAATACCCTGTTATGATTAAATCATTTTTAGATGAATTTGGAAAGAAATTTGTACTACCTAAATTAGAGAAGGGAGATACCCTTGTCATACCTAAAGGTAATGAGGAGTTGATTGCAGAAGTAGTTGGTAAAAGGGTAAATCGAGCTGTGTGTATACTACCTCTTGGTGAAGAAGATTTACCCCAATATCTGGAGATTGCAGTAAGCCAGAGATGGGAGAAGTCCTCTTTGGTAGATTTGGGATATACCTTGGTAGAGAGGGTATGGAATAGTGGGGAATTTTCTGTTTTAGGAGAAAGTATCGTAATATGGCCATTTAGTTCTAAGAGTTTGTATAGGGTGATGCTGTTTGGTGAGCAGATAGAGAGTATTGAGATTTTAGAGCCTGAGAGTAGGAAAAGTTTAGAGGAGGTTAAGAGTGTTCGTATTTTTAGTAATGTATTTAATAGTGTAGTAGCTAATGAGAATGCTAAGGATATTTTAGTATTAAAGAGTGTAGATACTGTTTTCTTTGAAAGAGGGAGTATTGATTTGGGGATTAATAGGTTGCCTGATTTAAGTATATATTCTAATTCTAAAGCAACTAGAAATATATTAAATGATTTCAAGAAGCGTGGATATGAGATATGGTATTTAACCAAGGATATTCTTAAATATGATTCTAATGGTGATATACAAAGTAGTATAGACAGGGTGTTTGAAGTAAGTAATGAGGTAGAGAAGTCCATTAGTAAGGGTTTCTTGTATGAACCTAATAAGGTTTTACTTCTTACCGATATGGAGGTTTTAGGTGAGATTGATTTAAGAGGATATGAAAAGGGTAAGAAAATTGATCCTTCATCGGTAGAGCTTCTTAAGAGAATCACATTGGGGGATTTTGTTGTACATGAGGATCATGGTGTTGGGAAATTTGTTGGTAGTACTGTTCGTGATGGAGAAACATATATTGAGATATCATATGCTGGTAATGACAGATTGTTTGTACCTTTAAGTGCTTCCTCCAAGGTTATGAAATATGTCTCTAGTGGTAAATACTCTCCTCGTTTAACTGGGTTAAATAGTGGGGTATGGAAAAGAATCTCTAAGAAAGCAAAAGAAGATGTAGAGAATATTGCAAAAGAGCTTTTACAAATATATGCACTTAGAGAGATTAGTAAGGGTAAGTCAGTACTGAATACAGAGTCTCAAAAAGATATGTATTGGAAATTTGCTAATGAATTTGAATTTACAGATACAGAAGACCAATATATTGCTACTAAACATATTGCGAGTGATTTAGCTAAAGGTAAGCCAATGGACAGGCTTTTAGTTGGTGATGTTGGTTTTGGTAAAACAGAGATAGCTTTGAGAGCTACATTTGCCGTAGTTAATGGTGGCATGCAAGTAGCACTACTTTGTCCTACTACTGTACTTACTAATCAACATCTAAAGGTATTTAGAGAGAGATTAAAAAAATATCCATTTAGAGTAGAAGCACTTTCTAGACTTCAAGATGAGAAAGAGAAGGAGAGAATATTAAAAGATTTAGAAAAGGGGAAGATAGATGTGTTAATAGGGACTCATGCTTTACTTTCAGATGCTGTTAAATTTAAGAATTTAGGATTACTAATCGTAGATGAAGAGCAAAAGTTTGGAGTTAAACAGAAAGAGAAACTAAAGAGCAAGAGAGTAGATACCCATGTCCTCTCTATGACAGCTACACCAATACCGAGAACATTAAATATGTCTTTACTTGGTGTAAGGGATATCTCAGTACTAGCCATTGCTCCGTCTGGTAGGGTTGAGATTAAGAACGAATTTAAACCTTTTTCGTATGATGATATACAGGAGTGTATAGAGAGGGAATTAAAAAGAGGTGGGCAGGTTTACTACTTACATAACAGTATCTCTAGTATACGGTTTGTTGAACAAGAGATTAAAAAGAGAATACCTAATGTAAGAATAGAGGTTGCTCATGGTAGGCTCTCAGGTGATAGATTAATCAAGGTCATGGATATGTTTCAAAGTGGTGAGGTAGATGTTCTTTTGTGTACAACTATCATCGAAAATGGTTTGGATATTTCTAATGCTAACACCTTGATAGTAGATGATGTAAACAGGTTGGGACTCTCTCAAATGTATCAAATTAGAGGTAGGGTGGGTAGGTCAGAGAGGCAAGCATATGCATGTTTCTTCTATGAATCTTTGAAGGGAGATAGTGCATTGCGTTTGGAAGCAATTAGAGAATCTCAGGCTCTGGGTTCTGGTTTTCTGCTCTCTAACAGGGACTTAGAAATTAGAGGGGCTGGAGATATATTGGGTAAAAAACAGAGTGGCACTATCAACTCCATTGGTTACGGTTTGTATACACAACTTCTTTCAGATGCTGTTGAGAAATTAAAAGTAAGTAAGTAAGAGGAGAAATTGGTGTATAAATAATTTTCACTTGTTAGGATTTAAATCCTAGTCTAATATGTACTCACTATGTCCACAGTCTTGTATAGAAAATATCGAGCCCAGAATTTTGACGAACTTGTTGGTCAGAATCATATCACTAAAATTCTAAAAAACGCTATCAAAAGCAATCAGCTTTCTCATGCATATCTTTTTGTAGGTTCTAGGGGTACGGGTAAAACTAGTACTGCTAGAATACTTGCTAAGGCAGTTAATTGTATGTCTCCTCTTAAAGATGGTAATCCTTGTAATAAATGTGATATTTGTAAATCAATATCTGATGGGAACTTCTTGGATTTAATTGAGATAGATGCTGCATCTAATAGGGGGATTGATCAGATTAGAGATTTAAAGGAAAGGATAGAGTTTTCTCCATCTCAAGGTAGATTTAAGGTGTATATAATAGACGAGGTACATATGTTAACCAACGAGGCATTTAATGCGCTTCTAAAGACGCTAGAAGAGCCTCCTGAGCATATAATATTCATACTCGCTACAACTGATAGTCATAAATTACCACCTACGATTCTTTCTAGGTGTCAAAGATATGATTTTAGATTGGGTAATGATGAAGAGATACGACAGACTCTAGAGTCTGTAGCTAAGAGTGAGGGTCTTAAAGTAGAGAAGGGAGCTTTAAATATCTTAGTTAAGAATGCTAGGGGTAGTTTTAGAGATGCTCTTTCTCTTTTAGATGTAGTTTTTAATGGTCAGCCTAAAGAGGGTAGTAAGAAAGAGATTACAGAGGAAGAGGTTAGACAGATATTGGGTATTCCTGAAATATATATTGTAGAGAATTTAATTACTGCTTTAATTAAAAGCGATGGTAAAGGTGCATTAGATACGATTAAGGAATTAGAGAGTACGGGTATTAATCTTTCTCAGTTTGTATCTTACACATTAGAGATTTTAAGAGAGATTCTTGTTGCTAAGCTTTCTGGTACAAAGGGAGAGTATGAATTTACTAGAGATATTGATCAAAAAGTCCTAATTAGTTTAATTACTGCTTTCATTAATGTAGAGAGAGATTTAAAGAGTACATCTAATCAGATATTAATATTACAGATGTTAATACCTCTTTTCTGTAAAGAGGAGAGTAAACAGGTAGAGGAAGAGAAAAAAGTAGAGAAGAAGAAAGAGGGTACCATTGTTGAAAAGAAGAGTGAGAGTGTAGATGTAGTGTGTTCTGATGCTGGTTTGTTAAATGTTTCTGATATTCAGAATAGCTGGAAGGAGATTGTTCAAAAGATTAAAATGCAGAATACTGCCCTTTCTGCATTTTTAGATGCTTCTCGTGCTACTGAAGTTAAGGGAGATGTACTAAGTATTGAAGTACCTTTTAAATTTTACAAGGATCAGATAGAGGATTACTCTAGTAAACAGATTGTTTGTAACTCTATCAATGAGGTTGTAGGGGTTAATTGTAGGATTATATGTATAGTAAATGATGCTGTTAAGCCTAAGCTTAAATCATCTGCAGATGTAGTACTTAAGAATATGCCCGTTATCGAAAAGAAAAAGGAAAAGAAAAAAGAGTCTGCTAAGGTAGAGTTTAAGAAAACGAAGTTAAGTTCTGAGGTAGAAGCTATCTTCGCTGGTATGTAATGTCCTCTTTTTTAAGGTATAATCCTTGTGTAGTTAGCATTTAAATTTTTTACCATATGATATGTTAAATCCTGTTGAAATAATAAAGATGCAACAAGAGGCTAAGAAGATGCAAAATAAGATGAGAGAGAAAAAGATCTCTGGTGAATCTAAAGATGGAATGCTTAAGCTTTTCATGAACGGAGCTCAAGAGTTTGAAGATATTTGGGTAGATGATGACCTAATGGATAGTGATATGATTGATAGATTCAAGAAGGATATGAAAGAGGCATTTAAAGATTATCAAAAGAATCTTCAAAAAGAGATGGCAAAGGATATGGACTTAGATCAACTTAAGAGTATGTTAGGTTAATATGTCTGTATTACCTCACAGTGTAGAAAACGTTATCAATGAACTAAGTAAACTTCCAGGTATTGGTCCTAAGTCTGCTGCTAGAATGACTTACCACTATTTACGTTCTCCAAATAAAGAGGCTACTAAGCTTGGTAAAGCTTTACTTGATATGGATGAGAGTACGGTATTTTGTAAAGAGTGTTTTAATGTATCAGATAGTGAGGTGTGTGATATATGTAGTAGTGAGAAAAGAGATAAGGCAAAGCTTTGTATTGTTGAAGAGCCTTTAGATGTTGTAGCTTTTGAGAATTCTGCAATATATGATGGCTTGTATTTTGTATTAGGTGGTGTAATTTCTCCTGCAGAGGGTATTGGTGCAGAGGAGTTAAGGTTTAAAGAATTAGAAAAGAAAGTTAAGAGTTTACTCTCTAATGGTAATATAGAGGTAATAGTTGCTACCAATCCGAGCTTAGAAGGAGAGGCTACTGCCAGCTACATCTTAGATCTGTTTAATACTGAGTTAAAAGAGGGTAAAATTAAGATAACTAGATTAGCAATGGGATTACCAACAGGTGCTGATTTAGAATATGCAGATAGATTAACTCTTAAAAGAGCATTAGAAGGAAGAAGAGATATTTAAGATATATATACCTAATACATGAGACTGTATTCTACATTAGATAGGAAAGTTGTTGATATCGTGCCTATTAAACCAGGTGAAATATCTATGTATAACTGTGGTCCTACTGTTTACAGTAGAATGCATGTTGGTAATATTAGGGCATATGTGAACTGGGATATTCTTCATAGAGCTTTAATGTACTTAGGTTTTAAAGTAACTAGGGTTATGAACTTTACTGATGTTGGTCATATGAGTGCAGATGAGGATTTTGGTGAGGACAAAATAGATGTTGTAGCACGTTCCAGTGGTAAAGATCCATTAGAGATTTCCAATATGTATATTAAGAGTGTATTAGAAGATTTTCATAAATTAAATATTCTTTCACCAAGTGGAGAAACTGTTAATCCTAATTGGGATGTAGGGGATGTTGGTCAGTATGGATGGTTAAGAGCTACCTCATATATTGAACAGATGATAGAGAAGATTAAGAAAATGGAAGAGAAGGGATATACATATGAGACAGATTTAGCAGTATATTTTGATATTACAAAGATAGATGACTATACAATTTTCACTGGACAGAAATTAGATGAGAAAAGTATTGCATCTAGAGATGATGTAGAGGTTGATCCTGACAAAAAGAATCCTGCAGACTTTGTACTTTGGATGAAAAGAGTAGGTAAATATGAAAATCACTTAATGCATTGGGATTCTCCTTGGGGAGATGGTTTTCCTGGTTGGCATATTGAGTGTTCTGCTATGGGTATAGAGAAATTGGGTGAATATTTTGATATTCATACTGGTGGTGTAGACCATATTTCTGTACATCATCCTAATGAGAGAGCTCAAAATATTGGTTCTTGTGGTCATCCTGTTGTTAAATATTGGATACACAATGAATTCATAGTGGATGGTGATGATGGTAAGCTTTCTAAGAGTAAGGGTGGTGCCCTTACTTTGCCAGAATTAATAGAGTTAGGGTATGATCCTTTAGATTTAAGATATCTGTTTGCTTCAGTTAATTACAGAGTACAGCTTAGATTTTCGAAAGAGGCTTTAGATGGTGCAAAGAATGCTAGGTTGAAGATATTTAATAGGGTATTGAGTTTAAAGAAACAGAGTAATGGTAAAGGAGATATATTACCCGAATACAAGGAGAGATTTGTAAAGGCATTGAATGATAACTTGAATATGTCTGAGGTGTTTGCAATATTAAATGATATTTTAAAATCAAGTAACAGTGCAGAGGAGATACTTACTACTGTATATGATTTTGATAGGGTTTTAGGTTTTGGTTTAGAGAGTATACAGAAAGAAGAGGAGAGAGTTCCTATTGAAGTAAGTGAACTGATTGAGAAAAGAAGAGAGGCAAGAGAGAGGAAAGATTTCTTGGAGTCTGATAGATTGAGAGATTTAATTTTAAGTAAGGGGTATAGGGTGTTGGATACTCCTGATGGTCAAACGGTAAAGAAGGTTTAATATGGGTAATCAGAATACTTTTACAATATCTTTAGATAAACAAGAACAGAGTAGGGTAAGAGATGTTCTTTTAGCAAATAACTGGGGAGAGGAAGTAGATGGTAATCAGTATGTTAGCTATCGTTTAAGAAGCCCTGAGGGCTCCATAGCTATACTGTATTCTAGTGGTAAGCTAGTATTTCAGGGTAAAGAAGATTTAACATCTGTAATTGCAAATATTAAAGAAGAAGTAGAGGAGAGTACTGTAGAGTTTGTTCCCCATATTGGTGTAGATGAGGTTGGTAAGGGTGATTACTTTGGTCCTTTAGTAGTAGCTTCTTGTTTTGTTAATGAGGAATTTTTAAAGAAGGTTAAGCTTTTAGGTTTTGGTGATTCTAAGAGATTTACAGATTTTAAGATATTAGAGTTTTTTAAAAAGGTTAAAGATTACCCTTATTACTACAGTAGTGTTGTTACTCCACAGGAGTACAATAAACAGGCTTTAGAGTATGGTAATGTGTCTATACTTTTAGCAAAACAGCACAGTTTGGTAATAGAGAAGGCTCTTTTGGATTTACAATCCAAGGGTATTGAATGTAAGCATGTTGTAATAGATCAATTCTCTTCTTCTAAAAATAGGGTTATTGATGAGTTAGGAGAGTTGGGAAGTAAGATAGAGCTAGAACAGTATCATAAAGGAGAGTCAGATATCGCTGTTGCTAGTGCCTCTATTATTGCAAGGGGTATATTTTTAGAGGAGTGGGGGAAGATGAATAGTAAGTATGGTTTACAGTTTCCTAAGGGTGCTTCCAATGTTATACAGTTTGGTAGAGATTTTATTTCAGAGTATGGACAAGAGGAGCTAAAGAGTGTAGCTAAGGTGGGGTTTAGAACAACAAAGGATATATTAAAACTGTTTTAGTTTTTCTTCTTAAGGTCTTCTTTAAGGGATTTAATTAGTAATATTGCTACTACTAGTACTGTTAATATCCCTAAGATTTCATATACATAGCTATTGATTTTCTTTTCTACTGTTACTGCTTTACTATCTAATCCGTTTGTAAAGTTTCCAATAGCTACTCTTTCATACAGTATGTCAAAGAGACTCCATTCATTGAGTGTAACAGTCTCTTCTATCATTTCTTTGGGATATATTTTCTCTTCGTCGCTATTAATATATATATACTCTGGTTTATTACTTCCTTTACTATTAAATATCTCTATTCTTCCTTTTGGAGTTATTACATAGTTAGAATTGTTTTGTACTGTATATTTAATTTTCATTGGTACTAAGAAAGGTATCCCTTTGCTAAGTACTTCAATCTTAGGTACATAGTCGGATGTAGTTACTCCTGCTACTTGGGCATCTTGGTCTACGACATGTAGTATTACAAGCTGTGATATCCCTTTATTAATATATACATCTTCTGGATTTACTACTTCAGAGAGTACTAATATATTAAAGTATGTTCCTTTCTCTATATTTTCTACTGGATATATTTCATACGGTATGTTTCTTTTAGCTCCTGCTGGTACTATGAATGTGTCAGTATCTGCTTTTAAGAAAATATTCTTACTATCTTTTATAATTTGATCTGTTTTTGGGTTGTATTCATAAACATTGAGTAATATTTCAATATCTCTATCCTCTCTATTTTCGAATATGACATTTGAGAGTGTTCTTTGTCCTTGTGGTAGTTGTACTTCATTGATAGCAGGGGTTATGCTGTTAGCATATGTGTTAGAGATACCCAAAAGGGTATACAGTAGTATTGATGTACAGAGTATTTTTATTGATTTCATTACCTTCTTTGTATTTTCTTCTTACTTACGTATATGATTATACCAGTAAGAGCTACAAGGGTGATAGCGATGATTATCTTCCAAGGTACTATCCAAAATGTTGTTTCGCTTGTTAATGTTGCAAAACCAGGTTGAAAGCTTCTATAGGTTACAATTAATTTTGCTTTCATAGGGCCTATCACTATCTTTTTATCTGGAGAAAGATATCCTTGTTGACTCCAGTTATCTATGTAGTTCCCTATATTGTCTCTTAGTAAGCTTTGTTTGTTTCTGTTAAAAGGGATTCTTGCTACTTCTTGTTTGAATATATTTTCAACTACTATTTCTCCTGCAGGAGTTATATGAGTATCTCCTAAATTCTTAATTTGTGTAAGGAAATCTACATTTACTTTTTCGTATGTTTTCTTGTCTGCAATGAAGTTTAGTAATTCCGCATTCTCTACAAATTCATCTCCTACTTGTAGTAGTATAGGGGTTCCTGCTGCAAGGTTTGCAAAGGTAACTGTTCCTTGTTCTTCACTATCATTTTCAGAAATCAAAAATATTTGAGCATTGTATTCTCCATTAGTAATATCCAATGGTACATTGATTGTATATCGTAGTTTAGTATTTTTATTTGGTTCTAATACTAACCTATCTTTATCTATGGTAATCCATTTAGATGCAGAGTAGAGTATATCTTTTTCTTCTTCTTCAGTTAGAATTACTGCTGTACCAGGTTGATTCTCTATTTGTTTGAATGCTCTTACATATATTTCATATGTATCAGTACTGTCTGAAAGATTCCAAAACACTATCTCATCAGTATATGTTTCTCCTGGTTGTACTTTTAATACTTTGGAAGTAGGGGAGACGCCGATAGAGAGAGCACTCTGTGCAAAAGTAGGCGTTAAGCCTAGACAGAGTAAAAATATGGGCAGTATTAGTATTCTGTTATATTCCTTAAAGATTTTTAATATCATTATTTAAGTACTAGTAGTAACCACCACATACAAATGTTACTGTTTCTTGATATGCACCTGCGATTGCAGATGTACCTGCTCTCGCTCCGTATGTTACTGTTGCATTCTCTGCTGTGCTTTGTGCAGCTGCTTGGTAAAGTATTAATTTTGCAGATGCAGAGGTTCTGTCTAATGTCCCAAAGGTCCCTAATGATCCGTCACCAAAGGCTATTGGTACAGTAGCACCTGTTGGTTGAGAAACTGTTAAGCCAAATCCTTCGCTCCCAGCAGCAGTAAGATCTAACGTTGTTGTTGGTCCAGATTGTATCAAATATGTAGTAGCAGAAGATTTATACAAACCTGCATCAGTAGAACCATTACCAGTACCATATGCTGCCCAGTAATATCCACTTGTAGCAGATGTAGATATTGTATGTGACCCTATTGCATAGTTACCTCCTGGGTAAAGAGTTCCTAAGTTTACACTGTTGCTACCGATGGTACATCCTACACTTGGTGATTCAGATACTGTTGCACTTACTATAACCTGATCATTTGTAACTAATTGGATTTTAAAGGTCATTGAGTCTGCGGTTGCACCATTTAAAGCTGTAATTGTAATATCATGAACTCCAACTGTGGAATTTGTACCTAGTGCTCCAGCATTTCCTACAATTTTTACACCGTAAGTGGTACCTGCTGTTAGCTGTGTTAATCCTGTAATTGTAATTGTATCCGAGGAGCTTACACCTCCTTGGGTACAGTTAGCAGAAAGAGTTCCAGGTAGTACTGCATCTATATCCCAACCACTACCACCAGCATCAGGCTCTGCTGCTGAGACTCCTGTTGCGGTAAGTGTTCCTGCAGTTCTACACCATGTTGCATCTGCTGCTTCGGGGAATTCAATTTTTATTGATCCTCCTGTTGGTATTGTAGTTGTAGTATTGATTGAAAGTATATATTCAACTCCTGTTGTTAAGTTTGCCTGTATTCTATTCATATATAGATATGCATTTGCTAATGTTGCAGCTTGAGATGAATATACAAAGAGAAAAGAGGCAAAGATAGCGATGAAAAATGTTGGTATGGCAATCTTAAAGAGGGCTCTTAAATTCTTCACTTTATTAGGCAGATTAAAATTATAGAATTATTAAATACATTCTGCTTACAGATTACATAGAGTATTTAACTATGTCAATAGTCTTTTCACTAATATCTTGGAACAAATATTAGAGTTATTGATTCTTGATAATCGGATGCTGGAGTATATGATGTTCCAGGTTTTGCTATTACCTTTAGAGCCATTCTTCCACTAACTATTGGTCCGTTTCCATCGTATATTTTCTTTGGGGTGGTTGATATTGCCCCTACAGAATTAATAGTTCCAGAGTAATCGGATGTGACAGAGATTGCCCCTAGTAGTGGTGAGCTGGTGTCATAGTCTATATATTCACTTTGTAATCCAAAACCTGAGTTCACTTGATCTAAATTTGCTGTTGCTGATGTTATTGTTTGTGTTGTAGTAGAGCTGTATAAACCTCCGTTTAATCCGTTTCCAATTATTGCAAATCCTCCTTGTGAGTTTGTTTCTGTATCCATCCATATTCTATTCCCCGCTGTTATTGCTGCTGATCCTCCTATTAATTCATATGCTCCTGTAAATGATATGGAGTAGGGTGGTGATGATTCTGTTGTATATCCTGTACTTCCTGCTATATCTATATCAAAAAAGAGTGTCCCTGTTGCTGTTGTTGCTGATTTAGTGGGTCCTGCTTCTGTTTGTGTAAAGTCTCCTTTAAGGGCGAATGCTTTAAGAGTGTATGTTTTTCCTGCTTCTAATCCTTGTATATTGAATGTTTCTGTTTCCCAATCTGTTTTAGTCATAAAGTCATTTATGTTGTGTGTAGAATATGTTTCTGGTGTAAATGTAGATGCGTCTATATATCTAATATCAGATACAAAGTTATCTGTAGATATCATTATTGCGTAGAGGGTGTCTGAGGGGTTATTTTGTATGTCTACCTCAAACCTTGATCTATCATAGCAACCTCCTGCTCCACAAAGTGCTACCATACCACCAGTAGAGAGTTCCGTTGGCCCTGTAATACAATCAGAATATCCATCTGTTGTTGTTTCAAAACATGATATTGTTGGTACTGCTGGTAAGAAAGGTGTCTCTGGACTTGTTCCAAGCTTATACGAAGTTGAATATATTCTAGGATCACTAGATATACTTCCTACACCTAGTAGTGCAGAGTAGTTTCCACTTGTACTTTCTACTATTCCTCCTCCTTGTGTAGTTGCTCCTACTATTTTAAAGTTTGTAGAGTCTAATTCCTCTGCTAATACTGTTAGAGGTAGTGATATAGATATGAGTATGGAAAGGAATATACCTATTTTCTTGTGTACTGTTTTACTAATCATATTAAATGATATTGGAGATATACAGGGTAGTCAAATAAAAGAAAAAAAGGTTTAAGCATGATATAATTGCTTGTTCTTTGGAGGAGAGATGACAGAGTGGTCGAATGTGACAGTCTTGAAAACTGTTGTACGGGTTACCGTACCGTGGGTTCGAATCCCACTCTCTCCGTTTTTTTTATAATTTATATATGTATATACATGTCTAAAAACAATAAAGGTAAAGATGTAGGTATATTTGAGGGATTAAATATATTTGATAGGCACTATATAGATGAGTTTATTGAGAAATTAGTTGCTGGTTTAAATGGTAACTTTGAAAAAGAGATTAGAGAACAGATACAGAAGTTAAAGGTAGAGTACAAAAGGGATAAGCAGGATGCTATTAATACTGGTATTACTGCTAAGGTCGAAGAAAAAATTAAGGATTGGGTGTGTCCAAGAATTCCTAGTTGGGTTAATTCAGATCATTTAACTATACTTGGTGTTATTGCTATTTTTATAGTTGCTACTGGTTTTATTCTAGGTTTTTATAACAGGATATATCTTCTTTTAGTTGTTTTAGGCTTATTCCTTAATTGGTTTGGGGACTCATTTGATGGTAGTTTGGCAAGATATAGGAAAAAGACTAGACCTAATTATGGCTACTATATTGATCATATGGTTGACGCTATTGTTGTTATCATCTTCTCTTTAGGTTTGGGTATTTCTGGTTTTGTAAGGATAGATTTAGCATTACTTTTTGCAATTATGTATATGGCATTAATGATTCATGTTGAGTTAGTTACTTTTGTACAGAATAAGTTTAAGTATTCTTTTGGTTTAATAGGGCCTACTGAGATGAGAATATTAGGTGTGTTTATTACCATATATATGTATCTTGTACCTGTAGAGTATTTTAAAATCTTCTATTGGCATATTTCTCAATATGATATTGCTTTCTTACTTGGAAGTATTGCTATGGCTGTTGTACTTTTCTTTAGTATTTTAAAGAAGGGTATAGAATTGGATAGGGTGGATAAGAAGAGGTGGAAGAGTTAAGTACTTTGTAATTTTTACTATGTAAGCTTTAAGTATCTAAATTAAGAAGATACTTAAATGCAATATGTTTTTGCTTTACTCTTGTTTTTGATATTTCCATTTACTGTGTATGCTGATGAGTTTTTTCCCAGTGGTGATGTAGGGGAGAATATGTTTTTAGATGCATTGGGTTATGGGTATAGGGCACTGCCTAGAAATGATGATTGTCCTGTTTGTGTTGAATATGATGAGGAGAGTATAGAGGGATATACTACTGATTACATATTCGAGAATTTAGGTATTTTTGATATTGCTAGTAGAGATGCTAGATATGGGTTAATTAGGAATCCTAGTATTGCGACCTCTTTAGCACTACCTCCATATGCCAATGTTCATTTCATATATTGGTATACAAATGAAGTTGGGTATAGTGTGGAGATATCACAGATAAAGGCGTTTGTTTCTAGATACAATACTAGTTTGGGTGACTTAAGAAATGTTCTTAATGTTGAAGGGGTGTATGAGGATATACCTTTAAGGTTTACTACCGGTATGTACTCTCGTGGTGGTATTGTTAAAAGCTATGATGGTTTGGGTATTGTAGAGCCTGGTATGGGAGGCTCCTTTATCTTAGACTCCTTATACATTAATCCTAGCGTATATTTCCAATCTTGGGAGGCTTCTGTGATAGGGGAGAGGGTATTGCTTCGTGTGTATGTTAAGAATGGTTCTGACTTTTTAGAAAAGGATATTACATATTCTCATGGTGAGTACTCTTTAAAGAGAGATTTTAATCCTCAAGAGTTATATGCATATGAGTATGAGATACCTTTTGAAGGAGGAACTACATTTGGATATGCTTCTTTGAATAATCCCAATAGTAGGAGAGAGTGTATTGGATTTGGTGAGAGTTATGAATCCAACTATATAGAGGAGTCTGCTGTAGTTGTTGGTTACAGGAAAGAGGGCGATGTGTCTTTGCCATATATTTCATCTCGTTTAAAACCTTGGGGAGAGAGTTTTTGTATAACTAGGATAGCTCATACTCTTCATTCCCCAGTTATTAGATATGAGCAAGAGGTTGAAGAGAAGCCTACTGATGAGATGGACCCTGTTGAGTTCGATAGTAGTATGGAGGTTTTAGGTATTACCTCTTTACCTAAGACTAATCTTTTTTCTGTATTAATATTCTTACCCGCTTTCCTTGTTGTACTGGTTGTAGTTTGGTACTATCTAAGGAGGAAAAGATAACTATGAAAATACGTTTTACAATGCCATCCTATGTTTTAAAAGTAGCTAGGATGCTTACAAAAGAAGGATATGATGTATATCTTGTTGGTGGTGCTTTAAGAGATTTGGTAATGGGTAAAACTCCCCATGACTATGATCTTGCTACTAATGCACTTGCTGATGAGATGTTGGAGATATTTCCTAAGTCTGTATCTACTGGGGCTAAGTTTGGTACTGTTTTAGCTTTGGTTAATGATGAGAAGGGAGAGAGTATGCAGGTTGAGGTTACTACTTTTAGAAGTGAATCTGACTATGTAGATGGTAGGTGGCCAAGTAAGGTTGAATTTGTAAATGATATTGATTTGGATTTAGGTAGGAGAGATTTCACTATCAACTCTATGGCTTTGGATCTTTCTAATGGAGATTTTGATGATGGTGGAGAGCATGAGTGGGATTTGCATGATCCCTTTGGTGGTATTACTGATATTAATTTGAAATTAATACGTGCTGTTGGTACTCCTTTAGAGAGATTTAAGGAGGATGGTTTAAGGGCTTTTAAGGCATGTAGATTGGCTTCTCAATTAGATTTTGAGATTGAAGCTGAGACCTTTAATGCTATTAAGCAATCTCTTCCTGTTGCAAAACAGGTCTCTATGGAGCGTATTAGGGATGAATTTATGAAATTGCTTCTTAATTCTTCTAAACCTTCTAAAGGTATTGAGTTAATGAGGCAGAGTGGTTTGTTAAATATTTTCTTACCTGAGCTTTTAGAAGGATATGGAGTTGAACAAAAGCTATACCATGCTGATGATGTATATTGGCATAGTTTAAGAACTTGTGATTTTGCCCAAGACAGTGTTAAGTTAGCTGCACTGCTTCATGATATTGCTAAGCCTAGAACAGATATGGGTAATGGCCATTTCTATGGTCATGATACAATGGGAGCTCAAATGGCAGAAGATATTTTAAAGAGGTTAAAATTTCCTAAAACAGAGATAGAGAGGGTGGTTTCATTAATTAGGAATCATATGTTCTTTTATCCTCATGTAGATGGAGAGAGTAAGGGTGATGATATTGAGCTTAGTCAATGGAGTGATTCTGCAGTTAGAAGATTTCTAAAGAGAGTGGGTGAAGAGAATGTAGAGGATTTGTTTAAGTTGAGAATTGCAGATGCTTCTTCTAATCCTAATACTGCTTTCAAACCAGAAGAGATTACACAGTTACAGAAACATATTTCTAAAGTAAGGCAAGAAGATATGGCTTTGAAGGTTACTGATTTAGATATTGACGGTGATGATTTGAAAGAGATTGGTATAGAGCCGGGTGAAAGAATGGGAGAGGTGTTAAATAGGTTGTTGGACATGGTAATTGAGGACCCTTTACTCAATACAAAAGAAAAGCTGTTGGCTGAAGCTAGGCGTATGTTGTAATATCTATATATATTAATTTACTAAACTGCCTGATATGAAGATTAAATTTTGTGGAGCTACAAGAACTGTCACGGGGTCTTGCTACTATGTAGATACTGGAGAGTTTAAATTTTTGGTAGATTGTGGAGCATTTCAAGGTAAAGATGATTTAGAGAAGCTTAATTATGAGCCTTTTCCTTTTAATCCTTCTGAACTAGATGCTGTATTTCTTACTCATGCTCATTTTGATCATTGTGGTAGGATGCCAATTCTTGTTAAGCAGGGTTTTAAGGGTAGGGTATTCTCTACACAGCCTACTAGAGATTTAGCTAAGATTGTTCTTTTGGATGCTGCTAATTTACAGAAGGAATCATATGAGAGATGGTCTGCTCGTAGTAAAAAAGAGTCAGATTACAAAGATTTAAGTGCAGAAGGCTCTTTGTATGAGCAAAGGAAGCCTCTTTTTTCTGAGAGTGATGTGGAGAATTTGATGCAACTTTTTGAAGTGTATCCATATGGTGCTTCTGTTAATTTACACAATGGTGTGGAGTTTAGATTTAGAGATGCTGGCCATATCTTAGGTTCTGCGATAATAGAGTTTTGGATTAAGACTGATGCTGGTAGAGAGAGAAAGATTGTATTTTCTGGAGATTTGGGCCAACCCGGAGCAAGAATTGTTAGAGATCCAGATATGATTAGGGAGGCAGACTATGTAATCTGTGAGTCTACATATGGGAATAGGTTGCATAAGAATAAGGATGAGACTGTATTAGAATTGTTGTCTGTTTTAAAACAGGCACAAGAGGAGGGTGGTAATGTTTTAATTCCTTCCTTTGCAATAGAGAGAACTCAGGAAGTATTGTATGAGATTAATCTGTTTGTAGAGAACAAACTACTAGAACCACTCCCTATATATCTTGATAGCCCTATGGCTTCTAAAGCGACTGCTGTATTTAGGCAGTATCCTACCTTTTACGATGAAGATGCAAGGAGACTTCTTGATAAGGGAGATGATCCTTTTAATTTCCCTGGTTTTCAAATGATTGAGTCTGCAGAAGATTCGAAGAGATTAATTAATAAGAGTGGTGTTGTAATTATCGCTGGTAGTGGAATGTGTACTGGAGGAAGAATAGTGCATCATATTAAAAATCATATACATAAGAGTAATACACATATGATTTTTGTAGGTTACCAAGTAGAAGGTACCTTAGGTAGAAGGTTAGTAAATGGAGAGAAAGATATTAAAGTAATGGGACAGCCTGTAGAGGTTAATGCCAAGATTCATACATTAGGAGGATTTTCAGCTCATGCTGATCAAAGAGACTTAAGATATTGGTTAAGAAGCTTTGGTCATACGCCTAAGAAGATATTTATTACACACGGTGATGAAGAAATTTCTATTGGTTTCGCTACTAATATTAGAACAGAGCTTAATATTGAAACAGATATTCCTAAATTAAATGAAGAGTTTGAATTAAAGTAATGGATATTCAAAAGGTTAGAGATATAGAAAAAGATATAAAAGAGTTGAACATCCAGGGAGCGACCAATGTAGCTATTGCTACCTTAGAGGGAATGAAGACATATCTTCAGGAATCTAAAGTTGTGGATTTAGAGCTGTTTTACAAAGAGTTTATTGATGTCGGTCATATGTTAGCAGATGCTAGAGTAAATGAACCTCTTGCTAGAAATGGTGTTAAGTTTGTGGAATATATGTACAAAAAGAAGAAGTCTGATTTACAAAGTATTGAGAGTATGAAACAAGTACTCGAGGATTACTGTGAGAACTTCTTGTATATGATTGCGGATAGTAAGAGAGCTATAGTGGAGTTGGGTGTTCCTAGATTAAAATTTTTTGAAAATGTTCTTACTCATTGTCACTCTTCTACTGCTGTTGCAGTGATGAAGGGGATAGGGGAAGGGAAGGAATCTTTTGATGTTGTATGTACAGAAACTAGACCTTTATTCCAAGGTAGAAAAACTGCTAAAAGTCTTTTAGAGGACGGTATTTCTACTACTATGATTGCTGATAGTGCAGCAGAGTCTTTTGTTATTGGTAGGGGTTCTGTACCAATAGATGCTGTGTTCATTGGTAGTGATCAAATTACAATAAAGGGGTACTGTATAAACAAGATAGGGAGCTGGGGTATTGCTATGTCTGCATACCATGCAAGTAAGCCTGTTTATGTTGTTTCACCACTTTTGAAGGTAGATCCTCATATTGGGGTAGACTCCCTTACTATCGAAGTAAGAGAGAGTAAGGAGTTATGGCCTGATGCTCCTGATGGTCTTTCCATTTACAACCCTGCGTTCGAGATAGTAGACAGTGGTCTTGTCACTGGCTTTCTGACCGAATTTGGTATATTAAAACCTAAGGAAATTGCTGATGTTGTTCGTGCTAAATATCCTTGGCTTTTTGAATCTTAATTTTAATAACTTACTAGTATGGCAATGTACCTAAAGAGCAAAAAGATTGATCTGGGAGCGGGTAAAGACCTGTTCATTGTAGTACATCAGAGTGATGCTGATGATCTTGGTATCAATGAGGGGGAGATAGTTTTACTTGGTTACAGGGATGTTGAGCTTTACGTAAAAGTTATAATTACAGATACCAAGGTAAGTATAGGAGAAGTGGGTCTGTATGAGGAGATTCCTGAGGAATATCATATCCCTGAGGGTGCGAAGGTAATGATAGATATACCTAACGCTAGTAAGTCGCTAGAAGCTATTAAGAAAAAGATCTCTGGTCATCGTCTAAATGAGGAAGAGATACTTGCAATTATGGAAGATATTGGGTCTCGTAAGCTTAAAGAGACAGAGGTAGCCTTCTTTGTGTCTACCTTCTTTAATCCTGGTTTTGATAATGACGAAATTAAGTGGATGACCAAAGGAATGGCCGAATCTGGTGAGGTATTAGATTTCAAGTTTATTAAAAACAACAAAGAGTTAGTAGTAGACAAGCACTCCATTGGTGGTACAGCAGGTAAGGGTATAACCCCTATCTTAGTTCCAATACTTGCAGCTACTGGTTTAGTAATCCCTAATAGTTCCACAAGAGCTATTACATCCCCTGCAGGTACAACTGATATCTTAGAGACCGTTATGCCTGTTTCTGTGACTAAAAAGAAAGTATATGAGGTTGTAGCTAAGGTTGGTGCATGTATGATATGGGGAGGCTCATTGTATTTAGCCCCAGCTGATGATGAGATTATCAATGTGGAGAGATCCCTTAAGATTCAGGAATTCCAAAAGGTGTTAGTTAGTATCGTAGCTAAAAAGATAGCTATGGGTGTAACCTCTGTTCTAATTGATCTCCCTTACGGTAAGGGTAGTAAGTTAGAAAGGCCTGATGACTTGGAATTTTTGAGTAGGGAGTTCGAGAAACTTTTCGATCAGTTTGGTATTAAGTGTGTAACATTTAAAAGAGTTGTTAAGGGACCTGATGGTAATGGAGTAGGCCCTATCTTAGAGATGAGAGATTGTTTAAGAGTATTGGAGAGAGATAAGAAACGTCCTCTTGGTATGGAGGAGACAGTAGTAGCTATGGCATCTGAGATTTTTGAACACAACGGGAAGGCAAAGAAGGGGGAGGGTAAAAAACTTGCTCGAGAACTGTTGGACTCAGGGAAAGCATTGAAGAAATTCTGGGAGATAGCCAAAGCGCAAGGTGCAAAAAGTGAAGTTAAGGCAGCAGATTTAAAGCCTGGGACATTGAAACATGAAGTTGTTGCCCCTAAAGATTTTGAGATTAAATATATATGTACTAGAGAGATTGTAGAGATTGCCAGAGCATTAGGAACACCAAAGATTAAAGAAGCAGGCCTATATCTAGAAAAGATGGTAGGGGATAAAGTAAAAAAGGGAGAACTTCTAATGACCCTATATGCAACAACGCAAGATAGGTTGGAAGATGGTATTAACGCTGTTGATCTAAAGGAGCTTTTCGAGATTTAAGCTTCCTTGCTACTACAGTTATTAACATCAACACAACTATTAGTGAACCCAGTAGAAGAAGTATAGGTAAAAGTATTATCAAGGACTTGCCCAGTACAGTAGTTTTTACAAAGAGATTGAGATTCTCCATAACGCTACTTTCACTACCTTCCTCTATTGGAATTATATCTGAATACTGTAGTAGATTTTCTTCTGGTAGATTCTCTGTTGCATATATGAGTACTGAGTAATTAGAGAAATCCTCTTGTTGTACTGTGTCAGCAGAATATATTTTAATATTACTTAATTCTTCATCAAAGAAAGTTTCCCAAAGTATTTTTTCGATATTTTGTCCAATCAGCATATTCTCACTCTCATATGTAGGATCTATACTTAGCCAGCCGTAATCAGGTACCCATATTTGTACCCACTGATGTCTTGTACTACCTCCAGTGTTACTGTTTCCCAATGTTGTAAGGTTGGAGTATCCAAGAGCCGCTCTTGCAGGTACTCCTTGTGCTCTTAATATCGCTATCATAGAGTCTGCATACTCCATACATACTGATGCTTCTCCTTGTAGTGCTGCTTTTGCTCCCATTCTCTCGTTATCACTGTTTGCCTTACTTTCATCGTACTCTAGTTTGTCATTAACATATCTGTAATCATTCTTTACTAAATCCATTAAGGAGGTACTTTCATCTAGTAGTTTGTTTGCTTCTTGTTGTATATATGAATCTGAACTTTCCCAATATTTTGTAGGGACAGTATATTTCTTTAATTCACTGTTCTGAGATATCAGAGAGAAATATTCCTCCAAAGAAGAGTTTGGTATTGCTGTTTTTTCAGAATATGTATCTTGCATTACCGCTATATATCCAACTACCGATATCTCACTACTTTTGTTTGCTGGTACTTCAAATTGGGCTAGTATATTACCTTCATCATCTTTTACTATCTTCGAAGGAGTAGGGTATATTCTCTCTATCTTAACTCTTTGATTAGTTTCTTCAAAATCTCTTGGTAATGAAAGTTCATATATATTGGTAGAGAGGGCTTTAAAAAGTGATGAGTATCTATCAGGTACAATACTATCTGTTTTAGGAGTTTTGTACTTAAGCTCAAACCTATATATTTGTTGTGTACCAAACTCAAGTGAAGGAGATTTTCCCACTCTATCATTAGAATTGAATATATAGGTTGTAATATCTTTACCTTCCTCTACCTTAAAATCTTGAGGATATATATTAGCAAGTGGGGGAATATCTCTGTCTGTAATGACCTTAAGGTCATATTTAAGCTCTGTTTTTGTACCACTAGTAGAGTCAATCTGTTCAAACTCTGTATCTTCATGTAATGCTGGGGCAAGTAGTACAACATGATTAATTGTTTTCTTTACTAAATCATGTGTTTTGTATTCTACCAATATCTTGTATGGAGAGTTGTATGTTGTTTGTTTGTAGTTTGGTACTTTTACATATATACCCTCTCCAATCTCTAATTCCTCTACTGTGTAAGCTACTGCTCTTTTTGTCAGTGCATCTACCACTGTTAAAGAATCAGTTTTAAATTGTCTCTCAAGCAGTATTTCTGAGCTTTTACTGTTTGGTAGATCTGGTATATGGAATATTTTCTCTCCTTGTGTAGAGTAGTAGTAAGAAGTGTTTTTAACCTCTCTTGTATATTCTGTTTGTACAAGTACATACTCTTGTCCTGTTGTATATCTAATTACTGTAGTATTTTGAATACTGAAATCATATGTTTGTGCATATATATATGTAGTACCACCAATTAGTATTAGTAATGAGAGTATATATTTAAAGAGATTTTTTTGCATGAGAATATATTACTTTAGAATATGATTCTTTGAAAGGGTATGTAAGAAATCTTTTTGTAATAGTATGGAGGTGATATAATGCGGGGTTAAGATTTTGTTAAATATATATGAGTGATGTAGTTAGATCACATACACTTTCTTTGGGAATTGTAGGACTACCTAATGCTGGTAAGTCCTCTCTGTTTAATGCTTTAACTAAGAAAGCTGTACCTGCAGAGAACTTTCCCTTTTGTACGATAGATAAGAATGTAGGGGTTGTAGAAATACCAGATGAGAGATTATATTCTCTCTCTAATTTCTTTAAGGCAAAAAAAATTGTTCCCTCTGTTATGACATTTGTAGATATTGCTGGTCTAGTTAAAGGCGCATCTAAGGGAGAGGGTTTAGGGAATCAGTTTCTTTCTCATATTAGAGAGGTAGATGTAATAGTGTATGTATTAAGAGCATTTAGTAGTGGAGAGATTGTACATGTATACAACAGGGTTAATCCTGTTGAAGATTTTGAAATTGTACAAGCAGAGTTAATGCTTAAGGATTTAGAAGTTATAGAGAAGAAATTACTTGCTGTTAAAAGGGAGAGTAAGTCAGGTATTACGAAAGATGCAGAGATGAAGATATCTGTATTAGAAAGGATAGAGAAAGGCTTAAATGAGGGAATCCCTGTTATTGATATGAATTTTAATATCCAAGAGAAAGAATTCGTTAGGTCTCTTTGGTTACTTACTGCTAAACAGAGATTGTTTCTTTTGAATTGTAAAGAGGGATTAGATGAGGAGAGTATTAGTAAATGGGAAAGTGAATTGATGGAAATATCAAATGATAGTGCTAAAGAGTATATAGTCAGAGTTGATGTAAAATTACTTTCTGATTTAGCAGGTATGTCAGAAGAGGAGTTTAATGAGTATATTGAGCTTTTGGGTGGAAAACCAACGACTGTAGAAGATGTAATTATGTATGCTTACAAAAGATTAAATCTTCTTACCTTTTATACTGGTTCTGAGAAAGAGTGTAACTCATGGACTATAGAAGGAGGAGCTTCTGTTAAAGATGCAGCTGGAGTTATACATTCAGATTTAGCCAAAAACTTTATTACCGCAGATGTAATTAATGTAGAAGAAATGCTAAAAGTAGGGGGATGGGTTAAGGCAAAAGAGGGAGGTTTAGTTAAAAATCATGGTAAAGAGTATGTGGTTAAGGATGGTGACTATATAGTGATACTTGCAAATAGTTAGGAATAGAATTGTCATTAGCTCATTTTTCTGCTAAAATTCCATTCGCATTGATATTAATTTAATAGTTTGTTTTTTGATGTTAACAGATAGAGTAAAAAAGATGAGAAACTACGAGATGATGGTTGTATTAAAGCCATTACTACCTGATGATTTAAGAAAAAGTATTCATAAAGAATTTGTGGATATGATGGAACAGAAGGGTGGAGAGGTATTGGATGTAGATGTATGGGGTAAGAGATATCTTGCATACAAGATAGCGGGTCATAACGAAGGTTACTACATTGTCTATAACTTTAAATGTTCTCCTTCCATTATTAATGAGATGAAGAGATTACTTCATTTAAGACAAGAGATTCTTAGATTTATGATTGTTGAAGAGGATCATCCAGAGGAGATTGGTACAAGAATTAAGAAGAAAGAAATAGAGGTTTAGTTCAGGATTTTTTAAATTTTGGCTGGTAATATTTTAGGTAAGTTAAATTTATATATATACATACAATGTCAGCAAGGTCTTTAAACAAAGTTCAGTTAATAGGGAACTTAACAAGGGAGCCAGAGTTAAGATATACAACTGGTGGTACTCCTGTAGTTACATTTGGTTTAGCAACTAACAAGTCTTGGAAGGACCAAGATGGTAATTTAAAAGAGGTTGCAGAGTTCCATAATATTGTAGCTTGGAATAAGATGGCAGAGATTTGTCAACAGCTACTTGCAAAGGGAATGAAGGTTTACATAGAAGGATCTCTTTCTACTAGATCATGGGAAGCAGAAGATGGTTCTACAAGATACAAGACTGAGGTTAGAGTAAATGATATGATTCTTTTGGATAGTAAGGGAAAGCAGGGTAATGGTTCCGCTATTGAAGATCATAAAGAAGAGTCAGTAGAGGAAGAGGTTGAAGTTGAGAGTAGTGAGGATACTGCATCTGATGAGGATCCATTAGAGGATTCAGATTTACCATTTTAATTTAGGTTTTAGTAAGTAAATGAGTGAGGAAGAGAAAAAAGTAATAGCACCAACATTAGAGGATGTCTTTGATGATAAGAGTGTAACAGAAGAAGACAACAATGATGATTCTTACGGTGGTAAGAAGAAGGTTCGAAGGAGAAGAAAGATTGTACAAAATCTTACATGTCCTTTGTGTGATTCTGGTGTGAAGAGTATTTCTTACAAGGATGTATATCAATTAAAAAAGTTTACATCTGTAAGAGGTAAGGTTATTGCTACTGAAAAATCAGGAGCATGTCACAAGCACCAGAAACAATTAAAGAGAGCTATCAAAAGAGCTAGGTATATGGCATTACTTCCATATGTAGCTAAAGAGGCTTAATCTTTTTGATTTAGAATATGAAGAGGCTCATATGAGCCTCTTTTTTTTACTTACTTAGTTTCCAAATATTCCTTTTACTGGTAAACTGATTATTGTCATGAGTACTCTGCCCATACTACAAAAGAATGCATATTTAACAGTTTTGATAAAGGAGAATCATGTATATGCTAATTTAGCATATACAGATTTTACTGCTCAAAAGACATATGTTCTTTCCGATATTACAGATCTTTCACCTTTGAAATTTAGAATGGATGATACCGTATTTAGTAAGAATTTTTGGTTTGAATATTTTGATTCATTAGAGAAAGAATTTGAATGGGATATTGTTGATAGGAAGTGGGAAGGAGTTTTTAAGATTGTAGATTTTCAAAAAGAGGGAGTGGGGGTAGCTGGTATAAAGGTAATGGTTGATGATGATCAGCCTTTTTTTAATAAGATATATGTTTCTTTAAAGGATTTCTCTAAGGATATTGCTTTAAGGGTTGTAGATGAGAAATATGTGAGATCCTTAATGGAAGGTCTAAGAGAGAGATTAGGATATGATGATTTGTTGTGGATAGATGTCGATTTATCCCATTTCTCTGTATTTAGAATTAGAGAAAAGCAAACTTCTACAGGGATATTTTCTAAAGAGAAAAAAAAGGAACTAGATTTTTCCAAGAGTAAGATATCTTGGGGTAGTGAGATAGGGTTAATTGATTCTATTAGAAGTTCTAAATTACAAGCATTTCTTTCTGTAGAGTCAAGTTCTGATGAAGTTATGGATAAATGGGCTAATTTTGTTGCTAATACTCCAGACTATGTTTCTGATACAGTTCTAACGGATATATTGCGCTCCTTTGTCACTATACAAAACCTTTCTATTAAAGAAAGTAGTGAGGGTAAGTTAAATGCATTTGGTAGGGGTAAGAGTGGTGTAATACTTACTGGTAAATTAGCTAAGCTTCTAAATAAAAGAGAGTTGCTTCTTTCAGTTATCGACGGTTTTGAATTAGAAGGGGTCTTTGATTTGTATATGGATGTAGAGAACAAGATTCTTACCTATGGTAAAAATTTAATACAGGGTTCCTTAGCAGAAGAAATTATGGTTATCAAAGGAGACATACTACCTGGTGCTTACAAGGTCGTAATACCTGAGATTAATATTAGTAAGGGTAAGAACAAGATACTTTTCTCTGGTAAAATTATGTCTCAAGATTTTGAAGAGAGAGATATATATGCTCTGAATCCTAACTTAGAGATTTTTAATATACCTTCTGTCACAAACAAAGTTGTTATGGAAGGTAACTTAAAGAATGGTGCAGTTTTAAGTCACTTTACTACTACTGATGTATCTTTTGTATCTACTAGAGGTGGTATTAGATATGAGGGTTTAGTAGTTGATTGCAGAATTAGACCAATTGTTTACGGTCCTAGTGCTAAAGAAAACAATATTAAATTACAGAATTGGAGTAATGGAAATAAGGAGTAGGTTGTTTGAAAAATATACAGATTACAAATTTAGTATACCTCTCACTGGTAGAGAGAAAGTTTTTGTTAAACAGGGTACCTATGTAAAAGAGGGGGAGAAACTCTTTGAAGGAGTAGGTAGTGGTGTAAAGAAAAGTATATATCTACCTAAGGTATTAAACTGTAGCTTAGAAGAAATACAAAAGTATATAAGTAGGATTGATGGAGAGTATGTTGATGAAGGCGAAGTTATTGCGCAGAGGGTAAGTAGGGGAGGTTTAAATATTCTAAAGGCTCTTTCTCCTGTATCTGGGATATTAGATTTAAGTAGGATTAGTAAAGGATATATAGATGTACTGGGAGAGGAGAGTAGTAGTGTATTTGTTAGTGATTTTAATGGTTATATTAATACCGTAAATCCTAACGACGGTATAGTTATTACTACTGATGCTGTTTGTATAGATGCAGTAGCTACTACAAAAAGTGAGAACCGATTCTTTGGTAAGTTAGATATTCTTGCAGATGGTAATAGTATTGTGACAGAGAAAATACTTGAGGATGATTACTCTGGAAAGATTGTTTGGGTTGGTCCATATCTGTATGATAAGGTTGCCTATGAGCTTTTTGAAAGAGGTGCTGTTGCTATTATTACCTACGCTATTTCATACAGAGAGTTTAGAAATATCGGTCTACCTATTGCAGTGCTTGGAGGCTTTGGTTCTGTACATTGTGATACTAAGTTTATTCAAAATCTTGTTTCTCTTAAAGACCGTTTAGTTATACTAGATGGGTATGAGAATCAACTCTTTGTTATCTCAAAATTTGAGAAAGAGAACAAAGGGTGGTTTGTAAATGGATATATTAATCAAGTAGTTATTTCTAGATCTCCAAATACATATGGATATATTGGAAAGATTATAGATATACAGGGAGATTCAGGATATGTATATGTTGATTTCCAGAAAAAAGGGCAATCATTAGTACATATTGGACTCTTAGACTTTGTTGATTTGTAATCACGGGTAAGGGGTAATATAATTTCGGGTATACTTTATTTTTAAACTACTAACTTGTGGACGATAGTAATCAGAACAGAAAAAACATATGGATACTAGTACTTCTTGTAGTATCTTTTTCATTGGGTATCTTTTTTGGTAGACAAACAGATTCTAATACTTTAGAAAATTTGATTTCTACAACTCCAAAAGTTAATCAAGATCTTTTTTGGGATGTTTGGAAGATAATGGAGAGTAAGTATGTAGAAAAAGACAAAGTAAATGATGAAGAGAGAATGTATGGTGCTATTAAAGGTTTAGTGGATTCATATGAGGATCCAGCTACCATATTTCTAACTCCTGAAGAAACAGAGAAGTTTAATGATACTAATAGTGGGAAGTATTTTGAGGGTATTGGTGCAGAGCTAGGGTATAGTGATGGCGCTATCGTTATCGTTTCTCCTCTTGATGGTTCTCCTGCAAAGGCTGCAGGTATTAGGGCAGGTGATTACATTCTTGCTGTAGATGATTACGAGGTTAAGAGTGGGGATAACATATATGAAATTGTGGATAAGATAAGGGGAGAATCAGGTACTGAGGTAGTTTTGAAAGTTTTACACAGAGGTGAGCTTCAAGCTGTTGAGATAAAGATAACTAGGGGAGAGATTACTGTTCCTAGTATGACTCTTACATACCTAGAGAATAAGTCTGTAGCTTTTATAGATATAGCTAGATTTACGGATTCTTCATACCTAGAGTGGAATAAGAATTGGGATAATTTGGTTAATCAGGTAGTAAATAGTGGTGTTAAAAAGATTGTTCTTGATTTAAGAGGTAATCCTGGAGGCTACTTTGATGCAGCAGTATATGCTGCAGGAGATTTCTTAGATGCAGGTACTTTAATTGCAAAGCAAGAAGATGGTAAGGGTAATGTAGAAGAGTTTCTTGCTAAAAAGAATTCAAGATTAAAAGGATTTGAGGTTGTTGTTCTTGTAGATGAGGGTAGTGCTTCTGCTTCTGAGATACTTGCGGGTGCATTACAACAGAATGATGTAGCACAGGTATTAGGGACTAAAACTTACGGTAAGGGTACTGCACAAAACGTTTTAGATTTACAAGGAGGTTCTAGTTTACATATTACTACCTTAAAGTGGTTACTTCCCGATGGTACATGGCTAAACAGGGAGAATCCTGTGACTCCAGATGTTATTATAGAGAATAGTACGGAGGATTTTCTAAAGGGCTTTGATAGGCAACTTGAGGAAGCTCTTAAGTTACTTAATAAATAAATTTATTAATAACTAACTTATGGAAAAAGAAATAAACAAGGAAGAAAAAAAGGAGATAAAGAAAAAGATCTCTATGGATTTTAAAAAGTATAGACATTTAAGAGTACTGGGTGTCTCTTTAATTACTATTACAATGTTTCTTCTACTTGCAGTCTCTTTTATCTTAATACTAAGAGTTTCTCCACAACTACAACAGTTACTTCTTAATAATAAGGTAGAAGAACAACAGGAAGAGGAAAAGAAACCGATTCTAAATATTACTGAAGAGGAGAATGTGGTTATTAATGTTGTTCAAAGATCTTCAGAATCAGTTGTTAGTATTGCTGTTACAACGCTTTCTCTTAAACAGGGAGAGGGTGTAGTTGATACTGTTAATAACATAGGTACTGGTTTTATTGTAGATAGTAATGGAATAATTATTACTAATCAGCATGTAGTCTCTGATATGAATGCTTCATATGCAGTAATAACTCAAGACGGAAAAGAATATGATGTGGTAGAGATAGTAAGAGATGATAATAATGATATTGCTGTATTAAAAATAGATGCCAAAGATTTGAAAGCAATAGAGTTAGGTGATTCGGACACTCTTTTAGCAGGTCAGACAGTAATAGCTATTGGTACACCACTTGGAGAATATGCAGGTAGTGTTACAACTGGAGTAATTAGTGGTCTAAATAGGTCAGTAAAGACATCTTCTGGTTGGTTTGGTTCTACTAGTAAAACATATGAGAATGTAATTCAAACAGATGCTGCAGTTAATCCTGGTAACTCTGGTGGACCTTTGATTAGTACTGAAGGAAAAGTAATAGGGGTTAATTTTGCTACTAGCTCTGGTGCAGACAATATCTCTTTTGCATTACCAATAAATGTTGTAAAGCAAAGATTAGAAGAGTATCGAACATATGGCAAGTTTATAAGACCATATATTGGTATTTCATATCAAATGATTTCTTCATATGAGGCTCTTTACTACAGAGATGTTGTAGCAGGAGCTTTAGTAGTAAGTACAGATCCTCAGGGGCCTGCAGCTAAAGCAGGAATTGTTAGGGGAGATATTATTACAAAGATTAATGGGCAGGAGGTAGAGAACTCTTTTGCATCATTAGTACAATCTTTCAAAGTAGATGAAGAGGTAGAAATTGAGATATGGAATGGAGGAGAGAGTCGTACTGTAAAGGTAATCTTAGAAGAAGCAGATTAAAAAGTGTTGAGTAATAAAAATCTCTTCCTATCAAAACAGTCTTTTTGTACTGTACATTTAGATTGTGGGTAGTATTCTAAAAGTAACTCTTTTGTTTGTTCTATGATGGATTCTTCTGTTTCTATGTATAGTAGGAAATTCTTATAATTCTTCTCTTTAAGTTGTTCAAGTAATTTTCTATAAAATTTTAATCCATCTTTACCACCGTCTAGTGCTACTCTTGGTTCGTAGTTAAGTACACTCTTATCTAGTTTAAGATACATATCTGTTGGTATGTAGGGTAGATTTGCTACAAAAAGAGTTTTACCTTTTACAATATCTATATCTTTTATTAAATTTGTTTTTATCCATTTTATCTTTTTCTTTTTTAAAATCTCTTCATTCTTTTTTGCAATATTTAATACCTTTGTACTAACATCTGTTGCATATATGGAGTGGGGGATATTCTTTTTAGAGAGCAATTTACTTATTGAGATTGCAATACATCCTGTTCCAGTACCAATGTCAACAATATTTTTAATATCAAACTTTTGAATTAATTTTATTGAATTATATACTAGCTGTTCAGTTTCAATTCTAGGTATTAACGTATCTTTAGATACTAAGAAATCACTATCACAAAACTGTGTATATCCTCTGATATATTCCCAAGGTTCATCTTTATGTAATCTATTAAATATCTTTTCTTCCTTAAGATTTCTTTTAATATTTACATACTCCGATATCTCTGTAGATATACGCTTAGAGTCTGGATATTTAATATCGTCTAAGAATTTTCTTATTCTAAAGATTTGTGAGAGATTACTTTTCATTATTTAATATTTCAAGTTGTATTCCTTCTTTTATGTCTGATACCATATCATCTATTTCTCCACTTAATATTGCTTCAAGATTATGCCAAGATTTTTTTATTCTATGGTCTGTTACTCTGTTTTGTGGAAAATTGTATGTTCTAATTTTTTCTGCCCTCATTGCATTCCCTATTTGTGAAGATCTTAAATTAGATCTTTTTTCTTGTTCTTCTAATTTCTTTTTATCATACAAACGTGATCTAAGTAGTGCCATAGCTTTCTCTTTGTTTTGACTCTGATGTTTTGTTTCTTGGCAACTAACTACGATACCTGAAGGGAAGTGGGTTATTCTTACTGCGGAGTCTGTTCTATTTACACACTGTCCACCAGCTCCTGAGGCTCTCATTACGTCGATTCTTATATCTTCTGGGTCTATCTCTATATCTATGTTCTTTGCTTCGGGTAGTATGGCTACAGAGGCTGTAGAGGTATGTATTCTTCCCGAAGACTCTGTAGTAGGTACTCTTTGTACTCTGTGTACACCACTTTCATACTTTAATTTCTTATATACATTTTTACCATTAATTTGTGCAATGACCTCCTTATATCCACCACCTTCTGTAATGTTGCTTTCTATTATCTGTATTTCCCAACCATTCTTAATGGAGTGGTTTTTGTACATTCTAAAAAGATCTGCAGCAAAGAGACTTGCTTCATCTCCTCCTGCACCTGCTCTAATTTCCAATATTGCAGATCTATTATCATCTTCATCTTGAAATTCTCTCTCTATTTGTATCTTCTCTATTTCTTTTTCGTACTGTTTAATATTTTCCTCTGTTTCCTCAAGTTCTGTTTTTGCCATTGCTATCATCTCAGAATCTGTTTCTTCACTTAACATCTTTTCTGCTTGTTCATACTTCTCTATCTCTTTTAAGAGTTTTTCAACTGAAAGTGAAAGTAGGGTGTAGTAGTTTAAATCAATACTTAACTGAGAAATATTTTCTCCTGTTGTATGTGCTTTAGACATTCTTTCCTCCAAGAGTTCTTTTTCTTGTTTTGGGGTATTCTTTGAATATTTCTTTTTTAATGCTGTAATGTCCATATCTATGGATGATATCATTTTAAGGAGTATTTTAGGAGTGTGTTACTTAGAGATGTTTGCGTTAGCAAGCATATCCTTGAGTGTAAGTGTAGAAGAGCTCTTTGGAGAGGTTTCTCTTTTTGCTTTCCTCTTCTCCATCTTCTCTCTTTTACTTGTGAAAGACATCTTGGATGCTTTCTGTGCTCTTTCTTCAAATTTCTTTACTACATTGTCTGTATCTACGATTTTCTGTTCTCCTGTGTAGAATGGGTGACACTTAGAACAGAGTTCTACATTTAGTGTATCTACTTCTAATGTAGAGCCTGTTTCAAATGTATTACCACATGAACAAACAACTTTTATATGCTTATTGTATTTAGGATGAATATCTCTTTTCATAACGGGTAGAATTATAACAGATGGGGGTATATGTGTCTAGAGAGTTTTGTAAACTTATATTCTTTAATATAGGGAAAGAACCGTAGGTGTGTTTTTTAAAAAAATATATATAATATATATTTAACAGACCTACGGTCTTTGAATCATTATTATGATTCTTCTTTCTCTTCGTACAATGGAATTAAGTCTTGGAATACTTTTAAAATGAAATCTGCTTTCTTACTTATGACTTCTTCATTGATATGTGTCTCAAGAGCTACTTTATCTTCGTTTGAAAAACTCGCTATAGCTTCTTTTCTTAACACATAGTACATCCGATTGTTTATTCTAGAGTCTCTTGTTTGAGCTAATTTTATAGCTTCTTCCCATTCAGCGTACTTTATTTTTTTATCTTCTTTCTCGTAAGAGAGAAGAAAAAAATAGGCTGCGAGAGTGGATGCTACGATAGAGACTATAACAAAAGCTATTATTGACCAGTCTGACCAATTTGTTATTCTTTCTAAAATTGCTAAAACAAGTACTCCAGTGATAAATCCTACTATCATATGTTCTATAACTCTAACTTCGAACGGTTTTCTTTCCATTTCCTTCTCCTTTTTAAAAATATGTTTTTTAAAAACTCTCATAGAGAGTTTGACATAGCAGGTAGTAATAGGTGATTACTAACTCTTAGATCAAACTCTCTTAAGATAGGAGATTTGTTGTAAGAAGAGTTAAAAGACAAACAAAGTTATCTTTTAATCCCTTCCTACATTAAAGAAATATATATTTTTAAAGAGCAGATTCATTGGAAATTGATAATACAATTATATCATATTTGGGCCTATAGTACAATTTGGTATAAAGGTGGAATTATTGATTAAGAAGGTCTGATTCGCTTCCTAATCTCCAGTATGAGACACCTAAGAGGTTATTTTCCTTAGCAATATTTATTCTCTCTTGTATACCTTGTGAAGTTTGATAGTAGAGTGTACATGTAGCATTATCACTACATATATATTGAGAGTATCCTTCTGCAATATCTTCTTTGTATTCTTTTTTAATATTTGTATTTTCTAATATCTTTTCAACAGATGTTTGTGTAAGTGCAGATGCTTTATTATCTTTCCAAAGATATGCATACAAATGTATTCCTAAGGATATTTTATTTGGAGCTATCTTATCTTCTGAATATTTTAATACATCATTTATCCATGTAATTGGTCCTATTGGTCCTGGTGTAGTAGATGTTTGAAGTGTAAAGTCATATGTCATTATCTTTACTCTATCTGCTATCTCTCCAATCCTTTTCCAATCTTGTACTAAGAGAGTATCTTGTGTACCATCTCTTGTTTTTGCAACTACTGTTACAGAGAGAATTTTTTCTTTTTTAGTTAGTTCTGTTTTTAGATCTGTAAGGAATTTTATATATCCTTCTTTCTCAGTAGAGCGTATTTTTTCATAGTCTATATCTATACCATCAAAATCATATTTCTCTATCTCCTTTACTATCTCTGTTATATGTTTTTGAATATATACATCTGATTGAAGTACAGAGGTCATAATTTTGTAGTCATATGATCCTACCGTTGGTATTACTTCTATACTTTCTGATGTAGTTAGGTTTAAGAGTTTTTGTACTGAATCTTCAGAGGGTTTTCTGTTAAGTAGAGTACCATCGTTATTTACTCCGTAAAAGACAGGGTTTACCTCTTTTATTAACTCTTTGTGCTTTTCTAAGCTTGTATATCCATTATTAAAATCCCATGCAGGTATCCATGCGGAGTGTAGTAGAGGGAGAGGTTCTTCTTCAACACCTATCTCTTCTTGTTCTACTATTACTTCTTCCTCTTCTATTTCTTCTGTAATATTCTCAGCTGTATTTACTTCTTCTTTCTTGTTGTCTTTTCTTAAAATCATATATATTGCAAAAAGAAGAACTGTAAGGGAGAGTAATATGCTAATTAGAAGCAAGAGGTTTTCTTTTTTCATTATGAAATTATACTACACTAGTAAAAAAAGAGGGGAGATTTCCCCTCTTCCTGTTAGTTTATACTGATTTCTTTCGTTTGATACTCTTTAGCTTTAGGGAGTTTTACTGTTAGTACTCCATCCTCAAATTTAGCATCTACATTTTCTGTATCTATTGTTGCTGGTAGATTAAATCTTTGAGAGTATGAGTAATTCTGGAAGCTTCTTAAGAAGTATTTTTTATCATCTTTTTCTTCTGTTTTTTCTTTGGTAGTTCCCTCTATACTTAAGGTATCCCCATTTACTGTTATCTTAATATCTTCTTTTTTAATACCTGGCATAGCCATCTTTACAAAAATATTATTGTCTTTCTCCCATATATCTGCAAAGAGATTATCAAATGTTGGGAGCATATCGTCCCATCTTGGGAAGCTAAAGAAATCATCTACTAATGATCTGAAGGGTGTGTAGTATGTTTCTTGGGGCTTTTGATTTGTTTTAACTATTTTCATATTGTTTTAAATATTAAAATTTAAATATATATGATTAGCAAAGTATAGTGGAGAGTGCTAATTTATGTCAAGAGTTTTTAGGAATTTTTTATCTTGATTTCCTTTAATTAAAAAAATATACTTACTTAAGTTATGGAATATTCTAAAAGAATACAAAACAGGGTAAGTAGGATTGAAGGTCAGGTAGGGGGTATTAAGAAAATGATTAAGGGTAATACCTCTGAGGATAAAGTTATGATTCAACTTCAAGCTGTTATATCTTCTTTAGAGAGTTTGAAACTAGAGCTAGTAAAAAAACAGATGAAAGAGAGTTTAATAGAGGATATTAGAAAATCTCTGTCTGTATCAGATTAATCTGATATACTAAGGAGTGTACTGCCCGATAATATGAGTATATATTTTAAAGATGAAAATTAAGAATCTTGGTTGGTCTACTTTCCAGATGAGTGTTGGTGATATTACCTTATTAACAGATCCTCTTGCTTTAAAAGAGAGTGGGTTGAGTTTTACAAAAGTAAAAAGTGATGTTGTTTTATTTAGTGATGAGAAGCTACTTGGTAAGGAAAATATATTAAAGGAAAAGGGATTGGTAAAAAAGGTTGAACCAGATCACAGGAAATCGCTTATTGAGATTTCATCTCCTGGAGAGTTTGAAATTGGTGGGGTTATGATTAGGAGAGATATTGATGCTCCTTTCTATATTATCGATGAGACAAAGTTAAGAGTTGTATATATGGGTTTGGTAGATAACAGATTGGATATTGGTGTCACAAAAGATTTGGGTGATGTAGATGTTCTCATCCTACCTATTGGTAATGGTTCTCTGTTTATTGACTATGACAAAATCGAAAAGATTTTGAACAATATTGATCCTACAGTTTTGCTACCTTGTGCTTACAAGAAAGATGACCTAGCTATTGGTGAAGATATCAAGAGTCGTGAGGACTTTATTAAGTTTTTTGGTTTTACAAATGTTAAAGATGAATCATATATTAATGTAACTCCTGCTCCAGAAAGTGAAAACAAAAATTTAGAGGTTATATTTCTTAATTAAATGATATGGAAAGAGTTCCACCACAAAATTTAGAGGCTGAGAAATCAGTTCTGGGTTCAGTACTTTTAGACAAGGATGCCCTTATTAATGTTTCTGGATGGCTTTTACCTATTCATTTCTACGATGAGAGACATGCTTTGATATATCAGAATATCTTAGAGCTTTTTGAAAGTGGTTTACCTATAGATTTGGTTACTGTTTCTGACAAGTTGAAGAAAAAAAAGATATTAAGCAAGATTGGTGGTAGGGCATACTTAACGGAGTTAGCTTCTTTTGTTCCTACATCAGCCCATGCTGAAGAGTACGGTAATATTGTTAAAGAGAATGCTACTCGTAGAGGTTTAATATCTTCGGCATCACAAATCACTTCTCTTTCTATGGATGAGAGTGTAGATATTGCGGAGGTAGTGGATAAGTCGGAGACTTTACTTTTTAATGTAGCACAGGAGGGTGTTAAGAGTAACTTTGTTCATGTTAAAGAGCTTCTTAAAGATGCATATGAGAGGGCTGCACATTCTAAGAGTACTGATGATTACGCTGGTATTTCTACGGGTTTTAGAGAAATGGATGTATTGTTGGGTGGATTTCAAAAGTCCGACCTAATTATTCTTGCTGCTAGACCATCTGTTGGTAAGACATCTTTGGCTTTAGATATGATGAGACATGCTTCTTTAATTGAAAAAAAGAATGTTGCATTTTTCTCTTTGGAAATGTCTAATATGCAGATTATGGATCGTTTACTTGGTATGCAGTCAGGTATTCCTTTCTGGGAGATTAGAACTAACAAATTAAATGATGAGAAGGTTGTTAAGCTTGCAAATACCATGGGTGAGTTGGGAGATGCTAATCTCTTTATCGATGATATGGCAGGTCAACATATTAATCAGGTTAGAACTAAAGCAAGAAGACTTGCACTAGAGCATGGTGTAGATATTATCTTTGTAGACTACCTTCAGCTTATGCATGGTAGTAATAGAGAGAGTAGAACATTAGAGGTGTCAGAGGTATCTCAAGGACTAAAGAATTTGGCTAAGGAGTTAAATGTTCCTGTTATTGCCCTTTCTCAGCTATCTCGTGCAATTGAACAGAGACAGGGTAGAAGACCTCAATTGTCAGACTTAAGAGAGTCTGGTTCTATCGAGCAGGATGCTGATGTGGTGGTGTTTCTAGATAGAGAGGAAACATGGAATCCAGAGACAGAAAAGAAGGGTGTAGCTGATGTCTTTATTGCAAAGCACAGGAATGGTCCTACCGGTTTAATTGAGTTAGCTTTTGTTAAGGAAATTGCTAGTTTTAGGAATTTGTATAAAGAGGGGAAATAGTGTGTACATATGGCATATTTTTGATATATAATACATGGACTTTGGTCGAGTGGTGGAACTGGCAGACACGCGGGACTCAAAATCCCGTGCTAGCAATAGCATGAGGGTTCGATTCCCTCCTCGACCATATTTTTAATTGTTGTTTTAAAAATATGAATTTAGAAAATTTTATACTAGGTTTTTTTGATTTCGTTGGTAATATTGATTTTAATATCTTTGGAACTGCATTGGCTATTCTTCTAGGATTGTTTTGGATTGTACTCATAGGGTGGGTATGGATAGACTCTGGAGAGAGAACATCTAACACTTCATACCGAGTTATATATCTTCTTTTAGTAATCATTCTTAATATACCTGGTCTCATAATATATTTCATAATTAGGCCTTCTGAAACCATAGAGCAAATATATTGGGCTGATTTAGAGAGAAGATATCTTAAATATGAGACAGCTGAGCTAGGAGATTGTTCAAAATGTGGTAGTCAATTACTTCCTGGGTATATTTACTGTACAAATTGTGGTAATGAAATTAAAAAGAAATGTCCAAGTTGTGGGGTAATGATTGGTAGAAATGTAAAATTCTGTGCTTACTGTGGTACTCAAGTGGGAAGTAGAGTAGTAAAGGAAGATGAGTATCCATCTGTTGAGGTAATGGAACAGCAGATATTAGCAAGCAAAGAGGAAGCAACTGATACTGTAGAATCTAGGAGATTAAGATACAAACAGAGAGGTAGTTTTGTTGTTAAGCTTGGTAATATTGCTATTTCCAATTGGAAGAAATTGATTGAGTTAGTAAAAAGTAAAACAGAACAGGTAGAGCTTGTTAAGGAAGAGAAGGAAGTAGAGAGGGTTGAAGAGAAGAAAGTTGTAAGTAGTAAGAAGAAGAAAAAGAACAAGAAGAAAAGAAAAGGTAGAAAATAACCTGTTAGTAATACTGCTGTGTTAAATTGGCTTTTAAATATTAGAGATTTTCTTGTAGGTATTAATCCTTTGATTGTACTCTCTTTAATATTTATTATTGGTTTATATATTTTCTGGTTGGGTTGTACAGAGTCTAGGAAGAATAGGTCTTCTGTTTTTGATATGTTTTTGCTTGCTGGTTTACTAAGTACTCTGGTTGGTAGGGTTATGTACATCATTGTTGAGTGGGATAGATTCTCCTCTTTTATTTGGTATTGGTTACCATATGAGAAATATGCCGACAAGATATATCTTTTTAGATTACTACCTTGGAGATTTTTTAGTATCTGGGATGGAGGGCTGATAATTCTAAGTATGTTTGTTGCTATTATCCTTTTTATGACTCTCTTTACCCTTGCTATTAAGAAATGGAAATGGAAGGATATGTTCTTCCCTATATATTTCTCCTCCGCCGCTATGTTGGGCCTTTCTTTTGTGGCTACTGGTATTGTGGGAGATTTTACAGAGTGGATATACAAGGGAACAATTCTTCTTCTTTTCTTAATTGTATTCTTCGTACTCTTTAAGATGATTAAGAAAACAGTGAATAAACCATTAAGGGAAAGATATTTCATTAGTTATGTGGGTCTTTTAACTGTATGGCTTTCTTCCATATATATTGGGTATATATATCTTGCAGATGATCTCTCAATATATGAGGATATAACTGTGTTCCTTTTTTTGATTTGGTCTTTTGTAATGGGTATATTTTTCTTGGTTGATTTAAGAAGACCCAATGTAAGGATAGAGACAAGATCTTCAATTAGATCGATTAATGTATCTTAGTATGAGAAAAGGGAAGTATTTAGTCCTACTATCAATTATCATATTCTTTCTTAATCTCTTTTTTTCTTCATCTTTAAACTCTTGTGTAGAAAATTATGGCATAGCTTTTGGTTGGGAAATCCCTTTGGTAGAGATTGTGTCTTTTGTATTAATAGGTATACTTTTAATTTTGAGTTTTACTTTGAAAGGTAGATTGAGATATATCTTTTTAAGTCTGTGTATAGCAGGTAGTAGTAATTTAATAGAGAGAGTACTTAATGGTTTTGTTTGTGATTTTATTACCATCTTTAATATCTCTTTGAATTTAGTTGATATATGGATTACTGTATTGGTAGCATATGCTGTTTTAAGTTTTTTTAAAATAGAAAATGGAAGTAAAAATAGGGGAGAGTAATGTTGGTAGAAGATTAGATACATATCTTAATGAATATCTAAATAAAGAATTAGGGATATTTCTTACTAGGAATATTGTTCAAAATTTCATAGAGAAAGGGTGTTTAATTAATGGTAATGTTTGTAAAAAATCTTACAAGTTAAAGGAGGGAGATATATTAATGATTAATACTAAATATTGGAATGAACTAAGAGAGGAGTTAGATTTAAGTGAGGAAATACTTCCGCAAGAAGGTAAGCTAGATATTAGGTATGAGGATGATGACATGTTAGTTTTGTACAAAGAGAAGGGCCTTGTTGTACATCCTGGGGTTGGTAATGGTAGCAATACATTAGCTAATTTCGTTCGTTACTACTTAGAGCCAAAGGGTGAGTATGATTCTTTGATGGATAGGGGTGGTATTGTGCATAGGTTGGATAAGGGGGTAAGTGGTTTAATAGTGGTTGCAAAAAATAAAGAGAGTCAGGAATATCTAAGAGGTTTGTTTAAAAATCACGAGGTTATTAAAATTTACAGAGCGAAGGTTGAGAAAGTAGGTGAGAGTAGGATGTCAGAGTTTAAAAACTTTGAACAGGATATTGATTTCGAAAAATATTTAGAAAAATTGAAGATATCTTTTGAACCTTGGAAAAGTTGGTTTAACATGAGAGGATATATTGGTAGATCAAGCAAGAATAGGTATAAGATGGAATTTAGAGAATATGAGTTTGGGGGTTCTAAGTATGCTCAAAGCTATATATTAAAATCTGGTAATGATGTTTTAGTAAAGATTGAAACAGGTAGAATGCACCAAATTAGGGTTTCTTTAGAATATTTAGGATTACATATACTTGGTGATACTTTGTACGGTGTAAGTAAGGGAGATAGTACGTCAGAGAGTATTGAATTAGAATCTGTAATGTTAAGTTTTAAGAGTAAGGATGGGGAGATATTAACTTTCAGAGTTTAGTTATGGTAAAGAGAAATAGTAAATACAAAAGTTCTAAGAAGAAAAATCTTTTTAATTTCAAGATTAGTTTTAGTAAGATTTTTTTAATCTTACTCTTCGTTGGATTAGTAGGATATCTTGTTTATGCATATACCGAATTTATGAATATCCAGATAGAGAATCCTCTTAAGAGTGGTAATTCTGCTCAATATCTTCTGAAACGATACCCTGATTCTTTTAAGAAGACTTTGGTAGTCTTTGAGAATGTATATGAAGGAGAGAAAAGGGTAGAGCATGTCTATCTATATGCTCACAATGTAGAGAAAGATATGTCTGTGCTAATATATGTTCCTAGTTGGTTGCTGTTTACAGGCATGGAAAGTGATTTTGGTAATGCTGTTGCTGTTTCTGGTTTTAGGTATGCAGGAGATTTTAAACAGCAGGGTAGGGGTATTGAGTATGCCATCTGGCAACTTGAAGAGCTTTTAGGTATGAAGGTAGACAACTATATATGGTTTGATTCTAGTTCATTTCTCTCTTTTCAGGAAAACTTAGGAGAGGTAATTAATAATGCTTCATATGCTCAGTATTACAAAAATGGTGGAGATTTGTCCGAGGGAGTGTTCTTTCTTAATGGTTTTGTATCTAGGTTGAGTTGGTTTAATCTGTTTTTCTCTGCAAGTAAATTTAGAGATAGTGAATCAGTAGTATATTCTTCTTACTTCTCTCTTCCTCAGATAGTGGGAGAGTTAAAAAGAATTAATAACAGTATATTGAATTTAAAACCGTTTGTTGTTGATCTTTCGCATTCTCAATATACACTTCAAAAAGAGCAAGAAGGAGTTATTGGTATTCAAAGATATCTTGTTCTTTCTGAGTTAGATTCTGTATGGAGAAGTAATACAGAAAGAATGCATGACAAAGAATTAGAGAAAGAGAGGGTTCGTGTAGAGGTTTACAATGGTAGTGGTATTACGGGGAAGGCTTACTCTTTTGGCAGAAAGATATCTAATTCTGGTTGCGAAGTGGTTAGATTTGATAATGCACCTAGCAGAGAGGGTAGTACTAAGTTCTATGTTCCTAACAAGGAAGAATTTGAACATTCCTTTAATGTTATCTCTGAACTTTTTCCTGGATCTTTTGAATTAATAGAGGGTAGGCCATCTTTTATGACTACTGGAGATATTGTTATTATTCTTGGCGAGGATATTTCGAGTATGTTTTCTTTCTAGGGTTATTTAAAATATCTTGTTTCTAATGTAGAATATTGATTGCTATGATAATGACTATTGTAATTGGATTACTACTTTTGGTTTCTCTCCTTTTTGTTGTTTTCATACTTGTGTTTGTAAGTAACAAAAAGGGAGAGGAATTAGAGATATTAGAGGAGGTAAGAAATCCTCTGGTTATGCAAATTCTTGTTCCTAGAGAAAATGATAGGACACCTTTGGCTGCTGAACAAATGTTTGCTTCCATACATGGTATTTTGGGTGATGCAGTGAAGTCATTTGATTTAATTAGTTTTGAGATTTCTTCTACTGGTGATGATGGTATTAAATTCTATGTTGTAATACCTCAGCATCTTGCTAAGTTTGTAGAGGGTCAGATATATGCCCAATATCCTAATGCTGATATTAGGTATGTTGCGGATTACTGTGAGAAGAAAAACCCTGATATGAAGCTCTTCGTTACAACAGGAGAAGTAGAATTGGAAAAAGATTTCATATTCCCAATTAAAACATTTAGAAACTTTGAGGTAGATCCTCTTGCAGCTATTACTGGCGCTATCTCTGACTTAAAGCTTGGTCAGAGTGCATGGATACAGATAATTGTAAGACCAGTTTCTAATTACTGGCAGAGTAGTTCAAAAAGATATATTACCGCTATTAGAGATGGTAAAAATCCATACGGTGAGAGTTTCTGGGACAAGCTTTCCTCTCTTTTTGCTGGTGTAGGTAAGAGTCTCTCTAATATGGGTGGAGAGTCTGAACCTCAAAGAAAAGAGGTTGTTAAATTAGAACCTGGTCAAGAAGAAGAGTTAGCAGAAATAGAGAACAAGATGCTTAAGCTTGGTTTTGAATTTGGTATTAGGGTTGTTACTAAAGCTTCTACACAGATTGAATCAGAGCAGATATTAAGGGATATTGTAGCTAGTTTTAAGCAATTTACTACTGCTCATTTAAATACCTTTGTACACTCTGTTCCTCTTAAGGATGGTAGTTCAATATATGGAGACTACATCAAGAGATATCTTCCTGGTGATATTGTAGACATTTTAAATATTGAAGAGTTAGCATCTTTATATCATATGCCAAATATTTCTGTAGAAACACCTAATATTGCATGGAGTAGGTCTAAAAAGTTAGAACCACCTATGAACTTACCAAAATCTACTGACGATGGAGTTACTGCTTTTGCTCAGACAGATTACAGAGGTTCTAGAGTAGAATTTGGAATAAAGAGAGAAGACAGAAGAAAGCATTTCTATATCTTAGGTAAAACTGGTGTTGGTAAATCTACTGTATTTAAGAATATGTTTATCTCTGATATCTTGCGTGGTGAAGGTGCTTGTATTGTTGATCCTCACGGTGAGCTAGTCGAAGAGCTTTTAGATCATATACCTCCAGAGAGAGTAGATGATGTTATATATTTTAATCCAACGGATACTTCATATCCAATTGGTTTTAATTTACTAGAACTTAAAGACAAGTCCCAAAGAGATTTAATCGCTGATGGAGTAGTAGAGGTATTTAAGAAACAGTTTGGTGATTCGTGGGGTCCTAGATTACAATACATACTTACTAATACTGTAGCGACTGCACTGGAAGCACAAGGTACTACACTTCTTTCAGTCCCAAGGCTACTTATGGACAGAAACTACCGTAAATTTATCTTAAAACATGTAGAAGATCCAATACTAGTTAAATTCTGGGAAGAGGAGTTTGCCCAGATGAGTCAGAATCAAAAGCTTCTTTCTGAGGCTGTTTCCCCTATACAAAACAAAGTTGGTAGATTTATATCCTCTGCTGTGACTAGGAATATAATAGGGCAGGTAAAATCCACTATAGACTTGAGAGAGATAATGGATAATAAGAAGATATTGCTTGTTAATCTTGCACAGGGGAAGTTAGGAGAAGAGACAGCTTCTCTACTAGGAGGGATGATAATTACAAGATTGCAATCTACTGCACTAGAGAGGGTAGATGTATCTGCTGATCAGAGAAATGATTTCTTCCTGTTTGTAGATGAATTCCAAAATTTTGCAACGGATTCTTTTGCAAAGATACTGTCTGAAGCTAGAAAGTTTAAATTAGACTTATGTATGACTAACCAATATATTGATCAATTACCTTTAACAGTAAGGCAAGCAATCTTTGGTAATGTTGGAACTTTAGGTTCTTTTGTTGTTAGTCAGTCTGATGCCGCTATACTTGAGAAAGAGTTTGCACCTAATATCTCTGCTTCTGATTTAGTATCTTTAGATGCTCACTCTATGTACATTAAACTGTGTATAGATGGTATGACTTCTAATACCTTTAGTGCAGTATCTCTAGCTCCTAGGTTTGAACCTTTTGGTTTGAAGGATCAGGTAATAGCTTCTTCTAGAGAAAAATACGGTATACCTAAAGAAGTGATAGAGGAGAAGATAATTAGATGGAGTAATCAAGCTTACAGTGAGAAGGGTAATAGATCGCAGGTTAAAAAGGATGAAGTTGTATCAAAAAAGAGTGAGAAAGGTAAGTATGAGATAGAGGTGAAGGAGAGTTAATCTTCCATCGGAGTTTTTAAAGTGGTAAAATCCCCGTAATAGATACTTTTAATAATGTAAATATATGTCTGGACATTCTAAATGGTCTACAATTAAACACAAGAAAGCAGCTAATGATGCTAAGAAGGGAAAGGTTTTTTCTAAGCTTTCTACACAAATTACTCATGCAGCTAGACAGGGTGGTGGAGATCCAGAGATGAATCCAAATTTAAGATTGTATATTGATAAAGCAAAGAGTGCTGGTTTTCCTGTAGATAGGATAGAGAAAGCAATAGCAAAGGGTACAGGAGAGGGTAGTGATGGAGTAACTTTTGAAGAGGCTACATATGAGGGTTTTGGTCCTGGTGGTATACAAATAGTTGTTGATACACTTACGGATAACAAAAATAGGACTGTCTCTGATTTAAGAAAACTTTTTGAAGAGATAGGTGGGAATATGGGTGAGAGTGGATCTGTGTCTTGGAATTTTGAACCTAAGGGTTTAATAGTTATTAAATCTGGACATATGCAAAAATCTGCGAAATATGGACAAGAGGATGAATATATTGCTGAAGACAGAGAAGAGGTAATGATGGTTTTAATGGAATTAGAGAATATCTTAGATATCCAAGAGGTTGATATAGATGGAGTAGAGGGTTTAGAGATATATACAGAGTATTCTAATTTAGCAAAGGTTAGAGATGAAATCTCTAAATTAGGGTATGTAATAGAAGAGGCACAGATTATTAAAGAGCCTAAGATGAGTAAAAAAGTATCAGAAAAAGATTTGGAAAAAGCACAAGATGCACTAGAGAGATTGGAAGATCATGATGATGTACAAAATGTTTGGAGTGATTTAGAGTAATATTTATACTGCCCAGTATAAATTAGAAATGTATATTAATGTCTGTAGAACAAGAAATTCCAAATAGATTAGAGAGAAAGAGAAATCAATTAAATACAATTCAAAGATTAGTCTATGAACAATTACCAACGGAGTTAAACAGGGTTTTAAGCAAGGGTCAGGTCTCTTCTTTTGTTTTAGATAGGGGGAAGGAGAGTGCAGTAGAGATTTTTATCTCCGATTTTAAAAAGGGTTGGGATAATTCTACATATATGTTGTATATGAGGGAGTTTGATATTAGGAAATACTGTGATGCATATATGATGGATTTAGTTAAATATTTTTCAGAAGAAGAGCTTTTGGTATTAGATATTACTGATGAGGAATTAGATGATGAAATGAAGTTTTTTACCTTAGAAAGCGAAGATCAAAAGAGTGGAGCTATTTTAATGTTAAGAGATATGCAAGTAGAGGTGAAAGAGGATGTGTATGATGAGTGTTATTACTTTTTGGTTAGTGTGAAATAGTGGGAGATAAAGTGTAAAATACTTTTATGAGAATATTAGGTATAGATCCAGGTTTAGCTATAGTAGGTTGGTCCATTGTAGATTTTGATAATGATGGTAAACCAACAGCAATAGATTACGGCGCTATTACAACAGACAAGGGAATAGGGGTTGGAGACAGGCTCTCTGAGATATATCATGACCTTAATCACATTATCAAAGAGTTTAAACCTGAGTATTGTGGTTTAGAGACATTGCTTTTTTACAATAATGCAAAGACTGCAATAGTTGTAGGAGAGGCTAGGGGAGTTATACTTCTCTGTCTTAAGAAGGACAATATCCCTGTACATGAATTTACTCCTTTACAAGTAAAAAGTAGTATTTCAGGATATGGTAAGGCAACTAAAAGACAGGTACAAGAGAATGTTAAAATGATTTTTAATCTAAATGAGATACCTAAGCCAGATGATGTAGCTGATGCTTTGGCTCTCTCTATTGCTTGTTTTGATAGATTAAAGATGGATACATTACTTTAATATGGTAAGATTGTTTAAGTATGATTTCATATATTTCTGGTAAAGTACTAAAGAATGGGATTTCTAAACTAAGCTATACTGATATACTTTTGCCTTCAGGTATTGGGTATAGGGTGTTTGTTACTTCCCAGTTTAAATTTCTAGAAAAGGGTAGTGATATTTCTGTATATACTAGTTTTCAAGTTAGAGAGGAAAGTCAGATGCTTTTTGGTTTTAATACAGAGCAAGAGAGAGATTTTTTTGAAGAGCTTTTAACAGTATCTGGCATTGGTCCTAAATCTGCACTCTCTATTCTTTCTACATACAGTATGGAGAAAGTAAAAAGTATTGTAGTAGATGGTGATGCTAAGCTTTTGAGTAAGGTCTCTGGTTTAGGGTTAAAGGGAGCACAAAAGATTATACTCGAGTTAAGGGGTAGGATAGATTTTGATAAAGATGATGAAGTTGATGCTGATAAGATAAAGGAATTAAAGGAAGCTTTGAAGTCTTTGGGATATACTAGTAAGACACTAAATGATGCTGTTGAAAAAGGTAAGGATATATTAGAAAAAAAAGATATGGATATTGAAGAATTAATACGTAAAGTTTTGAGCCAGTAAATATGATTAAGTCTAGTAAGAAAACTGAAGAGAAGAATATGTTAAAAAACAGTAAAGTTGTTGTTAACAGTAATGAGATAGAGGAGAGTGAAGTAAAGATTAGACCTAGTAAGATTGATGAGATGATAGGTAGGAAGAAGGAGAAAGAGACTGTTAAGATGATGATTAAGTCTGCAAAGAAAAGAGGTGAGGTTATTGATCATATTCTTTTTTACGGTCCTCCAGGTTTGGGTAAGACTACTTTTGCATTAGCTATTGCTAATGAGATAGGTTCTTCTATTAGAATTACTTCTGGTCCTGCTATTGAAAGGCAGGGAGATTTAGCTGCTATATTAACCAACCTTAAAGCAAATGATGTACTCTTTATCGATGAAATACATAGGTTGTCTAGAGTAGTTGAGGAAATTTTATACCCAGCTATGGAAGACAGAGCACTGGATATTGTAATGGGTAAGGGTCCTTCCGCAAAAACAATTAGACTAAACCTAGAGCCTTTTACATTGATAGGGGCAACAACACAGATAGGGAAAATTAGTTCTCCAATGAGAGATAGGTTTGGGTTAATTCAAAGGTTAGAGTTCTTTGATGATGAGGATATGATTGAGATATTAAAGAGAGCTGCAAATCTTTGGGATATTGAGATAGAGCAGGGTGCACTAAGGGTGGTATCTGAGGGTTCTCGTGGTACTGCAAGGGTTGGTCTTAGATTACTTAGAAGGGTGAGAGATTTTGCTCAAAACAGTAATATAGAGGTAGTAGATGAGGATACTGTTCATAAAACTATGAAACTTTTAGGTATTGATAAGTTAGGTTTAGAGGATATAGATAGAGAGATTTTAAGAGTTATGTATCAAAACTTTGATGGTGGTCCTGTAGGGCTTTCTACTCTTTCAGCCTCTGTTTCAGAAGATGTTTCTACCATTATGGATGTACATGAGCCATTCTTGATGAAGTGTGGTTTAATAAAAAGGAGTTTAAGGGGTAGGGTATTAACTGCAAAAGGTATAAAATATGTAGAGAAGTTATGGCAGTAGAGAAATTAGTGAATACAAATGAAGATGCAGTTAAAAGGGGTAAGCTTCTTTCCTTATCTTTACTTATTGCTCTGTCTATCTTTATTCAAACTATTCTGAAGATTAATCAGGGTGATCCTATTCGTACGGCTTTGACCTTTCTTGTATATCTAGTTGTTTCTGTTGTTGGTTTAATTTGGGCTTTTAATTTTAGAGTTAAGATTAGATCCTTGCCTTTTCTTTTTCACTCTGCTTTATTTGTAGCTTCTGAGTATCTATTTATACAGCTTTTCTTTATCCAGAAATTTAGTCGTATATATGAGGGATTAATACTTCTTTCTCTTATCGTTTTTGTATTTGTAGGTACGTATGTGTCCTTTTTAATGACTAATGTATTTAATGTAAATCTTTATAAAAAGATTCCTCTTGTTAATGTAGGTAGAACTACTTCATACATTATTTCTACTCTAACAGTATTCTTCCTTTTCTTTGGAATATTGGCCTTACAACTACCTTTGTATATTCTTTTACCAATATTAATAGCTGTTGCATACTTCCTCTCCTTTATCCATCTTAAAAACTTGGGATATGAGGATATGTTGCTTAAGAGGAGAAGTCTTTTAGTTTCTACCATTGTTATCTTTATGTTCATATCAACCCTTTTCTCTGGTGTATTACATGAAGTCTCTGTTTTAGCTCCTGTGGTAGGGTACTTTGTAGGTATTGGAGTAGCTAATATTAAGGTAGAGAATAAAGGGAAAGCTTTCGAGTTATTCCTTTATATTTTAATCTTAATTGCAGCTGTTTTAATAAATTTCAGTTTGAACATTTTCATATAGGTTTATAAGGGTAGGGGAGTAGGGCCTGTAGTTATAAAGAGCCTATAGTTTCACATATCCCATAGTTTTGTCAATGTGGATAACTTAGTGCTAATACATTACTACACAAGAGGTGTAAAATAGGGGAGATTATAAATTTTAATTTCAGATCTTTGAGTGATGTGTCCAGTGGTGGAGTATACTACTATACTCCATAGAAATATGTTATGATTTTCTGTAATATATAACCGAGTATAATCGTCCTTATATGCGGTCTAATATATGTATGACGATTGGAGTACTTTTATAACCAAATTAAATTAAGAATTCTTACTGTTGAATATATCTGATTGTAAGTTGTAAATATCTCTTTTATTTTCCTCTTACTTCCTTTTATATTCCTCATCTTAAAAATTTTTTAAAAAGTCCCCTACTTTGATTTATATATTTTTTAAGCTTAATATATACATATATGAGAAACAGTAGAAAGAAAGAGATATTAGAAAAGATACCTAAGCTACCTGAGCAGGATAAATATCTTTTGTATTTACAAAACAACAGCTATAGCTTTCTAACAATTATTAGCTATGCTAGAGATTTAGCAATATTTAGTGTGTATTTACATTTCAATGGTATAGATTTTCTTAAAGTGAGTAAGGAGGATATTTCTAATTACAAAGGGTATCTAAAAAGTGGTAATCATTTGAAAGATTTGGATAGAATTAGAAGGGAGTATTTAAATAATGGCTTAGATACGATAGAAAATGAGGGTGAAGCTCCTAGGGGCTCTCTAAGGGGTGGAAAAGATTTAGGTGGTATGATTGCACCTAGGAAGGAGTCTGAAACTGCCGTTGATGTCTTAAATGAGACTGACGAGGTGTATGAGGATGACTTCCTGACCAAAGTCTACAGTAAGGTGTATGGTTCTTTGGGTATACTAGATAGACCTCTTAATTCTAGATCAAGAACGGAACATGGTTTAGATGAAAGAAGTATAAATAGGATGTTGTCTGCTCTTAGATCATATCTTAAGTTTAGAATAAATTGGGATCTAGAAATTCCTCTCCCTCCAGATGCAGTTGATATGGTTAAGACTGTAAAGAAGATGAAAAAGGTTGCATCTTTTGAGGACTTGGTTAGATTAATAGAATCACCTATGGAATTTGAAAAAGATGAGAAAGTTGCACTTAGAAATAGATGTATGCTAGAGGTTCTTTTTGCATCAGGTATGCGTATTTCTGAATTAATTGGATTAAACTTAGAGCAATTAAACACAGAGGGTAAGATATATATTACTGGTAAGGGGCGTAAGGAAAGAACAATCTTTATAACGCCAAGGGCATTGGGATGGATAAACAAGTATTTGAAATTGAGGTTAGAGTATGCGTTTTCAGATAGGGTTAAGGAAGAACAGCCAGGTGTTGTAGATAGTTTGTATAATGATTTAGGAATAGAGAAAAAGGAGAAAGATATGAAACTTCGTGAAACAAGCGAGGGCAATATTTCTGAGGGTCTGAATTTAGAAGTTTTTGATTCTGAGAATAGGAAGTATATATCTTTAATTGAAAACTATCGTAAGAATGAATTTCTAAAAAAATTTGACTCCCCTGCCCTATTCATACCTTTCTCTGGTTCTAGGAGTAGAAAATCAAATGCTAGAATATCAACTAACTATTTCCAAGAGAAGATTGCTGAGTACAGAAGGAGATTGGGAATACAAATCCCTACATCTGCACATAGTTTAAGACATGGTTTTGCTACATATTTAGCACAACAAGGTGCTAGTCCTGCTGCATTGCAAGTATTACTTGGTCATGAGAGTTTAGATACAACTACTAGATATGTTCATGCTAGTGAAAAGTTTGCAGAGGAAACTGTTAGAAAGAATCATCCTTTACAGTAAAGGCTATTCCTGATTAAGATATTTCTTAATCTCTTCAGTATCAGGATTATTCATATTTGCTTGCACAGAAGCTACTGCCGTTGGATCTCCTTGATTGTATTTATCCATTAGCTCTTTGGAATTCTTGGCTAATTCTAGAGTCTCTCTTAGATATTGATTCATATATTCATATTTTTTCTGTTGTGCATTTTCTCCATATCCTTTTTCAAATATCATATCTAATATTTTTACAGCTTTATCTTTGTCAGGTATTTCTTTTTGAATCTCTTGTGCAATTTCTGCTAAAACCTGTTCATCTAAGTTTTCACTCAAATCAGATACAGCCAAGTCAACTGTTTCATCTACTGCAAGATCAAGTATTTGATTTAATTTCTCTTCATCAAAGCCTATATCTCTGAATTGCTGTTTTAGTTGTTCATATTCGTTTTTGTAATCCATTATATTCAGTTAATATATTATCTAACTAATCCCTTTAAGGCTTCTGCTGTTGCTTTGGCGACCTGTTCTACATCTTGACCTCTGTATGCTGCATTTATTAATCCTTCATTGAAAAGAGAACCTGCTTCTTGTCCCATTAAATGGTTTTGACTAATACCTTGATTAAAGAGAGCATCTACAAACTTAGCTTGTAAATCTGGTGCTCCTCCTGGTACTACTCCTTCTGTAGGTACGTAAAGTCTACTTCCTTGCCATCCAAATTTGCTTGTATCCCATCCAAATTGATTTGTATCTAACCATCCATCAGATATGTCTGGTAATTGTCCAACGTCTGGTGTAGGTGCACTTTCAAGTATACTTCCTGTTCCAACTTCTTGAGATGAAGGTACCTCTGTTGTTATATCTGGTGCTATCTCAGGGGTACTTGCTGTTTGATTTCCAAGAATTGATTCTCCACCAAAGTATGTAGAGGAGAAGAAGTTAGCTGCTAGCAATCCAAATGCTCCTCCTGTTAAGAAGGATTTTACATATCCTAATCTTCGGTGAATTGTATTGTAGCTAGTAAGTCTTCTTTCTAAAGATGCTTTTTCCTCTGGAGTCTGTGCCTGTGCTAATCTCCCTTCAATATTTTTGATTCCTTTTCCTACTAATGATCTTCCAAGTGACGTTGCACCTGCTGCTACAGCTACTGAGATACCAATAGGTGGTATGGCAGCAGAACCTACGACCATCCCTGTTGTTGCTCCTGTTACAAATCCAGCTACTAAAGCTATTCTTTTGTAATTTCGCTCTCTTCTTTCTTGATCAATATCCTTGTTCTCTTCCTCTGCAAAGGACACATCAATTATTTCTTGTCCAGGTGCAAGGATAATGCCTTGCTCTTGTGGTTCTACATCTATTATATCTTTAGGATCAACGTTAATTATTTGTTGGTTCTCATCCTCTTGTGGTTCTGTTGTATCTGGTGTATGTGGAGGCATAGGGATTACCACCTCTGGTGTAGTATCTTCTGGCTCTGTTGAATCAGGAGTGTGCGGAGGCGTAGGTATTACATCAGGAGTGAGATCTTCCGGTTCTTTTGAAATCTGCTCTACCCAATCAGGAACATCCTCTTCTTCAGTAGTATCTAAAGGAGTAGAATCTAATTTCTCTTCCCAAAGTTTAATGAAGTCTTCTTTTAAGGAAGAATTTTCTTTCTTTAGAGAAAAGCTCTCTTCTTCTAGTTTAGCAATTCTTTCTTCAAGAGCACTTATTTTTTTCTCATATTTATCATCCGATCCCTCATGAGAACTTAATTGTGCTTCTTTGGTTATTCTTTCTATTTCTTCTTTATCTTCATTTTCCTTATTTCTTCTTTTCTTAATATCTGGATTCTCTCTACCCTTTTTCTTTTTCAAATTTTCTGGATTTTCTCTATTATACTGTTTTACAAGGTTTGTCCTTTCTGTCTTCTCTCCTTGTGCAATTGGTTCTTTGGAGGGAACTTCTTTTGCCTCTTCTTTTTTTGTTGCTACAACAAATGAGTTTACTGTCTCCTCAGGTTTCAAATTATTAGGAATCTCTGGTAGTACCTTTTCATCGTAGTTTTTATTAATATCCTCTAGTGACATAGGATTTTGACTTGGAGATTGTTGAACTGTTTCCTGTTGAGAGGGAGTAATCTCACCTGTTCTTACATCTTTTTCAGTTCCCTTATCATCTATTATTATCTTTGTATTTCCCTCTGTTTTGTTAAAAATATCCTCTGATAAAGACATATTAGTATATTAGCAAGATTAAATGTTTATAACCTTACCTAAAATAGGCAGATTTATTAATAATAGAATATATATTTAGGATATTTTTGTCAAACTTCTATACTTTAGAACTTTCTTTTAATACTTTTTCCTCTGTATTTCTCTTCTAGAACAAATGGAGTTGTATTAAAGTAAAGAATTTCAAGTAAAGCCTCAAACCCATGCTTAAACCAACGCATCTTTTTACCTTGAGAAACAGTTCTAGGTTTATAATATATATCTATCTCTTTAAAGTTTAATCTCTTACCATTTACTTTTCGGTATCTTGCTAATTTAGCAGTGACCTCAGGTTCTAAACCAAAATTACTTACTGATTCTAAACTCTTAAATATTGATCTCATTATATCTCCTCTAACCATTTTGTAGCATGTTTCCATATCTTTTGGTGCAAAACCTCTTGGTTTAGTAAAAAGATTTGAAAGCATTGTCACAAACCTATTCCCTAAGCTATGTACATTACTAGTAAAAGAATTCTTACTGTTAAACCTATTCCCATATATTACATCTAAGGTTTGATTAGAAAGAAACTCATTAACAAAGAGTGTTAAATCATTAGGATTGTATTCTAAATCAGCATCTTGAACTACAACTAATTCTCCAGTGGAAGCAAGTATTCCCTTCTTAACAGTCTGTGACTTACCCTTGTTTCTGTAATTTTTAAGAAGTACATATCTATTATTACCCTCATCCATATCTACAAATTCTTCAACAAGTGTTCTGCTATTATCCTTTGAAGCATCATCAACAATGATTATCTCCTTCTCTATATCATTTGGTAATTTAATCTTTGATACTTTCTCCAATATCTTTTGAATACTTTCTTGTTCATTGTAAAGAGGTATGACAATGGAGAGGGTTTTCATTTGAGAGAGTTCATAGTGTTGTGGTAGTAATCTTTTGTAATATGTTTCTACCATTTGCTCTTTAGAAAAACTTCCACTATTTCTTTCTACTAACTCTTTTACATATTTAATATCTTTACTCTTGTATATTGCTTTTCTTAAGGTTTTTACTAAATCAGATATACTGCCCCTATTAAATGTAAACTCTTTAGATTGTAATATTTTAGCTACTTCAATATTACTTGGAGCATTAGAGAGTACTGGTATATTACCCAAAGATACAGCTTCTATTATACCTAAAGCTAGACCTTCACTAAGGGAAGAATTGATATATATTTTTGATTTTTTAAGTATGGAAAAGAGATTTTTTTGAGTTAATAGCTCTCTTTTTATTATAATATTACTTGGTAGATTATTTCCATATTCTAACTTACTCCCCTCCCCTATTATTAAGAATTGCCAATTGGGAAATTCTTTGGCTATTTGTATGTATGCATCTAATGTAGTTTGTGGGTCTTTAACTTTAATCCATTTACTTGCAAATACTACTAGGTTTTCTTTCTCCTTAATATCTTCAAGTGAAGAATTAGTATTAAAGGAGTTGTATATTACTCCTATCCTTTCTTTTGAGATATTGAAATTTTGGGATATCCATTTCTTAGATGTCTTAGATACAGCTAAGATATCTTCTGCGTTTTGAAGTACTAAACCAAAGATATTCCTATCCACCAAATTAGCAATATTAGTTATTAACTGAGAATTGAAATATACAGGTCCTCCATTGTGTTCTATCACTGTATATGGATGCTTTAGAAGTCCACATGCTATTGATGCCAATATACTGCTTGTAAGGTGTCTACTATGTATTACTACTTTACAGTTAGGATTTTGTCTTAGTATTTTATATATCCTGTTAAAGAATCTTAAACCAAAGAGAGGGTATGTACCATTAAATATACTTACAACTTTAAGACTCTCTTGATCAAAGAGATTACTACTTTTGATATTTTTACTATCACCAAACAAAGCTAAGCATTTTATATCTCTTTTAGAAAGTCCTTCTAAAAGATTGTATGCCATATTCTCTAACCCACCTACTCTTGGAGGAAAGAAGTGAGATATTGAAACTAAATCATATTGTTCTTTCTTTTTACTAATCATTAGAATCTCTTACTTAAACAGTACGAAGTTATCTGATATATACACAGGATATCTTCCTGTTCTTTCCATTTCTTCTAGAAGCTGCTTATCTATGCTTTCAATCTTTTCACTGTTATTAATGCTTAGTGAGTAGATATTGTATATCCATGAGTTATCTTCATTCTTTATTGCTCTATATATTCTAGAGGTATACAGAACACTGAAATTATTATTCCTTGGTAAGCCAGGAGATATTATTAAATCTTCATATGTCTCCATATTAGGATTATTAATATATTCCAAGAGTTTCTCTCTTGTTTGAAGGCTCATATATTGGGCATTTGCAGTTTCTGTATTTGTAAGTGAAGCCACTATTAGTTGTGTATATGGATCAGAAAGTATTACCGAAGAGTTGTTTTGTGTATTAAGATATTCTACTACTGCCATATCCTCTTGAGTTATTGCTGATACAGTACCATCTTGTTGAGTATAGAATGCAAGATATCGATTGTATTGTACAAAGAAATTAGAAGTAAATATTATTAAAAGAGCAGTAAGTACAAAGCTCTTGAAAAATATTCCCATTCTTAATGTAGAGAGGAATTTAATGATTAAAAGGGAGGAGAAAAATCCTACACCAATTGTAAACTTGTTAGCGTAAGTAGGTGCTAAGAAATATACAACTGTAATCATTGCAATATATGTAATTCCCTCTAGATATATTCTTGAGAGTTTTTTCTCTAAGAGATTGGTGATAAAGATGATTAATACAAAAAGCCACATTGGTCCTAGTATTTGCCAGAATACATTCAAGTTGTTTGGGTAGTATGGGTTAGTAAGGCTCCCAATTATACCGATATCTTCTGCTTGTACTAACTTCTCGAAACTAAATCCAGCAATGTTTGCTAAGATGAAAAAGATTACAGAGATTAAAAGTATTAAGTAGAATATCTTTACCTCTTTTTTCCTATCAATATGTTTTAATATGAAGTGTTTAATATACAGAAAAGCTGCCAAGTATGTTCCTATTATAAAGTGTGTTAATACTAGCAGTATTGCAGAGAGTACAAACTTTGTTTTACTTAGTTTCTTTTCCCTATATATCATTAAGAAAAGAAAGAGAGCAAAGGTTTGTGGTATGAAGAATACAAAATCATATCCTCCCATTACAAATACAAGTAAAGAAAAAAGAACTCCAATCTGAGACCATATTGTGCTTTTTGTAAAATCTCTAAATATGTAAAAGAGAGGTATACTCGCAATTATTGGAAACAGTATATCAATGATATATATCGTTTTAATTGGATCTGTACCCAAAAAAGAAACCATATTCCCATATATGATGTGGTAGAAAGTAGTATATCCATGCTGTAAGAAAAGGTTAGAGCATTGTCCAGGCAGTAAACAGAGCATATCACTACTAAGCATCCTATTGGGTACCACTAGATGTTGTAAGTAATCTAGTGCAACAATGGAATCTGGTTGCCTAATGAAAAAGAATGTAAATATTGAAAAAAGAATACCCGGTAACATTGCTAAGAACAGTCTTCTTAAAATCTTCTCCGAGTGATCCCCACTTCTTTCATCAGAAAGAATGAAGAAGATGAAAAGGAAATTCCAAAGAAGGATATTAAAGAGTGTGTAGAATGGAAGTAGCTCTCCTAGTGAGAATCCGGATATTTCTGAGAGTACATATGTAAAAAGGAATTGTAGTGGAAAGTAAAGAAAAGAAAATGCTGTATAGATTGATACAAAGCGAGCTTTAAAAAGAGTTTTTGATATTAAAAAGGGTATCGTAAATGTAGTAAATACTAAATATCCAATAAATATGTAATTGATCGTAAATGAGTCTACCCCTTCTGTAAAAAGAGTAAAGATTAGGTATATTATTACCCCTAGATTTCCAATTATGGCTAGTGCATCAAACATACTAATTACTACAATCTATATTTAAATTGAATATGAAGGTTAGTTTAGGTTCATACTTTTTACTTAGTATTACCGATTGTCCATTATCCGTAAAAGAGTACCTTAACCCCTCCCCTACTATACTTACACTACATCCTTTATCTGCAAATTTAACAGTATTTTGTTCTATCTTAAAATCTGTTTTGTTAGTGTAATCAATTTGTATATTGTAGGAAAGGTCTTCACTGTATGAGTACTGAGTATCTGTATCAATGTGTACCTTTATATATTTATTACTTAATGGAGTTAGTACTAAATTTCTCTTTAACTCTCCATTCTCAATGTATTCTGTATGTGCATTTGTTTTAGCTATGGAGTTTTCTAAGTTAGAGTTTTTAACAATCTTTGTATTAGTAGAGAATGGTTTTTCAAAGGCATCATTACTTGTTACATGATCATTTCTAGATGTTATTTCTAAATATTCAGTATTAGGTAGTTGTATTATTAAACTACTTCTTTGATTTATTATTTGGAAATGTTTGTTTTGTGTGTATGTGTAGTATGTTTCTACAGATATATATGTAGCTAATACTATTAAGAGGAATACAATTATTTTTAGATAGAAGTTTTTCATTCTATCTTTAATATATATTCAATCAACCTAAAATGGAAGTGATTAAAAGGTCTTATGTGTCCAACCTTACTCTCGTTTTATTTTTTATAGAATCTCTCTTTTGCTAGTAAGATCCTTTCGTAGAGAGGTTTTTTATCAATGGCAAAAGTTAATGCATTGTATGGTAGGACCAATGCGGTTGGAATTTTTGCAGTCCATACTGGTATAGGGGTAGATTCTTGTAAATTACCATTTCTTAATTCATTTAAAAGTGCTAGTAACCTATTATTTCCATCTATTATACTTCCTGTTGTATATGGTAATACAAAACTGTTCTCAACAATGTATAGAGGGTAATCTTCCCCACTCTCTTGATTATATACTACTAATTTTGCTAAATCAGAGCAGATATTATCAATTCTTTTTCTATGATTTTCTGGAAGATATTCTTTAATTGTTTCCCAGTTCTTACCTACTTCATTTGCTTGGGATGTACCTGTTTGTCTATATATATCAGTCCATATTTCACCAGGATTACCTACATAGAGTTGTAAATCATCTCTTTCCATTAAATTTCCTAATGGTATATCTATTTTCTCCCAATTATTAGCTAATTCACCAGCTATTGGAAATCTAAAATCATTTCCTCCTCTGGCTACTTTACTTTCTTGTATTCTACTGTAATCTTCTTTTGGTTCCATTTTTATTATGTATTTTTGAAAAAAAAAAGATAACTGTTATGTTATCTTATATATTTTAAAAAGAAATGACCTCCCTATGGATTTTGTTGAAACGAGTGACAGCTAACGCTAGTCAAAGGTTTCTCCATAGGGAGGCTGCTGGAAGGGAGGTTATTTGGGATTGGTTTGAGACCAGTAGGTAAAGAAAAGTGACTGAGCGTCAACGCAAGCATTGTCGCCAGTTAGCAACCAAACAACTTCATCAGAAGCGCTAGTTGTGTATTCTTCACCAATGTAGATAGGGTTTCCCCAATCTATATTCCGGTCAGGTTTTACAAAGGCAGGGCCTTCGATTTTGGTACCCGCAGGTACAACTTTTCCTAGAGAGTCATATCCGTCTGCAAATTTGCAAACTTGTGGCTCACCTAAGGCTAGCTTTCCTGAGGTTACGGTATTAGTGTCTTTTACGACACTGAGTCCAACGGGAGTTGTATCCGCGCAGACAATAGTATTCCGTTGAAGAATTGCTCCTCCAAGGAAAATTAGTCCCACGAGAATTAGTCCCACGACAATGGCTTTCGCCAAAAACCACAAAAATTCCTTCATTATTACCTCCATTTTTTTGATTGAAAAAGTCTCCAATCCAGCAATTAAAAAATCAATATCTCTATTAATTTCTAAATTACTGGATCGGTATCAATCAAATACCAGCTTTTTAAAGAACTTGTCCTTTTATTAAATAAAAGAGACATAGAAAAGATTGTTAAATCCCTTGTATATTTCTTTTATGTATATTTGGAAAAAGTAGAATTTTTAAAGTGCAGTTTTAATTATCTACCTTAATTATACAAAATATGAACCCAAAATACAATACTATAGGGTGGGGATATAAAGTCCCCTACCCTATACGTATTAATCTCGGTTAACCTATCTTACTAGATAGAAACTTAGCTAAACCAATAGAAGCGATACCTGAAAGATATGAGATTACAGCAACAATATTAAATATCATACCATCAACAAGTCCAGTCTCTTCTGGGATGTGTGGTTGATATGGGCTGTAACCATCCGCCAATACTGGAGTATTAAAAAGTGTAAGTATTCCAATAGCAAGGATAGATACCAAGAAGAAGTCTATCTTCTTGTTCATTTGAATTTGTAAAGAACAAATTAAATTACAATAGACATTATATCTTAAAATGGGGAAATAAACAATACTATGGGGTAGCTAGTTGACTCTCTGTAGGTATCTGAATACTCTGATTGGGGAGTTGTACATCCTACATGTGTATAGGATTAGGTCTGCATTGTAGTCAGTAATTTGTGTATCATCTTCTGCTTTATAGATTTCATATTCATATACTCTTTGATTCCATATAATTTGGATAGTATCTCCTACCTTGGTTTTGGGGAGATTATAAAAGGAATTAGTATATCTAAACTCTCTACTCCAACTTGTATATCCGAATCTATGTGCAGCAATTATTATTGGTAGCTCATTGTTTTCAGGAGTACCAAACTCAGGAACTATCCATGTGCCTTTAAGTAGTCCTTTGTATGGATCTTCGTGCTGTATTATCTTTGCATCTACTCCTATTGTGGATATCTTTATTATATCCTCTTTAGGTAAGGTTTCATCTAAAGGAGGTAAGCTTCTCTCTATCTTTTCTTCTACTTCAGGTTCCTGCTTGTCTTCTACTACTTGAGCGATAGAGGTTGTGTCTTGTGCAGAAGCATCATCTTTAAGTGAGTACCAGATATTAGGATAGAAGGAGACAGAAAGTGCTGCGAAAGCAAGAAATACTAATACAATACCTCCTATGAGGTATATTTTTGAGAGTACTTTTAATGTATTTTTCTTTCCCATTTACTTAGTTCTAAGGTAATTCTCTAATATCATACCACTATTTATCATTTCGGTAGAATTAGCTTTCCCAATATATCTGTAATGCCAACTCTCATATTTATACCCAGTTATACTTTCATATCCTTTGGGAAATGAAAGTACGAATCCATATTTATATGCATTCTCTATTAACCACTTACTAGCATTGGTATATGCAAATGTATCCCCCAATCTATCCCCTATTTCACTACTACTAAAATCAATAGCTGTTCCTAATTGATGTTGACTATGACCTGGTCTTGCTGAAAAGGTATCAACATAATCTATATTGTTGTTGTTTTTTGTTAACCAGTAGTTATATGTACTTACCTGTGTTTGATATGACCTATATCCGCTTACAATACTTAAATCTATACCACTACTCTTTGCATCATTTACCATATTAGTTAGATCAGGTATTAAGATATTTCTAAGATAGTAATTCTCTCCTCTTCTAATACCTGAGTTACTTGCTCTAACTAAATCAGAGGGAGCATATGTACTTGGTAGCTTGTACTGTTTATTTACTAAGACCAGTAAGTCATTACCACTTTTTGTAGTCTCATATATTACATCTGGATATTTCCACCAATCACTTGTTGTAGTTGGTATATCTATTCTGTTTTGTACCTTTTCAATGGGTGTACTATCTACTGGCTCTTTTATTACAAAGGGTTTTCTTGCAACTACTTCTCTATTTACTACCCACTCTTTATCCTCTGTTTTTTGAGGTAAGAAAAAGAGAGAGATTATTAAAAAGAGTATTACCAATATTTTTATCATATCCCTCATTTTACAAGATATTAAGGGAAGCAGATAGTGGGGAATGTGTATTACCTTGTGGAGTAGTTGTTGATGAATAGTGAGGTTTATACAAGCTTTTTACTACGTGTATATAGGTCAAGAAGTATATATCTGACTTTGATATATTAAATTATCACATTCTACTGAGTCCCCTTTCCAGATATATTTAAATTTTTAAACATATTTTTATGTCTCTTACAAAAGAAGATTTAAAGAATATTAAAGAATTGTTTGAGGGTAGGTTTGAGTCGATAGATAGTAAGTTTGGGCAGATAGACCAGAAGTTCGAGCAGATAGACCAGAAGTTTGAACAAATAGACGAAAAGTTCGAACAAATAGACCAAAAGTTTGAGCAGATAGATAGAAGGTTTGAAGCAATTGAAGAAAGATTGGATAGACTAGAAAAGATAATGGAGATTAACTTTAAACTAATTGCTAAACATTTAGAGAAATTAGAGAATGACGTTGAAGATCTTAAACAGCAGGGTAAATTATACGAATTGACGTTTAAGAGGATAGATAAAAGGTTGGAGTCAATCGATAAGAATATATTAGAGTTAAGGGCTAGAGAGAATTTAAATAGGGATAGATTAGACAGGGTTGAATTAAGGGTTGATGATGTTGTAAGGGTTGTTATGAATTCAGACTCTTTGGTAAAAGGGTTCTGTGATAAAGATCAGAAGATAGGTTATAGAAAAAAGAAATAAATTATTATTTAAAACATTATGAAATATTCAAAAGGAGAAGTTAAAGAAATTAATCAAAGATTAGATATGTATGAAAAGATTCTAAATGAGATATTAAAGAATACTTCGGTAAGAAAGAAGATTCCTAAGAAGAATGATGAAGAGGAGTGTAAGATATATCTTAGTTTCGCTGGATTGAATAAGGTGTGTGAGCAAGAGAAAGTTTGAGTAGTGTGTTTATGAGATACTAGGTCTGAGAAGAGATTGTAGTCTATATATCAGACCTAGTATTTGAGATTAGAAGTGAAGTAGTAATTTAAGGATTAGAATTATAAAAACTGAAGATAGAAACATTATTCCTAAAATATTCCATCCTTGCTTCTCCTCTTTGCTCATTGGTTTAATTACCTTTGGCATCTATACCTCCATTAATCTGAGATTTAAAAAGTATCAAAGATTTAATACCTTCTTTAATCTCAGATTTAAAACACACTACTCTTTAGTATGTAAATGATTAAATCTTGATTACATACATTAATAAAGAACCGCAGATTATACTGCGGTTTCTATATTCATACAATAGAGCTTTTGATTTACAGAATTGCCATAGTAGCAACTCTATCATCCTCCCCTATCTTCATAACCTTAACACCACTGGTTTGTCTACCAAGTGTTGGTATTGCATCGATAGAAGATCTAATTACCTTACTCTTTTCAGAGATTACCACTATCTCTGCTTTTGGATGATCAAGTACTCTTGCTACAGAGACTTTACCAGTTTTGGGTGTGACTCTGAATGTAAAGATTCCAGTACCACCTCTTTTTTGTTTGGTATATTCTCTTAGTGAAGTCATCTTACCAAAACCTTTCTCAGAGAGAGTAAACAACCTATTCTCATTTGCTCTAACAACACCCATACCTACAATGAAATCGGATTCTGATTTAAACTTCATAGCTGTAACACCCCTTGTACTTCTACCCATTGATCTTACATCTTTTTCAGAGAATCTAATTGATTTACCCTCTGCGGTTACAAGTATTACCTCGTCATCTCCAGTTGTTGGTTTTACCCATATTAATTCATCATTTACCTCTAACTTAATTGCAGTTAAACCGTTTGAACGAATCTTAGTAAATTGTTCTAAATCAGTCTTTTTAACAATACCCCCCTTAGTTACCATTAAGAAATATTTAAAATCTCTTCTTGCAACTACGACCTCGTCTTGACCCTCTTGTACCTCTTCAGAACCCATTACTCCTCCTTTGGGATCTCTAGTTAGTATGGAGGTGATTATCTCATTTTGATCCAATTGAACTAAGTTGATAAGAGGAATACCCTTTGCTGTTCTACCATATTCCGGTATTTCAAAAATTCTTGTATTAAATACCCTACCCTTGTTTGTAAAGAGTAGTAATTCATCATGAGTATTACATAACAGAACATGTTCGATAAAATCACCCTCTTTGGTCTCTCCACCTGAGATACCCTTACCACCTCTCTTTTGAGTTTGGTATGTTGTAGGGGGAACTCTCTTTACATATCCAGAGTGAGTAATTGTAATTAAGGTCTCTTCATTTGCAATCATGTCTTCTTCTGAGATCTCATCGATTTTACCCTTAATTACCTTTGTTCTTCTCTTATCTCCATACTTCTCTTTAATCTCATCTAAGTCCTTACTAATGATTTCTAATATTCTATCCTGGTTATCCAAAATCTCATTATATTCAATTATCTTCGCCTTTGTTTCTTTGTAATCATTCTGTAGCTTCATTCTCTCAAGTGCAGCTAATCTTCTTAGTTGCATATCTAATATTGCCTGAGCCTGTACATCAGTAAACTTAAAGTTGTCCATTAAGTTTGTCTTAGCGCTCTCTTGTGTTTTAGAGCCTCTGATTGTTGCAATTACTTCATCTAGTACATCTAATGCTTTAAGTAAACCTTCTAAAATATGTGCATGATATCTAGCCTCTGCTAAATCATACTCATATCTTCTAATGGTTACAGTAAGTCTAAATGAAAGGAATAGCTCTAGCATTCTCTTTAGTGAAAGAGTAATTGGCTCTTGATCTACTAATGCAATCATATTTGCATTAAAGGTCTTTTGCATCTCTGTATATTTATACAGTTTGTTTAGTACTGTTTTAGGCTGAGCATCTTTTTTAAGAATTACTACTACTCTAATACCATCTTTGTTAGATTCGTCACGGATATCTGCAATACCTGTAATTTTTTTGTCCCTTACTAAGTCAGCAACCTTCTCAATCATGTATGCTTTGTTAACTTGGTATGGAATTTCTGTTATTACAATATGATATCTACCACCCTTTGCTTCAACAATTGAAGCCTGAGCTCTTTGTAATATTCTTCCTCTACCAGTAGCGTATGCATTTAATATCTCATCTCTGTCATATATTGTTCCTCCTGTTGGGAAGTCTGGTCCTGGTATAATTTTGATTAACTCTTCAGGTGAGATATCTGATTTAAAATCAGGGTATATTACCTCTCCTTTTTCTTCCAATCTGGCTTTAATCTCCTTTATTGATTTCTCGTAATCTAATTCATTTGTGTTAATGTAGCTTTCTAGGTAATCTTCAGGTTTAGAACTTAATGTCTGAGGTATAATCTCCTTTGATTCTTTTGATTTTCTTAATTCATTGTAAATAGCGATACCTTCCCACCTATTCTTACCTTTAATCATTACCTGAAGAGCATCTATTAATTCTCCAAGGTTGTGAGGAGGAATTTGGGTTGCCATACCAACTGCAATACCTTGACTACCGTTTGCCAAAAGATTTGGGAAAAGAGCAGGTAAAACTGTAGGTTCTAATCTTGTACCATCATAGTTAGGGAGAAATGTTACAGTACCTTTGTTTAAATCTTTTAGAAGCTCAGGTGTAATCTTACCCATTCTTGCCTCTGTGTATCTCATTGCAGCAGCAGGATCACCATCAATACTACCGAAGTTACCTTGTCCATCAACTAAAATATATCTGGTTGAAAATTCTTGTGCTAACTTTACTAATGTTGGATATACAACACTCTCTCCGTGAGGATGGTAGTTACCTGATGTGTCACCTGCTATCTTTGCACACTTTCTGTAGTGAGAAGTAGGACCTAAAGCTAAGTCATTCATTGCAACAAGAATTCTTCTTTGTGATGGCTTAAGACCATCTTTTACCTCAGGAAGAGCACGAGCAACGATAACGGACATAGAGTAGTCAATGTAGTTAGATTTCATCTCATCTACAATGGAACGAGGCATAACCTCACCAGGTTTAAAGGAAAGATTGAAATCTATATCTTCCTCCTGGAGCATTGAGGTCTCTGCTGTAGAATCTGTATTCTCTGTTTCTACTCTTTCTTCTGCTTTTTTTATTAGGTCTTTTTCCTCTGACATTAATATCTAATAGTTATTTTATACTGCATCTGAGAGCTGATTTTTAACTTCTGCTCTTACTATCTCAGGATCAACTGTAAATTTCTGTAAATTCTCATATGTCTGTGTATCTACAGTTAGTGCTGTAAAATCTTCTGGGTCCTTACTTATCCCTATAGAAGAAACAATTTGGCTATCAGTATCATATACTGTAGCTTCAAGGTAAGTACTTAAATCTTCTAAAGAGACTTTCCCATTATTACTGTGTACATAGTTACCGATTAGATTCAAAAGTTCTTGGTTATTTCCATTCTTTAATACCTCGATTATACTATCACTGTTCTCTGTCATTCTCTCAAAATATTTCTTTACAAAGAGTTTTCTTAGAGCCTCTCTGTTTACTGTTTCTCTTGGTTGTTCAAACATATTATTAATGTAAAAAATTAAACATCTAAGTTTGCTTTTCTAGCATACTTTTGGATGAAGCGCCTTCTAGGAGGTACTTCTGCACCCATTAACATTTCAAAAACTTTCTCAGCTTCTTCCGCATCTTCAATATTTACCTGTTTTAATGCCCTATTCTCTGGACTCATTGTTGTTTCCCAAAGCTGTTCTGGATTCATCTCTCCTAAACCTTTAAATCTATTAGCAACAGGAGCTTTACCAGCAGCTTTTGCTTTCTTGATAAAAGCATCTTTCTCGTTATCATTTAAGAAGTAGTATTTCTTCTTACCAATCTCTACTTTATGAAGTGGGGGTTGTGCTACATATATGAAGCCTCCATCTATTAAAGGTTTAAAGAATCTATAAAGGAGGGTAAGAACAAGTGTTGTGATATGTAAACCATCGACATCAGCGTCACTCATGATGATGATTTTGTGATACCTAAGTTTAGAAATATCCAAAGTATCGCCAATACCTACACCAAGTGCAGTTGTAATATCTTTAAACTCATTATTACCCAATACCCTATCGACTCTGTATTTATGAGTATTAATAATTTTACCTCTTAAAGGTAAGACAGCCTGTGTATGTCTATCTCTACCCTGTTTAGCACTACCACCTGCAGAATCTCCCTCTACAATATATAGTTCACTGTCAGCTGGATTATTGCTAATACAGTCTGCTAGTTTACCAGGTAAAGTAGTACTCTCTAATGCACTTTTTCTAATAACTGCATCTCTTGCTGCCTTAGCTGCTGCTTTAGCTTTGTAAGCAAGTACAGCCTTATCAATTATCGCTTTTGCTTCTTTTGGATGCTCCTCAAAGTACATGAGTAACTCATCTCTCACTATCTTTGCTACAGCATTCTTAACCTCTGGATTGTTTAGCTTAATTTTGGTCTGACCCTCAAACTGAGGATTAGCAACCTTTACAGAAACAACTGCAGTTAATCCCTCTCTAACATCATCACCACTTAAGCTGTTTGTAAGACCCTTAAGTAATTCAGCCTTTTGAGCATATGTATTAATTGCACTAGTTAAAGCAGTTCTAAAACCTGAAAGATGTGTACCACCCTCTGGATTGATGATGTTGTTTGTGTAGCATTTAACATTTTCATCCATTGCGTTTGTGTACTGTATTGCAGTCTCTACAAGTACTCCGTCTAACTCTTTCTTAATATAGAAGGGTTCTTCGTTAACGAATTTCTCATCTATATTCATAAAGAGTACATATGACTTAATACCATCTTCAAAGTAAAGATCAAAAAGCTTTGGCTCTTTACCCTTCTCTACTCTCTCGTCCTTAACTGAAATTCTTAAACCAGCAGTAAGGTATGCATGTTGTCTACACTTTTTAACAATATCTTTAAAATCAAAATCTACTTCAGTAAAAATATCTTTATCAGGAAGGAACCTGTGTTCTGTGCTTGTAAGATTTGATTCCCCTATTTTCTTTACAGGAGCTTGTGGTATACCTCTTTTATATTCCTGTTGATACATACCTCCATCTCTTTGTACTGTGGTAACCATCCACTCTGAGAGAGCATTTGTACATTTCATACCAACACCGTGTAAACCACCAGATACCTTGTAAGCACCCTCTTCGAATTTACCACCAGCGTGTAGATTAGTCATTACAGTCTCAAGTGTAGAAACCTTTGTTTGGGAATGAATCTCTACAGGAATACCTCTACCGTTATCTCTAACAGAAAGAGAGCCATCACTATGAAGTGTGACCCATATGCGTGAGCAGTATCCAGCGATAGCTTCGTCTACGGAGTTGTCTAATATCTCTGTAAAAATATGATGTAAGCCATTCCTATCTGTTGAACCAATGTACATAGCTGGTCTTTTTCTAACAGCTTCTAGACCCTGTAGTACTTGTATATTTGATGCTTGGTAATTACTCTTACTAGACATTATTTTTCTTTATCAAATTACTATTTTATATATATCCGAAACAATCACAGTACCTATTCTATATATTATAGGGCGAAATGTTAAGGGGGTAATTTACCTTACCAAATGTAGAAAAAGATTCTCAAGAATCAATCTTCTATTCCCATTTGCTCTTAATCTTCTTTGAGCTAAAAGTACCTGCTCTATATTAGAAGACACCTCTATTATACCTCTTTTCTCAACTAAATTCCTCTCAAGTAGAGATTGAAAATACAGTTCTAAATCCTTTAAAAACTGTTCTGTACTACCCTTTTCTTTGGATATCCCCTCAATCTTAGCAAAGGCATCTACCAAGTCCAAAGAGAGTATATCAGACACTTGGGTATCTTTGTAAATACCTGAGACAGCATGTGTATATATCTTTAAACATCTAGAGAGAATTGTAGGTAGTAAATCCTTTTCATTTTCTGTAATAAGTATGTAAGCAGTAGTTCCACTACTCTCCTCCAAGGTTTTTAGAAGAGAATTCTGTGCTTGATGTGTAAGTTTTTTAGCATCCAATATATATGATATTTGTACTCTTTCTTTGAATGGAGAGTAATACATCTCCTTTTGTAATTCTTTTACCTCGTCAATACCAAGACTGTTTTTATTACTACCATCTAAGATATGGATATCTGGATTTCCTACATCAAAAATATCTTCCTCTTTTAATTCTCTTCCCCAGAGCTTTTCTAAAAGAGGTTTCAATATATCCTTAATATTTTTTGTGCTATTACCTACAATTAAATATGTCATTATGGTAGATTGTAGCATATACATATGAGTAAATTGAAAAAGAACAAATATGAACTTAAAGATTAAAGAGATAGAGGATGCAGTAATGTGGGACGAGTTTGTTAAATCATCTCCTAATTCTAATTTCTTACAATCTTGGAATTGGAGTGTATATCAGGAAGTAGGTTTAGGGAAGAAAACCTTTAGATTAGGATTCTGGGAGAACCAAGAGCTAGTTGCTGTAGCTGCCTGTTATGAAATGGATCAAACATTTGGAAAATATATATACTGCTCTAGGGGACCGATACTAAGAGAATTAAGTCAAAATCTCTACAGAGAGGTACTTGAATGTATGAAGCAGTATTTTACTACTACAGAGTATGTCTTTGTAAAGATAGATCCTGCAATAGAGGAGCAAAACAGAATCTCTTTAGTACCATTTGGATTGGGTTTTAAAAGATGTATTAACTATGTACAACCAGAAACTCCTTGGATGATGGATTTAGTTGGAGAAACGGAGGAAGAGCTAATGGATTGGTGCCAGTACCATGGTATGCATAAAAACTACCCCACATATATTCGAAGAGCAAAGAAGCTGGGTTTAGAGGTTAAATTTTCTAAAGAATTGCCTGATTGGAAGCTGTTTACTCATTATCTTGCTAAAAGTTCTGAGAACAAAGAGTTTGCAATTAGAAGTGCAGACTACTATCTAAAACAACTTAAATATCTGGGAGAAAAAGACGAAGTAAGGCTTGCAATTGTATCATATCAACAAGAGCCAGTAGCAATGCTAATACTCTCTTTCTGGGGAGATGAAGTATCATGTTTGTATAGCTGTCAAACAGGAGCACACAGGAAAGTACGAGGCCCTATGTATCTTAGATGGCAATGTATGCTTCAGGGTCAAAGAGAAGGTTTTAAATATTTTAACTCTTGGGATGTACTACCAGATGAGAGATATACCCCAAGAAGTCAAAGATATGGGTATTCTAATTTCAAGAGAGGGTTTGGAGGGTATCTTGTTAGATATCAAAGAACAGCAGATTTACCTCTTAAAAAGAGTAAGTATTTCTTAGTACAGCTATTAGATTTGTACAGAAGTATTAGATATTACAAAGACAGGTAATTACTTGTTTTTTCTCTTTCATTTCTATACACTATATTGAAACGTAAATTCTTTAACTGCCCAAGTGTCTAGAGAAACATTACTACAGTATTTACAAAAGAATGGAGTAATCAGCGATGCTGATGCTACTAGAGTACAGATAGAGAGGACAAAAACTCCTAAGAGTGAAGAAGCCATCATTAGAGAAATGGGATTGGCAGATAATCTTACTCTCGCCAAGGCAAAGTCTGAACTTTTTAAAATTCCCTTTGTTGATTTAACTCAGCTCTCAGTATCAGAGAGTGTAATTGCCGAAGTACCAATTGATAACTTAAAGAAGTACAACGCAGTTCCATTTGAGAGAGGCAATAACTTTGTTAAGTTAGCAATGCTTGATCCTTTTGATGTTCAGGCTACTCAGGCTTTACAGAGGAGATATCCTCCCAATACTCAAATACAGGTTCATATTACTACGGAAGAGAGTATCTCATATGTTTTGGATAGAAGAATTGGAGATGTAATGAGTACAGAGGTTACCGAAGCATTGGAAGATGTGGACGTGCCAGTACAAGATATTAGTGCAGAAGATCCAAACCTAATTAACAGTAGTGATTTGAAAAATGCTCCTGTTGCAAGAATAGTTAACTCCATTATGCAGTATGCAGTTACCTCTAAGAGTTCTGATATCCATATAGAACCAATGGAGAACAGGCTTAGGGTAAGGTTTAGAATCCATGGTATTATGACAGAACGTCTTACTTTGCCAAAAACATTAGGACCTGCAGTGGTCTCTCGTATTAAGATTCTCTCTAACTTAAAAATAGATGAAAAAAGAGTACCTCAAGATGGTAGGTTTCAAGTAAAAATGAGTAGTAACAAGGTTGATATCCGTGTGTCTGTAATGCCCACTATATTTGGTGAAAAGGTAGTTATGCGTTTACTAGAATCCGATACAACAGGTATTACATTAGAATCTACAGGATTAAGAGGTAATGGATACAAAATTTTCTTAGATGCTCTTAGTGTTACAAACGGTATTGTCTTAGTTACAGGACCAACTGGTAGTGGTAAAACAAGAACGCTAGCGTGTTCTTTAATTAAGGTAAATGATCCTAAGGTAAATATAATTTCGTTGGAGAATCCAGTAGAAATACGTATACCTGGTGTTACTCAGATACAGATTAATCCGGATGTAGGGTTAACATTTGCAACAGGACTTAGATCTGTGCTTAGACAAGACCCAGATATCGTTATGGTCGGAGAGATTAGAGATGAAGAAACCGCTGATCTTGCTGTACAAGCATCTCTTACGGGTCACTTAGTACTCTCTACTCTACACACCAATAGTGCGCCTGCCGCTATTCCTAGACTTTTGGATATGGGTATAGAGTCATATCTTCTAGCTTCTACAATTAGGGTAATAGCTGCGCAGCGTTTACCTCGTAGAATATGTAAATACTGTATACAGGCATATCCTGCTACTCCAGAAATGGTAGAGAATGTAACACAAAATCTTTCTGATATTAAAAACTTTGATTTAATAGAATATCTTAAGAAAATGGTTGCATCTAAAAAACAGAAGGGAGAAGAGGGTGCAAGTGTATTAAAAGCTCCAGAGATAGGGCCAGATGGTAAGCCAATTATATATCTTTACAAGGGGGCAGGATGTGATAGATGTGGGGGTTCTGGATATTCCGGCCGTATTGGTATATTTGAGGTATTAGATGTAAATGAAAAGATTAGTAGAATGGTAATGGAAAATATTACTGCTCAGGATATCGAAAGAGAGGCCAAAGCAAACGGTATGATAACAATGATTCAGGATGGATATCTAAAAGTACTAGAGGGCTTAACAAGTATTGAAGAGGTATTGAGAGTTTCGAAAGAATAATTTAAGATATTAATGAAAATAATGGATAACAATACTGCCCAAAATAATGGAATAGCATATCCTGATATTGCTCAAAACAGCAGTAATCAAGTTGCTACTCCAGTATTACCAGATGATACTCAAGTATTAAGTGATTTAGCAGAGCAACTTAAAAAGATACAATCTGGTGAAGAGGCAGTGGTTACTCCTCCAATAGAAGAAGTTCCCGCTCCACCTGCACCAGAACCAACAGAAACTGTAATACAAGATATCCCTACTCCTCCTGAACCACAATTTGAATTGCCAGATCAAGCTGTACCCATACCAACAAATATTGCAACTGAAAATAGTGTAGGTGTTGTAAGAGGAAGCTTAGATGACATTATGCCTGGAGAAAGAAGACCAAAAGCTTTACAAAGAACACCTAAGGATAATAATGTAGCTCAACCAATACAGCAAGATAGTGGTGCAATGAATACGGTTAGAAAAGATGCCTTAGCAAAGATGGCAGAACAAGGAATAAAGATGGAAGGCTCTATAGACGGAATGAGGCATAGTAGTATAGATGAACTTCTAAGAATCGCTATTCAAAATAACGCTTCAGACTTACATGTTAGTGTAGGGTATCCCCCTATTATGCGTGTAGATGGAACATTAAAAAATATCAATGAGACAATAATAACACCACAGGATGCAGAAGAGTTAATCCTCCCTATCCTCTCTGATGAAAAGAAAGAGCTTTTGGAAGTCAATAGAGAAATAGACTTGGCATACTTTCATCAAGGAGAGAATTCTGCAAGATTTAGGGTAAATGCTTACTTCTCAATGAAGAATTTAGCTGCCGCATTTAGGTTAATTCCTTCTCGCGTAAAAACAATTGAAGAGCTATTACTACCACAGATGTACCATCAATTTAGCCAGTTAAAACAAGGATTAATACTTGTTACGGGTCCTACTGGACACGGTAAGAGTACTACTCTTGCTGCAGTACTTGAAGATATTAATAGAACTAGATATGCACATATCGTGACAATTGAGGACCCAATTGAGTATGTCTTTGAAGGAAAGAGAGCATTAATTGACCAAAGAGAAATGAATGATGATACTCATTCATGGAATATTGCTTTAAGAAGCGCACTAAGACAAGACCCAGATGTAATACTTGTTGGGGAGATGAGAGATTACGAAACTATTGCAGCAGCTATTACACTTGCTGAAACAGGACACCTTGTATTTGCAACACTACATACTAATAACTCGGCACAGACAATAGATAGAATCATAGATGTATTCCCTGAAAATCAACAACCACAGATTAGATCTCAGCTATCCAACATATTGGAAGCTGTAGTATCTCAAAGATTAGTACCAATGGAGAAAGGTGGTAGAAGAGCAGTGTCTGAAATCCTTATAGCTAACCCAGCTATTAGAAACCTAATCAGAGAAGGTAAGACTCATCAAATAGATAATGTAATTAGAACAAGTTCAGATGTAGGTATGGTCTCACTTGAAAGATCTCTTGTTAATCTTGTTCGTGAGGGTGTAATCTCTGTACAGAGAGCTCAGGAATATTCTATATATCCTGAGGAAGTTTTAAGATTATTAAAAAGCTAATATAGATGAAAAAGTTTAAATACTCAGCAAGGGATAGCCAAGGAAAGGAAGTGACAGGGAAGATAGAAGCTAAAGATAAAGATGCTTTAGCAGAGATATTGCACGATAGAGGATTGATAGTAGTAAGTATCAAAGATGAATTCACACTAGACTGGCAAGAATTAGCAGAGATAAATATTGGTGGTATACCAATGAAAGACAAAGTTGTCTTTATGAGACAGATGGCCACAATGGTTAGTTCTGGTTTACCTCTTACCCGTGCTTTAGAAATTATGGAACAACAGGTAGAAAATCCTGCATTTAGAAAAATAGTGGCAGAAGTAAAAGCCTCTGTTGAATCAGGAGAGAGTCTTTCAGATTCATTTAGACAAGCTGGAGAGGTATTCGATGATGTATCTCTAAATCTAATCGAAGCTGGAGAGTCTAGTGGTAATTTAGACACCATTCTTACAAAACTTGCTACTGAATTAGAAGAGAGTAAGAAGCTAGCTGACAAACTAAGAGGTGCCCTAATCTACCCAATTATCATACTCGTAGTTATTATTGCTGTTGTAGCTATGTTAATGTTTGTTCTTGTTCCCTCCATGGCAGAGATATATGCAGACTTTGGAGCAGAGCTACCTTGGGTCACTACATTTTTGATAGATATGAGTAATTTTGCTGTAGCATATTGGTGGGCAATTCTTTTAACAATAGCTGTAGTAGTTATAGGAGGTAAAGCATATTTAGATACTGAGGGTGGTAAAAGAAATAAGGATAAGATAATGCTTAAGATGCCAATAGTAGGAACGATTGTTACTAAGATGCAGTTAGCACAATTTACTAGATTACTTGCACTACTTTTAGGAAGTGGTCTCTCTATTATTAGAGCATTAGAATTAACAGCACAATCTCTAAGTAATCAGATGTTTAGAGATGTAATACTGGCTTCTAGAGATGATGTAGAGAAGGGAGGCTCTCTCGCTATCCCTATCGCTCGAAGTGAGTACTTCCCTCTTATTGTTAGTAGTATGATTGCTGTTGGTGAAGAGACTGGAGAACTAGATACTGTTTTAAACAAAGTAGCAGAGTATTACAAAGAAGAGGTTGATGTAGCTACTTCTAGTATGTCTACTATTTTAGAACCTGTCTTTCTTATTGTAATGGGTGTAGTTATTGCGTTTATAGCTTTAGCAGTTTATATGCCTATGTTCCAACTTTCAGAGGTTATGTCGATGGTAGTTGACATTGCTTCTGTCCTTGTGTAATTTAAATGTAGTAACAAATTAATTATTTTATATAAATTATTTTTATATTTTTACTAATATGAGTAAGAGATATTCAGCATTTACACTAGTAGAAATGCTTATCGTCATGGGTATTCTTATAATCCTTATGGCTGTAGGTATTACTGCAGGTAGATTTGCTATCAATAGGGCAAATGATGTAGCACATCAGAATGCAGCAGATCAGATATATACTGCTTTACAAGCATACTATACCGATGCTAGAGAGTTTCCACTGGTAACAGGTGAACTTGTAGACTTTGGAACTGCTATTGCAGAGGGTGGTCTTCTTTATGACTATATGTCCGAAGGAGAGTTTACAGGTGGTACTGATGCAACATTCTACTACTACACAGATACCTTAACACAGCAAGAAGTTTTGATTTGTGTATCTTTAGGAGGATTAGATGATGTTACTGATAGAGGATATTACTGTACTGGAAATGCATTTGGATCAACAGGAGTACCAGGTGGTATTTCTAATAAGAGTATAGAACCAGAGGGAATTCTACCTCCATCAGGTCTTCCAGGTGGTGCAGCATCAACAGGATGGTTAATAATACAGGATTGGGAGAATGAAGCATTTACACCAGCGGTATAAAAGTGGTTGCTAAGAATATTAACCCCCTCACATGAGGGGGTTTTTCTTTTGAGATATTGTATATATAATGGGATATGCATATATACATATCAGTAGTAATATTCTTTCTAGGTTTAGCATTAGCTAGTTTTTTTAATGCACTACTGTATAGAATAGACAATGGGTATAAATATCCAGATATCTATATTAAAGGATCTCACTGTGAGAAATGTGGTAAAAGATTAACATGGTATGAGCTTATACCAGTACTCTCTTTCTTAATATTTAGAGGTAAGTGTAAACAGTGTGGGTATAAGGTACCAATGTATTACCCTGTATCTGAGTTAGTACTAGCTCTTTCTCTTTCCTTCATATTCTATTTTTCATTACCATGGACATTCTATTTAGTAGTACTCTTTCTATTCTCTCTCTCATACTTTGATAGGATATACAAAGAGATTCCACAAGATATTGTACATGCGTTCTTAATATTTGGTTTTCTTAGTTTTGTAATCCTTACTATCCTTAATGGAAGCATTATTAATAACTCACTACTCCTTTCCTCAATCTTTTCTCTCTCTGTGTATGTACTTAGCAAAGTTATTAAAAAAGATTTTGGTATGGGAGACCTTTTAGTAATATTTACATTAGGATTCTTTCTAACTATTTCTCAATTCATGTCTTTTCTGTATATATTCTTGGGTATTTCACTGCTTTACTCTCTTACTTTAATACTTTTGAAAAGAGCCACTATTAAATCTGCTATACCCCTACTCCCAGTTATGTATATATCTTTCTGTTTAATGGTAATATTAAATATGAGATTAGAGATAATTTTAGAAAGCATACTATTCATATGAGATATAAAGGATTTACACTAGTTGAAGTATTAATAGTAATGGGAATACTCATCATCCTTATGGCAATAGGGATTACTGCAGGAAGATTTGCAATACAAAGAGCAGACAGAGTACATCATCAAGATGCAGCAGACCAGCTATATACAGCATTAGTTAAATACAAGCTAGATAACAAGGAGTATCCAAGACTTGGTAGCTGTTCAAGTTGTATAGAAGAGCAATTTTTTGCAGAAGCACTTGGTCTTAAGGGTACGAAGGATGTAATAAAAGCATACTATGAAGAAGGAGTATTTGATGGTGGCACAGATGCAACATACTACTACCATGTAGATCCTGTTAATGCTCAATTTGCAATAGTGTGTGTGTCCCTTGGGGGTATAGATGATGAAGCTGAGAAAGGATTTTACTGTACAGGAGATGGTATAGGTACAGAACCTGTGGGTAATCCATTGAAGATAAAGAATATTGAAGCAGGGGACACAATGAATATTAATATAATTAGAGGTTTTGATGCATCTGATTGGCAATTAGATGGAGGCTTTGCATATTTGAATTAGACATTGTTAAGTATTACCTTTTTTGTTAAATTAAAGGTAGTTAAATATATATATTAACCGAAGAGAATGAATTACAGATCTGCCCAATATTCTGGTTATACACTAGGAGAAGTCCTCGTTGTTTTAATGATAGTTATCATCCTCGGAAGTGCTGGTGCTTTCTCTTTTGGAGGCTTAAGAGACTCTGTACTTGTTAAACAGGGTATAGAGGATATTAAACAGGATTTACAATTAACTCAGCAAAAAGCAATGTTAATTGAAAAGAAAGAGAATGAATGGTGGATATATGGTATAGGGATAGATTTTACAGAAATTTCTGAAGGTAAATATACATTTGTAAAATGGTGTTCACCCTTCTCTACATACGGTCACGCTATTACAAGAAGTGAAATCATTGCATATGATAAAGAGAGCAGTATAGGGACTAATTTAGCGGGTGGTTTAGGACTAAATGCTGTACTACCTGTTTCTCCTCTTGATCCTTCAGGTTTTTGTAATGACAGGGGACAATCATATATGACTAATATGCCAGGTTTAGAGGAAGGAAAGCTTACTGCTGGATTTGATATTGGGTTACTTTCTTCAGGAGATGAAGCTCATGTTACTGCCTCATATGTAATATTTGAAGCTGTTACAGGTAGAGTATTTCTGTATGATGAAGATGGCTTTCCAATTAACTATACCTCTGATGGGGAGTATAGTCCTGAGAGGAAATTAGAACTTTTAATATCTAGAAACAGGGGCGCTATGGCTGACCATATAAGTGTAGCATCTCTTTCGGGTACAGTGTCACATGATGTAATAAAGGAGAAGAGTGAAATAGATAGTTTAAGAAGTAGAATGGTATCACCATGAGAAAAATATTTAGTAAAAAATATAAAGGCTTAGGATTTGTAGAATCATTAATAGCGATAATGGTGTCTGGTATTGTTGCTACAGTACTAATTAATATCTCTGTAATAGCTATGAAGGAATTAGTAAGATTAGATATAGAGGATGCACAAGCACATCATGCTAGATCAGCTGCGGTAATAGTTCAAAATATTGCTAATAGTGAGAGAGCAAGAGTTGCCCAAAACCCAGAAGATCCAAATCTCTTCTATGATTTGAGGGCACCTAATTGCTATAAATTGGTGAGAGATCCAGGCTCAGGTATTTATAGCTTCGATAACGAGTTTGGAACTTCCCCTACTCCTCTGAGTATTGATAGGGATGAATATAAAGAGGAAGCAGTAATCAAAGATGGTGTTAATGATGATGAGTCAGACTACTTTAGAAGAGTGTGTATTGTTAATAATACTAGGGCTGATGGTATACCCGAGGACTATACTAACAAAATATTAATAAGGGTAGATATTGGTTTTAATAAGGCAGAAGGAATAATAAGTAACTCAAGTGATATAAGAGATTATAAATATTTTGCTGTAATAAACCTATGATAACCTTAAAGAAAAAATACAAAGGGTTTAGTCTAGTAGAAATGTTAATTACAATAGCGATATTAGGAATAATTACTCTCCTTGTAGCTACTACTCTTACTACATTGATTAAGGTGTCTGTTGTTTCTAATGTAAAAAATCAAGCTAGAAATGATGTTAATTTCATTATGGAATTAATGCAAAGGTCTCTTGGAAACTCTAATGTAGGAGATATTACTCTGTATGATTCAAAGACTGTTAGAACATTTAATACAGAGAGTATGAGAGTTGAAACACCTGTTGGAGTTGGAAGTGTGTATGATGCGCAAGAGATAGTAGAAACTGTACCCTCAAATGAGATACATGTACGTTCATACGGATATAACGTATGGACTTGTATTGGTTTTTTCTTAGATTCAAATATTCCTGAAGATCCCGAAGGGACAAGATATGGATATCTTTTAAAAACTAACAGGTATGAATTAGAAGATCACTCTGAATGTTTCGATGAGAATGCCGTAGTTATGGTACTACACAATATAGATGTTAAGGTAGAGGATTTCTCTGTAGCATATTTAGTAGTAGGAGATGATGGAGATAATATGTTTATCATTAGTACAACAGTATTTCCATCTAGTTGGCCAACAGGATTTACTGCTCCTGTAAGTAAAGAGATTACTCGTCAAATTACTGTGTCTTCACAGGGTTTGACTTGGTATTAGTTAATTGTTAATTTAATATATATATGTCAAAAATTTTTAAAAGAAGATATTCTGGTCAAGCTATTGCCATAGTAATGGTAGTACTTGTAGTTGCTACTGTACTTGGTGCATCTCTTTACTCTAGAACATTAAAGAACAAAGAGGCAGCTATTAATACGAAAGACTCTATGATGGCGGTAGAGCAAGCAGATAGTTTGTTAGATCTTTTTGTTAGAGCAGATTTTAATTTTTTGCAAAGCCTTTTTAGTGAAGTGGAATCAAGTGTAGAGGGAGAAATAGTATATACAAGTATTGCCGAGATAAGGGACTTTTTAGAAGCTAACGATGTTGATACAGGCATACTAAATGCTCAAGAGGGTATTTCAAATTGGTGTGAAGATACCAGTGTTGGTTCAAGTATTAAATTAACAATAGCACCTGCTGAATCTACTACTGATTATGTTGATGTTAGAGTTGGTTCTGCGAGAGTTTTTAATTTAGAAGGTAATAATTATGACCCTTCTCCCTGTACTATGACATTAAAGTTTGAAGCTAGAGAAAGTACTCCTACTCTTTTTACAATTAAAAAGATATACGGGAATAGTTCTGATGAGATAGAAGCGTATGTAAATGATGGTACTACAGACGATATGATAGCTTATTGCTTTACTCCGGATGGAAGTCTTTGCCCTGAAGATTTAGGAGTTGCTCAACCAAGAGATTCTTTCGAAGATCTTGACGCAAACAATACCTTAAGTATTGATTTAGCGGAAAAAAACGAGAGTGGGGTTCCTTTGTATATGATAAGGGTGATACCTCTTAACAATACACTAGCTGTAACACATCTTTTTACTGTTGAATGTTCACAGAAGGACTTCTCATACTTAAAGATAAATGCAGGTGTTAACTGTTATGGCTCATTTAGAGAGAAGCAAATTATGATACCAGGTGTAGATAGTTTAGGATATTCATCACTCTTTGATTACACTATTTACAATACAGGTACATTAGAACCAAGTAATTAAATTTGAAATATATTAAATATGGCAAATCAGAATAAAAAGATATTGATTATAGAAGATGAAGCACCTCTTTTAGATTCATATGCAGAGTTAGTAACTGCAGCAGAGATGACACCTCTTAAAGCACTAGATGGATATCAGGGTTTAGATATTTTAGCTAACAATCTAGGAGAGATTAGTTTGGTTCTTTTAGATTTAATGATGCCTGGTGTTGATGGTTTAGAGGTATTAAAAACAGTAAAAAACAATGAAGAGAAATACGGAAGTATGCCTATTGTAATACTTACCAATATGACTAGTGAATCTGTTATTAAAGAGGCATTTAATATGGGAGCTTCATCATACTTAGTAAAAACAGATTTAGATTATTCTGGATTGATGAAAGAGTTAGACAAGTTTTTAGGTTAATATATTAAATTTATATCTGCCCTAAAGTGCGTATTGTATATAAAAGAAAAGTAATAATCTTAGCAACAGTACTTCTACTCTTGCTTTTTTCAATTGTCGCCCTTTTTTTGTATTACAAAGATTCTTTCTCTTCTTCTAAATATTTTGATATATACTCACAATGTGAGAAAAGTATTAAAGATGGTAAGAATATCTATACATGTAAAGCATTACTTGTTAATCGCTTAGACAAAGGAAACGAAGAGTGTTTTGTATTTGATCTTGTTTTAGGGAGTAAAATGATTAACAAATCTATCTGTGAGAAGGCAGAGGTAATAACATGGAGTAAGGAAGACCTTAATTGGGGTGATACGGAGGGGGCTGTCATACCCATTGAGATTATCTTTTCTGAAAGATATAACCTTCCTATTAAGAGTTTTAATATGGTTGATATAGCTATTAACAGGTTAGAGGATGAGAAAATATCCCCTCTCATAAGTGAATTAGAACCTACATATAATGTAGGTAATATTCTTACATATGAAAGAGAGAAATTGGAAAATAAGGGATATACAATAGCAATTAACAAAGAAATGGAATTGGGGTATTTATATTTTAAGGAGGTTTCATTTAAAGAAATAACTCTTGAGGGAGATTCTCTTTTAGTTAAACTCACAGCCTTTTTTCAAGGACAAGAGAAGGATTTTACAGTGAAAACAGTACAATTCTCATACAGAAGTACACCATATGTTAATGAGAAAGAGTCAATACCACTCTTGATAGACAAATCTAATTATATGAACTATTCCAGTGATGATAATTTGAGTATGAGCCTCATTTATATACCAGAGGCATCATCCCTTCTTCAGAAGGATCTTAACTCCATCTGTGAGGATAAAAACCAGGCAATATATCCTATTTGTTCTCATCTCCCAATTATTAATTCGGGAATCTCAACTGTTTCTGATGTAGATAAGACCCTCGCTGAAATAGTAGATGGAGATGGATTTTTAGAGCCTTTTATTTTAGTAAGTATGAGTAAGAATGACTAAGAAATACATTATTTCTAAAAAGGTGGTTGTAGGACTTTTTACACTCTTCGTTGTTATGGTAGGCTTTTTGTTTTCTAACAGAGAGATGGTTTTTGGATATGTTTGTCCTGCTGGTACTAGCTGTTCAACGGAGGGGAGTATAACGGATAGTGTTTATCGCCCTGGGTGTGAGGTATGGAATGATGATGATTCTGCGCCTCGATGTTTACAATATGGATGTATAATTAGTACTCGTATGGTATACAGTTGTTCTGGTACAGACAGTAATTGTATAGGACAGAGTGCCGCTTATTATTATACATATGACAATTGTATAAACGGGATAGATCCAAGATACTCCTATTGTTGTAACGGAGGGAGTAGCGGAGGTGGTGAATCCTGTGGTTGTGGAACACAAGAGTGTGAGTCATATGACTGTGAATGTACATATATTGGATGTAAAAGAATATCTGATCCTAGTGAAAACTGTTATGAATATAGATGTGACACTACTCCACCTTGTATCGATTGCTCTTTGGGCTCTTGTCCTACACCTCTTACAGATACTGGTAGTGCAGAATATATTCTTTCAAATTACAGATCCTGTTTAAAGGGTGGTAGCTGTGCTGGTATGAAATATGGAGATTGCTATGAAAATCCAAATGCATTTCCTACCTCTACAATAAATATATACCCTGTTGCTGGAGAGACTACTCTGTTGGGTTGTCAATCTCTAACATATTCAGGTACAGAGATAAATAACCCAATAAATATGATTGCTACAGCTACAGATACAAATGGAGAATCCGATATAGAAGCGATATCTGTATGGTTAAAAACAGATACATCTACTCCTAATACACCTCAATACATAGATAGTACAGCAAGCTCAAGCACAGCTAATACATTTACGAACAATAGTTGGGGTTTTATGATGCACAAAGAAGGGAGCAGCTGGGTTCCATATATAGTGAATAGAGATGTTGAATGGGTAAAAGCATCTTACACGAATGGAAGATTTGCAATTAAAGGACCTTCTTCGGGAAATATGGTATTTGTTGAAATAAATGGAGTTACTCCAAGTGGTAATAATGTGACATTAGATTTCGATTTAGATTTTGAGGGTATTGCAGAGGCTAACAAGGTAGCAGATGGTAATTATAATCTATTCACAATGGTAAATGATGTCTTTGGTTTTACACCATATGATAACTATCCTTCTACAGTTACAAAGATAGGAGATTACTTTAATCCAGGACAAATCCGTTCCTACAACAGTTGGGTTGACAGTACAAGAAATTGGTCAATAGATTTAACTGTACCAGAGGCTAATATAAGTGAAGTAACTACAGAATATCCAACATATATTAAATTCAGATCCTCAATAAATGATGCAGTAGGTTTGTATGGATTTGTTTCAAACTTGTATGTATCCCAAGATGTAGAGGGGCAAGTACCTGTAACTTCAATTGAAGTATTAGAAAGAACACCTGCATTGGGTACAGTCACTCTTGCCTCTACTCCTTTCTCACTCCCCAACTATTCAGAGGAATTAGAGAATGGTAGTACAATAGGAAATCTTGCTAATGGGTTCATGGCAAAGGCAACAGGGATAGCAACAGAGGGTGAAAGTGAAAGTGTTAGAGTAAATATTGGTACTAATCGTGAAGACAGTATTATGTACTTTGTTACTGCATTTGATATGGCATGTAATGTAGGAAGAGATTTCTCTGTATATGATATAGAAGATTGGATTGTTACGTATGGTGGTCTTGTTTATTCTGCACAAGGAGTTCACTTTGTAGCAAAAGATATCGATGACTTTACTCATTGGGATGGGGTTTCTCTTCTTAACAGGTTGAATCCTCTCTTTGCAGATATATCTTCTGAGATGTATGGGAATATTACAAGTGATTACTCCTCTTTAGAAAAGGAAGAGACAACAAATGCATATTCAATAGGGCAATTTAGCGCATACAGAGTAATAAACTTTTACAAAGATATTAAAACTACATTTGAAAGAAGAGAATTAGGAATAAGTAATCTTGTAGAAAGAATACCTACTCCACCAGGATCTACATTAGTAGGAAACTTAGGAGGTGGAAGTATAAAGGTTATGGATGTACAGGGAGATCTAACAGTAGGAAGTCCTGCTACAGCCTTTAATTGTAATGGTAAGGGTCTTTTCTTTGTTAAAGACAACTTGATAATAAATGGGGATATTACAAATGGTAATTTAAAGAGTGATGCCTGTATATTTGTAGTAAATGGTAATGTGACAATAAATGCAGGTAAGAATACAGGTTCAGCTGTATCTCTTGGATATGATCAAATTAATGCATATATATTATCTAATCAAGATGTAACAATTATTTCAGATCCTAACTTTGATGGTTTATATATTAATGGAGGAATACAATCATTAGGAGACAACGGTATCCTTATGGATAGATATTTAGGTCTTAACTATAGAACTACCCATCCTGCTTTTGTTGTAGATCATAATTCAAAATATGGAGTACTTAGTACTACATTAATTGGTAATCCAATAGATTTGGTAAAAGTAGAAGTAGGATTTAAGCCTTTTTAAGATATGGAAGCACAGATTAAAACAAAAAAAACATTATTAATATCAATAGGAATACTTTTACTAGTTATACTTTCTTTGTTTTCTTTTATATATTTTAAACAAGTAGAATGGAAAGAAATATATAAAGAGAGTGAACTTCAAACCGTACAGGAATATTTCTATGAAATCTCAGAAGACAAATATTTAGGTACTTTCTTAGCGTATGAAATAGAAGAGGGAGATGAGAGTATTAAATTCTTAGTTTCTCCACCTAGTCTTGAATTAGAGATATCTATTGATAAAGGTAATATATCTACCCAAGAAGAAATAGAAACAATAGAAACAGAGTATGGTAATTTATACCCTATTTTTTTAATAGTAAATACTCAGAAAGAAGACAAAAACATTATAGATAAAGGGATATGTATATTTAGAGGTAATGATTACTGTAAGAGAGAATTAAGTATCTTGGATGTATCTTTACATGAGAATACATATCCATACCCTACTCTTACAGAAGTAGAATCAAAAGAATTTGCACTTTTTAATATTGAAAATAGTAAGAAATATGCAGGAGAGTATGATGATAAAGAAATAAAATGTTTAGAATATATGTCAGAATATTTGGTTAGTGAAGATGGAAGAGAAAGTTTGTTGAAAGAGATTTCAGAAGCTAACTGCAACCACTTATCCTCTCTTCTTTTATATTCAAATCTTCTTCCTCAAGAAGACAGTTTAAATAAGTATGTCCAGGAGGTGATATGTCTAGGATATTCTAAATTAGAGCAGGAAGATGTAGATACACTTTTTTCTCAAAAAACGGTAGGTATATTTAATAAAATGTGTGATACTCAATATGTTCTTTCGATACCAGTAGAGGAGAATTTAGGTGAAGATTTAACCATGCTACCAAGAGAACTACTCCTCTTGCTTAATAGTAAAGAGGAAGAAGGGAATGAAGAAGTAATGGATAGTAAAAGGGAGTTAATTATGAAGAGAATATTTACTTCAATTAGTTCTCCTTCTTGTTCATATTTGTATATTTGTAATTTGGAATTAATAAATCTTAGCAAGGTAATTTTAAGTGAATAATACTGTGAAAAAAGGTTTTGCTATATTTATATTTTTTTTATTTGCATCCCTTTTTGGGGGTATAAATGATGTTAATGCTGGGTGGTGTTCAAGTACTGATCAATCTGGACAGACTTGTTTTAATCCTACCTATGGAACCTGTAATTGTAGTGCTGGGAAATTACAAGTTTGTTGTAGTGGTGGTCAAGTAGTAGAATGTTATTGGGATGGAGGAATTTGTTCAGGATATGCTTGCTATACAACCGTGATAATTTCAAGCCCTTATTGTTATAACTTGTCTACCCCCTGCTCTTGCTGTACCCCCCTCACTACATGTGATTGTGGAGCTCTTGCTACATCGAATCAGGGATATGGTAGTAAAACTGTAACATGTAGTAATTCGTGCTCTACCGCAAGTAGAACATGTTACTGTACTAGTGCATGTAATCCATATGCTCTTTCCTGTCCTACTACGCTAAGTAATACCAGCCAAGGATATGGGACAAGTACTACTAATTGGAGATCTTGTACGAATGATTGTGGTTCTACAAGTACAGCCCCTTGTTACTGTAAAGATTGTACCCTACCCATTCCCTCTGGAACAACAACAACTAATACAGGTAAACAATCTACAGATCCTGCATACCAATCAACATCATGTAGTACAGGTCCAGGATGTACAGCTAAAAGTTCTTCCCTGTGGTGTACAAGATGTACCCCAACAGCATGTAGTGCTCCATACACATCGACTCCTACCTCATTTGGATCTCGTACATATGTTTGTAGCAATACATTAAGTAGTTGTGGCTATGAATCTAATACTTGTTACTGTCAACAACCATGTTATCCAGCAAACTGTCCTTTAGATTTGAGTAATACAAATTTAGGTTTTGGAATTAGTAGTCTTAAAATGACATGTTCCAATGAGTGTGGTTTAGCTTCCGCACGTTCTTGTTACTGTAAAGATTGTACATTGCCTGTACCAGTAGGTACAACATTAACTGATACAGGAAAACAATCTACAGACCCAGTATATCAAACTACATCTTGTAGTAAGGGGACAGGGTGTGCAGATAAAACAGATGATCTTTACTGTACAAGATGTACACCTTCTTCATGTACACCAACATATGCCACATCTAACCAAGGATATGGTTCAGTTATACTCTCTTGTAATAACGCATTGGCTAGTTGTGGTTCTGAAACAAGAACCTGCTACATAGACGCATGTAGTAACTGTACAATACCTAACTGCCCTACCCCACTTACCAATACCGGTTCTTCAGATCCAAATATGGTATTAGAAAACTTCAGATCATGTACTAAGGGAGCACCATGTGGAGGAACTCCCGCATATGCCTCCTGCTATGAAACCATTAGCCCACAACCAACAACAGGTTTAGCAATTCATCCAGATGGAGCAAATATGTATGGCTTTTTAAGTACTACACATACAGGAATAAGGATGGCAAATTACAATCTTAATGACCCTATACCAATGACAGCTACATATACTGATGTAAATGGAGCTACTGATATAGAAGCAGTATCAGTATGGTTTAGAGATGCATCAGTAGGAGGAGAAGTACAAACTCCTCTATGGATAGATACAGCTACAAACCCATCACAACAACCTAGCACTCCTAATAACAGTAGTTGGGGCTTTATGATGCGCTGGGAGGGCTCCTCTTGGGTACCATATGTACCAAGCTACCCTGCCTCTGGAACAGCTAAGTGGGTAAAAGCAATATACAGTAGTAACTCATTTGTAATATCAGGTCCAACAGAACTCTCAATGGTAAGAGTAACTGTTCCTCAATCAGATATTACTAGATCTGGAAATATAGTAACTATGAATTTTGAATTAAGCTTTAACTTTGAGAGTGGAAATGAAGCAGTAGGAGAAGTTCAATATCAAACATACCTAATGGGAAATGATGTATTCAGTTTTACACCATATGATAACTACGATGCATATCCAACAGTACAACCAAAGATTGGAGATTACTGGTCAGAGGGGCAACTAAGATACAGAACCTCACCTTCTACACCACAACTCTATGCAAGACAGTGGGCAATGACAGGACACAATTGGACAATAGATAGGCAGAGACCTTTGATAGAGAGTCTTAATATGTCTGTCATTGGAGAAACGAATCTAAGACTTAACTGGGAGGTTTCAGATGAGCAGGAGATATATGCAATTGTGGGAAATATCTATGCCGCTATTAGTATGCCTCCTGAGACAGAGGATTTGATATTAACTGAATCAGGAACGGTATTGGATATTAACTCCCCATTCTCTCTCTCTCCAGACTATGATGAAACCGATATTGGTGTATTGGGAAGTGGATATGCATTTAGAAAGCTCTCTATTGGTGGAACAGATCATTCAGGAAGTATAAATATTGATATTCAAAATAACAAAGAGGGAAGCTTAGTAATATACCTTGCTGTGTTTGATAAGGCAGGGAATATGACAGTAAGATCTTTAACATACTCTCTAGGCGATTGGATAGTGACAGAGGGTGGATTTGTATACTCCTCTGATGGAATGGATTTTGAAGTAAAAGAGTTTATAGAAGAAGCCACATGGGAAGGGACAATACTTGCAGAGAAAGGAATGTCCCCTATTACTGCTGATATATCTAGTGAAATGTTTGCAGACAATAGTATCTCTGGTATCTTACCATCTGCTTTGGTAAAGAGTGATAATGTAAATTCCTACCATATTAGACCATTTACAATAAATACAAAATTAACAAGTCTTTACTTAGAACTCTTAAGTGCATATGGAGACAGAGAGATTACAGGAAAGAAAGATCTCTCAGGATATTCCCCCCCTATTACACAACTAGTAGGTAATTTAAATAGTTCTACCTATGGCTGCTATGCAGAGGATTCGGTATGTATATTGAAGACTCAAGGAAACTTAACTGTAGGTAGTGATACTACACCATTTACATGTGATAACTGGGGAGTATTCTTTGTTAGTGGGGATTTAATAATAAAGAATGAAATAAAAAATATTAATCCTAAAAAAGATGCATGTATATTTGTTGTTGATGGCAGTGTATTAATAGAAGATGGAGTGATTGCCTCTTCCGCAGGTCAAATACAGTATGATGAGATAAATGCATATATAGTTTCTGATGGAGCTATTACAGTGGAAGCACAAACAGATTTAAGTAGTAAATATGACGGAGTATTTGTAGAGGGAGGATTACAAACATTGGGAGAACTGAATATGAATAGAAGTTTGAAATTAGTAGATAGGAATGTATATCCTGCTTTAGTAGTAATAAATCATCCTAAATATTCTGTACTAAGTAATATTGTATTTGGAAGTCAGGTTGATATACTAAAGACAGAATTAGGTTTCAAACCATACTAATTTCTGCTATTATAATTATAGTCATAATTTAACTGTCCTAAAGTATATGGCTAAACTGCCTGACCATGTTGGAATAGATTTTGGAACACACTCTGTTAAAGCAGTAGAACTCAAAAATATAGGTTCTACGCCACAATTAATAAACCTTGGAAGCCAATTAACACCTAAGGGGGTGATTAATAGTGAGGAGAAACAGGACCAAAAGAAATTAGCCGATGTGTTAAAAAAATTATACGATGATTCAAAAATAAGGAATACTAATGCTGTAATGGCACTTCCTGAGTTTTCGGTTTTTACTAGATTTCTAGAATTTCCAGGTGTTAAGAAAGAAGAGCTAAGAGATGCAGTATTCTTTGAAGCTAAACAATATATCCCTATGTCTATAAATGATGTACATATGAGTTTTGTAACCATAGGGTTTAATGAAGAAAAGAATGCACCAAGAGTACTATTAGTAGCTGCTCCTAAAAAGATAGTATCTATATATATGGATATTGCTAATTTTGCAGATTTAGATCTTATCGCTATTGAAACAGAATCTGTTGCAATGGGTAGAGCTATGTACAAGGCATCAGGGAAACAGAATGTTGTTATGTTAGATTTTGGAGCTAATAGTACGGATATGAGTATACTCTCTAACGGTTACTTGGTCTTTTCTCAAAGTATTGCTATCGGTTCAGACTCTCTAACACAGACATTAGTAAATAGATTTAGTTTTGAATATAGTAGAGCTGAGGAATTTAAGAGAAACTACGGATTAGTACCTAATGTCTTAGAAGGAAAGATATACGGTGCACTTTCCCCTATTTTGGATTCCATATTAATGGAAGTCCAACGAGGTGTAGAGTTTTACAAGAACAAAACAACCAATACTTCTCCCACAGAGTATCTACTAAATGGAGATGGAGCACTACTCCCAGGACTAAGTGAGTATGTATCTAAACATATGGGAGTTAATGCTCAAATAGCGAATCCTTGGACTGGTATATCTGTTGATAGTAAATTTAGGGACATAGTAGCAAAAGGGGGGCCTTCCTACTCTGTTGCTATTGGATTAGCATTAAAAGATGAATAAACAGGAGAATCAAATACAAAAAACACAGAAGGGAGAGAAAGTAGAGAGTACACCTCCTACCCCAGCTAAACCTGAAACACCAGAGCTATCAAATCTCTCAGAGGGATTTAATCTAATCCCTGCGATGTCTAAGGAAGAGAAGATTATTGAAAAGACTAAAAGTACTGTTAGTATTGGCTCTGTAGTTAGTTTGATTGTACTTGTAGTTATTTCTCTCTTAGTAGTGGGTTTTAATATTCTTTCTAAACAAATACTTAATAGTAGGACTAAACAGCTGTATGCTGCAGAAGCCAGAGTTAATCAACAGATAGATAAGCTCTCTGCAAACGAAGATATCGTAGATAGAGCAATGCTCTATTCCAATGTTAAGAAAGGAGCCTTCTCCCACAAAGATATAATTGAGTTCTTTACTAGAATGGGCACTAAGATAGGTGATGTTAATATTAAAAGTGTAATGATTTCTGAACAGTTACAGTTTACATATACAGGTAATACCTCTAGTTTAGAGAATCTTTCAAAGCTTTGGTATATATTGGGTATAGATGAGAATATCCAGAGTATAAATTTAGAATCTGTAAGTAAAGCCAACAATAGGGTTAATTTCTCTTTTGGTGGTCAATTAGATGGTAAAAATTTTTATAATCAGAATTAATGGCATTAGCATCAAGAACAAACCAAAAAACAACTAAAGAATTGGCAGCTATTAATGAGAAAATTAAAGCATCAAGGCTTCAATTTTCTGATTTAGCTATCCCTATTATTGTAGGTGTAATACTACTTTTCTTATCTATCTTTGTATTTATCCCTATGATTAACTCTGCACTTGAATATCAAAGAGAGATTAAAGAAACAGATACAAAGATAGATCAGATGACAAAAGTATTTCAGCAGATAAATGCATTAGATGATACTCAGTTGAGTGAAGATGTAATACTTGCTAAGAGTATAATACCAAAGATATTAAAAGTATCTGACTTTATCTACTATGTAGACACATTAGCAAGAGAAAAGGGATTAAATATTAGAGAGCTCTCTGCAGGAGATATGGGAGGTAAGGTAGCACAAGATAGTAGTGGTGCAGGAGTATCTGGTCCTATCTCATATCAAGGAGATTATACAAGTGTAGTTGCCTTTCTTGAAGAAGTACAAAATGTATCTCCGTATATAATTAGGATTCAAAATGTTGAAGTAGCAGCTCTTGCCACAGGAATGTGGAGCATATCACTAAATGTTAGTGGGTATTATATGGCAGACAAAGTTGGTGAAATAAACATATACAAACCATTCAAGCCCTATACAGAGTATCAAGATATTTTGGATATATTTAAAGAAAAAGCAAAGAATCTTTAGATCTCATCCTTTAGCATATCCTCATCTTCTGTGTGATGATCTACTCTATCATCTTTAAGTAAAACTCTAACTCTCTTGTTATTCCTTATTGCACTGATTGTTATAATATCTCTAATAGAGTTAATTGTCCTTCCCTTTCTACCAATAATTACTCCCTTATCTGATTCGTTTACATCAATAGTAAGGATGGTTAAGCCAGGGAAATCTACACTTTCTCTCTCCTCTACCTGTACATCATCTGGATAATTAACAATTGCTTTAATAATATGTACGAGTAATTCTTTCATTTTTTACAATATTGAATTTAAAATATACTCTGAGCAAATTATACTCTCGTTCTAAGAATTTTACCAGATATATATATTGAAAACAAAACAGGCCTATGATATAGACCTTAAAACAAAAGAGGGTTTAAATTACTTCTCTTGCTCGTTCTCTTTTTTAGTAGTATTTGGTTTCTTAGAACCTCTCTTAAGAGATTTAAGTAAACCTAGTTTAACAAAGTACTGTGCAATAGTATCTGTAGGTTTAGCACCCTTATCTAACCATGCTTTTGCAGCATCTTTATCAATATCAAAGGTAGAGGGTTTAGTTCTAGGATTGTAGTATCCAATTTCTTCAACGGTTTTACCATCTCTTGGGCTACTAGATTCCATAACCACTATTCTGTAATGTGGTTGACCTCTCTTACCTGTTCTTTTTAATCTAATCTTTAACATAGCGCTGTTATTTTAACAGAAGGTAAATTAATATTCAAGCTATTTATTACTACTTTCTATATATTCTACTCCCATCTTGGCAGCTTGTTCCTCTGCCCTTTGTTTACTACTACCCTTCCCTTCCCCCACTATTTTATTATCTATCTTAACAACTACTGTAAATATCTTGTCATGATCGGGTCCTTGCTCATCTGTAACTTCATATGTGGGTGTGGATTTATACATTGATTGTGCTAATTCTTGTATCTTTGTCTTATTATCAATATCTAATCTATGCTTAACAATATCTTCAATCTTAGGAAGTAATGCTCTTTGGACAAACAATACACAACTCTCATACCCTGAATCTAAATATATTGCTCCTAGTACTGCTTCAAATGTATTTGCTAAGAGATAGTCCTTCTCTCTACCACCGCTATCTTCTTCTCCTCTAGAGAGTCTCATATGCTCTCCTAAGCCCAATTCTTTAGCTATTTGAGCTAGGGAGTCTGTTCTAACTAAAGCTGCTCTAAAGCTTGTTAAATCTCCTTCAGCCCTATCAGTATATTTTTTGAAAAGGAAATCAGAAACTATTAATTCTAATACCGCATCTCCAAGAAATTCTAATCTCTCATTATGCTCAGGCACTTCCCTATTCTCATTAAGAAAGGATCTATGAGTAAGTGCAGTTAGTAAAAAATCTTTATTACTAAACTGTATAGCTAAATTTTTCTCCAAATCTTCTATATTATTCATTCTCTTTACTCTTTTCATATATTGCTCCTAAAACTCCATTTACAAATTTACTACTTGTTTCTCCCCCAAACTCTTTTGCTATCTCTATTGCCTCATCAATTGCTACTTTAGGTGGAGTAATGTTTTCTAAAAATCCTTCGAATATTGCCATCCTAAGTATTTGTAAATCTACTAACTTCATCTGTGAAATTGGCCATTGAGGTGCAAATTCTCTAATCAAAGAATCTATCTCTTCATGTTTCTCTCTTACACCATTAACTAATGAAGAGTAAAGCTCTTCATTGTATTTCTCTATTTCATCTAATATTGAAAGATCTTCTACATCAAACTCTAGGATACCATCCCTTATACCATTGAAATCTCTTGAAAAAAGAGTTTGTAGTGCTAATTCCCTAGATAGATGTCTTGGGTCAGTTGATTTCTTCATTACTAAAACAGTACTTATTTATTCTTCTTTAAATCCTTACCGTCACCATAGTAGCCACAGAATTCGCATACAAAGTGAGGTCTTTTTGCCTTCCCACACTTAGGACATACAGACATCTTAGGTTTCTTTAAAGAGTCATTTGCTCTTCTTCTATTCTTTCTACCTTTTGAAATTTTTCTTTTTGGTAATGCTCCCATATCTTTTTAAACTATTTTATAACTGTGTATTATATTTTAATATTGGTATTCTTGCAACTAAATCCTCTATATTATCCAACTTTCCTTAATCTCTATCTCTTCTCCAGCGACTATCTCACCCTCTACCATCTCTTTTGCTATGTTACCCTCTATATTTTCCTGTATATATCTCTTAATTGGTCTAGCACCAAAACCTGGTTCATTTGCCTTACTTGCTATTAATTGAGGTATTAAACTATTCCAAGTAAGGTTGATACTTTTTTCAGAAAGGCGCTTAGCTAATTCCTGTAAGAGTAGCTCTGATATCTCAGAAAGATTATCTATATCATGAGGATGGAATACTAATACTTTATCAAACCTATTTAGTAATTCAGGCCTAATGGATTGTCTTAACTCAATTAAAGCCCTATCCTTTGCTTCATCCCAAGTACTTTTATTATTGCTAAGAGATTCCAAAAGAATACTACTCCCTATATTACTTGTACATACGATTATGCTATTAGTAAAATCAACAAACTCTCCTAGATTACTTGTTAATCTACCTTCATCAAATATTTGTAAGAAAAGATCTAATATCTGAGGATGTGCTTTCTCTATTTCATCAAAGAGAATTACTGTATATGGGTTTAGCTTAACTTTGTCTATTAAAGAAACAGCATTTTGAGAGTTAATACTTCTATTACCACTATCTCCCAAGAATTTCTCAATACTAGAGACTTCTTGATATTCAGACATATCTACTCTAATCATGTCACTCTCTTTGTCGAAGTACTCTTGAGCTACAACCTTAGCAAGGTATGTTTTACCTACACCAGTTGGACCCATGAAAAGAAATGCACCAATTGGTTTGTTTGGATTACGAATATCTGTATGTGCCCTACGAAGAGATTCCACTATTGCAAATACAGCATCGTCTTGTCCCACTACTCTTTCTTTGATAGCCTCTTCTAATTTCATTAGCTTGGTACTCTCTTCCGCTTTAACACCAGCTATTGAGAATCCTTTCTGATTAGAAAGAACCTTGGCAATATGCTCATCTGTTAAAGTTTGTACTCCACTACTTTGTGCCCATGAGCAAGCTGACTCAAGAAGTTGTACTGCACTACTGGGTAGCTTCTTCTCTTTAACATATCGTTGTGCAAGCTCCACAGTACTTATCAACGCAGGTAAGGTAATGTATATACCGAAATTTCTTTCAAGCTGTACTATCTTTGTTTGAAGTATTACTAAGGTATCAGCAGCAGAAATCTCGCTAACTTCAATATTAGTAAAAGTTTGTCTTAGGGACTCTATACTGTAAAAATACCTCTTGTAATCAGAGTGATTAACAGTCCCAATTATAGGGAATTTACTATCCAATATATATGGAAGTAATATCCCCGCTAGAGAGTGTCCAGAATCTTGAGCCTTGGAAGGAATTAACTCTTGCATTTCATCTATATATAGTATTACATCTCCAGCATTTTCTAATTCTTGTGCAGCTCTCGCTACTAAAGTTTCTGTATTTTTCTCTTTTGAAGAGAAAGCAATTAAACCATTAATATCAAGTTGTAATATTCTTTTGTCTTTAATCTGTAAAGGGACATCTCCCCTATTAATCCTTTGTGCTATACCAAGGATTAAACTGGATTTACCTACTCCAGGTTCACCAATTAGAAGTGCATTCTTGTTACTTACTTTACCAAGTACGGATACTAAATTCTCTATCTCATCCTCATGCCCTATACCAAAGATATCATCATATCTAGCAACATATTCATTTAAATTCTTACTAAACTTCTCTAATATGAAGGTATGGCCATATATCCAACTTTCAGCTATTCCTCCCTTTCTGTAATATTGGACATTAGGATTAAAAGGATTTGTATTAGCTCTCTTTTCAAATTCATATGAATGATACCTAACGACCTCTCTAAGTATATCTATCGAGGAATTCTGAGTAGTAAGAAATTTTTTTAAAGAAGGAAATACATTAAAGAGAGCTAGAACCATGTGTTCAGGTTTAATATCTCTAGAAAGAGTAAGAAGAGCCTCATTTAGAGAGTAAATAATTAGACTTCTAATTGAAGTAGATGGGTATGTAGGTAGATTTTCTGTATCAATTGCTGCTTCTGTGAGCTTTTCACCATCAACTTGTATATTTGCTCTCTTAAAGATTTCCTGTATTTGAGGATATGAAACTAATTCTAGAAAGAGATTGTAGATATTGATTTCATTCTTATTAGTATTTGCACATATTATATCCAACGAAAAATCATTAAGGTAGTTAATGGCTTCAAGGTGTGCATATCTACCAAACTTAAAACCAGTAGCTTTAATTTCCTCTAAGTCATTTAAAGAAATCTTTTCTGCTTTAGGTAGCCTTACTGGATGACTTTTGTCTTTGTAGTAATCATGCCAAAGTAAAAACACAGAAAAATTTGAAAGTCCAAAAAGTGCATCTGAGATACCACTAGAGAGAAAATCTTTAATAATATCTATCTCATCAAACAAACCAAATTGTCTAAGTAAATATCCGAATGCAATTACTAAACCAGGAACAAGTAAGACGTTGGCTATTAATCTTAGGTTGTCATAGAATTTTTGATATCTAAGGTAGTTAGTTAATACATTACTAATCTGTGGTGTAGATATGGTAAAGAACTGATCTCTTGTTAAAAGAAAAAGAGCTTCAGACTCTTTTGTTAATATTGGGTATTCTTTCTGTACAACTCCAAAAGTATTACTATCTTTAGAGTGAAAACCTATCAACGTTCTATTTTGCCAGCCGTAATCAATAGCCATTATATTTATATATTCAAGATAGATCTAAGGATAAAGAAGAGTGTAGCGGGAGGAAGTAGTAACCACACTAGTATTAGAAAAAGATACATCACATTACAAAACAGATATCCAATGATAGCAATCGGTAAATATATTACCTTCATGAGTATTCCAAATGTATAACCTATAAAAGAGAAATCTCGGTGCCAAGGTAAGAAGAAATTCTTGAAAAGAAGTGAGATAGAAAGATTATCATCTACTAAAGTGGATATTCTAGCTAACATTCTAAGATGCCATAGGGGCATCTTTACATACCACCAATAAAGAAAATCTTTAATAGCATATGTAAAAACAACAAGAAGGTTGTCTACACCATCTTCGTTTAGGACCTTTTGTCCTCCACTACTTGTTAATATATTCTTCTGTTCCATACTTTGAGCAGTAATACATTGTAAGTTTATTGTAATTTCAGCACAAATTCAAGTAATCCAGTAGACCCTAGTCTACTTATTAGGCTTAGGGATAATGCAAACGAGGAGGCCTGGGGTATATATGTTAAAATATGAGATATGAATATATATGAAAAATTAAAGAAACCAATTTTTTCTCTCGCCCCGATGGAAGATGTTACGGATACGGTCTTTAGACAGATTGTAATGTCTGTGGGTAGACCGTCTCTTTTCTATACGGAGTTTGTTAATGTAGAGGGTCTTAATAGCAGGGGTAGGGAAAGGGTTATACATAGGCTTAAATACGAGAAAAGAGAGAAGCCGATTATTGCTCAACTGTGGGGTGTTAAACCAGAGAATTTCTTTAAAGCAGCTAAACTTGTTAAGGAAATGGGTTTTGATGGTGTGGATATTAATATGGGTTGCTCTGTCAAAAATGTTGTTAAGAATAATGCTGGTAGTGGATTAATACGAGAGGAAAGAGAGTTGGTTAAAGAGATAATTGAGGCGACTAAGGAAGGTGGAAAGGGTTTGCCTGTTTCAGTAAAAACAAGACTTGGCTTTGATGAGATTGATATAGATGGCTGGATATCTTTTCTCTTGGATCAATCATTGGATGTCCTTACATTAAATATGAGAACTGCTAGAGGTGAAAAATCTCTAAATGCCGATTGGTCATATATGGATGAAATTATTAATATGAGGAATGAGAAGAGTCCTTCCCTTCTAATATTTGGTAATGGAGATATTAAGAGTTTTGAACAAGCTATAGATATGGTTAATAAATATATGGTTGATGGAGTTATGATTGGTAGAGGGGCTATTGCTAATCCTTGGATTTTTTCATCTAATCAGGAAATTGCTAGAGAAGAGAAATTCGATGTCTTTAAAAAACAACTTCTTCTTTTTGATGAGATTTGGGGAGAGAAAAAAGATTTTCATGCATTGAAGAAATTCTTTAGAGCATATATTAATGGGTTTGATGGTGCTAATGAATTAAGAACTGAATTAATGAAATGTTCCTGTGTTGAAGAAGTTTTAGAGAAATTAGAAAAAGAAATGTATATATAGGACAAGTTTTATCTCCTAAGTAACAGTCAATTATCCTGCTTGTATATTAAAGATATATAAATTTATATTTAATATCCATTGTGAGAGATCAAAGAAAGTATCGGTTATTCTCCCTTATTTAGATCCCAATATTCGTAGTCTTGATTATTATTTTGGTTACAATCACCTTGGTTGCTATCAACCTAGGAAAGAACTTCAGAGAAACTAGAAATGTTCAAAGGTTTAAAAAGACCTTTTATTATAATTGGAGTTTTGTTAGTACTATTCGTATCTTAATGCATTTAATGCAGAAATCTTTGTAGCTCTTTTTGCTGGGTATATTCCTGTTACTATTCCTACTAAGAATGAAAGGAAAATGATTGATATTGCAAAGAGTATTGGCATATCAATTATAGTGATTGTTCCTGCTCCATTGATTAGTGCATAGATAGAGAGTATTAATTCTATTATTTTCCCTACAGTTAAACCTATCACTAATCCAAGTAATCCTCCAAGGGAACCCATTATCATAGATTCTGCTAGGAAAAGATCTCTGATTTCATCTGATTCCATACCTATTGCTTTTAATAAACCTACTTCTCTAGTTCTTTCCAAAAGTGAAACGGTTAACGTATTAAACATTCCTAATGCAGCAACTCCTAAAGCTACTGCTCCCAAGAGAGCTAATACTGTTCTAGCAGTAGAGAAAAGTCCGTTAATTTGTGCAACAGTATCTACAACTGATGAGGTACTAAATCCTTTTGCCTCTATCTGAGTTCTAACACTTTCAAGATTAGAATCTTTATCTACTACCACTTTTACCTGTGAATAATTGTCTATACCTAAGGTTTTAAGATGAACGAAGGGTACATAAAACATTGGTGTTATATCATCTGGAGTTACCCCTATTATTTCATACTCAATAGAGGTAGATTCTATTCTTTGCTGATCTCCACTTAAAGATTTATTTATTGAAACAAAATATGTGCTGAATGTTTTACCTAGTGCTTCCTGTTCATTGATATCTAAGACTCTAAGGAAACTTCTGTTTACTACTGCTTCCCTATCCTTTATTGCCTCTGGGAATATTACTTTATGAATTTTCAAGTCATTATCAGAGTCACTTTCTCCTTCTACTTCAATGAATTCTCCAGTTATTAGTTTCTCATCTGCAGAGGTAAGTTCATCATCTGTTAGTATAGTTTCTTCTTCTACTTGAGCTTTGACTGTAGTTGTTAGTTGGTTGTTATCAAAAATATCCCCGATTATAGGGGCAGTTGCTGATTGGGTAAGATATTCCCTAGTTACTCCATATACAGCCATGTCTGTCATAGAGTTGTTAAAATTTACTTTCCCAACAACTGCTATTTGTGGAAGAACATACTCTACAGAAGAAAGTTCTTGGAATGATTCTAATGCCTTATCATCTAAGAAGATATTACTACCTGGTAATACAGCTACATCAGTTTGTCTCATCTCATCTAACCTTGCAACTCTATTAATTACTAATGATTGTAACCCGTAACCCACTGCAACTAAGAAAACAATACCTGCTATTCCTACTGTCATACCCCCTATTGTTACTATTGATCTGTTCTTTTTTGCTAAGATATTTTTAATTGCGAGATTAATTAGCTCTATTTGTGGTATTTTGTCCTCTTTTCTTTCGTCTAAGATATTAAGAGCTTTATAAAGAGGTTTTTTAAGAAACTCTAAAAATTTTAACTTTGAAGAAATTTTATCTATTGCAAGGTAAAAACCGTATACACTTATTAAAAGTATATATTTAAATATTCTTCCTAAATCTTTAAAGAAAGAAAGAAATTTCTGTCCTATGTTTTTATTTTTCCCCGATGATTTTCTCATATATATTTCTTTTTTTAGTTATCTTTTCTAATTCTTTTTTATCTATTTGAGGGGAGAATATTTTTTGTATTTCTCCATTTAACATTCTTATGCATGTATCTGCATATTTTAGATATTCTAAGTCATGAGTAACCATTAATATTGTTTTACCATCTTTTTTGCTAAAGGTATCTAACATTCTTATTAGTTCTTCTCCTGATTCATAGTCTAAGTTCCCTGTAGGCTCATCAGCAATTATTATCTTAGGATTGGTAATGAATGCTCTTGAGAGTGATACTTTTTGTTGCTGACCACTAGAGAGCTCTGAGGGATGGTATTTTGCCCAATCTAACATATGAACAGATTGTAACATTGTTCTCGCTTTTGCAAGTCTAGTTGGAAGATCTTGTCCCATTAAGGCTAAGGGTAGAGCGGTATTTTCTTCTACATTTAGTGCTTTAACCCAGTTAGGCTGTTGATATACCATACCAATATTCTTTTTTCTAAACCTTGCTACTTCTCCTTCGCTAGCCTGATTATACATATCCTCTCCAAAGACAAAGACTTTACCAGTTGTTGGCTCCTCTAATCCTAGTATGGTGTGTAAAAGGGTAGATTTACCACATCCTGATGGACCATATATTATTGTAAATTCTCCGGCCTTAATCTCAAAGTTTAAGTTTTTCAAAACAGGTACTATTCCACTAGCAACAGTAAATGACTTACTTAGATTTTCTATTTTAATACTACTCTCCACTTTGAATATCCCCTAAGAAGTTAAAGGCCTCTTGAAGTGTTGTGACAACAAGGTAGAATGCGCTATCTGTAGCTTTTGGAGTAATGGTGACTGTATCGATAGATTTACTTTCGTTTCCTGCAGCATCTTTAGATATTGCTCTAAGGTGATATACCTTTGATGGAGTTAATCCTGATATTATTACAACATGGTTAAAGGAAAGATTTCTATCTTCTTGTGTTAATTGAGAATATGATTCTCCAGAGCCCTCTCCATATTCTATTTGGCTTGTTGCAGCTTCATCTGTAGTCCAGGTTACTATTAATTGTGAAGAGGTAGATTGTGATGTGCCTTCTGAGTGTAATATGTTTGTACCTTCTATATTCATTGCAGAAATCTGAGGAGGTCTACTGTCTGAAGATGTTGTTACTCTTATATTCTCAGATTCAGCTTCATTACCTATTACATCTCTACCTCTAACTTTAATTATATATGAGGTATCTGGTAGTAATCCTTTTATTAGCATCCTATGCTCTCCTTGTACTAAGTCTAACTCTACAATGTCTTGCATTAGTTCTGGGTTCTTTTCTGGGTAGAAAGTAACAATTGAGGATATCTTTGTGTTTGATTCCCATGTGACAAGTAGTGTAGATTCTGCAGTTTTAGCCACCTGTTGAACTAAGACATTAGAGACTCTTGGTCTTGGTAGGGTTTGGAAGTCTAATATTGTTCCAGTATATTCCTCTCCTTCTTCATCAAATGTATTTATTTGGTAGAAATATTTTGTACCATCTTCAAGTTTATCTATCTCTACTGAGTAAGTAGTTTCTAATTTAGAGGTCCCTATCTCTTTAATACCACCAAAGGATGTTGAAGTTCCGTAATATATTTTTACTTTACTTGCATTCTTAGTTGTAAAGTTAATTATGGTACTACTTATACCTAAATTACTTATACGAACTTCTTTTACCTCTGGAGGAGGTTGCGTTGTAAATATCTTTTCGTCACTTTGTCCTGTATTACCATCTTCATCTGTCCATTTAGCACGGTAGAAGTAATCTGTACCCGGATCTAGATTAGAAAGAGGAATCATATGTTCTGTTGTATGTGTTGAAATGGAAGGTTCCCATTCGAAGTAATTACCACTGGCTAATCCGAATGCTATTTTACTATCTGCATTCCTATTTGTTGTCCAACTAATTGTAGCTTTTGTTGTTGTTATTGATGATGCTGCAGGGCCAGAGGTAAGTGTAGGTGGAGAGGTGTATTTTCCTCTTGGAATAATGGTGACAGCATTTGAGTATGAAGGATTTAATATTGATTCGTCTGAGTTGTCCATAGTGCCTACTCTCCAGTAGTATGCTTTTGATTCTGGTACAGTATCAATATGTGCTAAACCAGTTGTTGTTTTTACTGTCTCCCAAGTTTCACCATCTTCTGATCTTTGTAATGTATATGTAAGATCTCCAGTTCCTCTATATACCGGTTCATCCCATATTAATGCTGCTCTCCACATAGAGACATCTTTAATTGAGCTATCAGCAATTATTAAGTTTGTTGGTGGGTCTGGTAATTCAGTATTTAAGAAGAACGTTGAGGATATTGTATTCGTTGGTGAATAGTTATGTGCTTTATCCACAGCTACTACATATATTGTATTTGCTCCTTTTCTTAACCCTGATACTTGAGCTTGTTCTAAAGTAGTTAGTGTTGTTGCTCTGTATGTTGCAGAATTAGATGTTATTGTTGCATATGACATTGGTGGGGGAGTATTAATCATGTAGTAGTATGTTTCTAATTCATTTCCTTCTGATACTATTGCATCTGGCCAACTAAAACCAAAACTGTTTTCATTACTCTGTGTTGGTGTTACTGTTACCTGTTCACCTTCTGCGAATTTAGGTGCTTCTCCTCCATAGTTAATGTTTACTGTTCTTAACTCTGATACATTTCCCGCATTATCTAATATTCTAAAGTAAAGGATATTTTGTCCTAATTGTATTAAGTTTCTAATATTTTGTGGTAAGTAAAATGGTTGCTCAGAGTCCAATGATTTATATGTTAATCCTGTTGTTTCATCTGTTAAATCTCCATACCAAACATCTCTTGTATTAAGTGCATATTGGAATCCTAATAATTGGGAGTGTAAATCACTTCCTCCATTTGCTTCTGATATTGGCCATGTAAAGTACATATCAGCTGTACTTGAGAAAGTGCTGCTAGGGGCCGAAATCGAAGAAACATTTTGTGGAGGTGTATTGTCAAATTTAAAGGAAACGAAACTTGTTCCTTCTGGTCCTTCATATATATTATTTGCTATATCAACTGTTTTTACTTTAAAGTAGTATTTTTCATTACTTGATGTTAACCACTCATGGCTTCTTAATGCAGAATTAGCAAAATCTATGGAGGTATCTGCAGTTATGAAGTCACATGTAGTACCTGTAGTACTGATTGGTGATGTTCCTAGTAGACCCTTTTCTGTAGCAGGATTACCTTCGCTATCTTGACCTAAGTAAAGACAGTATCCTTTTACTCCCTGTTGGTCACTACCAGCATCCCATTCAAAGTAAAGATCATTTCTGTTAAACCATGTTGGTTCTGCTGCTTGAGTATATTCATTTAACCCTCCAATATGTGATTTCATGCGTGTATTAGAAGCATTAGAGGGTTTAGAGAGATCTATAATGAAAGGGGGTTCTCCACTTGCTATACTCCATTCCGATTGTGACCCCTTACTATCTATACTCTTTACTCTCCAGTAATATTCTCCTGCAACCAATTCTTGATCTTGTGCTCCTGTGTTGTAAGTTCCTTCTCCTACTGCTTGACCTACAGTAAATGACTGTACTCCTTGTGCTCCTACTGCGGAGATGTAATCTAGGATTACAGTAGTAAATTCTATAGTTGTATCTATTTGTATTTGATACCCTATTCCATCTGCAGTGTTAGGATCAGTTAACACAAAATCAAATGTTGGTTGTAAGTAATTTGTATATTGTCCATCTATGTAATATGAAGAGCTAGGTATTGTAGGAGAATTAGGAGGAGTGTTTAGCACTACTCTTATATCTGCCTCTTCCTCTGTATTGTTTCCTGCACTTACCCAATCAGAACATAGATTTGTAGTATCACATACTCTTGATTGCCAGTGATATTCTGTTGAATCTGCCAAACCATCTACAGTAGCATTAAGTGTTACAGGTGTACCAGAGTATACAGTTTCTACCCCTGTATGTGTTGCAATATTGTTAAATTCTATACCTAATGGTTGTATTTCTATTTCAGCTATTAATGTGTCCGAATCATTAGCATCTGATGCTTGTAGGGATGCTATAAAGGAGCTTTCATTTGTAATGCCTCCCATACTTATACCAGTAGTATTATCTGTTTTCTTTTGAGTCATGTTGATTGGGTTTGAAGGCATACCTCCTAGGAAAATAGTTCCTGGAGAACCTGGTAATCCTAACCCTCCACTATTTCCTCCACCATTTACAGTAAGGGCTGTGAATGCAGAGATATTATTCTTGTAATAGAAGGCGATTCTACCACCACCACCACCACCACTATCACGGTCCCAATTTTGTCCAGTCCCTCCGTTTGCTCTGACAGAACCTACTCCTTCTAGGGTATTTGTTATTATCCATATTGAACCTCCAGAACCTCCTCCTCCCATTCTTTGATATCCAGCCCCAGGTCCTCCATTTGAAGTAATAATACCATTGATTTTAGATGTGCCATTTACGGTAAGTTTAACAGCTCCACCACCAGATCCTGTAACAGAATAATGACCTCCTGCACTTCCTAACCAATCAGGCGTTTCAGGTTCTCCATATGCTATTCCACCAGCATGAGTCTGCCCTCTTCCTCCATTACCACCATATGCACCCCCTCCAGTACCTTCACTACCTCCCACTCCAGCCCCAGGTCCTTGTCCAGAGTAGTATCCTTTTGCATCTATATTTATAGATCCAGAGTTAGTGAGATTTAAATCTCCCAATATTGTGTAGTCAATCTTATATTGTGCTTCGGAACCGTTAGCGTAATGTGAGAGCACACCATTTATTACAAGACTAGAAAAAGTTCTTGGTACATTACCATAAAGAATGGAAGTCTCAGGTATTGTTAAACCTCCTTGTGTACTTACTAATTCCATAGTACCCCCATTATCAGTAATCTTTCCTCCTGTCCAATTCAATGTAGAGTATGTTGTAGTAGATCCTAACTCATTATATAGCCAACCATTATTATTTATTTCTAAAGTACCTGCATTTACAGAACCTAGTACAAATAGATGAGCGTAATGAGAAATTGACAAAGTATTTGTAACAGTTAGTGCCTGCTCCACTTCTAAACGAGAGAATTTAGTAATAGTTAGATTTTGAAGTTGGATGTTACCAACCAATGGAGTTTTTGCTATTGTAGAAATATCAGAATTCCAAGAAGGAAGGTTTGAATTGAGGATTAAATCTCCAGGAGCAGCACCTACTGTTTGTTTGTAAATTGTTCCTGCTCCACCAATCATTGAGATATTATTCCCATTTGCCTTAGCCCCATTAGCAGTTAAGCTTGTAAATGTAGAGTTGTCT
>JACDJA010000117.1_pt1 | contig 111394 bp, 84 predicted proteins | sample 7449241 | NCBI WGS metagenome assembly JACDJA01 (sample SAMN14253289, study PRJNA609438) | sludge metagenome | isolation source: initial anaerobic sludge | collected 2018-12-20 | reverse complement strand
AGGATGAACGGGTGATTTCTGTTCATGGCGAACCTGCCCGTTCGTGGCTAGCCTGTCCCGTTCGTGGTGAGCTTGTCGAACCACGGTTAGCCGGCGGCAAGCTCTTGGAATCACCCTTCGACAGGCTCTAGTGGAGGTCCCCGACCAGCGAGTTGCGCACTTTTTCGTCCAGCACCGTCTCTTCAGTGTAGGCCGGGTGCGCGATACCGGCCCGAATGGCCGCGCCCTGTTTGGCCGCCGCTGCCATCTCCGGTGTCAGCTCGAAACGGACAAAATGTACCGATGAGGTTTTATCCTCGGTGGTGCGGTCCAGGTCTTCATTGGCCACCGGGTGTACCTTGTCGAAGCCTTCCACCTGAACCCAGAGTGCCTGCTCTACACCGATCAGGCGGGCCAGCGCCTGTCGCCGCTCATCCACATCGGCATACTCCATCATGAAGGTTGCCTTCCAGTTCTGTCCGTCGGGAATCAGCGGATTGTAGACATCCAGTTCATCCTGGATCCCTGCCGCTTCAAAGATGCGCTCTATCCTGAGCATCTCCTGTACCTGGTACTGCATGGTGAGGGCATCTTCAAAATAGAGTGCCGCATGCTCACCGATAGCCACCCGCCGCTCCTTTTTGTGTTCCATCACCTTGGCACGAAACTCGGGACGGATACGGGAATACTCCTCCAGACTGTAGAGATCCTGGTGTGACAATTTTTGCATGGTGGAAAACTCCTTGATAACGCTTATTCGATCTTTAAGTTCGTAAACGGTACATATATGGACCCACTCCTCTTGCACCACTACTCGTGTGCAATCGGTTTTTCAGTGAACAGGTAATCCTTCAGTTCATGATCGAAGCGGGGATCATTGCGGCGTATCCACTCCAGCACCATGGAGGCGTGCTCCTTCTCCTCGTCCCGGTTATGGGCCAGGATCGTCTTCAGTTCCGGGTCATTGCAGGCATCCACCCGCTGGTTGTACCAGTCCACCGCTTCCAGTTCTTCCATCAGTGACACGAGGGCCCGGTGCATGTCCCGGGTCTCTTCCGAGAGCTGTTCGATCGGTTCGTGATAGCCTTCATTTGCCATTGCTTCTCTCCTTATTTATCAAAAACTATCTTATATACCGTAAGCTTTTCTCAGCAGGCTCATGGGGTGCTCGGTGCGGCTGCCATCCGCCATGCCGTGCTCAATATGGCCACCCGCCATGGGGCAATCGCTGCCATAGTGATCCGCCTCGGCCTGCTTCACCCGGTTGACCACGGGCCGCACGATTTTCATCGAGATCTCATGAAACTCCTTCTTGACCGCGTAGGTGCCATCATGGCCGGAGCAGCGTTCGATAGCCTCCACCGTGGTGTCCGGCACCAGTGATAAAACATCGCGTGTCTTCGCGCCGATATTCTGCACCCGCTGATGACAGGCCGCATGGTACGCCACCTTGCCCAGGGACTGTTTGAAGTCGGTATTCAGCTTGCCGTGTTTATGGCGCAGGAACAGGTATTCGAACGGGTCATAGATCGCCTTGCCCACCTTCGCTACATCGGCGTTATCCGGAAACATCAGCGGCAGTTCCTGTTTGAACATCAGCGCGCATGAGGGGACGGGCGCAACAATATCCCACCCCTCATCAACCAGTTTTGCCAGTGCCGGGATATTGGCCTGCATCGCCTGCTCCACGGCGTCCAGGTTGCCCAGTTCCAGCTTCGGCATGCCGCAGCACTGCTCTTTCTGTGCCAGGGTTACCGGAATACCGTTGTGCTCGAACACCGCCACCAGATCTTCGCCGATAATGGGTTCGTTACGATTGCCATAGCAGGTGGCAAACAGCGCCACCTTACCGGTGGTCGGGCCAGCCGCCTCACCCTCGCCGGAGGCGCCGATATTCCGGCTCAACCGCTTGCGCAGTGTATTGGAGTGATATTCGGGCAACCGGGCATCCGCATGAACACCCAGGACCGATTCCAGCAGCTTGCGGGTCGGCTTCGTCCTGTTGGCGGCGTTGACGATACCCGCCACGACCGGGATCCCCGCCAGGGAACCGACGGCATCGGTGCTGGTCAGGATCTTGTCGCGGAGCGGCATGTCGCCTTTTTTATACTTCATCGCCTTGGCCCGCAGCATCAGGTGTGGAAAGTCCACATTCCATTCATGGGGCGGGGTATAGGGACATTTGGTCATGAAGCAGAGATCACACAGATAACAGTGATCCACCACATTCCAGAAATCCTCTTTCTTGACCCCGTCCAGTTCATAAGTGGGGGACTCATCAATCAGGTCGAACAGTGTTGGAAAGGCGTTGCAGAGACTGACGCAACGCCGGCAGCCGTGGCAGATTTCATAAACCCGTTCCAGCTCTTTCATCAGCATGGGTTCGTTATAGAAATCGGGGTTTTTCCAATCAATCGGATGACGTGTCGGCGCCTCCAGATTTCCCTCTTTTACTACCATGTCAGTTGCCTCCGGAAACCGTTCTGTTTTTTTCTATTGGGTGGACCGGGATTGGACCCATCCCGGTCCGCTAGCAACCGAGAAATCAGTCCATCTCGTCCAGTGCACGCTGGTAGCGGTTGGCATGGGAGCGCTCCGCCTTGGCCAGGGTTTCGAACCAGTCCGCCACCTCGTCAAAGCCCTCATCACGTGCCGTCTTGGCCATACCGGGATACATGTCCGTGTACTCATGGGTCTCGCCGGCAACCGCACTCTTCAGGTTGTCCACAGTGCCGCCAAACGGCATGCCGGTCGCCGGATCACCACAGCTCTCCAGATATTCGAGATGACCATGAGCGTGTCCGGTTTCACCTTCAGCAGTAGAGCGGAACAGCGCCGATATATCGTTGTAACCTTCGACATCCGCCTTGGAGGCGAAGTAGAGGTAGCGACGATTGGCTTGCGATTCACCTGCAAATGCATCCTTCAGATTCTGTTCAGTCTTACTACCTTTCAGTTCCATATCTTTCTCCTCGTCTAGTTCTGTATTCGCGTACTTACCGCAGTACGTGTAGATAGGATAGATGATGAAATTTAGTTTATCTAATTGATTTTTTATTGTTTAGTAATCGTTTTTTTAGATTACCAACAGCGGTGGAACGGCTATCAAGGAAGGAAATTGGCCAATCGATTGCTCGGCTACGACACGGCACCGCTGAATGACTATCTGCATACACGGGCTTTCCAGCATACAACAGGGGCCTACTCCACGTAGCTTTTGCCGATAGCGGAGAGCGGGAGTTCGAGTTCCAGTTCCGGCACCCGCTTGGCGATCCAGGCGGTAAAGGTGTTGCTGTTGGGACCGGGGAAAACGGTGTAGCGGGTTTTCCAGGGGTACTCCCGAGCCGCCTTTTCCACCGCATCGATCAACTGGTCGACCTCTTTCCCTCTATACGTCTTGATCACCTGGGGTTCCTCGCCATACCAGTAGCGGTCCGGCACATCCTGGGCAATCCGCATCACCGGCTGGCCGTTCCGGCCTCGCCAGCCGATCACATCGTATACCGTGTAGGCCTGTTCACCCGTCCGCTTGGCGGCAATCCAGGTATGAATGGCGAACCAGCCACGCCAACCCCAGGCATCAGCGCCATAGACCTGTAGCACCGCTTCATGGGTTGTTGCAGGCGCAGGGGCAATTCCCGCCGGTTCTCGACTGGCTGTGCGCCAATCCTTGCTGGAAGAGCAGCCCGCCAACATCACACCTGCCAAGATAACTATCGAAAACGATTGCCGGATTTTCATACTTCCCCATTCCGTTTTTCGCATAAACACTATCAGTGTGACGTCATCAGGCCCGCTTGGTTCAGCTGGCCCGCTGGTCGGTCGGGCCGGAACAGGACAGTGATCTCGCCCCAACCGGCATGTACTACGGATCACTCCACCTGCTGATCGACATCATCAACTGCAGTCTTTTTCGGGACAGTTTTTTTCGCCGCCTTTTTCTTACTGACACGCTTTTTCGTCACCCGCTTTGCCGGCGGGCCTTTGGGCTTTGCAGCAGGACTCACCGCCAGTTCATCAGCGGTGAAGTCATCCACGTCGATCAGTGCCATCACTTTTGCATCGAAACTTCTCAACTGCGCGGCTTCCTCAGCAGTCAGGATGCCCTGCTGTTCCGCCTCATTGATCTGTGAAGGGGTATCTTCAGAGACGAACCGTCCGGCCCGACGCGCATCGAATACCTTGCGCTCCAGTGGCTTGACCGACTCGGCAAGCTCCAGCGCCTCCTGCAACAATCCCAGCGGGTTGTTCGGTTCAACCGCCAAATAGATGCCCTGACAGAGGCGATCACGGCTAGCCGTGGGCCTCATGATCAGTTCAACAATCTGCTGACCCAGTTCGTCCGACGGTGCCGAGTAGCTGCGGCCTCGTGGAAACACAAACAGGCGTAACAGTGCACTCACCCAGCGGTTGGGGAGATTGCGCAGCAATCCGTGCAACTGCTCCTGGGCATCATAGAGTAGTGAGCGGCAAGCCCACTCGACGATCGGGAGATCCTCCTCCGGACTGCCCTGGTTGACGTGATGCTTCAGTACCATCGAGGCGAGGTAGATGGCGCTCAGCACATCACCCAACCGGGCCGAGAGCAGCTCCTTGCGCTTGAGCGCCCCGCCAAGCGTCAGCATGGCCACATCCGCCGCCAGGGCAAACGAGGCGCTGTAGCGGGAGATATGCTGATAATAACGGCGTGTCTCATCCCGTGTCGGGGCGGTAACGTAGCGCGCCTGGGTCAGTGCCATCACCAATGAGCGGGCGGCATTCCCGATGGCATAACCGAGATGACCGAACAGCGCCCGGTCAAACGCCCGCAGACCCGCCTCACCCTCGGTGCCGGCCGCCTCCATCTCTTTCAGCACATAAGGATGACAGCGGATCGCTCCCTGGCCGAAGATAATCAGACCCCGGGTGAGGATATTGGCCCCCTCCACCGTGATGGCGATGGGAATCCCCTGGTAGTTGCGCCCCAGATAGTTCTTCGGCCCCAGCATGATTCCCTTGCCGCCCTGCACGTCCATGGCATCGTTGGCGATGGCGCGACCCATTTCGGTGTTGTGGTACTTGAGAATGGCGGCGGGCACGGCGGGCTTCTCACCCTCAGAGATGGCGCCGATGGTCACATCAGCCGCAGCGGTCATGATATAGGTACGGCCGGCCATCCGTGCCAGCACCTCACCCACCCCATGAAACTTGCCCACCGGCAGACCAAACTGACGCCGAATCCTGGCATAGGCGCCCGAGGCGTAGACCGCCGCCTTGCCGGTGCCGATGGCATTGGAAGGCAAGGTGATGCCGCGTCCCACCGAGAGCTGTTCCACCAGCATCTTCCACCCCTCCCCGGCCCGCGCCGGGCCACCGATAATGGCATCCAGCGGCACGAATACATCCTTACCCTGGGTCGGGCCGTTCTGGAACGGAATATTGAGCGGAAAATGGCGACGACCGATTTTTACGCCGGGCAGCCGGGTCGGCACCAGGGCCGCGGTGATGCCGTATTCATCCTGCTCACCCATCAGGTGGTCCGGATCGTAAAGCTTGAAGGCGAGCCCCAGCACGGTGGCGATCGGCGCCAGGGTAATATAACGCTTGTCCCAGTTGAGCCGGATTCCGATGATCTCCTGCCCCTCGTACGCTCCCCGGCAGACCACACCGGTATCGGTGATGGCCGTGGCATCAGAGCCGACCCGGGGCGAGGTGAGGGCAAAACAGGGGATCTCTTCACCGGCTGCCAGTCGCGGCAGATAATAATCCCGCTGCGCCTCGGTGCCGTAATGCAGCAGCAGCTCGCCCGGGCCCAGGGAGTTGGGTACGCCCACCGTGGAGGCGGCCACCAGACTGCGGCTCGCCAGTTTGCTCAGTACCCGGGACTGGGCCAGGGCCGAGAACTCCAGACCGCCATACCGTTTCGGTATGATCATGGCAAAGAACTTCTCCTGGCGGATATAGGCCCACACCTCAGGCGGCATGTCCGCCAGCTCGTGGGTGATCTGCCAGTCGTCCAGCATGCGGCAGAGTGTTTCGGTGGGACCGTCGAGAAACGCCTGCTCTTCACGGGTCAATCGGGGTGCTGGCACCTGATGCAGTTTTTCCCAGTCCGGTGAGCCGGAAAACAGGTCACCTTCCCACCAGACCGTACCGGCTTCCAGCGCCTCCCGCTCCGTTTTAGACATGGAGGGCAGCATCTGCCGATAGATGGCGAGAAGCCTGCGCGAAACGCTGTTGCGCCTGAAGTCATCAAAGTTGAGCAGCAGCATGCCCAGAAACAGCAGCCAAAGCAGCAGCAACCAGAGCGCCCACCCACTCCCGAACAGGGTGTAAGCGAGCAACAGACCACCCATGATCAAGGTGGAGCGCTTGAGGTTCTCACGGCGATAGGCCAGGGTAATCGCCACCCCTGAAAACAGCAGAAACCAGAAAAGCGTTGTAAGCATCTCATATCCCCTAAACATCAGAACCGAGCTATTTCTACACTCTACCCGTCATGAGTTCTATTGAACCTAGAGTAGGCCAGAACGGTTGGGAGGTAAATGCATATCGAATTCCGGTTCTACCGGTATTTCATCCACTGGGATCAGATAATCAGACCAGAAACAGAGATATGGCACTTGCCGCTTTCCTGGGAGATTACCCCATTGCACCCGCAATGACTCACTCTGCCAGCACCAGACACCGGCACGCATGAAAGGAACGGATCCGGGTTTGATCCAAATCAACATCACGGATAATCTCCCAGCGATAGATAGCGCAATACCCACTCTGCATGCCTTAGAATGGATACGTTACCGGACACTGGAACGGGGGGATCCCAAACGACCTCACGCCAGCCGTCTTTCACATTGCCCAGACAACCATGGGAAGCGCTGTCATGCAGGGGCCAGGCATCGGGGAACATCCGCTGATTCAACACGGCATCAGCCGTCGGGGACTACTGAAATTCTGCAGCGCGGTGGTGTCGATGCTCGCCCTGCCCGCCGGGGTCGTACCCGCGTTCGCTGAACAGCTCAACAAGGCCCGCAGGCCGTCGGTGATCTGGCTCTCCTTCCAGGAGTGCACCGGCTGCACCGAATCATTTACCCGCTCACACGCACCCACCATTGAATCACTGATCTTCGATTACCTCTCACTGGACTACCATCACACCCTGCAGGCTGCCGCCGGTGAGGCCGCGGAAGCAGCCCGACTGGAGGCCATGGAAAGACACTTCGGTCATTATCTGCTGGTCGTCGACGGCTCCATCCCAGTTGCCGATGAAGGCATCTACTCCACCATCGCCGGCACGACCAATCTACAGATGCTACAGGAGTGTGTGGCCGGGGCGGCGGCCGTTTTTGCCATTGGCAGCTGCGCCGCCTTTGGTGGTCTGCCGGCCGCCAGCCCCAATCCGACCGGCGCCAGCGGTGTGGCAGACCTGATGGAAAGCGGTCTGATTGAGACAAAACCACTGATCAATCTGCCCGGCTGCCCGCCCATTCCCATCGCCATCAGCGGCGTACTGGCCCACTACCTGGTTTTCGAACAGTTCCCGGCACTGGACGCACTGCGTCGTCCACTGAGCTTTTATGGCCGCACGGTGCATGACCGCTGCTCCCGTTACCATTTCTACGAAGAACAAAAGTTTGCCGAGCGGTTCGATGATGAAGGCGCCCGCAAAGGCTGGTGCCTGTATAAACTGGGCTGTAAAGGACCGGTTACCCACAACGCCTGTGCTGTCTACAAATGGAATGAGGGGACCAGCTTTCCGATTGAGTCGGGCCATCCCTGCCTGGGATGCTCAGAGCCTGGCTTCTGGGATAAGGGGGGATTCTATGTCAGCCTGGATCAGATACTGCCACCGGCACCACCAGGCGACGAGACACCCGCGACGGCCATAGAGGCCGGACAACGGCTCTATGAAGAGAACTGTATCTACTGCCATTCGTCCGACCCGTCCGGGTTTGCGACAGCAACGGAGAAGATTCCCGACCTGTTGCGTTCAGAAACCATCCGCGCACACAAGCGGCTGAACTTTTCTGATGACCAGCTGGAGATCCTGGAAAAATACCTGGGATCAAAAAAATGAGGGAGAAAATGAAAAGAGTCGATCCTCGATGGCCTTCACCACTGGCGGTGGCACTGATACTGACTGGCGCCCTCAACCTGGCGGTGGCGTTTGCCGCACCACCGGAACCGTCACCCAACGCCGGCATTGGACCGCACGCCGGTCCATTCTCTATTCATGACCTGGATCGGGACGGTGTGTTGAGCAGGGAGGAGTATCACCAGTTTCTTACCGCGCTGGAACAGCGCCGCAGAGCGGCAGACGAGTCCGGCAAGCGCTACCCGCCGCCTCTCCGTTTCGAGGAGATCGACCGTAACGCCGACGGTTATCTCAGCGAGGATGAGATGATCTCCGCGCTGAACAGACGGTTGGAGCGGCACAAGCGATACCGCAACCGCAGCGGCCGCTGGTGATTACGGGCTGAAACGCCTGGAATCCTCACTGGCATAGTTTGCCACCGTGCTGTCTATGACCGCCGTCGTCTTGATCATCTGCACCACCTCGGCCAGGCGGCTGCCCGGTATCGCACAGGTCATTTCACTATTCGGCAGACCGGTCCGTACGCGGCTGAGCATGCAACCGACACTGACCGCCGCCGCCTCCTGCTCCTTGGCAATGGCGATGATATGACACTGCGGCTTGCCCTCAAAACGCAGGCCCGGGAGGGCGTCCGACAGGGTCATCGCCTGCTTGGCATTGATGCGTAGAAACACCACGTCGGGCACCGCTTGTGAATCCTTTAACGGGCCATAGGTGACATAACGGAACCGCTGCTTCACCACCGGTATCTGCGGGAACATCTCCGGCGCCACCCATCCGGCTCCCACCAGCGCACCTACATCCGACTTGCTGCCGACCTCCTCCAATGTCTTGAACCCATGGGTCACACTGCCCACGCTACAGTTGGCATGATCTTCCGCCACCGTGCTGAAGGTGCCAGTTGCAGCCTTCATCCAGAAAACACAACCGGCAGGAACACGCCCGGTACGGCCATCTTCGGTTGGTATTGGCATGGCATCAGAAAAAAGGTCAACCCCGGGCATCGGCTCCTGGGTAAAACTGATCGCCAGCGGCTGGTGCTGCAACGCCAATGCGCTGACCAGATCCTCAGCCAGTTTTTGATTATTCTGTTGTGACATCGCGCTCTCTCTGACCAAGATTAATAGAGGTGATTGCTTGGGTTGATGCCCTGCACAGTCAATTCAGGTGCCCTCAAGACCCACCTCACAGGACGCCCTTGATGGAGTATAGGAGACATACACAGTTTCATCCTTGCTGAATACCCACCGGGACAGGGGGTGAAGTATTGGCGGAATAACTTCATCCTGTTCATTTTCAGCCGTTCACGGCTATTATTTTTTCCTGAACACAACGGTGAATTGCTAGATCTCCATGATCTCCAGCAGCTCAGCGCTGCCAAGCACCTGACAATAGATCATGTTCATGATCTCCAGCTCCCGGTGGTGCAGTTCATCGGTGCCGGCGGCACAGCCATCCTCGATCACGATCACATTGAAACTCTCATCGGCCAGACTGCGCACCGTGGATGAGACACACTGATCGGTAAAAATACCCGTCATCACCACGTTTTTGACACCCATATTGTGCAGTATCAGACGCAGGTTGGTGCCTGTCAGGGCGCTGTCGGTGGTTTTGGTGACTACCACCTCACCGGACCGGGGAGCCAGCTCCGGAATGATCTGGGAACTCTCCTCATCCTTGGGCAACAGCAGGTAGTTCCAGCCCGGTTTTTTCTGGCTCAGGGAGCGGTCCCGCCCATCCGCCAGCAAACAGGCGATCCGGGCATGCAGCACATCCATTCCCTGCGCACGGAAGCGCGCCTGCAACTGCCGCACTGTCGGAATAACGATCCCACGCATGCGCTGCAGAAAGGGCCCCCAGCGTGTCCGCCCTGCGGGATTATCCGCCAGCTGCAAGTAGACATTCTGGATATCGATTGTCAGCAACACCGTCTCTTGCGGCGAGAGTATGAGATCCTCCGGCTCAGGTGCGCCCTGGTAATAGAATGAACGATGATCGGTTTTCCAGCCCATACTTCCTCCGAAAGTGGCTGCTCAGAATCAAAGCATAGTGCAGTCTGCATCATTGGGATGCGTGCTCGCCTCATCATTACGGAAAAAAGGCAGTATCCGACTCATGTGGCTGATAATATCCCAGGCGGCTCCAGAACGCAGGCAGTGAGTCCGGCACAGGTAGAAGTGGAAATCGGTACTGTCATCCAGGGTTCGACGAATGCTGGTTAATCTGTTGTCCCGACCTGCTGTTTCTTGCCACTGCTGACGATGGTTCATGATAACCTCCTGCATGATTCAAATAATTCAACCGTGATTTACCTGCTGCTCACAAATCGACCTTTGGCTCAACTATATTTGATTTGTCCATAAAACCACTGTACATACGCTATCAATCGGATGATTTTGGTATAAAAGTCAACGGGGCGGCAGTGAAGGGAAATACAATGAATATCATGGTCAGTAGTTTGTTGCTTTTTCTTGCCTCAATCACCGTAGCAGGTGTCACCCACGCAGAAACCAGCCACTCGCATCTAATCCAGGGTCCTTTCAAAGACGGTCCAGAGGTAACCCGAACCTGCTTGAAGTGCCACAAACAGGAAGCTGAAGATTTTATCGAAAATTCTCACTGGACCTGGTCGAGCCAACAGTATTTACCTAATCATAAGAAAGAGATGGCACTGGGTAAGATAAACACCATCAACAATTTCTGCATCGCCGTGCCATCTAATTGGCAAAGATGCACCAGTTGTCACGCTGGATATGGCTGGAAAGATGCCTCCTTCGATTTCAAGAATACTGAAAATATTGACTGCCTTGTCTGTCATGACACGACTGGTTTATACAGCAAGGAGCCCACCGGGGCGGGGATGCCGGCAAAGGACATTGACCTGGAGAAGGTGGCAAAGAATGTGGGTCCAACGAGCAGGAGAACTTGTGGTGGCTGTCATTTTTTTGGTGGCGGGGGGGATCACGTCAAGCACGGTGATCTCGACTCCTCCCTCTTTAACCCGACACGCGGGCAAGACGTGCACATGGACATAAATGGGCCGAACATGAGTTGCCAATCCTGTCATCAGACAACCTACCATGAGATTCCTGGCAAGGCCATGTCGGTATCCACGGGAGAAGGGGAACGTGTCGAATGCAGCAACTGTCACCGTGGCAAAACGCATGAACGCCAAATCCTGAATACGCACACCAGTACGGTGGCATGCCAGACTTGTCACATCCCGACCTTCGCCAAGGATCAGCCCACCAAAACCTGGGGAGACTGGTCAAAAGCCGGTGAAGATCGCCAGCCGGAGAAAGGTCCGTACAACATGGAAACCTACAGTAAAAATCAGGGTGAAATTCGCTGGGAGAAAAATGTGACTCCGTTATATGCATGGTATAACTACCAGTCAAACCGCTACATCCTGGGTGATAAGATCGATCCGGAAATGTACGTTTATTTGACCCAACCACTCGGTGCAATTGATGACAGGAATGCGAAAATTTTTCCATTTAAACTCATGGAAGGAAAGCAACCATACGATACTGTGAATAACTACCTGGTTGTTCCAAAACTGTTTGACGGCTACTGGGTGCACTTCGACTGGAACAGGGCCATCACCGATGGCATGGCCGCCGCTAACCTGCCCTACAGCGGAAAGTATGGATTTGTCCTGACCAAGATGTACTGGGAGACCAGTCATATGGTTGCACCGAAAGAGGAGTCGCTAAAATGCAATGATTGTCACGGAGAAAAAGGACGGCTCAACTGGAAGGCCCTTGGATACAAGGGCGATCCGGAGAAGTACGGAAACAGAAAGTTAAATTAACCGGAGGACGCAACAAATTCATGGGACTTGCATAATGGCTACAGAGCAAATCAATCGTATGAATCCCCTCGCCCCCTAGGTTAATCTCACAGGCACTCGGCGGTAACCTCTCACAGGCGCCACCTCCCTTTCTGGCTGCTGGCCGGGTACCCGTTCAATGGTTTGTACCGAGGCGAGCAGTGCCCATAGTACGATCCGCAGTTCCCAGGTGGCCAGTAGCAGGCCTGGACAGTCGTGTCTGCCAATGTCATAGACAAGGTTTGCTGCTGCGCTACTCACGGGAGCAAACCGATGGTTGTCGAAGCGCGTCCCCGTCACGTTTGGCTGAAGTCCGGTTCAATATAATCCAGGCCCCCCGCAAAGCCGGGGCTAGTCGCCGGTCGGCGAAATCTTGAAAGAACACACATTGTTCTGCATCCGCAATGATTCTGCCAATGTAGCCATATTGTCGGCATTAGTGGTGCGAATGATCATCCGATACTCGAATGACGATGTGTTGTCACCAACCCGATAGCTCATGTTCGCCACGGTAAAACCGTGTTCTTTCAGTACCCGCCTTATTTCACTTTCCGGCAGCGCGGCATTGCGATCAAAGCGTATGTGATAGTGGGCGTAAAACTGGGAAGGGAGTTTGCTTTCAATCCAGCGGAATATCGACAAGGTTCCTAGCGTCAACAGGGTAGCGATGACCGCCGGTAAGTAGAACCCAATGCCGATGAGAATGCCAATGGCGGCCGTTATCCAGATCGAGGCCGCCGTGGTCAGCCCCCTGACACTCAGTCCTTCTTTGAAGATCACCCCTGCGCCCAGAAAGCCTATGCCGGTCATGATGCCCTGAGCCATGCGGGCCGGATCGGCCCGCACCGTATCCATCAGTGTCTGGGGTAACCATTTCCACTGAAAGTAGGTCACCAGCATCAACGTGCTGGACGCCATACAGACCAGTACGTGAGTGCGGAATCCGGCCGGTCTGGCATGAAAACTCCTTTCAAGGCCAATGACACCACCGACGACCATGGCACCCACGAGATGGCTGATAATGACAAAACCTGTCGTGTCCATGTAATTCATTGTCATCGCTATAGCCCGGTTGATGTTGTATACGGGGAGCCTCTGATTAATTCAGCGGTTCCAGCAGCACAGCCCTTTGCTGCCATTTTCGATGACGGCAAGCCATTGAAAATGAAGAAAGCAACAAAATTGCATTTTTGTTTTCGTGCTCCGATAAAGCCAGGGATGGCGTTGATCAGCTTCCATAGAGCAAAGTGTAGGCGCATCGGGTAGCGATGCAACCGGGCCGGGAGCGAACGGCTCAATCGACATGCCGAACTCAAAAACGCTCACACCATTTCAAACCACGCCTCGGCGTTCTGCCTGTCGATATACAGACGCATTTGACAATAGGCCTGTTGAGCCACGGGATCATCACCACGGCTGCAGCCGGCAGTTCGGTTTTTAGTGGCTGTTCGAAGGATCCTGCGGATCAGTCACGCAAAGATTGTTGCAGCTTTGCCAATGGACTTTCCGTAACAGCTGTTGATAGGGGTGACAGGACGCCTGCCTGATCCATCGCCCGGGTTCTGGCACTTACTGCTTGACATCGATGCACTCGGTCACCGGGCTCTGGTCACTGCCGCTCTCCTTGCAGTAGCGCAATCGGCCATCGGCATGACCGATCCAGGCGCGGCGGTCGCTGTTGCTGATATCGGTGACGGCCGACCCATTCGCCTCCACCACGATGGTGCAGACAGTCCAGAATGGAACGGCCGTGCCACCTCCGCCGTTACAGAAACGCACCGTGCCATCGCTGTATCCTATCCAGGCACCGTTCGCGCCGTTGACACTGATCACACTGACACCACTGGCGGCCAGACCTGTCATGGCTGTCAGTAGCAGGGGTATCGCTATCCATTTTCTGTTCATTACCACACCTCTCTCCTGTGCTTGCGTCGGAGATGATCGACGCCCGATCGGTTATCCCATTGTAGATCAGTTCGCCGATCAGGTATGGGTGATCAGGGCCTGATCAGGCTGACCTGACTTCCCGCCCGGCTGCTGCTGATATCCAGGCGCAATGGCATCTGCTCCTTCAGCTCTGCGACATGGGAGATGACGCCAATCATGCGGCCGGATGACTGCAGATCAATCAGGGCGCGGATCGCCAGGTCCAGGGATTCAGGGTCGAGCGAGCCAAAACCCTCATCGATAAACAGGGTATCGAGGCGGATGCCGCCAGAGTAGGCCTGTACCACATCGGAAAGGCCCAACGCCAGGGCGAGCGCCGCCAGAAAACTCTCGCCGCCGGAGAGCGTGGCCACCGGGCGGCATTTGCCGGTGTAGGCATCCTCCACTTCCAGTTCAAGACCCGAGGCGCGGTTGCCCTTGGCCCGTTCGCGCTTGCGCAGCAGCTGATAGCGCCCCTTGCTCATCAGATAGAGACGTCGGCTTGCCTCCACCAGCACATCATCCAGCAGCACGCTAAGCACGAAGCGCTGCAGGCTGATCTTGTCACCGGTCTGGCCATTGGCCACATCACTCAGGGTGCCGATCAGGGCGTACCGTTGTTCCAGAGCCGCACATTGACGCTCGCGTTGCTGCAATGTCGCTTTGGCGTCCTGCAACTGAGCCTGCCGTTTATCCAACTGCCGCCACGCCTGATCGGCGGCTCTCTTGGTCTCCGTCACGGCGGCCAGTTGGCGCTCCAGGGCCGGGATGTCCGGGACAGCATGTCCAGTCAGGGCCGCCTGTTGCTGCTGCAGCGCTCCGGCCGTCTGCTGGACAGCCTGTTCATGCTCGACCACCGTCTGCGTCAGCCGTAATCGCTCATCTTCTGTCAGCAGGGCCTGCATGAAAGTCGCCTGATTAGCAATGGGACTGGCATCCAGCGCTGTCAGCCATTGCTCCCCAGTCTGCTGCATGGCAGCCTCTGCTGCTGTCTGGGACTCTGTCGCCGACTGGCAGGTGGCCTTGGCGGCAGCATAGTCACTGCTCGCCTGCTGGTGTCCCGTGCGGGCCTCGTCAATTGCGCGATCCAGCCGCGCAACTTCCGTTGCGGTCGCACTGATGGCCTGGTGGAGTCTGCCCGGCTCACGGTAGGCGGCGGGCAGCTCCTGTTCGGCACTCTTCAGTTCACTGCGGGCGGTGGCCAGCGCCGAGCATCGCGTCGTCACTTCGGCATTCAGCCGCTCCAGCTCGGCGCGCCGCTGCTCCTCGCGCCGTTTCAAATCAACTTCCTGCTTCTCCAGTATCTGCTGCTGTTGCCGCAGCGACTGCAGTATCTCCAGCGACTTTTCGAGTGCCTGCTGCCTGCTTCTGAGCTGTGGCAGCGACCCCCCTGTCACCGGGTCCAGTCGCTGTTCCAGTTCGCCGATCCGGCAGCAGAGACTCTCCAGCTCACTCTTCCTCCCGGCATACTCTTCACGCTCCCGGTTCAGCTGTTCCTGGGTTGCCAGCACTGCCTGCCGCGCCTGCTCCAGTGCCGACTGGCTCGGCAGGTCAGCCGCGGATTCAGCGGGCGCCGGATGTGCCCGGCTGCCGCAGACCGGGCAGGGCTGATCCGCTTCCAGCTCCCGAGCCAGCAGGGCCGCCTGCCCCTGATGCCAGGCCAGTTCAATCTGCTTGCAGGCATCGACCCGCGCCTGGTGCTCGACCGCCAGCCGTTTGCCCGCCTGCCCGGCATTTTGCAGCGCGTCCCGTTTCTCATCGCGTTGCCGGATAAGCGGCTCCAATACCGTCCTGTCCCGCAACTGGTCACTGATCTGCTTGAGCTGCAGCGGGACATCATGCAGCGCGTCGAGTTGCGTCTGCTGTGCGCTCCGCTCTCCCTGAAGCCGTTCCCGCTGCCGGCTGATCCGCTGCAGCTCCGCCTGCTGTTCCTGCTGTGCATCCACAGCCTCCTGCTCGACGACCACCGCCTGCCGCAACTGGCTGATCGCCTGATCCAGGCGCGTGGCACGCTGCTGATAACCCTGTAACCTGGTCAGCTGCTGTTTCTGCTGATCCAGGATTTCATGCAACGCCTGGCTGTTTTTAAACACCGTTTCTGACTCGGCCAATGCCTGTCGAGCACTCCTCTGCGCGGCTTCCGCCTGCCTCCTTTTTCCGTTGGCCTTTTCGAGCATCTCACCGGCGGCGGACCAGCGATCAAACAGCGGCTTCAGTCGCTCGGCCTGTTCAGCCCGTTGCAGGCGCTGCCGCTGCTGCCTGATCCCATCCTCTCGCCGGTTGAGTTCAGCCTGCCGCTGTTGCAGTTGCGCCAGCTGCGCAAAGCCGGCCTGTAGATGTTGCGCTTGCTGCAGTGCCTGCACCGCTTCGGCCTGTTGCGCCTCCGCTGCCTGTTGCTCGGCCAGGGCCTGTTCCAGCTGCGGCTGCAGCGTCTGCAGCGCCTCATCCAGCTGCTGCCGGCTCTCTACGCCTATGCCCTGCAGAATCCCCTGCTGGATCTGCCGTCCCTGTTCCACCTCGCGGCGGATCTCGGCCGCCTGCGCCTTCAGACGCTCCTCCAACTGCCGGTAGATCCGGGTCTGGAACAGCTGGCCGAAGATCTCTTCGCGTGCCCTGGATTCCGCCAGCAGCAGTTCACGGAACTTGCCCTGGGGCAACACCATCACCTGCCGGAACTGCTCCACATTGAGACCGGTGAGCTGCTCGATCTCCCGGGTCGCCTCGGTCACCTTGCTCGGCACCAGCAGCCGCTCGCCCCCTGCCGGATCGATAACCCATAGCTGCGCCTCAGTCGGCTGGATGGTGGTGCCTTCACCTCGCGCCTTGGGTCGCTGCTGTTCCGGCACACGACGGATACGGTAAGTCCGCCCCGCCAGTTCAAAACTGAAGATCACCTCGGTGAGGGTGTCGGCAGATGCCAGATCGGAACGCATCTGGCTCCCCTCCCGTTCATCGCCGGTGGTACGGCCATAGAGGGCAAAACAGATGGCATCGAGAATAGTGGTCTTGCCTGAACCGGTGGGGCCATTGATCAGGAACAGGGGATTGGCTCCCAACTGCTCAAACGGAATGGTCTGTTCATCCTGGAACGGCCCGAAGGCGCACATGGTGAGACTCAGCGGACGCACGTCAGGGAGTGACTCCATCTTTGTGGATCTGCTCCAGCAGGTCGACGACCAGGGCCTGCTGTTCCGCCGACAACGGCTCACCCCGTACCTGCTGATAGAAATCCCGAAACAGGGCCAGCTCTCCCCGCTTCAGCTGATCCCGCTGCACGCTGCGTTGTTCACCACTGACCATCAGGCCCGGACGCTCCAGGTGCAGTACATTGGGATAGACTGTCCGCAGTTTGCCCATGATATCGAGAATGGCGTGGCTGTCACTGAGGCGCACCAGCAGATAGTCCTCCCGGTGCGGATCATCCCGGCCCTTGGCCAATAGCGCATCCAGTTCACCCTCCAGGATACGCATATCGTGCAACGGCTTGAGTTCCACCTGCTCGATCTGCGTCACTCCCGTGTCATCCAGATCCACCAGGGTCACCGACTTGTGGTGCCGGGTCTCGGAGAAGGAGTATTTCAGGATCGAGCCGGCGTAGCGGATATGCTCCGCTGCGCAAAACTGGCGGCCGTGCAGATGGCCCAGCGCGACATAATCGAAGGGTTTGAAATGTTCCGGCGATACCCACTCGGCGCCACCGATGGAGAGCGGCCGCTCCGATTCCGAAACATCGCCACCGGCCAGAAAGCAGTGACTCAGCAACACACAGGGAGAGCGCCCGGCATTATGCTCCAGGATCCGGCCGGTGAGAAACGCCATCGCCTCGTCGTGGCTCGATACTTCATTGTCGAACAGCTGCCGGACACTGGCCGGATCGGCATAGGGGATGGCGTAAAAGGCCACTTCATGGCCCGGCTTGCCGAGCAGGATCGGCTCCGGCTCCGGCGTCAGGTGGCCGACGATGTGCAGCCCGGCCTGGCTCAGATGCCGGGCACCGAAGGCCAGTCGTTCCGGGCCATCGTGGTTGCCGGCGATCATGATCACCGGCACCCCCAGCTCCAGGCAGATGCGGCTCAGCACTTCATCCAGCAGGGCCACGGCGGCGGCCGGCGGCACCGAGCGATCGTAGACATCGCCGGCCACCAGCACCACATCCACCCGGCGGGCCTCGATCAGCCCGATAATCTGCTGCAGTACATGGCGCTGCTCTTCCAGCAGGGAGAGGTTGTGAAACTGGCGCCCGATATGCCAGTCGGCTGTGTGCAGTATCCTCATCGTCCCGTCAGTCGCCGCCAACCGGCAATACCCTGCTCCATCAACAGGTAGTTGACCGGCACCAGCAGCAGGGTGATAAAGGTGGCGAACAGGATGCCGAAACCGAGTGAAACCGCCATCGGGATGAGAAACTGCGCCTGGGTGGACTGCTCGAACAGCAGCGGCATCAACCCGCTAAAGGTGGTCAGCGAGGTGAGCATGACCGGACGGAAGCGTGCCACACCGGCATTCAGGATCGCCTCCTGCAGACCACCGGACTGTTTGTGATTATTGATGAAGTCCACCAGTACCAGGCTATCGTTCACCACCACGCCGACCAGGGCCATCATGCCCAGCAGGCTGAGCATGGTGAGGTCCATGCCCATGATCCAGTGCCCGGCCAGGGCGCCGATGGCACCGAAAGGAATAATCGACATCACCACCAGCGGTTGCAGGTAGGACTTGAAGGGGATCGCCAGCAGTCCGTAGATCACGAACAGCATGATACCCAGCCCGATACCCATGGAATCGAACGACTCCTGCTGCTCTTTCATCTCACCCTCGAAACTGTAACTGACACCGGGATACTGCAACAGCAGGTTGTCGATGAAATCGCTCAGTTGGCCCTGCAGGATGGTCATGTTGGCTGTCGCCTTGTTGATATCGGCGGCCACCTTGACGGTGCGATAGCGGTTGATGCGGATAATGGATGTGGGGCTCTTGCCAGGCTTGAGGGTAACCACCTGGCCCAGCGGCACGCTCAGCCCGTTGGCGCCGGTGATACGCAGATCCTGCAGGTTGACCAGGGATTTGCGCTCGGATTCGGGATAGCGCACCATCACCCGGATATCGTCCCGGCCACGCTGGATCCGCTGCACCTGAAAACCGTAGAAGGCGTTACGGATCTGGTTCAGCACATCCGAGCGGGTCAGCCCAAGGGCGTGGGCCTCATCCTTCAGTTCGATCTGCAACTCCTGCTTGCCGTCCGACAGGGTATCGCTGATATCGAACACCGCCGGATAGAGCGCCAGCCGCTCCTTGACCCTGTCCGCTACTTCCGAGAGCGTGGTGAAATCGAGGCCGGAGAACTGGATCTCGATCGGGTCCGAGATGCGGCCGATCTCCGCCCGGAAGGTGAGACTCTCGGCACCGGGAATCACCCCGATCATCTTGCGCCACTCCCGCACCAGTTCAATACTGGTGACCCGGGAGGTGCGATCCTCCGGCGCCACGATCTCGAACATCACCAGCCCGGTGTGCGAACCGGAGCCACGGGCGTCGCTGGAGCCGGTGGTGGACTGGATATCCAGCACCAGATCGACCCCCTCCCCATCGCGATACTTCTGCTTCAAGGCAAAGGCGGCCTGGGTGATTTTCCGGATATAGCGATCGGTCACTTCAAACGGGGTGCCGGTGGGCATGGTCAGGGAAGCGCGCGCCAGTTCGCTCTGCACCCGGGGCCAGAAGGTAAAGCGGGTCCAACCGGTGGTGGCCAGGGTCACCATGATCAGCAGGATGCCACCGAACAGCACCAGGGTGGTCCAGCGGTGATTCAGGGCCGTTTTCAGCACCGGCCGGTAATAATGCAGGACCGCCCGCTCAAAACCGTCGGCAAAATTCTGCTGGAAGCGTTCAAGCAGCCCCGGCTGGCCACGCTCCGAGCGCAGCCTGATGTGTTTGAGGTGGGCCGGCAGGACAAACTTCGACTCGATCAGCGAAAACAGGAAGATCGGGATCACCACGATGGGAATCTGGGCAAACAGCAGTCCGCGACGCCCTTCGATAAAGGCCAGCGGCATAAAGGCGGCGATGGTGGTGAGAATACCGAAGGTAACCGGCACCGCCACCTCCCGGGTGCCACGGATCGCCGCTTCCAGTCCGTTCTCGGCGTGCCGCAGATGGGTATAGACATTCTCGCCGGTGACAATGGCGTCATCCACCACGATACCCAGCACCAGCAGGAAAGCGAACAGACTGAACACATTCAGGCTGACATCAAAGAACGGCATGGCCACGAAGGCCCCCATGAAACTGACCGGCACGCCGATAAACACCCAGAAAGCGATGGAGGGGCGCAGAAACAGGGTCAACAGCAGCAGCACCAGCACCCCGCCCTGGATGGCGTTGTTGGTGAGGGTCTGCAGACGCTTCTTGACCAGCCGGGAGTAGTCACGCCAGGTGGTCATCTCCACCCCCTGGGGCAGGGATGCCTGCCGCTCGGCCACATAGGCCTTCACCTTGTCGGCCACGTCGATGGCACCCTGGTCACCCACCCGGTACACATCGACGAAGCCGGCCATCTTGCCGTTGAAGCGGCTGCGTAGCGGCGACTCCTCGAAGCCGTCGTTGACCCGGGCCAGATCCTTCACCCGCACGATGCTGCCATCCGGATGGGTCAGCACAATAATGTTGTCAAACTGGTCACGCCGGTAGGCCTGCCCCTTGGAACGGATCAAGACCTCCCCGGCGTCGGCCTTGATGTTTCCCGCCGACAGATCCAGGGCACTGCTGGAGATCGCCTGGGCCACCTCCCGTAGGGTGATGCCGTACTGGCGCAGGTTGTCCTCGGACAGTTCAATGGCAATTTCGTAGGCGCGTACCGAATCCAGCTCCACCTGGGTAATCCCCGGGATACGCAGCAGATCATCGCGCACCTGTTCCGCCAGTCCACGGATCTCCCGCTCCGGATAGTCGCCCGCGATGGCAACGGTAATCACCTCGCGGCGCCAGGTGGCCAGGCTGACCACCGGTTTCTCCGCATCTGCCGGCAGGTTGTTGATGGCGTCCACCCGGCTTTTGATATCGGCCAGCATCTCCCGGGGGTCATAGCCGTTGTCAATCTCCAGGCCGATGCTGGCGGTGCCCTCGGCGGAGCGGCTGGTGATCTCCTTGATCCCCTCCAGATCCTGGACCGCCTCCTCCACCAGGATCGCGATGCCCTGCTCCGTATCCTCCGGAGTGGCGCCGCGCAGATTGATCACCACATTGACCTGCTGCGCCTCCAGGGTCGGAAACACCTCCAGGGGTATCCGGAAGTAAAGCGACGACAAGCCAATAATCAGCATGCTCACCATCAGCAGGTTGGCGGCTACATGGTTACGTGCAAACCAGGCGATCATAGGCGTACCCTACTTTGGCTGGGCGGCATCGGAGCGCTGCGCTGTGGATGGGGCACCCGGCTTTTCAGCGCGGCTGGCGCCATTCGGCCGGGCATCGCCCAGGCGTTTGACCGCGGTGCCGCTGCTCACCTGGCCCAGGGGAGTCAGCACCAGTTGATCACCCGCCTTCAGGCCACTGTCGATCAACGCCTCATCACTGTTCTGCCAGGCGATCTGGATCTCGGACCGCTGCAGCAACCCTTGATCGAACAGGTAGACATAGCTCCCCTGATAGATGGCCGCGTTGGGAATCACAATGGCACCCGAGAGGGTGCGGCCCTGAATCCGTGCCGTGACATACTGGCCGATCTTCAGCGGCCGCCGTCCATCCCGGCTTTGGGCATAGGGGTTTTCTATCTGTGCAGTGACGTAGAGCTGCTGGCTCTGTTCGTCGATGGCGCCGGCCGTGCGTACCAGGGTAGCCGGCCACTCTTCCGGGTACGGCCCCAGATTGTTGATAATAATGACCGGGGGGTGTGATGTCTGGCCGGTGCCGTTATTGCGATAATTTTCCGGCAGTTCCACATAACCCAGCTCACTGTTTTTCAGCGGTAACCGCACTTCCACCCGATCCGTGGCGTAGATTCGTGCCAGCGCCTGGTTGTTGGAGACGACGACCCCGCGATCCACACTGCGGGAGAGAATCCGCCCCGCATAGGGTGCCTTGATCTCGGTGCGTTCAACCGCCAGTCTGGCCTGGGCCAATTTCGCCTGGGCGGCGTCGATCTGGGAGCGGGCCGCCGCCAGTTGCGGTTTGCGCAGGGCGTAATCGGACGCCAGTCCCTGTTTATTGAGGATAGCCCGATCCTTCTGCGCCTGATCCGCCAGCGCCAGCTGCTCCTCCAGGTTTACCCGCGCATTGGCCAGTTCGGCGGCGGCAATATCCACCTGGATATTGTAATCCCGCGGATCGATCGTCAGCAGGGTCTCCCCCGCCTCGAAGAAGCCGCCGTCACGAAAGTGCGGACTGACATCGATAATCTGGCCCGAAACTTGGGCCACCAGCTGACCCTCGGTACGCGGCTGTACCCGTCCGAAGGAGTTGACCACCACGGTATAGTCGCGTGGGACTATCGGCACGGTCTCCACGGCGATCATTGGCGTGGGCGGGGTATCCCGTATCGCCGCTACCGGCTTGAAGTGTGAGATCAGCTGGGTGGCGCCAATAAACAGGGCCAGTAAAAGCAGCGGCAACAGCTTGCGCATCATCATACTCAACAGATAACGATTATTGTCGTGGGCGCGACAGCGGATCGTCAGGGCGCACGAAAAGTCTGTGCAGCAGCCAATCCCGCGGAGTGACACAAACCGCGCCTGGCCGGTCATTCTAGGGTGTTAATAGGCCCATGAAAAGGGACTCCGCCGGCACTGCCGTTCCACGACCACAGGGATCCGGATTCTGACCATGCCGACGCCCCAACGATGCTCACTGATTCGGGAGCCCGCAAACAGCCCAGATAGAGATTATTTCCTTTTTTATCGATTTCCATCTGCCGCTACAGTTCTTTACTATCCTCTGCTATTGGGGGAAAAGGAATATCAGCCAACTTCATGCAAAGGTTGCCACCTGCTATGCAGAAAGAAGCACACAAGGAAAAGACCGTTCTGATTATTGATGACAGTCCGATCAATATTGAGCACCTCGCCCAGGTACTCAAAACAGAATACAACATCAAGGTGGCCAACAGCGGTGCATCGGGCCTGGAGGCAGCGCGCAACCAGCGGCCTGATCTGATACTGCTGGATATCGTCATGCCGGAACTGGACGGATACGAGGTCTGCCGCCGCCTCAAGGCGGATGATGCGACACGTAAAATACCCATCATCTTTATCACCACCAAAAACGAGATGGAAGATGAGACCCGCGGACTGGAACTGGGCGCTGTCGACTACATCACCAAGCCCTTTCGCACCCCCATTGTCCGGGCGCGCGTCAGAACCCATATACAGCTGAAGCATAACAGTGATCTGCTGGAAAAACTGGCACTGATCGACGCCTTGACCAACCTGCCCAATCGTCGCCGTTTTGAGCAGATACTGAAACGCGAATGGGCACGTTGCCGCCGCTCACAAGAGCCCCTAGCCATCATCATTCTCGATATCGACCACTTCAAGCAGTTCAACGATCACTACGGCCATCTGGCGGGAGACCGCTGCCTGAGCCGTGTCGCCCGATCCTTGCCGGTACCACTGAAGCGGCCTGCCGACAGTATTTTCCGCTACGGCGGCGAAGAGTTCATCGCGGTACTTCCTGAAACCGACCACAGCGTCGCCCTGCACCTGTCCGAGGAGATGCGTGCCCAGGTCGGCAAACTGCTGATTCCTCACGCCCACAGTGGAAGCGCCCACCCCTACATCAGCATCAGCCTGGGCGTGGCCACCACCATACCCAATGCCCGCAGCACACCCAGGGCACTGGTCCAGATGGCCGATAAACTGCTCTATGCCGCCAAAAACGCCGGGCGAAACTGCGTGCGGGGAAAAGTCTTCAATACTGAGATAGACATCCAGGCAACTTTATAGATCGTCCGGCATGATGTAATTCACGGCAACATCCATGGCCATCAACCTTATCCTGGACCATTCGACTGCTCATCGCCCCCCCTCGGCCGGCCAGGATTGAACAATGCAGCACGCTGGAGCCTGAGTTTTGTATGAGTATCCAACTGAAGTTCATCCTGTTCACCCTCAGCATGGTCACGCTGCTGATGCTGCCACTGGCCATAGGGGGCTACTGGATCATCAACCGGATTGTTTTCAATCTGTACGAAACCGGTTTCACGCGGGAAGTGATGAACATCGACAGCACCCTCAGGGTGCGCGCTGACAGCCTGAATCGCGCCGGTCCGCGTTCACAGGGGGGACACCTGGCAGCCGAAGATACCCAGTTGGTCTCCGACCTGCAACGCTATCAGGTGGGAAAAACCGGCCAACTCTTCATTCTCGACAGCGACGGCAATACGCTGCTGATGTCACGTGCCGGCCGGCACACGCCACCCACTGTCGATCAGATCAATGCCGCCCTGCTCCATCAGGGAAGTGGTCATCTCAATTATCACTCCAACGGTGAGCGCATGTTCGCCGTATTTACTAAATCGGTATGGAACTGGACCATCATTCTGGCCATTACCCAGTCAGAGATGTTTGCACAGCGGAATCTTTTTGTCTTTCTCGCCCTGCTGCTCACCCTGCTTCCACTGGCCGTTGTCACGCTGCTTTTTCTGATCTTCTACCAGCGGTTTTACAAACAGATCGGCAGAACCCTGGACGCCCTGAAACTGATTGAACAGGGTCGACTCGACACCCGCATCGCCGCGCCTGCCAGGAATGAACTGGGCGAGGTGCAATCCGGCATCAACAGCATGGCCAACAAGCTGAGCGATCTGGTCTCCAACCTGGAGCAGCGTGTCAACCGGCAGACCCGTGACCTACGCCATTCAAGGGACCTGGCGGAGGCAGCCAACCAGGCAAAGAGTGAATTTCTGGCCAACATGTCACATGAAATACGCACCCCCATGAATGGTGTACTCGGCATGTGCCAACTGTTGCAGTCGACCCCGCTCACCCAGAAGCAGCAACTCTATCTCAACACCATCAGTGCGGCGGCCAATTCACTGCTGGTGATTATCAATGACATTCTCGATTTTTCAAAAATCGAAGCGGGCGAGATGAAGTTCGAGGCAAGCCCTTTCAATCTGGACCAGGTACTTGAAGAGATTGCCGACCTGATGATTCCCGCTGTTGCACAAAAACGGCTGCGGCTGGCCTATGATATCGATCCCGAGATCGATGACCGGATCATCGGCGACAGCCTGCGTCTCAAGCAGGTCCTGACCAACCTGATAAACAACGCCGTAAAATTCACCCGGCAGGGACATATCCTGTTACGCATCACCATCCAGAACCGGGATCCGGAGCAACTGGTCCTGGCCTTTACAGTGGAGGATACCGGGCCGGGCATACCAGCGGACCAGGTGGAAAACCTGTTTCGACCCTTTACCCAGGCAGACGCCTCAACCACGCGCCGTTTTGGCGGCAGCGGCCTTGGACTCAGTATCTGTCAGCGACTGGTGGCGAAAATGGGTGGCGAGATCAGCGTCACACCACGACCCGGCGGCGGCAGCTGTTTCAGCTTCTATGCCGCCTTCGGGCGACTCGATCAGCCTTCACAGGCAAGGCTTCGCGGCCGGTCGGCGCTGGCGAAAACCCGGGTTGTCCTGCTCGCTGACGACCCGTTCATCAACGAGACAGTAGTCAGATACCTCAAGGAGTTTGGCAGCACCACCCATCACTTCAGCCGGATCGAATATTTTCAGGATGCCCTGGCGGAGGACGATGTGTTCAGGCAAACCGATATCCTGATTATCGACAGCTCCGCCATACAGGATCCGGATACGGCATTGAAAAAAATCACCCAGATCGAGCCGGTCACGAAAAAATGCCACATGCTGCTGCTATATGACTTCGACGATGAGCGCAAGGCACTGTTCAACCATACACTACAGAAACCGCTGACACGGGACCGGCTGGAGGACACCCTGCTGAAGGTGCTCAATCCCGGCCTGCCGGAGCGGGGCACGAAACGCCATTCAGCACGCCAGGAAGAGATTGACCAGCTGGCGGGCATGCGCATTCTGCTGGCTGAGGATACGGCACTGAATCAGCAGGTCGTCAAGGAGCTGCTGGATCAATTGCATATCTCGGTATCCCTGGCAAACAACGGCAGAGAGGCACTGCGGAAACTGGAAGAACAGGGCGTGGAGACCTTCGATGCCGTGATGATGGATATCCAGATGCCGATCATGGACGGTTTTGAAACAACGCGCAGAATCCGCAATCACCCCCTGTTCCGATCGATACCGGTGATAGCCATGACCGCCAACGCCATGACCGGTGACCGGGAACAGTGCCTGGCGGCCGGGATGGATCTCTACCTGACCAAACCGATCGACCGGGAGAATCTGATCAGGGCGCTGGGCCAGGCGCTGCAGCTCACCCGCGAGAACGACGAAACGGCAGAGCCGGATACACAACCGCCCCCCGTGGCCCTGCCCAGCCTTGACCTGACAGCACTGCTTGGCCGCTTTGATGGTGACCAGGCGCGCGTGCTGCGCCTGCTGCTGCAGGCCGAGGAGAGCTTCCAGAGTGACCTGCTGCAGATCCGGAAATGCCTGGACAGCCAGGACTGGCAATGTGTCGCCCAGTCCCTGCACCGCCTCAAGGGGGGCGCCGGCAACATGGCCGCCATGGGGATTTATCATCGCTGCGCCGCCATGGAATCGGCCCTTGCCAGCGGCGAAACCGCTCAACTGATCACCAGTTACCAGGAGATTGAGAGCGAACTGGACCGGGTCATTCACCGCATCAGCCTGCTCTCTGAACAGTTGGCCGCCACCCGAAGCCGGCGCAAAGAGGCCGCCGCCAATCACCTGACCATCGATCTGCTGCCGCTACTGCTGCAACTCCAGGAACAACTGCGACAGCATGACCTGATAGAGAGCAGCACGGTTGATACCATCGAGCGGGAGATCGACAACTCCAGCCATCCGGAAACCCTCACCCTGCTGGTTCAGCAGTTACGGGCATTCAACTACCCGGCAGCGATAAAACTGCTGGAGCAGCTGGTGGTCAGGCTGGGATACGCGTCCGGCAACCACCCGGAAAGCGATGATTAAAGCCACTACTGACTTTTTCAGAGCGCGAACAGGCTTTGTGCTGCTGGAACCTCTGAATCGACCAGAGGCTGCCTAGACACCTGCTCCCCGCAGACACTTTTCGATATAGGCCAGATGCTCATGGGAGGCGTGCCGCGCCTGGATGGAATCACCGGCGCAAATCGCCTGGTAGATCTCTCCATGCTGGGCATGGATCGCCTGATAGCTCTCTTCCATGGTGTAGATTTTCTCCCAGTTGTGCAGCACCATGTCACCCAGCAGATCAAACAGGCTCTGGGTCAGATGAATCAGGGCCACATTGTGCGAGGCATCGGCAATCGCCATGTGAAAGGCGGCATCGGCCTGCGCCTCCAACTCCAGATCCCGCTGTTCATGGGCCGCCTGCAGCGCCTGAAAACGCTCCCGGATGACCGCCCGGTCCGTCGCCGTCGCCCGCGCCGCGGCATAGCTGGCGGCCAGCTCCTCCAGGCCGTGCCGACACTCCATCACATCGGAAAGCGCCTGCGGATTGTCTTTCAGCAGATTGGCCAGCGGATTGGTAATGGTGGTACCGAGCGCATCCAGCACAAAGGTCCCCTCCCCCTGTCGGCTGTAGATCAGTCCCTGGGCCTCGAGCTTCAGCAATGCCTCCCGCACCGACGGGCGGGATACCTTGAGCTGTTCAACCAGTTCCCGCTCCGCCGGCAGCTTGTCACCGGGCTTTAGCGCCCCGCTGATAATCTGGGTTTTCAGCTGTTCGACAATCGCGTCCGAGACTCTGGCGGGCTTGATGGGTTGTAACTGCATGGTACTTCTCCCGTGAATTGGCGATCGGAAACGCCCTGCCTGGGCACCCCCTCCATGGCAGCGAAAACCGCCTGCTGCCCACCCCGCCATTCCCAATAGTCTACAGTTGATATCTGCGGGTAGTGCAAATCGTACTGCCTCCATGCAGGACACTGGCTACTCCATTTTCAAACAGAAGAGAGCAGCAGTCCTTGCATTATATACAACCAATTATTTGTCTGACCATTTTTTTGCCGGAAACATGAAATCCAGCAAAGTAATAGTAAATATTTGTTTTTTAAATATTTACTATTGTTACCCTGGCAACTTCCTAAATGCCTGTTCTATATATTATTAATTTATTTGACTTATAATTTAACTTACCTTTTAATGGTCCGACCATTGATAATACTAATAATCTTCACCCAAACACTCAAACACCGCACTGAACCAGTCGAGGAAAGATCAAATGAGCAATCGTCCAACTGAATACCGGGATGTGGACCCCCAGGAAACCCTGGAGTGGCTGGAGGCGATCGACGTGGTGCTTGAGCGGGAAGGCACGGAGCGTGCGAAATTCCTGATCAAGCGGACCATTGACAAGGCTACCGTCGCAGGCATGGAACCCCCGGACTGCTCCCGCACCCCTTATCTGAATACCATTCCGGTGAGCCGCGAGCCCAACCTGCCGGGGGATCCGGTTGTCGAGGGCAGGTTACGCGATATCATCCGCTGGAACGCGGCCGCCATGGTGGTGCGGGCCAACCGCAAACCGGCCGCACCGGGCGGTCATATCGCCAGCTTCCAATCCTCCGCCGTGCTCTTTGAGACCGGCTTCAACCACTTCTGGCGCGCCGCCAGTGATGCCCATGACGGTGATCTGATCTATTTCCAGGGCCATGCGTCACCGGGTATCTACGCCCGCGCCTTCCTGGAGGGACGCATCAGCGAAGAGCAGCTGGACAACTACCGCTTTGAAACCGGCGGCAAGGGGCTCCCCTCCTACCCCCATCCCTGGCTAATGAAGAACTTCTGGCAGTTCCCCACCGTCTCCATGGGGTTGGGGCCGATCATGGGGATTTACCAGGCACGCTTCATGAAGTACCTGGAGAATCGCGGCCTGATTCCCAAATCGAACCGCAAGGTATGGGTCTTTCTGGGTGACGGCGAGATGGACGAGCCAGAGTCACAGGGTGCCATCGCCCTGGCGGTACGGGAAAAACTGGATAACCTGATCTTCGTCATCAACTGTAACCTGCAACGCCTGGACGGACCGGTGCGCGGCAACGGCAAGATCATCCAGGAACTGGAGGGCAACTTCCGCGGCACCGGCTGGAATGTCATCAAGGTGATCTGGGGCGGCGCCTGGGACAAACTGCTGGCCCAGGACCACAATGGCCTGCTCCGCAAGCGCATGGAAGAGTGCGTGGACGGCGAGTACCAGAGCTTCAAGGCGAAGGATGGAGCCTATGTGCGGGAGTACTTCTTCGGCAAGTATCCAGAGCTGAAGAAGATGGTGGAGCACATGACCGACGACCAGATCTACCATGATCTGATCCGTGGCGGTCATGACCCGCAGAAGGTGTTTGCCGCCTACTCCGAGGCGGTCAAGACGACCGGTCAGCCAACCCTGATCCTGGCCAAGACGGTCAAGGGCTATGGCATGGGCGAGGCCGGTGAGGGTCAGAATATCTCCCACCAGCAGAAAAAACTGGGTACCGATCAGTTGAAGAAGTTCCGCGCCCGTCTCGACCTCGATATCTCAGAAGAGGACGTTCTGGAGGCGAACTTCCTGAAACCGGCCGATGACAGCCCGGAGATGCGCTATCTGCACAGCCATCGCCAGCAACTGGGCGGTTATCTGCCCGAGCGGCGCATGCGGGGCGACAGCCTGAACATACCCGATCTCTCCATGTTCGACCTGCTGTTGAAAGGCACCGGCGCACGGACCATGTCCACCACCATGGCGCTGGTACGGGCCCTGGTCGCCATCTCCCGCAACAAGGAGATAGGCCCGCGCCTGGTGCCGATCGTACCGGACGAGGCACGCACCTTCGGCATGGAGGGGATGTTCCGCCAGATGGGCATCTACGCACCGGAGGGCCAGCTCTACACGCCGATGGATTCCGGCGACATCATGCCCTACCGCGAGGACAAGCAGGGCCAGCTGCTGCAGGAGGGCATTAACGAGGCGGGCGGCATGTCATCCTGGATTGCCGCCGCCAGCGCCTACAGCAACCACGGCGTCACCATGATCCCGTTCTATATCTACTACTCCATGTTCGGCTTTCAGCGCTTCGGCGACCTGGCCTGGGCAGCAGGCGACCTGCAGGCACGCGGCTTCCTGGTTGGCGGCACCGCCGGCCGCACCACCCTGAACGGCGAGGGCCTGCAGCACCAGGACGGCCACAGCCAGGTGTTTGCCAGCTTTATCCCCAACTGCATCTCCTATGACCCCACCTTCCACTACGAGGTGGCGGTGATCGTACATGAAGGGATGCGGCGCATGTTCCAGGAGCAGGAGAATGTCTTCTACTATCTGACCACCATGAACGAAAACTACAGCCACCCGGACATGCCGCAAGGCGCCAAGGAAAATATCCTCAAGGGGCTCTACCACCTGAGCAGCAGCGAGGCGGAGAAGAGAGGCGGGAAGAAGAGCCCGCGGGTGCAGTTGCTCGGCTGTGGCACCATTCTGAACGAGGTGATCGCCGGTGCTGAACTGTTGAAGAACGACTTTAACATCTCCGCCGATATCTGGAGCGCCACCAGTTTCAATGAGCTGTGTCGCGATGGCCAGGACGTGGAACGCTGGAACCGGCTGCATCCGGAACAGACCCCGCGGGTCAGCCATGTAGAGGCCTGCCTGAAGGAGCGCGAGGGCCCGGTGATTGCCGCCACGGATTATATCAAGAACTTCGCCGAGCAGATCCGGCCTTTCGTACCGGCCCGCTATCACGCCCTGGGTACCGATGGATTCGGTCGCTCCGACAGCCGCCAGGCGCTGCGTCATCACTTCGAGGTGGATCGCTATTATGTCGCCATCACTGCCCTCAAGGCATTGGCCGATGAAGGCACCATCCCGGTCAAGCTGGTGACCGGGGCGATTGCGCAGTATGGCATCGATACCGACAAGCCCAATCCCCTGACCGCTTGAGCCGTGCACAGAATAAAGGAGAATAGATGTGACGATTAAAGAGATTCGTGTACCGGATATCGGCGATTTCAGCGAGGTTGAACTGATCGAGATCCTGGTGGCCCCGGGTGACACCATCGCCGTCGATGACCCGTTGATCACCCTGGAGAGCGACAAGGCCTCCATGGAGATCCCCGCCTCCGACGCCGGCGTGGTGAAAGAGATCAAGGTGGCGCTGGGCGACAAACTCTCCGAGGGCCATCCGATCCTGCTGCTGGAGGTCGATGACGCGACAGCGACCGCCGAACCGAAGGCGCCAGAAGCGGCACCGGAAACCATTCCGCCAACACCGGCTCCGGTTGCCACCACACCGGCAGTCGCCAGCACCGCCCCGGTCACAGAGCCAGCCGTCGATCTGCGCAATGTCTCATTCGAACGCACCCACGCCAGCCCCGCGGTGCGGCGCATCGCCCGGGAGAAGGGCATTGATCTGAACTCTCTGCAGGGCACCGGCCGCAAGGGCCGCATCACCCGCGAGGATCTCGCCAACGCCGGACAGCGTGTGCTCCCGGCCTTCGTCAAGGATGCCTACGGTGAGCAGAAACCGGCGGCGGCCACAATCGGCACAGGCATACCCGCCATCCCGGAACAGGACTTCTCCCGATTTGGCGAGGTGGAGTTCCAGCCCCTGAGCAAGATCAAGCGCCTCACCGGTATCAACTTGAGCCGCGCCTGGCTCAACGTGCCCCATGTCACCCACCAGGACGAGAGCGATATCACCGAGGTCGAGGCGTTCCGCAAGTCACTCAAGACGGAGGCGGAGAAACAGGGCGTGCGGGTCACCCTGTTGAGTTTCTTCATGAAGGCATGCGCCGCCGCCCTGAAGGCCTACCCCACCTTCAACGCCTCTCTGGACGGCAGCGGTGAAAACCTGATCCTGAAGAAATATATCCATATCGGCGTCGCCGTCGACACGCCCAATGGTCTGGTGGTACCGGTGATCCGGGATGTGGACCGGAAGAGTATTTTCGAGATCTCCACCGAGTTGATGGAGATGAGTGCCAAGGCACGGGACAAGAAACTGAAGCCAAGCGACATGCAGGGGGCCACCTTCACCATCTCCAGCCTGGGCGGCATCGGCGGCACCGCCTTCACGCCGATTGTCAACGCACCGGAAGTGGCCATCCTCGGCCTCACCCGCTCACAGATGAAACCGGTCTGGAATGGCAGCGAGTTTATCCCCCGGCTGATGCAGCCTATGTCGCTCTCTTACGATCACCGGGTGATCGATGGCGCCCAGGCCGCCCACTTCGTGCGCCATCTCGGCGTGCTGATGAACGACGTGCGGCGACTGCTGCTCTGAACCCCAAAGGAACAAGATCATGAGCAACATTGAACAGATCCACGTCCCCGACATCGGGGCGTTCGAAGATGTGGAGATTATCGAGATCCTGGTGGCGGTGGGTGATGCCATCGATATCGACGACCCCCTGATCACCCTGGAGAGCGACAAGGCGTCCATGGAGATCCCTTCACCGCTCTCGGGCACGGTGCAGGAGATCTTTGTCAAGCTGGGTGACAAGCTCTCCAAGGGGAGCCTGATCCTGAGCCTGGAGAAGGCGGTCGAACCCAAGGTGGCGTCGCAGGAGCCACAACCGACGCTGCAGAAAAAAACCCATAGCGGCGCGGCGCCGGGTGACGCCGGCAAGACCGTGCTGCAGGATGTTTACATCCCCGATATCGGCGACTTCCAGGATGTGGATGTCATCGAGGTGCTGGTGGCACCCGGTGACAAGATCAGCGTGGAGACACCGATGCTGACCCTGGAGAGTGACAAGGCCTCGATGGAGGTTCCCTCCCCGAGTAGCGGCACGGTTCACTCGGTTCACATCAAGGTGGGCGAACAGGTCTCCCAGGGCGATCGGGTCCTCACCCTGGAAGTCGCCACCCCCGGCAGCAGCGGTGCAAAGGCGACAACGGCGATCACCCATCCGGCACCCGCTGCCGCCAAGATAGCCAGCGCTGATGAGCCGACCGCCTATATCGGTAACGCCGACATCCAGGCCGACCTAGTGGTGCTGGGCGCCGGCCCCGGTGGCTACACCGCCGCCTTCCGCGCCGCCGACCTGGGCAAAAAGGTGATCCTGATCGAACGCCACGACAGTCTCGGGGGCGTCTGCCTGAATGTGGGCTGCATCCCCTCCAAGGCGTTGCTACATGCCGCCAAGGTACTGGAAGAGGCGCGCGACTTTCGCGATCACGGCCTCAAGTTCGTTGAACCGGAAGTGGATCTGGACGCCCTGCGCGACTGGAAAGACGGGGTGGTGAAGCGGCTCACCGGCGGACTGGCCGGCCTGGCCAAACAGCGCAAGGTGCAGGTGGTGAACGGCTACGGCAAGTTCATCGATCAGAGCAATATCGAAGTGACCGATGCAGAGGGCAACAGCACCACGGTCGGTTTCACCCAGTGCATCATCGCCGCCGGTTCGGCACCGGTAAAGCTGCCGTTCCTGCCGGAGGATCCGCGCATTATCGACTCCACCGGCGCCCTGGCGCTGAGGGAGATACCCAAGCGCATGCTGGTGATCGGCGGCGGCATCATCGGCCTGGAGATGGCCACGGTCTATCACGCCCTGGGCAGCCAAATTACGGTCGTCGAGATGCTCGACAGCCTGATCACCGGCGCCGACAAGGAGATCGTCAAGCCACTGCACAAAAAGCTGGAGAAGCAGTACGAGGCGATCCTCACCCAGACCCGCGTGAGCAAGGTGGTGGCGGACAAAGCGGGGTTGCACGTCACCTTTGAAGGGGCCAAGGCACCGGAACCGCAACGCTATGACACGATCCTGGTCGCCGTGGGACGCTCACCCAACGGCCACAAGATCGCCGCCGGGAACGCCGGCGTGGCGGTGGATGACCACGGTTTTATTCACGTGGACAAGCAGCAGCGCACCAATGTGCCGCACATCTTCGCCATCGGCGATGTGGTGGGTCAGCCGATGCTGGCACACAAGGCGGTACACGAGGGCAAGGTGGCGGCAGAGGTGTGCGCCGGACTCAGCACCTTCTTCGACGCCTGGGTAATTCCCTCCGTCGCCTACACCGACCCGGAAATCGCCTGGGTCGGCAAGACCGAGGCGGAGGCCAAGGCGGAAGGCATCAGGTACGGCAAGGGGAGCTTCCCCTGGGCCGCCAGCGGCCGCTCCCTGTCACTGGGCAGGGACGAGGGGCTGACCACGATGATCTTCGATGAGCAGAGCGGCCAGGTGATCGGTGCCGGCATTGTCGGCCCCAACGCCGGCGACCTGATCGCCGAGGTGTGCCTGGCGATAGAGATGGGTTGTGACGCCTCCGATATCAGCCTCACCGTGCACCCGCACCCGACCCTGTCGGAGACGGTGGCAATGGCGGCCGAGGCGTTTGAAGGGACCCTCACCGACCTGTTTATCCCGAAACGCAAGAAATAATCCACAAAGGCGGAAGATGGTCACGGCAAGAGAGATCCGGCTGTTTTCACGACCTGAATCAAGGTGACGGGGGCGAGTCGAATGTAGTATTAAGTAGGCGGCTGGAACTGCCCGATCGTTTCGGCCAGACGATTTCCTGCAATGGAATAGATCACAATGCGCCGGTCCGCTTATTCACAACGCTTGCTGTTCACCCTGTGCGGCACGCTGATCGCTATCAGCGTGCCGGTTGTCGCTTCAGGCCCACAGAAAACCGAACCCCAGGAGTACAATCTCGGCCTGGGTCGGGTAGTCTTCACCGAACAGTGCATCAAATGTCACGGTGAGCCCGTTTCCGGCGCTCCGCAACTGGGTTCGGTCAATGACTGGGAAGAGCGGCTCAAGACCCCGCTGCCAACCCTGGTCAATCATGCCATCAACGGACATGGAAAGATGCCGCCGAAGGGAGGGCTTGAAGGTCTCACCGAGCGTGATGTCTCCGCCGCGGCCGCCTACGTAGTGGACCGCAGCCGCCTGCTGTTTGTCGATTACCAGGGAAAATCCACCCTGCTGTTCGACAAGATCTGCCATGAACAGCAACAGCTGGAGACCTGCCGGCAGTCACGCCTCGACAACACCCTGCTGCTGCAGATGCTGTGGATGATCACCGGGCGGAAAAAGGAGTAGTCAGATTATCCCCCGGGCATCGGCGTCTGGTCATCATGGCGCCCAGGGGGCGCCCTATTCGCCGCTGTTGATGTAGTATTGGCATATTACCCTGGGATGCGCATCGGCAGTTGATGCAATTCAGTTGATTCACCTCATCCGGCAACATCATCCTGGGTTATTCACGGTTTTACCATTTGGGGAATAACCATATCGAACTCTCACTGCAACTGCTGGCGCTGCTGGCACTGGTCGGCTTCAGCGCCGGCTTTGTCAGTTCCATCGCCGGCGCCGGCGGCCTGATCGCCCTGCCGGTTCTGTTATCTGTCGGCATGCCGCCGATCAATGCCCTGGCCACCAACAAGTTTCAGAGCGTGTTCGGCACCCTCGCCTCCACCCTCAACTATTTCCGCAAGGGGCATATCGACTTTTCCCGGCTCTATCCCGCCTTGGTGTGCGCCGGTGCGGGTGCAGCGGCCGGTACCTTCGCGGTGCAGAATATGCGTGCCGACTTTCTTGAACGGCTGATCCCGTTGTTGCTGATCGCCATCGCGCTCTACTTCTGGTTTTCGCCCCGGGTGGATGATCACGACTCGCACCCGCGCCTCTCGATGCGTCAATTCAACTGGACGGCGGGCGGCGGCATCGGTTTCTACGGTGGATTTTTCGGTCCCGGTATCGGCTCTTTCTTTGCCTTCGCCTTCACCAGCCTGCTCGGCTACAACATGCGCCGCGCGACTGCCAACACCAAGCCGCTGGTGCTGATAACCAACGGCACTTCCCTGATGATCTTCCTGCTCAGTGGTCAGGTGATCTGGAGTGCCGCCATCGTCATGGCGCTGGGACAGATCATCGGTGCGCAACTCGGCTCAAACATGGTGATTCGCCGCGGTGCCGCGCTGGTCAGACCGGCGATTATTCTGGCCACTATTGCGCTGGCGCTAAAACTGCTGTTGCGCGGTATATAGTACCGGTCATTGCACCGGGATTCGGCCGGTTCACGCCTGGTGGCGATTCAGGCGACGTTCGATTCTGCGGAAAATGAAAACAATCACATACGTGATGATCAGGTAAAGCAGCGCCGTCGCAATATAGATCTCATAGACGGCAAAGGTTTTGGAAATGATGCGTCCAGCCACGCCGGTGAGATCAAGGAGCGTGATCACGCTGACCAGCGAGGTCGCCTGCATCAGGAACACCACCTCATTGCCATACATGGGCCACGCCAGCCGTATCGCCTTGGGCAGGATGATACGCCGGTACATCAGTACCTTGTTCATACCACAGGCCCGGGCCGCTTCGATATCTCCCAAAGGGACCGCCTGGATGGCGCCACGCAATATCTCGGCCGTGTAAGCGCCGGTATTCAGGGTCAAGGCAACCACACCGCAGAAGTAGGCATCACGAAAAAATCCCCACAGCCCCAGGTCGCTCAACTCGGCACGGAACTGCCCACTGCCGTAATAAATCAGGAACAGCTGCACCAGTAGCGGGGTGCCACGAAAATAGAGAATATAGCCGTATGCAGGCATCCAGAGAACGGCATGCCTGGAGAGTCGCATCAGGGCCACCGGCACCGCAATCACCAGGCCAACCAGCAGGCTGATAACGGTGATTTCCAGAGTCAGCTGCGCCCCCTGGAGCAGCCTTGGCAGATTCTCCCAGATGACCGCCAGATCCATCATAATCGCCCCGCTACGCCACGGTTGGCCCAACGTTCGGCCCGCTGTTGCAGCCACATGGAGACGATAGTCAAACCGAGATAGATCAGCGATGCGAGGAGATAAAAGGTAAACGGCTGATGGGTGGCGTTGGCTGCGATCTTGGTCTTGCGCATCAATTCATCAAGCTGAATGATCGAGACCAGTGCCGTGGCCTTGAGCAACACCATCCAGACATTGCCAAGACCGGGCAGCGCAAAACGCATCGCCTGCGGCAGCAGGATGCGCCGAAAGGTGAGCAACCGGCTCATCCCCATCGATTTGGCCGCCTCCAGTTGTCCGGGGTGAATGGCGATAAACGCCCCCCTGAACACCTCCGTACTAAACGCCCCATAGATGAAACCGATCGCCAGGGTACCGGCCAGGAATGGATTCAGATCGATGGTGATGTCATGGCCAAACCGGGCAGCAATATCCTGCAGCAGGGTCGGTATCCCGAAATAGACCAACAGCAGCAGAATCAGCTCCGGAACGCCGCGCACCACGGTCGTATAGGTATCGGCGAGAAAATTGGCCAAGCGGTTCCTGGAGAGTTTGGCCCAGGAACCGAGCAGGCCCAGCAGCACGGCCAACAGCATCGAGCAGAGCCCCACGGCAATGGTCAACCAGAGGCCATCCAGTAGCAGTCCGCCGTAACCCTTCAGGTCAAACATGCAGCCCGCCTGCCCGTTGAAATATCAGTAGGGAGAATGCCGGCCAGCCTGCCCCGGATAACCGCCCGGGTCATTCGCCATACACATCAAAGTCGAAATACTTGTCATTGATTCGGGCGTAAGTGCCATCCTCACGGATCTGCCTGATCGCCTGGTTGAGCTTCTCCACCAGAGCCGTATCCTCTTTTCTGACGGCGATACCGATCCCTTCTCCAAGGTATTTTTTATCGGTGAATCCGGGTCCGACATATTCGGCAACCTGACCGCTCTCTGATTTCAGGAACTCACCCAGCACGAAAGAGTCGGCCAACAACAGGTCGACGCGCCCGGAAAGCAGGTCCAGGTTGGCCTCGTCCTGAGTGCCGTAGGCCCGCACTTCAACAATATCGCCAAAGCGGCCGCGCAAAAAATTCTCTGCGACCGTAGAGCTCTGCACACCGACAATCTTGCCCTCCAGCGCCTCATTCGTGATCTCGAAACCGCTGCCCTTGAGATGGGCGAATCTGACCGGCGTGGTGTAGTACTTGTCGGTAAAAGCCACCTTCTCCTTGCGCTCGTCAGTGATCGACATGGAGGCGATAATGGTGTCAAACTTCTTTGCAAGCAGGGCCGGAATAATGCCATCCCAATCCGAGGTCACCCACTCGCAATCCGCCTTCATTGCCGCGCAGAGGGCGTTGCCGATCTCGATATCAAAACCGGCCAGTTCGCCATGCTTGTCGATCAGGTTGAACGGGGGATAGGCTCCCTCGGTACCCATCCGGATCTTCATCGATTCGGCGGTTGCCAGGCCACTGACACAGAGCAGCAGGATCAGGAGCATTGCAGGTAGACGGGCTTGTTTCATGGTTATCCCCTTCGGTTTGATTAACGATGACCGGCATGGTGTCGTTGAAAGCCAGTCGTTATAGATGACTGGCAAGAAATTGTCGACAACGTTCCGAGGTCGGGTTATTGAATACATCGTCTGACGTGCCCTGCTCTTCTATCTGTCCCTGATGTAAAAATAGCACCTTGGACGAGACCTCCCGGGCAAATCCCATCTCATGGGTAACCACCAACATGGTGCGTCCCTCTTCCGCCAGTTGACGCATTACCCTGAGCACTTCTCCCACCATTTCGGGGTCGAGTGCCGAAGTGGGCTCATCGAACAACATCAGTTCCGGCTCCACGGCGAGTGCCCGGGCGATGGCAGCGCGCTGCTGCTGGCCACCGGAAAGCTGTGCCGGGTAGTCATCCCGCTTGTTGCCGATGCCTACCTTTTCGAGCATGGCGATTGCCCGCTCCCTGGCCTCATTTTTTGGCACCTTCAAGACATGTACCGGGGCTTCCATGACGTTTTCCAGTACGCTCATATGACTCCAGAGATTAAAACTCTGGAACACCATGCCGAGCCGGGAGCGAATGCGGTCAACTTGCCGGGAATCGGCCGCAACCGGTTCGCCACGGCGATTCTTTGTCATTTTGATCCGTTCGCCATGAATATAGACAACGCCGGAATCGGGGGTTTCCAGGAGATTGATACAGCGGAGGAGCGTGCTTTTTCCCGAACCGCTGGATCCGATCAGCGAAATGACATCGCCTTCACTGGCTGACAGAGAGATGCCTTTGAGGACTTCCAGACTACCAAAACACTTATGGAGATTTTCAACCACCATAACGGGGGTACTGTTACCAGTTGTCACATGAGACATTCACAAGTCCGGGCTTGGTTATCTGTTTTTCGGTATCACCGCTTGGATATGATACAGCCTGTCAATCAGCAGCAAGGGCACACTTGGCCGGAATTATAGAACAAAGCAGTCATAAACTGTAGAATTGTTGCCTTTGAAAATATCCGCGATACCCGGCATCACCGCATTCACGAGCCTTTTCGATGAAATCAAGCACATGGCAGGCCGATGGCCTGTTACTGGTCACCGCCATCATCTGGGGGTTCGCTTTCGTGGCACAGCGTGCCGGCATGGAGCATATCGGCCCATTTGTCTTCAATACCCTCCGCTTTGCCCTGGGTTGCCTGTCACTGCTGCCGTTGATCTGGTGGCGCAAAAATGCCCCGACACAGCCTTTTCGGCAACTAATGACCGGCAGCCTGGCGGCCGGCAGCCTGCTGTTCGCCGGCTCATCATTGCAACAGATCGGCCTGGTCTACACCACCGCAGGCAAGGCCGGCTTTATCACCGGCCTCTATATCGTGCTGGTACCGTTTATTGCGCTGTTCTGGCGACACAAAACAGAAAACAACACCTGGATCGGCGCACTGCTCGCTGTCATCGGGCTATTCATGCTGAGCATGACGGACGAATTGACCCTGGCTTATGGGGACCTGCTTGAACTGATCGGAGCACTCTTCTGGGCGGGGCATGTTTTGCTGATTGGCTGGCTCTGCCGACGCATAGATCCGGTTCGCCTGGCACTGGGACAATTTCTTGTCTGTACCCTGCTGAGCCTTGGCTCAGCCCTGATCTGGGAGCAATTTGAGATGCGGACGATTGCTGCCGTCTGGATTCCCATCAGCTACGCCGGCATCCTCTCGGTGGGTGTTGCCTATACCCTGCAGGTGGTGGCACAACGCCACGCGCCGGCGGCCCACGCGGCGATCATACTCAGTCTGGAATCCGTGTTCGCGGCACTGGGCGGCTGGCTGTTACTGAACGAGTCACTGGGTTTGCGCGGACTGCTGGGGTGCAGCATCATGCTGATCGGCATGCTGGTTTCGCAACTACCGGCGATGCGCGGCAAATCCCGTCCCGAGCTTGCCTGACTGACTAAGTGGTGCAGTGCGGCTTGCACCCACCGCACCCTACAGATTCTCCCCCAGCCTGGCCACACCCCGTCTCACCAGTCGCAACAGCAGACGCTTGGGCATAATGATCAGCATATTCCCCAGCACCACCAGCAGCACGCCGGCAGCCGCCATCAGGCTCCAGTGATAGTTTTCAAACAGGGTCGAGATGCCCAGCGCCACCAGGGGAAACAGTACCGTGGCATAAGCCGCTTTTTCCGGTCCGATCCGCCCCAGCAGGGTGAGATAGCTGCCGAAGGCGAGCACGGAACCAAACAGAGCCAGGTAAAGCAGCGACAGGTTATAGGGGAGTGAAAAATCATAGACAAAGCCCACGCCCTGGCTGGCCGCAAACAGCAGCAGAATCAGTGCACCGTAAGCCATGCCGAAGGCGTTGCTCTGAATCACCGGCAATCGTTGCGCCTGGTTCCTGGCCGAGATCATGTTGCCCAGCGAAGCGATGAAGGTGCCCAGCAGACTCAGCAGCAGCCCTTTCAGGGCGCCACCATGCTGCTGCAGATTGGCCACCTCCGGCCAGAACACCAGGGTGATGCCCATCAGCCCGACAAGCGCGCCAATCACCATCGAGGCATCCACCGCTCTGCGAAAAAACAGCGCGCTGTTGACGATATTCATCAGCACGATGGTGGAGAAAATCACCGCGATGAGCCCGCTGGTCAGCTCGGCAGTAGCCCAGTAGAAAATCAGATAATTGAGACAGAACAGCATGAAGCCCTGCAGCGCCATCCACAGATGCTGCCCCCGGTTGAAACGCATCGGCAGACCGCGCAGCAGACACCAGGCAAACAGGATCAGCGCCGCCAGGGCAAACCGGTAAGCCACCGAAAGTTCAGGTGGAACCGTACCCAGCTGGAACTTGATGGCATACCAGGTGGAGCCCCAGATGAAGACGGCGGCAAAATAGAGGCTGACAGAGTGGGTAAGCATCGAGCGAAACTGATCCTCGGTAAAAACGGCCCTCCCTTATACTCCCAGATCAGTGGCTATGGAAACGATTAATCGTAATATCTTCCATGACCTGCGGTAATAGACCCGGCGAATTCAATTTCCAGCCTCTCCCCATCGACTATGCTGGATCTATGTAATAGCAATCAATGGAATTCAACATGCGGATAGCCATTACCGGGGCAACCGGTTTTGTCGGCAGCCACCTCTGCCGCACACTGAAACAGGAAGGCCATCAACTGATCAAACTGGGGCGCCAGGATCTTCAGGCAGAGCCCCCCCGATTGGCGGAGCGGCTGCAAGACTGTGATGCGGTAATCAACCTGGCGGGAGAAAACATCAGCCACCGCTGGACCGAAAAGTACATGCAGGCCCTGTATGACAGCCGGGTGCTGACTACCCGCGCCCTGGTAGCGGCGATGCAACAACTGGAACAGCGACCGGAGCTGTTCATCTCCACCTCTGCCATGGGTGCCTTTGACAGCGTGGGCCGCTATAACGAATTCGATCCACCCAATGCGAGCGGTTTTTTCGGGCGGCTCACCCATGACTGGGAGCAGGCAGCCCTGCAGGCAGAGGCGCTCGGTGTACGGACCCTGATCTTCCGGTTCAGTCTGGTACTGGGCCGCGACGGCGGCATGCTGAAACCGCTGCTGCTGCCGTTCCGACTGGGACTGGGTGGCCCGATCGGTGACGGCAGCCAACCCTTTTCCTGGATCCATATCCGGGACCTGGTGCGGGCCTATTGCTTTGCCCTGAGCCACCCGGAGCTGAACGGCATCTACCACCTGAGTGCGCCCGACCTTACCACCAATCGCCAGTTCGCCCGGGCGCTGGGTCGGCAACTGCACCGCCCGGCCCTGTTTCCGGTACCCCTGTTCGTCCTCAAACTGCTCTTCGGGAAAGGTGCGGAGGCGATCGCCTCGGGGCAGTACCTGATTGCAAAACGCCTGCCCGAGGCGGGATTCGACTTTCAATACAAAACCTTGCCAGAAGCACTGGAGGAGATCACCGGCGGTTCATGATATAAAGCCCATCAAAACAGAGGAGCCGATCGCCCTTCATGACAGATGACTATTTCAGCCCGGTCACCATCGGTATCAGCAGCTGCCTGCTGGGAGAAAACGTGCGCTATGACGGTGGCCATAAACGGGACCGTTTTGTCACCGATCAGCTGGCACCCTACCTGCGCTTCATTCCGATCTGCCCGGAGATGGGCAGCGGCATGCCGGCTCCCCGACCGCCCATCCGCCTGGTGGGCGATCCGGACAACCCCCGTGCCGTCGGCGTGGACAATCCGGACCTGGATGTGACTCGTCAGCTTCGGACATACTCGACAAAAGCGCTCACCAACCTGGCCGGCATCAGCGGCTACATCCTGAAGAAGGACTCACCCAGCTGCGGCATGAAACGGGTCAAGGTGTATCCGAAACAGGGCGGCAGCGCCCAGCGGCAGGGATCGGGCATCTTCGCCCAGACTCTCATGCGCCGTATGCCGAATCTTCCGGTGGAAGAGGAAGGACGCCTCAACGACCCGGTACTGCGCGAGAATTTCATCAACCGGGTTTTTGTCTACCACCACTGGCAGCAGCTCGCCGGCGAAGGGCTGACACCGGCCCGCTTGATCGACTTCCATGCCCGGCATAAATACCTGGTGATGGCCCACTCCCAGGCGGCCTACAAACGCATGGGGCGACTGTTGTCAAATGTGCCGAAAAATGCACTGAAGCGTATCAGTCAGGACTATTTCAGCGAGCTGATGAGCGCGCTGCAGCGGCCGGTCAACCGCAAGGGTCATACCAATGTTTTACAGCACATCATGGGCTATCTGAAACGCAACATCAGCACCCACGACAAGCAGGAGCTGGGGGAGAGCATTGAGCGCTACCGGCAGGGCGAGATACCGCTGGTGGTGCCGATCACCCTATTCCGGCACTACTTCCGGCTGCATCCCGACCCTTACATCTCCCGTCAGGTCTATCTGCAGCCCCATCCGGAGAAGCTTGGGCTTCGAAATCAACTTTAAACAGATGGCAATCACAGCGCATCGTTGTGGAGATCCTCGTGGAGCGCGGGCCGTGCACAATCACGACTACAGTTTCTCCTGAACACCCGCGGGTAATTCAGTACTGCCGGGCTCCGGCCGATTCACCAGATAGATTCCCAGACCGACAAACAGCAGCGCTGCCAGCAACACCAGGGAGAGCGGCTCATCCAGTATCCAGTGTCCCGCCAGCACACCGAACAAGGGGGTCAGAAAGGTAAAGGCGGAAAGGCGTCCGGCGGGATAGTGCCTGACCAACCAGAACCAGGCCAGATAGGTGACAAAGGCGACCCAGACGGCCTGAAACAGCAGGCTGCCGATAATCACCGGGGTGAGCCGGGTAATACCCGGTTCATCCACGGCCCAGGCGGCCCCAAGCAGCAGGATGGCGGAGACGCCGAGCTGATAGAGCAGAACCTTGCTGGGCGCCAGACTGCGCAGCACCGATGCCTTGATCACCACCGTGGTGGAACCCCAGAGGATCGCCGCCACCACCAGCATGCTGTCGCCGATCAGCATCTCCCTTGATGGAAAGGTGAACGATTCACCAAAGGCCAGCAGGATTCCGGCAAAGGCACCCGTCAGGCCGATCACCTGAAGCCAGCGCAGCCGTTCGCCCTCGACAAAATAGTGTGCACCGATAGCCACGACAAAGGGCGAGAGGTAGAGAAAGATCACCGCCCGCGAGGCGTTGGTGAACTCCAGCCCCCAGAAGATCAGCAGAAACTCTCCACCAAACAGCAGCCCGGCCAGCACGCCCCAGCCGGCCGAGCCATCCCGCTGCAGCATCGGAATCTGGCGCAGCCACATCCAGACCAGCAGCAGCAAGGTCGCACCCAGTGAACGGATACCGGCCTGGAAAAAGGGTGAGACACCGACACCGGCCAGTTTCACCGCCACCTGTTGCAGACCCCAACTGGCGCAGAGCACCAGCAGAATGGCCATCGCCAGCAGATCAAGATGGGTCTTGCGATCAGGCATGTGCTCGGCCCCTGGAGTCAACGTTGCGTGAAGGTTGGCAAAACAGCGGCTAGTGGCGTAGGCCAATATAGGCGCCGGCCGCCATCATGATGGAACCGGCCACCCGGTTTAGACCACGCATGGCCCTCTCGGAGCGGAACTTTTTACGCGCCCAGGAGGCGCTCACCGCAATCAGCATCAACCCCAGCATCAGGCCGACCAGGGCGATGACCGAAACCAGCAGAATATCCCGGGCGGTCAACACCGTCAGATCCATGAAGGTCGGCAGAAAGGCGATGTAGAACAGGATAACCTTCGGGTTGGAAGCAGAGATCAGAAAGCCCTGGATGAAACTCTTGACCTGATCGCGCGATTTTACCGCGACCGCTTCTGTCGCCAGGTCCGGACGGGAGCGCCACATCTTCCAGCCGAGATAGAGCAGATAGGCCGCTCCCAGGATGCGTATCACGGTAAACAGGCCGCCCCAGTGTTGGGCAATGGCCGCCAGGCCATAGCAGGCGAATACCAGATAGATGATGTCGCTGATCGCCATCCCCAGTGACAGGGTGACGCAGGCCGCCGCCCCTTCGGTCATGGCGCGCGCCAGCACAGCGAACACCCCGGGGCCTGGCGTGATGGAGAAGATGAAAATGGCCACAAAGAAGGCCAGGGCGTTTTCTGCCGACATGAGTAATGACCCTATGCACCAGCAACTGGATGGACGCATCATAACCGATTCCATTGGCCGGAACAGTCGTCAACGGGACAATTTCAGCGCCCCGGTGGGGTCGGCGCCCAAGCCGCCGGTGCCCGACCTTTCAGTTGCAAATGAAATTAACCTTTCCCCGTCCAGGTTATTTATCGCCCCCTGATCGGTTACCATGCTGAATCCGCATCCCATGGTTGAGAGGTACATTAGATACACGATTTTGATAGACTGATTGTTCACCGTTATCCCCTGTCCCGGCGAATTCGTTACAAAACCGTACGAAATCCTTTCGCAACAGGGAGATAAATGACGGTATTCAGATTGAACATTAACCGTAACAAGGGCATTACATGACAGCACGCACACAGATCGGCGGCCTGCAAATCGCCAACGTGATCAAAGAGCTAGTAGAAAATGAGATCGCACCCGGAAGCGGAATCAAGACCGCTGACTTCTGGCGCGAGCTGGAACAGATCGTCAATGACCTGACCCCGGAAAACCGTGCCCTGCTGGCCAAGCGGGATGCCTTGCAGACCAGCATCGACCAGTGGCACCGGCAGCACGCCGGCCAGCCGCTGGACGCGGCCGCCTACAAGGCATTCCTGATCGAGATCGGCTATCTGCTGCCGGAGGTCGATGACTTCACCATCGAGACCGAAAATGTCGATCCCGAGATTGCCAAAATGGCCGGTCCCCAGCTGGTGGTACCGATCAACAATGCCCGTTATGCACTGAATGCCACCAATGCACGCTGGGGCAGCCTCTATGACGCCCTCTACGGCACCGATGCCATCGAGCAGAGCGGCGACCTGGCGATCACCGCCAAATACAATCCGGTCCGTGGCGCCAAAGTGATCGAGGCCGCACGCCGCCTGCTGGACGAGGCGGTGCCACTGGCCAGTGGCAGCCACAGGGACGCCACTGAATACCAGATCATTACCGGCAAACTGGCGGTGACTCTGAATGATGACAGCCGCACCGGGCTGGCGCAGCCGGAAAAACTGGTTGGGTTCAACGGCAAGGCCGAGGCTCCCAGTGCGGTCCTGTTGAAAAACAACGGTCTGCATATCGAGATCCAGATTGATCGTCACTCCATGATCGGCATGGAGGATCCAGCCGGCGTCAAGGACCTGATCCTGGAAGCGGCCATCACCACCATCCAGGACTGTGAGGATTCAGTGACCGCCGTGGATGCCGAGGACAAGGCGCTGGTCTACCGCAACATGCTGGGGCTGATCAAGGGCGATCTCAGTGCCGAGATGGAGAAAGGTGGCAAGCAGATCACCCGTCACCTGAATCCGGACCGCACCTACCAGACCCCGAGCGGCGGAAAACTGACCCTGCCGGGCCGCAGCCTGCTGTTTATCCGCAACGTCGGCCATCTGATGACCAACGAGGCGATCCTCGACCGCAATGGCGACGAGATTCCCGAGGGCATACTAGACGGCATGATGACAGCCCTGATCGCGCTGCATGACCTGAAGGGCGACGGCCGGTACCGTAACAGCCGCAGCGGCAGTATCTACATCGTGAAACCAAAAATGCACGGCCCGGAAGAGGTCGCCTTCACCTGCGAACTGTTCAGCCGCATCGAGCAGGCCCTGGGGCTCGCCCCCAACACCATCAAGGTGGGCATCATGGACGAGGAGCGCCGCACCACCGTCAATCTGAAAGTCTGCATCCGGGCAGCCAAGGCGCGGGTGGTGTTTATCAACACCGGCTTCCTGGATCGCACCGGCGACGAGATCCACACCAGCATGGAGGCCGGTCCGGTGGTGCGCAAGGAGCAGATGAAGCAGCTCCCCTGGATCAAGGCCTACGAGGACTGGAACGTGGACAACGGTCTGCGCTGCGGACTGCGCGGCCGGGCGCAGATCGGCAAGGGCATGTGGCCCATCCCGGACCAGATGGCCAATATGCTGGAAAGCAAGATCGCCCACCCGCTGGCCGGCGCCAACACCGCCTGGGTCCCCTCACCCACCGCGGCCACCCTGCACGCCATTCACTATCACAAGGTCAACGTCGCCAAGCGCCAGACGGAACTGGCAGCGCGTGAGATGGCCAGCCTGGACGCGATTCTGGAGATACCGCTGATGGGAGATCAATCCTACAGCGCCGGGGAGATCCAGCAGGAGCTGGACAACAATGCCCAGGGCATCCTCGGTTACGTGGTGCGCTGGATCGACCAGGGCGTCGGCTGCTCCAAGGTGCCGGACATCAACGACGTCGGACTGATGGAGGATCGCGCCACCCTGCGCATCTCCAGTCAACACATCGCCAACTGGCTGCGCCACGGTATCTGCAGCGAGGCACAGGTGATGGAGACCCTGAAGCGTATGGCAGCCGTGGTGGATCGGCAGAATGCCGGCGACCCCCAGTATCGCAACATGGCGCCCGACTTTGACGGCGTCGCCTTCCAGGCCGCCTGCGACCTGATCTTCAAGGGGTGCGAACAGCCCAGCGGCTACACCGAACCGGTGCTGCACGCCCGCCGGCGCGAGGCCAAGGCCAAGTACGGTCAATGACGGCGTGATACGGCCGAGGGCAGTCTGCTCAGCGGTATTACACCGGTGCACACCACAGGTTGCATCGGTGTTTTTTATTCAAGCCTGCTGGTCTGGCTGTGTCCGGCCTTACTGCTGGGGTAGCGGCCCGGCAGAAAACAAAGAATCACATATGGCCCCTTTAGCGTGGTCTCGCCGCATCACTTGATGTAGGATTTTCAAAACACAATCAACCCACCCAGGTGGTCCAGAATGCGCTGGCGTGGCAACCGGCAAAGCAGCAACGTTGAGGACAGGTGAGCCATGCGGGCCGCTCCAGGTGGCCGTCCCGGAGGAGGCTCGGGCATCTTGCGGCTGCTGCCCGTTGCAATCCGCTTTCTCGGGGTGAAGGGGACCCTTCTGCTGGGAGCGGTACTCCTGGGCTACGGCTTTTTCAGCGGCAATCTCTCGCCGGTTCCGGGCGGTGGATCCTTTGAATCCCCGGACAGCACCCGATCCAGTCAACCCCTCAATCAGGGTGAGTCGGAAAAGGGTCGGGTTGGAAAAGGGTTCATTGCAGGCCGGTGATACCTTTTCAGCCAGCAGCCTCTAGGCAACCGTCGAGTCCCTCTCCAGCCAATCAAAACCACAGATTGTGTTCAGCCTAACCGAGAACACCACCGAACAAGACGTCAGCACTCCATCGGCAGACACCGCTCGCTCGAATCCCGGGCATGAACAAATTCAATTGACGGGCAGAAAATAGGCTATGCTGCTCCTATGCTGACTGCCGGGCTACCACGAACCTTGCTAAGCCTGTCTCTGATCCTGTCTGGCGCCTACCTCCTGCTGCTACTGGGGCTCTACCTGGGTCAGAACCGGCTACTCTACCTGCCCAATCTTCCGTCACGGAAGCTGGATGCAACACCCCGGTCCATCGATCTTGATTACGAGGTGGTCCTGCTGGACACGGAAGACGGCGTACGCCTGCACGGCTGGTTTGTTCCGGCCGCTAATTCCCGCGGCACCCTGCTCTTCTTCCATGGCAACGCCGGCAACATCTCCCACCGGCTCGACTCGCTGCGCTTGTTCCACCAACTCGGACTGAATGTACTGATCATCGACTATCGGGGCTACGGGCAGAGCGAGGGACGCCCGGAGGAAATGGGGACCTACCGGGACGCCCGCGCCGCCTGGAAATACCTGGTCAACCAGCGCGGCGAGACTCCACAACGCATCGTGCTCTTTGGCCGCTCCCTGGGAGCCTCGATCGCGGCATGGCTGGCGACGGAACAACACCCCGCCGCACTGATCCTGGAGTCCGCCTTCATTTCGATCCCGGAACTGGCCGCGGACCTCTACCCCTGGCTGCCGGGAAGATGGCTGGCCCGACTGCAGTATCCCACCCGGGACTACCTGGCCAGGGTGAACAGCCCGGTGCTGGTTGCCCACAGTCCGCAGGATGAGATCATCCCCTACCGCCACGGCCAGGCCCTGTACCAGTCGGCACCGCAACCGAAGGCCTTTCTCCAGTTGCGGGGCGATCACAACAGCGGTTTTCTGCAGACCGGAATTCACTACCGGGAGACGCTGAATCGGCTCCTTGACCGGTACCTGCAGGTTCCAGCCGCACCCTACCAGGAATGACCATGATGCGGAGGCAGGCACGCCGACACAGCTCGATCACCTTGTTACCGGTGTCACAGACCTGGCACAGGCCCACCCGCCGCAAGGCAGCCACAGCCCCTACCTGGCGGCGGAGATCGCCACGCCTTCCGGGCCCGCCTGTTGCGCAGCCCGGGCAGCATGCTGCCGCCACAACAGAAAACACCCGTGTTCAGGACGGGCGTTCTCCAGCGCACCCACGAAGGGCAGGGGCAAGCGCTCAATCAATCTGTGGACCGGCGGCGACCAGTCGCTTACCTTCCGCAGTATCGGTATAGCGGCCGAAATTTTCGGCAAACAGATAGGCCAGATCCTGTGCCTTGCGGCGCCACTCCTCCCCATCGGTGTAGGTATCGCGGGGATCCAGGATACCGCTGTCGCAGCCGGGCAATTCGGTCGGTATCGCCAGATTGAAAACCGGGATGGTTTTGCTTGCCGCCTGCTCGATCGAACCGTCCAGGATGGCGTCGATAATGGCGCGGGTATCCTTGATGGAGATGCGCTTGCCGGAGCCGTTCCAGCCGGTGTTGACCAGGTAGGCGGTCGCACCCACTGTCTGCATGCGCTTCACCAGCTCCCTGGCGTACCGGGTGGGGTGCAGTTTCAGAAACGCGGCACCAAAACAGGCGGAGAAGGTCGGGGTCGGTTCGGTGATACCCCGCTCGGTACCGGCCAGTTTGGCGGTGAATCCCGACAGGAAGTGGTACTCGGTCTGATCCGGAGTCAACCTGGAGACCGGCGGCAGCACACCAAAAGCGTCGGCCGTCAGGAAGATCACCTTTTGGGCATGGCCCGCCCTGGAGACCGGCTTGACGATGTTGTCGATATGGTAGATGGGGTAGCTGACCCGGGTATTCTCGGTCCGCGAGCCGTCACTGAAATCGATCTTGCCGTTCGCGTCCACTGTGACATTCTCCAACAGGGCATCGCGCCTGATGGCATGGTAGATTTCCGGCTCGTTCTCCTTGCTAAGATTGATGGTCTTGGCGTAACAGCCACCCTCGAAGTTAAAAATTCCGTCATCATCCCAGCCATGCTCATCATCGCCGATCAGGGCCCGCTTCGGATCGGCGGAGAGTGTGGTCTTGCCGGTACCGGAGAGGCCGAAGAAGATCGCCACATCGCCTTTTTCACCCATATTGGCGGAACAGTGCATGGAGGCGATACCGCGCAACGGCAGCAGGAAGTTCATCACCGAGAACATGCCCTTCTTCATCTCGCCGCCGTACCAGGTGCCGCCGATCAGCTGCATCTTTTCGGTCATATTAAAGGCGACAAAGTTCTCGCTGTTGAGACCCTGGCGTTCCCAATTGGGATTGGTTGTCTTGGCTCCATTCAGCACCACGAAATCAGGCTCGAAGTTCTTTAGCTCCTCCCCGCTGGGGCGGATGAACATGTTCTTCACGAAATGGGCCTGCCAGGCCACCTCGGTGATGATACGCACACCCAGCCGGGTGTTCTCGTTGGCGCCGCAGAAGGCATCCACCACGAACAGCCGCTTGCCGGATAGTTGCCGGGTCACCAGTGTCTTCAACTCCCCCCAGGTCTCCTGCGAGAGCATCTTGTTGTCATTTTTGCCTTGATGTGACCACCAAAGGATATCCGCGGTCATGGCGTCGCTGACGATGAATTTATCCTTGGGAGAGCGGCCGGTAAAAATCCCTGTGTTGACGTTTACAGCACCCAGTTCGGTCACCACGCCCCGTTCGTACCCTTCAAGGTCCGGGCGCGTCTCCTCCTCGAACAACTGCGCATAGGAGGGGTTGTGCACAATCTCCATCACATCGGTAATACCATACTGACCGAGATCCACGTTGACTGAAAGATCGCTGATCGCCATATCCAAATCGCCTCCTCAAATATTATAAAAATGGAAATCAGCCACTTATCCAAGAGTGGACTGACAGTTCCCACTGTACCAAAACCGGCCGGGGTCACCCTCCATAGGGAAAACAGCACGCCACCCGGTCACCGGGTGGACTGCACGCCTTGTTCCTACAACAGGACTGTCTGTTTGAAATGGAAAATAAATTGATGAATATAAATTATGATTATGAACGCATTATGTTACAGCATTGGACTGAGAACAAGACTCGAACTGCCGGCTGCTATCCGGAGGCCAAGTGCCCGAAATGCGCTCCCGGGCTGGTAAATCCGCGCACGATGGTTCAGCTTGCCGACCCTAGCGCAACGAGCGATATATCGCCGTCCGCTTGCGCTTGGTGAATACCAGCTGCCACAACTGGCCCTGACGAGAACGAAAAAAACCGGCGCAACTGTGCAGATAATATTTCCACATGCGGTAGAAACGCTCATCATATTTTATTTTCAGGGAAGGCCAGGCCGCGTCAAAATTCTTCCACCAGGCCATCAGCGTGCGATCGTAATCGCAGCCGAAATTGTGCCAGTCCTCAAGAATAAAATGGGGCTGAAAGGCCGCCGCAAGCTGTTTCGATGAGGGGATTATCCCGTTCGGAAAGATGTACTTGTCTATCCAGGGATCGGCAGTGACACTATCGGCATACTCCCCGATGGTATGCAACAGGAATATCCCCTGATCGTCCAACAGCTGTGTTACGGTCTTGAAGTAGGCCGGGTAATTTTTCGGCCCCACATGCTCAAACATGCCCACCGAAACCACTCGGTCGTAGCTTCCCGTGAGATCCCGATAATCCATCAGCTCCAGACGTACCGGCAGGCCCCGGCAGTGTTCCCGTGCCAGGGCCAGTTGCTCACGGGAGATGGTGATACCGTCCACCTTCACCCCATAGTGTTCGGCGGCATATCTGGCCAGTCCTCCCCATCCGCAACCAATATCCAGCAGCCGCAGGCCCGGGCGCAGGTTCAGCTTGCGGCAGATCAACTCCAACTTGGCATTTTGCGCCTGCTGCAGATTTTCCGCCCGTGCCCAGTAGCCACAACTATAACTCATGGTCGGGTCAAGCATGGCACTGTAGACATCATTGCCGATGTCGTAATGCTGTTCGCCGACCTGAAAGGCACGCTGGGGGCTCTGGCGATTCAACAAAAGATTCTTGAGCAGCGCCGTGACCCAGCGAACCCGGGTACGCCGGTTGATCCGCTGCTCCACATCTCTTGAAAGCAGTCGGCTGATCGTCTCATCCAGTCGTTGCGAGGTCCATTGGCCATCAACATATGACTCACCGAATCCCAACGACCCCTGCAGCAGAATGCGCCGGTAGACGGCCGGGTCAAATACCTGAATATCCCATGGCCTGTTACCGTTAAAACGCACATCCGCCTCCGCCGCCAGATCGCGCAGAATGGCGGGGGGCGGGGGGCGATGATCCATAGCCTGGCCGTAGTTGGCCCAGCGATCTGACGGTTCATCCGAAATGATATCATCTGTTTCAACCATTGGTCTTCTCCCTAGACAATCCATGCCTGCACACAACATAAAACTCGATGCAGGCAGCTACGGTATCGCTAATAAATATAGCCTGTTTCCGCAGCAGGTCTAGCAGGCCGTCAGGCAACTGCTAAAATGTAGCCAGTCTTACTTAATAACTGCTGCCCCCCAACGGCACTGTAATGATAAAAAGGCAGCTCTCAGTACATCCACTACTGTTCCACCTGCTAATTACCAGCAAGGCATGGTGATGTACCGACAGCCATCATCCCTGCACAACCTCCTGCTAAAATCCGTACAGCTGGAGCCGGGTGAAACGGCTGCACTGCTCTGGTCATTCAGCTATTTCTTCACCCTGCTCTGCAGCTACTACATTATCCGCCCGATACGCGATGAGATGGGTATTCTCGGGGGCGTGGACAATCTGCAATGGCTGTTTACCGGTACACTTATCGCCATGACCTTGCTGGTGCCGCTGTTTGGCTGGATCAGTTCCCGCTTTCCGCGCCGCCGCTTTCTGCCCTATGTCTACGGCTTCTTCATCCTGGCGATGCTGCTGTTTCACCTGCTGATAAACGAAACAGACACCTCACCCGCCATCGCCCGGGCCTTTTTCATCTGGACAAGCGTATTCAACCTGTTCGTGGTTTCCGTCTTCTGGAGCTTCATGGCGGACATCTACAGCAATCGCCAGGCGCGTCGGCTGTTTGGTTTCATTGCCGCCGGTGGCACTGTCGGCGCGCTGGCCGGCCCCGCCCTGACCACGCTGCTGGTGCAGCCCCTGGGAACCAAAAATCTGCTGCTGATATCGGCACTCCTGCTCTGCTGGGCCATTGTATGCATTGCCCGGCTGTCGACCTGGGCGGCCACCACCAGAGCCGATGACGGCACAGCCAAGACCGGCAACAACGAGAAACAGCTCGGTGGTGGTATCTGGGCCGGCATCACGCTGGTGGTTCGCTCACCCTATCTCCTGGGAATCTGTCTGTTGATGCTGCTGTTTACCACATTGGCGACCTTTCTCTATCTGATGCAGGCACAGATCGTGCGCGACGCCTTTACCGATTCAGCCCAGCGAACCGCCATGTTCGCCGCCATCGACCTGACGGTCAATGGACTGACACTGCTGCTGCAGCTGTTTCTTACCAGCCGTCTGATCCAGTGGTTCGGGCTGGCCGTCGTACTGGCGATGGTTCCGCTGCTGCTTGCCGCCGGATTCACCCTGCTCGGCATGGCCCCGGCCCTGGGAGTGTTGCTGGTGGTACAGATCATCCGGCGTGCCGGCAATTACGCCATCATGCGCCCAGCCCGGGAAATGCTCTATGTTGTATTGACCCGGGAGGAGAAATACAAGGCGAAGAATCTCATCGATACGGTGGTCTATCGAACCGGTGATGCGGTGAGTGCCTGGCTCTATAGCGGTCTGCGCAGCCTCGGTATGAATCTCGCCGGAATCGCCATGCTGGCGGTGCCACTGGCGCTGCTGTGGGCCTGGATCGCCTTTCGCCTGGGTCGACAGCAGACCCGACTGGCAGATTCCCGGTCAACTTCTGAAACGGTGTAGATAATGATCGAGGATACCCTGATGAATCGACGTCAATTTATCAAAACAGCCGGAACCGTGGCCGCCGGCCTGCTGCTGCCGGGCGGCGCGGCGGCACAGCTACAACCGCTACGCAAACCGATACCGGCAACCGGTGAACTGCTGCCGGCCATCGGCATGGGTACCTCACGCACCTTCGAGGTACGCAACGACCCCCCACTGCTGAGCCAGTTGCAGGCGGTGACGCAGACCTTTTTTGATCTCGGTGGAGGCATGATCGACTCCTCACCCATGTATGGTTCGGCGGAGCGCGTCATTGGTCAGCTGCTGCCCGGGGTGACCGGCGACAAGACGCTGTTTTCCGCCACCAAGGTGTGGATCGAGGGCCGGCAAAATGGCATTCAGCAGATGGAGGCCTCGCGCCGCGCGTGGGGCATCGATCGCTTCGACCTGATGCAGATCCACAACCTGCTGGACTGGGAAACCCACCTGGCCACCCTGCAGCAGATGAAGGCGGATGGCGCGATTCGCTATCTCGGCATCACCACCTCCCATGGCCGTTACCACGACAGATTGCAACAGATCCTGCAGCAGCACGATTTCGATTTTTTACAACTGACCTACAACCTGGGAGACCGGGAAGCCGAATCCAGGCTCCTGCCCATCGCCGAAGAGCGGGGCATCGCGGTGATTGTCAATCGACCGTTTCAGCGCGGCAGCCTGTTCCGGCAGGTCAGGAACAGACCATTGCCCCCCTGGGCGGCGGAGTTCAACTGCACCAGCTGGGGCCAGTTTTTTCTCAAATTCGCCGTTTCCCACCCTGCGGTGACCTGCGCCATACCGGCCACCACCAAGGTGAAGCACATGCAGGATAATATGCAGGCGGGTCGGGGCCGGTTGCCGGATGCCCGGCAACGGGCACAGATGATTGCATACTTCGGATCCCTCTGATGCAGGTCCGCCTGCGCCATTTCCCTGGCGGGTGTTTTCTCGACTTATAAGTTGCATTTTGCATGTATGTTAAATTAGGATTACCCCATCAAAGACGCGTTATTGATGAGGAGTGATCCATGAGCATTCTAGCGCCCCTGATGTCCCGCATGGCCGGACAGCGCCCGTCCTCGGTAAAACGGCTGGAGCAGCAGTTGCAGGAGCTGCGCGACACGCTGGCCCAGGTTCGTCAGGAAGCCGATGACCGGCAGCATCTGATCGAGGCACAAACAGAAGCGCTGCGCGAAGCACAGGCAGCCAACGCCCATTATGCGGCAGAGTTGCAGTCACTCTCCCTGCGTATGCGCCGGATGCGCAAATCCTTTGCGTGGCTGGATGAGAATCTGCTGCGCAGCAGTTCCGCCATTGGCGAGGCGGTGGTTGTCTCGCACGGCGCACGGCAGCGCATCGAACAGCTGGCCACTGAACTGACCGGCCTGACACAACTGCAGAGCCAGCAACTCGATACCTTCGAGGGACTGTTCGGGGAGATTCGCCAGATATCCGCCATTGTCGGCAACATCAGCAAGATTTCAGATCAGACCAATCTGCTCTCCCTGAATGCCGCCATCGAGGCCGCCCGGGCCGGCGAGCATGGCCGCGGCTTTACCATTGTCGCGGGAGAAGTCCGCACCCTCTCCGCCACTACCGGCAGTTCGGCAAAAGAGGCCGACTCAATTCTGAAGGGACTGGCCACCACCTCGACCAACCTGGGGGAGATCAACCACACCCTCTCCAGCCGCGTGGACGGGATTGCCCGGGGAACCGTCACTACCCTGAACGATCTGGGCGCCCAGTTGGAGCGGATCAGCGCCACCCAGATTGATCTGGAGAGTGCCAACTGGCGCTCCAAGCTGGAACTGGCCATGATTGATGAAACCTTCCTGCGTAACGACATCATCACCTATGTGAACAATCCCGACGCAGAGCCTCCCAGCAGCATCCCCACCTCACGCGCGTGCGGCATCGGCAAGTGGTACTACGCAGACGAGATTCGCCAGCAGTTTCGCGGCGACCGGCTGTTCTCTGCCCTGGAAGCGCCACACGACCGCGTCCACCAGCATGCGGAACAGGCCGTGGCATGCATCGCGTCGGCTAACCGTGACGGCGCACGGGAACAGGTCGCCCTGATGGAGGCACAATACCTGATTGTTGAACAGATCCTGCTTGATCTGGTTGCAAACAGTTAGGCGACGCAGATGGAACGACCACTGGTGTGTCAACATCTGAACGCCTCCCTCACCGGCCCCGAGCACCTGGCGGAATGGTCCCAGGTGCTGTTGCGGCATCACCAGGATATCCAGAGCGAAATCAGGCAGATCATCACCCTGCTGAGTCAGCCGCACTGCCATCTGCACCGGATAGAGTCACGCCTGCGACGCCTGGGCCGGGCCGTACTGATGCACCTGGAGCTGGAAGCCTGCTTTCTCGATCCCGCGGTACAGGAGGTGTCAGGTCCGGGTGGCGAGGAGCTGCAGAGCCTGCGCGGCGGTTATCGGGATCTGCGGCGGGCGGTTCTGGCAACCAGCGATTTCCTGCAGCGGGAGAAACTGAGTCACCCCAGCCCAATCCTCAACAGTGAGCAGCAGCACGCCATCACCCATCTGATGGGTGAAATCCGTGCACGACTGCACACCGAGGACCGCTATTACCAGCTGTTTCAGGAGGGCTGGGCATGTACATGAAACTACAACTGGACGGCCGCACCCTGGTATTGAACTGGCATCAGCAGGGGCTGGTGTCGGGGGCCCTGAACGGCCTGTATGGCCGGGAGATCCTGACCCGGGCCAACTGTGTCAAAACCGGCGAGCCGCTATCCCCGGGCGCGCTCTTTACCCTCTTGAAGCGACACCCCCAGCAGCTGTTGGCGTTGACCCACCGTCAGATTGAGGCGGTAATGACCCTGGACAGCCAGTGGCCCCTCGCGGGGTCACTCTGGTTCAACCTGGGTGGTGAACTGCTCAGGGATGACACACTGTTCCAGGCACTGCTCACCTCCACCCTGCTTCCCCTGCCACTCTCCAGCCGACGACGCATCGTGCTGGAGGTGGCCGAGGACGCGCTGGACAATGGGCTGATACTGGCGCGGGTTGACACCCTGCGCCGGCATGGTTTTCTCGTGGCGATGGACGACTTCGGCGCCGGCCACTCCAATCTCGGGCGATTGCAGGAGGGGGGATTCGACATCATCAAGCTGGACCTGGGGTTGATCCGGGGCGTGCCGGAACGGATCTGGGCGGCCAGTTTTTATCGTGAGGTGGTGGACCTGGCCGCCTCCAGCGGCAGCCTGGTGGTGGCCGAGGGGATCGAGCAGCAGACCCAGTCCGACTTCGTCCGCTGGGCCGGGGTGGATATCATTCAGGGTTTTTTCTACTCCCGGCCGGAGCCGCTGCTGGCAAAAGCCAATGGCGGCTTGTCCTTGCCGGCCGCCACAATCCGGCGACAGGAAACAGAAACGGATCTGACCTGCAGCTGATTCTTTAGCGGAGGCTGTCGACCCACTCGCCAAACAGATCCGCCGCCACCGGCCGCTGAAACAGGTAGCCCTGTCCCAGTCGACACCCCTCATCCAGCAGGAACTGCCGCTGCTGCTCCGTCTCGACCCCCTCGGCGATCACCTCCAACTGCAGACTCAAGCCGAGTGCGATCACCGCTCGGGTGATTGCCATGTCGTTGGCATCATGGGGAATATCCCGCACGAACGACTGGTCGATCTTCAGCCGCTCGATCGGCAGACGCTTCAGATTGGCCAGGGAGGAGTAGCCGGTCCCGAAGTCGTCCATCGCCAGCCGTACTCCCATTGCCTGCAGACTCTCCAGCACGGCGATAACCCGGTCGAAATCCTCCATGATGACGCTCTCGGTCACCTCCAGTTCCAGGCAGTGCGGCGGCAACCCGGTCTCTCTCAGTACCCTGTCCACCAGAGCGACCAGATCCCCGCGCTGAATCTGCGGGGTGGCGATATTCACCGAGATGCGTCCGAACGCCAGACCCTGTTCCAGCCAGCTTTTCGCCTGGCGGCAGGCCGTGTACAGCACCCACTCACCGATCGGCAGGATCATCCCGTTCTCTTCCGCCAGGGGTATGAAGCTGTCGGGCGGAATCCATCCTGCCTCCGGCTGCTGCCAACGCAGCAGCGCCTCCGCACCAATCAGTTCGCCGGCCCGCATATCCAGTTGCGGCTGATAGTGGAGCAGCAGTTCCCCGCGCTCCAGGGCCTTGCGCAGATCGCTCTCCAGCGACACCCGCTGTAGCGCCTGCGCGGTCATCTCTTCCGTATAAAAGGCAAAGCCGTTGCGGCCGCTCTCCTTGGCCCGGTACATGGCGGTGTCGGCGTTGCGCAGCAACGCACCGCAGTCGCTGCCATCCCGCGGATAGACGCTGATACCGATGCTGGGGGAGATGAACAGCTCCCGCCCCTGCAACGGGAACGGTGCCGCAAAGCTGCCGAGGATCTTTTTCGCGGCCACCACCCCGTGGGATGGTTCACCGATATTTTCCAGCAATACAATAAACTCATCCCCGCCAATCCGTGCCACGGTATCCTCCCCGCGCATGCAATCGGTCAGCCGCTCGGCAACCTGGCGCAACAGTTCATCTCCCACCACGTGCCCGAAACTGTCGTTGATATGCTTGAACCGGTCCAGATCGATAAACAGCAGCGCCAGTTGCTGGCGGTTGCGCCTGGACTGCTCCAGGGCATGGCGCAGCCGCGCATTGAACAGCAGCCGGTTGGGCAGCTCCGTCAGCGGATCGTGATGCGCCAGTCTTTCCAGCTGCTCTTCCGACCGTTTTAGACTGGTGATATCGGAAAACAGCGCCACGTAATGCATCAACCGGCCCTCTCCGTCATTGATGCTGCTGATGGTCAGCTGGGCCGGATAGAGGTTGCCATCCTTGCGCCGGTTCCATACCTCACCCCGCCACTGACCACGGGTGGTGATGGATCGCCACATGGCACGATAAAAATCCTCATCATGGCGTGCCGATTTCCATAACCGTGGGTTGGCGCCCAGCACCTCGGTACGGCTGTATCCGGTGATTTCACTGAAGGCCCGGTTCACATCAAGGATTTTCCCCGCGACATCGGTAATGAACATCCCTTCCGAAATATTCTCAAAAACCGCCGCCGACTGCCGCAACCGCTGCTCGGCCCGTTTTTTCTCGGTGATATCGGTGGAGATGCCACAGACTCCGTAAATCTCGCCATTGGCATCCCTGACCGGAAATTTGATGGAGATGTAGGTGTGCAGACCATCATCCTGGAGCACCTGCTCCTCCACCTGCAGTGATTGGCTATCACGCTGTACCCGCAGATCATTGGCCCGCATCTGCCCGGCCTGCTCCGGGGGAAACAGATCCGCGTCCAGCTTGCCCAGAACGTTCTGCCGATCCATGTCCAGGAGGTTTTCATACAGGCGGTTGATCATCAGGTAACGGCCTTCCAGATCTTTCAGATAGATAATCGCCGGAGCGTTATCCATGATCGCCTGCAGACGCTGCTCGCTCAGGTTGAGAGCCTGCTGCGTCTCGGTGCGGACCGTCACATCCTGCACCATACCCTGGGATCGCAGCGGCCGGCCGGTATCATCATAGACAGTCTGGCAGTGCTCCTGGACATGCTTGATACGACCATCCGGCATCAGCAGCCGATGTACGATATGGTAGGGCTTCCGACGCCGCACCGAGCGGCGGTAGGCATCGCCGACCAGCGCCCGGTCATCCGGGTGAATGGCGGCTTCAAAACTGGCATAACTGGGTTCAAAGGTCGCCGGATCAACTTCAAAAATCCGGTACACCTCATCCGACCACCAGAGCTTGTTGCTGATCAGATCCAGTTCCCAGTTGCCGCTGTTGGAGAGACGCTGCACCTCGGTCAGGCGGGTTTTGAACTGGCGCAGGGCGTCCGCATCCCGCTTTCGATCAGTGATATCCCGGGCGATGGCCAGTACCCCGATCAGGTTGCCCTGCGGACCATACACCGGGGTCTTGATCGTCTCCAGCAGCTCCCGGTGACCATCATCGGCATAGGTTACCCACTCCTCATTGGCGCTGGGGCCACCCGTCGCCAGCGCCTGCCGATCTTTCTCACGGAAGAAATCGGCCAGCTCGGCATCAATAAAATCGTAATCGGTCTTGCCCACAATCTCTGATTCGGTAGCACCGCAGAGGCGTTCAAAGCGGGGATTACAGGCGAGAAACACCCCGTCCGGATCCTTCAGCCAGACTGGATCCGGTATGGTGTCGAGCAGTGTCCGCAACCGCGCATGACTCTCATCCAGTTCGACCCGGGCTTGCCGCTGCTGGCCGGCGACCCGCTCAGCCTCCCGCGCTAGGGCCTGACGCAGTTGCCGACGCCAGAGCAGCCGACAGAGATAACCGGCCAGTATCAGCAGGCCGGCCCCCAGCGCCCAGTACAGCCAGCCCGGTGGCAGCAGCGCGGACTCCGCCGGGTTCACCGGACTTCCCGGGGTATCCGCACGCACGCTGGTCATTGCGATCAACAGTTCCGGAACCACAAAATACCCCTGGAGATTGCTCATCTTGCCCATACGCATCTTTAATTTTCGGATCGGTTTCCGGCCTATATTTGAATCGGTCGACCGGCAACAGCCGGCATACGCAGCACAGGGTACCATCTGCACGCTATGCGGCACACCGGGGCATCCTGCGGCAAGCCCCCATCCCGAACATGAAAAAATATCTTGGTTGCCCACAAACCTCAGCCAGGGTTTAAGCGTATTTATCAAGCCGCAAATGAACGCGAGTAGTGGTGCAGGGATGCACCGTTTACGGACCTAAGGATGGAATAGACGCCAATAGCCATAAGATTGTTTGTCTGTTAATGACGTGACAGAACAGATCCCTGCCGCAAGGCGGACCCTGTGCTTTCAAGCAGAGGACGAGATGGTTATGAAATCACATAATTCGCGTTAATTTGCGTTCATTCGCGGCTCATGTGTTTCCTGGCCGCGGCTGAATCAGGTGGGCAACCAGGAAAAATATTGATTTCAATCGATACTAATCCATTGTTTTATTTTATTAAACAAATAGATAAACCAACTCTGCAAGCCTTCACTAATGACGCAGAGCAGCAAAAAATACTCGACAGCATCCGGCTCAGGCTCTACATTCACTCCCAGAACAGCAGCAGAGTATCCCCACGACAATGATCAACCCAGGCAATACCGGTGACCAGAAACCCGCCGTCGCCAATCTGAAAAATCTCTACCGGATCTTTACCGTACCGGAATCGCCCGACTCCACCCTGGGCAAGATTGACCAGGAGATCTCCCAGAACCTGAGCGGTTTTCTGCGTGACCGGATCGTGGCAACCGAGCAGGATCTGGCCATAATCGAGCAGGACTTCTCCTCGCCCCGGATTCCGGAGAAGCCCACCTTTGTCTCTGATTACACCGAGTTTCTCATGGAGACCCTGGTGGCCCAGTCGGTGCATACCGCCGCACCCGGTTTTGTCGGTCACATGACATCCGCCCTGCCCAGCTTCATGCTGCCCCTGTCACGCATCATGACGGCACTGAACCAGAACCTCGTGAAGATCGAGACATCCAAGGCCTTTACACCCATGGAACGACAGGTGCTGGGGATGCTGCACGCCCTGGTCTATGCCAATGACGACGCCTATTACCAGACCTGGATGCACGATCCCGACAGCGCCCTCGGCGCCTTCTGCTCCGGCGGCACACTGGCCAACATCACCGCCCTGTGGGTGGCGAGAAACAAGCTGTTTCCGGCCCGCGACGGGTTCCGCGGCATTGCCCGGGAGGGACTCCACAAGGCCCTGCGGCAGTTCGGTTATGAAGGGGTCGCGGTACTGATTTCGGGTCGCGGCCACTACTCTTTCGGCAAGGCCGCCGATGTTCTCGGAATCGGCCGGGACGCCATTATCTGTATCCCCACCGATGAACATAATCGCATCGACATCGACAAGTTGCTTGAAACCTGCCGACAGCTGAAACAGCAGCGTATTGCGATCCTCAGCCTGGTGGGGATTGCCGGCACCACCGAGACCGGCAACGTGGACCCGCTGGAGCGGCTAGCTGATATCGCCGAGGAGCAGGGGTGCCATTTCCATATCGATGCGGCCTGGGGCGGTCCCACCCTCTTCTCAGCCACCCACAAGTCGCTGCTCAAGGGGATAGAGCGGGCGGACTCGGTCACCATCGATGCCCACAAACAGCTCTATGTACCGATGGGGGCCGGCATGGTGCTGTTCAAGAATCCCGCCTCCCTCTCCAGTATCGAACACCACGCCGAATACATCCTGCGCAAGGGCTCCAAGGATCTGGGCAGCCATACCCTGGAGGGATCACGTCCGGGAACCGCCATGCTGGTCCACTCGGCGCTGAACATTATCGGCCGGGAAGGCTATGAACTGCTGATCGACAAGGGCATCGAAACTGCCCGAACATTCGCCGGAATGATCGATGCCGACCCGGATTTTGAGCTGATCACCCGTCCCGAACTGAACCTGCTCACCTATCGGTATGTACCGGCACGGGTACAGGCCGCTCTACGGCACGCCGACCCGGAGAAAGCCACCGCAATCAACGGGCAGCTCAACACCCTGACCAGGCAGATCCAGAAAGTGCAGCGCGCAGCGGGCAAGAGTTTCGTCTCACGCACCCGGCTCTCACCCACCTGCTACACAGGCAATGCGATTACGGTTTTCAGGGTGGTACTGGCCAACCCACTCACCACCCTGGAGATTCTCCAGGAGATCCTTGCCGAGCAGAAGCGGATCGCAGCGGATGATGCGGAGGCCGCGACTGTGGTTAAAACGGTCGATGAACTGATCTCCGGCTAACATACCTCAAAGAGAAAACGCGGGCCTGATATCCCTATGTCAAGGCCGTTCCCGGACAGGGCAATCCATCAACCCTGATCACTTGCAACCTTTGCGCGCTTGACGCCTTGGTGAGATATTCATTGGCAAATGTTTGCCTGATTGCCCAACTAACTCTGCCATGATCAGATACGGGTCACCACCAAGGCACTCAATGTGGATAAGCCGGTAGGCGCATCCACCGGTTGCCACGGTGGATGCGCTGTCGCTTATCCACCCTACCGATTGGCTGCACCGATGAGGTATTGGCAATAATCCGGTATTCGCGGTCATGCTTTTTTCCATATATGGCTGAGTTAGAGATAATCAGAAATGTTTGCATCGGCACTGCCGGCGGGCATAGGCAACAGCGCCATCCAGGCCGGCGCTGCCGGACATGATCAGGGTTACCGGCAGCTTCTGCAGATGGGGTTGCATGGGGCCTTTGTCGGCCAAGGCATGAAGGAATCGGCGGTCTGCCAGCAGCGGCGCTATCCCGGCCGCCACGCCACCGGCCAGATAGATGGCATTGAGCGGAAAGTAGTGCAGGGCGATATCCCCCACCGCCGCCCCGAGAAGTTCAACAAAACAGCTCAGGGTGCGCGTACAGAGCGCATCATCGGCGGCCAGGGCGTGCTGACTGATCAGCGCTGCCGGGTGGTCGGCTTGCGCTATCTGCTCGGCTAACCGGCTGGATTCGGTTACTCCGGGGAGATCCCGGAAAAACCGATACAGCCTGTGAATGCCGTTACCCGAGAGCAGCATCTCGATGCTGACGTGATTATGCTGCTGACGCAGCCACTCGAGCAGCCGCACCTGCTCCGCCGTTGCCGGCGCAAAACCGGCATGTCCCGCCTCACTGCTGAAAACCGTATAGTGGTCCCGGAACCAGACCAGATGCGCCGCCCCCAGGCCCGTGCCGACCCCGACGACGGCCGCCCGGCACGGAGGCGACGGCTCTAGGCCCCTCTCACCCTGTTGCAATACCACCACCTGTTCCGACGGAAGCTCGGGCACCGCCCAGGCCAGGGCAACCAGGTCATTGATCAGAAACACCGATTCGGTGGCCAGGAGTGCGCGAAGCGCATCCGTGGATATCTCCCAGGGTAGATTGGTGATCGACACCGTGGCGGAAACAACCGGGCCGGCGACGGCAAAACAGGCGACATCAAAAGGCTTCCTGATGTCATGCTGATGAAGAAACGCTTCGATGACGGCATCCATCCCATCGTAGCGAGCACTGGCATAGCGGGTAACGATTCTGACCGGACAGGCCGGATCGTCATCCAGATAGATCAGACGCGCATGGGTACCACCTATATCACCAGCCAATACTCGCATCGCAACCTCGCCAGGTCTGCCCTTTACCCATAAACTGACACATAAAAAACACAACTGAAAAGGCGCCGGGACGACATTGAATCATCGCTGCCACAGGATATGAGCCTCTTCCAGAGGAACCGCCACACCATTGTGCTGCGGTATGAGGCGCGCCGTATAGTCAGCCGCGGGGCGGCTGGCAGGCACCTCGGCACGATAAGCGTAACCGTTTTCAGCACCCACCAGTTGTCGAAGCTGTGTCATCTCCACGCGTTCCGGCGCGCTACCGCTCACGCCATCGGCATAAAGTTCGACCCGCACGGCCGCCGGGTCGAGATCATCGAGATACACCTGAACCTCGAATACGTGCTGACCATTGACAGTCTCGATCCTATCTTCACCGAAGCGCAAAGCGGCCCATTTCTGCTCCAGCGCGTGGCGCCACTCCACTATCTGCAAACCGGCCGCACCTTTGTTGGCAACCCGCTCCTGCACGGCCGTTGCCGCCGGGAGATAGTGTTGCTCGGTGTATTCGCGCACCGTGCGGTTGCTGGAAAAACGTGGGGTCAGACGTGCCATGCTTTCCCGCATCCGCGCCACCCAGGCGACCGGAATGCCCTGCTCATCACGGGTGTAGAACGCAGGTATCACCTCGCGTTCGAGCAGGTCATAGAGAGCTTCCGCCTCCATCGCATCCCAGGCGGGATCATCGTCATGCTCCTGGCCGTCTCCCAATGCCCAGCCGACTTCCGGCGTGTAGGCCTCCGCCCACCAGCCGTCCAGTTCCGACAGATTGATGCCGCCATTGACCAGTATCTTCATGCCGCTGGTGCCGCTCGCCTCCCACGGCCGGCGCGGGGTGTTGAGCCAGACATCGACACCCTGCACCAGTTGCTCGGCTAAATGCATGTCGTAGTCACTGAGAAAGATCGCATGGGCGCGCGCCTCGGGTCTGCGAATAAAGTGTATCCATTGTTGAATCAGGTTTTGCCCGTCCTGGTCTGCGGGGTGCGCCTTGCCGGCTATGATGAGCTGTATCGGCCGCCGGGGATTCCGCAGCAGGCGCAGCAGGCGTTCCGGATCGTGGAGCAGCAGATTCGGTCGCTTGTAGGTGGCAAAACGGCGCGCGAAGCCCAGCGTCAAGGTATTGCAGTCACACGTGGACTTGGCACGCTCCAGGTCCTCGGGCGGCGCGCCGGAGGCGGCCAGTTGCCGGGTTAGTCGATCGCGGGCATAGTCGATCAGCGCCATGCTCGCGGTCGTGCGAAAGTCCCACAGATCGGCATCAGAGATCTGTTGAATATCCCGTTCCAACGCCTCCGTTGGACCCAGCCAGCGGTCCTTGCCACAGGCCCGCGTCCAAAGGTCGTCAGCGGCCGCCGAGTCCCAGGTTGGCATATGTACGCCGTTGGTCACATGGCTGACCGGCACTTCGCCCACAGGCCAGCGCGGAAACAGCGGCGCAAACAAGTGCCGGCTCACCCTGCCGTGCAAACTGCTGACACCATTCACGGCTCCGCTCCCACGAATCGCCAGATACGCCATGTTGAAGGGTTCCGACGCGTCGTTCGGATCCTGCCGGCCCAGCGCCAGCAAGTCGTGGCACGTGATGCCGAGCTTATGCTCGGCATACCAGCCGAGATACTGCTCGATCAGGGCCGGCGCAAAACGGTCGAATCCGGCGGCGACCGCTGTATGCGTGGTGAACAGATTGCCCGCCCGGGTAACGGCCAATGCGGCTTCGAAGGGCTGCCCGCTGGCCTGCATGAAACTACATGCGCGTTCCAGCACCGCAAACGCCGCGTGCCCTTCATTCAGGTGACAGACTTCCGGCCGGATGCCGAGTGCCTGCAGCAGCCGCCAGCCGCCGATTCCCAACAGCATTTCCTGCTTGAGCCGCAACTCGGAACCGCCGCCATACAGTTCGCTGGTGATCCCCCGGTACGGCGGGTGGTTTGCCGCATCATTGCTGTCCAGCAGGTAAAGTTTCGTGCGGCCTACTTTCACCTGCCAGGCGCGCAGCCAGATCGAGTAACCCGGCAGGTCAAGTTTCAGCCGCAACCACTCCCCATTGTCTTTACGCAACGGGGTGACCGGCAATTGTCCCGGATCGTTATAGGGAAACATCGCCTGTTGTGCGCCATCCTGGTCAATCAGCTGCCGAAAATAACCTTGCTGGTAGAGCAGCCCCACCCCGATCACCGGTACACCCAGATCGCTGGCGGCCTTGAGTTGATCGCCGGCCACGTTACCCAGCCCGCCCGAGTAAATGGGCAGCGCTTCACTCAACATGAATTCCATGCTGAAATAAGAGACACAGCTCAATGGCGATTGTGAATGAGTCTGCTGAAACCAGGCGGGTGCCTCTGCCGCATCCCGCCAGGCTTGCGCCTGGTCATCCACGTTTTTGCGAAAAATCGGGTCGGCCAAAACACCCTGCAGTTTTTCCCGGGATACGGTCTGCAGAACGACCCAGGGATTCTGCGTCTGCTCCCAGAGCTCGGGGTCAAGCTGCCGCCACACCTGGTCGGTCGCATGATTCCACGATGAACGCATATCCAGGGCCAGCTCGGCCAGCGAGTCGAATCCATCGACATCTGTGTGCAGCAGGCCGTATAGCGGCTGGCTGACTGGTGCTTCACTGTTCATCGGTTCTCCTTCGTTTTTTCGACCAGCGCCAGCGCCCGCTGACAGAGATTATCCACACTGAATCCATATTCCCGCAGCATGTCGGACGCCGGCGCCGATGCGCCAAAACGCTCTACGCAGAGCAGGTCGCCACGATCACCCACGTAGCGATGCCAGCCCTGGCCCACTCCGGCCTCAACAGCGAGCCGCGCCGGGATGGAGGGCGGCAACACCGCATCGCGATACGGCTGAGATTGGGCCTCAAACAGCTCCCAGCTCGGCATGGAGACCAGGCGCACCGCAACGCCCTCATCCTGCAACTGCTGCGCCGCGGCTACGATCAATCCCACCTCGGAGCCGCTGGCGATCAAAATCAGTTCAGGTTTGCCGTGTGACGCATCAGACAATACGTACGCCCCGCGACGCAGGCCATTCGCCGAGGCATAGCGACGGCGATCGAGCGTGGGCAGGTTCTGCCGGCTCAGCACCAGCACCACCGGACGATCGCGCGTCTCCAGCGCGACCCGCCAGGCGGCTGCGGTTTCATTGGCGTCGGCGGGGCGGATCACGGTCAGGTTGGGAATCGCGCGCAGGCTGGCCAACTGTTCCACCGGCTGATGGGTGGGGCCGTCTTCGCCGAGCGCAATACTGTCATGGGTGAACAGGTGCACCACGTGCACGCCCATCAACGCGGCGAGGCGGATCGCCGGACGCATGTAGTCGGAGAAAATCAGGAAGGTGGCGCCGTACGGGATGAAGCCGCCATGCACGGCCAGTCCGTTGACAATGGCGCCCATCGCATGTTCGCGCACGCCGAAGTGCAGGTTGCGGCCGGCGTAACTCCAGCCGCCGTCGTCTGACCCTTCAATATCCTCGCCGGATGCCATTATCGGGTTAAAATCGCCCAGCCCCTTCAATGCGCTGTGGGTGGACGGGTCCAGATCGGCCGAACCGCCTCCAAGCGCGGGCAATTTCGGTGCGAACGCATTCATGACCTTGCCGCTGGCGACGCGGGTGGCCATGCCCTTGGCATCGGCGGGAAAGACCGGGATGTCCGCGTCCCAACCCGATGGCAGCTCACCACACAGGCGACCTTGCAGCTCTTTTGCCAGCTCGGGGAATGCCTTGGCAAAGGCGTTCAGCCGCCCGTTCCAGTCGGCCTCGACCTTCGCGCCACGATCCACTGCCTGGCGAAAATGCACCAGAGCCGGCTCGGGCACCAGAAACGGCGGATCGACCGGCCAGCCCAGCTTCTCCTTGGTTCTTTTTATATCCTCAACGCCGAGCGGCGATCCGTGCGCCTTGTAGCTATCCTGCCTGGGTGAGCCAAAGCCAATATGTGTACGCACCAGAATCAGCGATGGCCGCATGATGTCGGCGCGGGCGGCATCCAGTGCGGCGCTTATCGCTGCCACGTCGTTGCCCTCGGCCACGCTGATAGTCTGCCAGCCATAGGCTTCGAAGCGTTTGGCGCGATCTTCAGAAAATGTGATATCGGTGCCGGCCGCTAGCGTGACTCGGTTGTCGTCGTACAGGCAGATCAACTTGCCCAGCTTGAGGTGTCCGGCCAGCGAGGCCGCCTCGGAGGCAACTCCTTCCATCAAGTCGCCATCGCTGATGATGACCCAGGTATGGTGGTCGATCAGCGTGTGGCCGTCTCGGTTATAGCGTGCGGCCAGACCCGCTTCACCGATCGCCATGCCGACCGCGTTCGCCAATCCTTGCCCGAGTGGTCCGGTAGTGACTTCAACACCCGGCGTATGCCCGCGCTCGGGATGCCCCGGCGCCTTGCTGCCCCACTGGCGGAACTGCTTGATGTCATCCAGCGAGAGATCATAGCCGGTCAGATGCAGCAGGCTGTAGAGCAACATCGAGCCGTGCCCGGCCGAGAGAACGAAGCGGTCACGATCGAACCACCCCGGATTACGCGGATTGTGCTTGAGCCGGCGCGTCCACAGCACATAGGCCATCGCCGCCGCACCCAGCGGCATGCCCGGATGCCCGCTATTGGCCTGCTGCACGGCATCCACCGACAGAAAGCGCACGGTGTTGATGCAAAGCTGATCAAGTTTATCTGACATGGTTATTCCTGATGTGTGCAAATAGTGCAACGCCTGTCAATGGTCGGTCAGCGCACGGTCGACGATAGCCTGCGCTTCGTTCAGCAGGCTGTGCAGATGGTCCGACCCAAGGAAGCTCTCGGCATAGATCTTGTAAATGTCTTCGGTGCCGGATGGGCGCGCCGCAAACCATCCACTCCCGGCAATTACTTTTACACCGCCAATGGCTGCGTCATTGCCGGGAGCCTGGGTAAGTATGTTCAGAATCTTTTCACCCGCCAGTTCTGCGGACGTTATCTGCTGTGGTGATAACTGCGCCAGCCTCTGTTTTTGCGCCGGAGTCGCCGGCGCCTCGACACGATCGTAAACCGGTTCGCCGAACTCACGCGTCAGGTCAGCGTAGATCTCGCCGGGATCGCGGCCCATGCGTGCGGTGATCTCCGCCGCCAGCAAGGCCGGGATAATACCGTCTTTATCTGTCGTCCAGACGCTGCCATCCAGGCGACTGAAAGAGGCGCCCGCACTCTCTTCGCCGCCAAAGCCCAGCGAACCGTCAAGCAGGCCATTCACAAACCACTTGAAACCGACCGGCACCTCGTAGAGCCTGCGGCCCAGCTTCGCCGTGACGCGATCGATCATCTGGCTGCTGACCACTGTCTTGCCAACCGCGGCATCCTTGCGCCATTTCGGCCGATGCTGGAACAGGTAGGAAATGGCCACCGACAGGTAATGGTTGGGCGGCATCAGGCCCGCGTTACGGGTCACGATGCCATGCCGGTCATGGTCGGTATCGCAGGCGAAAGCGATGTCGAACCGATCCTTCAGCTCAATCAAGCCCTGCATGGCGCAGGATGAGGATGGGTCCATGCGGATCTGACCGTCCCAATCGACCGTCATGAAGCGGAAGGTCGGATCGACGGCCTGGTTCACCACCGTAAGATTCAAACCATAGCGTTCGGCAATCACGGCCCAGTAGTGGACGCCGGCACCGCCCAGCGGATCCACGCCCATACTGAGGCTTGCGCCACGAATCACCTCCATGTCGAGCACCTTGTCGAGATCGTTGACATACGCGTTGAGGTAGTCGTACCGGTGCGTGGTGGCGGCGTGCAGCGCCTTTTCGAAAGGCACCCTTTTCACGCCCTGGAGACCGTCTTTCAGCAACGCGTTGGCCTGGGCCTCGATCCAGCCGGTGACGCTGGTATCCGCCGGTCCGCCGTTGGGCGGGTTGTACTTGAAGCCGCCACTATCCGGCGGATTGTGCGACGGCGTGATGACAATGCCGTCCGCCAGCCCGCTATCGCGTGCGCGGTTGTAAGCGAGTATGGCGTGCGACACCACGGGGGTGGGGGTGTATTCGTCGTACTCGGCAAGCATCACCTCCACGCCATTGGCTGCCAGTACTTCGAGTGCACTGGCAAACGCCGGCTCGGACAGCGCGTGCGTGTCGATACCCAAAAACAGCGGGCCATCGATTCCCTGCTGCCGGCGGTACCGGCAGATCGCCTGACTGATGGCAAGCACATGCCCCTCGTTGAAGCTGTTTTCAAATGCCGAACCGCGATGTCCTGAAGTACCGAACGCGACCCGTTGCGAGGGCTCCGAAAAGTCAGGCCGGCCGGAGTAGTAGGCGGTGATGAGTCTGGGCACATTGACCAGCATGGCTGGCGTGGCCTGCCTGCCTGCCAAAGGATTTGATTTCATAGCGGTTCACCCCGCTCCGCGTCCTTGATACCGGGGTGGAGATTGCTGGTAAAGCCGCCGACATGCAGCTCGTAAATAACGGTATCGGCCTGGTGCCAGAGACGATGATTAGCGCCCTGCCAGTCGAAGTGCGCGCTGTCATCCGCAAGCACACCCGGAGGCGCCTTGCCCGCGTGCGAACCTGGCGGAAACGGAAACCCCGCCGTCGCCGCCCACCGGGATGCCGCTGTTTCTGGTATGGTCATGTCTGTTTTATCCTCGTCAGCAGGTCGGTTTTTGCGGCAATGCGGTCCAACAGATCGCGCCATGATTCGGCGAAGGCGGCTGTGCCCTCGCGCTGGAGGTCGGCGGCAAGCACCGCATCGTCGACTCCAGCGCGTGCAAACTCGGCGAGCAATGCCTCGGCATCGCCGCCGTCAGCCGGCAATTCACCGCCTACTTTGCCGTGATCGGCGAAGGCGAGCAGCGTCTTCACTGGCACGGTGTTGATGGTATCCGGCGCCGTGAGTGCTTCCACATAGAGAACGTCTGAAGCCTCGGGATCCTTGGTGCCGGTGCTGGCCCACAGCAGGCGTTGTGGCCGGGCGCCGGCGTCGGCCAGTTTTTGCCAGCGCCTTGACGCGAGCAGATCGCGATAGGCTTTGTAGGTGCGCTGGGCGATGGCAATGCCGAGACGATTACGTAGCGCGTCTGAAACCTGGTCCTGGATGGCGACATCCCAGCGGCTGATGAAAAGCGATGCCACGCACGCCACCCTCGGATCGAGGCCGGCGGCGATGCGCCGTTCTATGCCGCGCATATACGCCTCGGCCGCGGCGAGGTAGTGCTCCCGCGAGAACAGCAACGTCACATTCACCGGCACGCCGGCGAAGATGGCCTCTTCGATCGCGGCAATGCCTTCAGGGGTGCCGGGGATCTTGATGAAGAGATTGGGGCGTTGCGCCTGCGCATGCAGTTGCACGGCCGCCTTGATGGTGGCGGCGGTGTCGTCCGCCAGCAGGGGCGACACCTCCAGCGATACCCAGCCGTCGACGCCGTCGGTGGCGTCGTGGACCGGATGGAACAGACCGGCGGCCTGGATCAGGTCCTCCAACGCCAGTTCGAAGAACAGTGCCTCACCCGATTTGCCGGCAAGCGCCTTTTGGCGGATGGCGTCATCATAGAAATCAGCCTCTTTGATGGCGTGCTCGAATATCGTGGGATTGGAGGTCAGCCCGGTGACAGAAAGTTCGTTGATATAGCGGCCCAGTGTGCCGCTCGTCAGCAGTTCGCGCGTAATATTGTCGAGCCAGAGGCTTTGACCGAGATCGTGTAATTGTTGGGTGGCTTTCATGATGTCTCCTGTTGCGTGCAGCCGGCTTGGGGGGTGCTGGACAAAGCGGAAAAATCGAAATTGATCAGCTCGCCGATACGTTCAATCGTGATGTCAGCCGGCGCATAGGCAGCGCTATTCCCGGGGTCGAGCGCGTAGTGGCCCTGGCGCGGAAAGACGGTTGTCAGACGCTCTCCCCAGACATTTTTCATCGCCGCCAGAATGCGCAGTTTGTCATCCACCATGACGTAATGGCGAGCCGGGTAACGCTGCTCGACCTCGTCGAGCATTTGCTCTTTGTGCAGGTAAATCAGCACCCGGCCCTCGACCGCGTCCCACAATCCCGATCGCTGTACCTTGCGCGGCTGGAACACCACGTCGCCATCTGTCAGAATCACCGTCGTTCCCCAATGGCGGAGATGGGCGATGACGTCGAGCGCACCGGGGTACAGGCGCTCGACAAACGGATAATCCACAAGGAATGAAGACATCATCAGCAAGCGCGGATCGTTCAGGGCGCCAACTCGGTAACGTTGCAAGGCGCCCAGATAATCCGCATAGCCGAGTTCCACGCGCAACACCTCGAATATTTTCCAATAGCGATCCCTGCTCTCATCGTCAAACTCTCGGGCAAGATGGTCGCTCAGGTCGGCCACGATGTGATCATTGTCGAGCAGCGTGTTGTCTACGTCCAACAGAAATACGATCGAGTCCAGCACCGTCATTGCGTCTCCTCCGGGTCGGGATTGTGCCAGCCGCCGTCTGCCGCGATGAGCGCATCCGCCGCTTTGGGTCCCCAACTACCCGGTTTGTATGGCGCGGCCCGGTGATGTCTGGTCAGCACAGGATCGACCACCGCCCAGGCGGCCTCGACGCAATCCGCGCGGGCGAACAGTGCACCTTTGCCGGCCATGGCGTTGCCCAACAGTCGCTCGTAGGGCGATTCCACTTCCAGCTGCTCATTCAGCAGGTAGAGTTCGCGCTGCTCGCCGGTGAACTCCTTGCCGGGGCGCTTGACCCGCGCGGCGAGGGCGATAGCGGATTGCGGCGAGAGCCGGAAGCGCAAATAGTTGGCGCGGCCGTCCGTGGGTATCGAGTCGTCGAAAAGTTGTTGTGGCGGGGGTTTAAATTCCACCAGCACCTCGGCCACCGTTTCGGCTAAACATTTTCCCGAGCGCAGGTACCACGGCACCCCCTGCCAGCGCCACGAATCGATAGCAAGCCGCAGAGCACAGAAGGTCTCGACATCGGAGTTCTTGGCCACACTCTGTTCCTTGCGGTAACCGGCATACTGGCCGCGCACCAGGTCGTCGGGTTGGAGCGGGCGCATGGCCCGGAACACCTTGTATTTCTCCGCGTGCACGGCGGTGTAGCCCTGATAACCCGGCGGTTCCATGGCCAGCAGCGCAACGATCTGGAACAGGTGGTTCTGGATAACGTCGCGCAGCGTGCCGGCGCTTTCGTAGAACTTGCCGCGCCCCTCCACGCCGAAATTCTCGGCCAGCGTGATCTGTACGCTGGCCACGTGCTCGCGGTTCCAGATCGGCTCGAGGAACGAATTGGCGAAACGGAAATAGAGGATATTCATGATCGCCTCTTTCCCAAGATAGTGATCGATGCGGAAGATCGCGTCTTCCGCAAATACCGAGCGCAGCACGTGGTTGAGTTCACGCGCGGACGCCAGATCGCGTCCGAACGGTTTTTCGACAATGACGCGCGCCCGCGCGGCCAGGCCCGTGGCGCAGAGACCCTGGATGACCGTCTCGAACAGGGAAGGCGGGATGGCGAGATAGTGTGCCGGGCGGCGGGCCTCGCTCAGCGCTTGTTTGAGTGCTTCGAAGGTGGCCGGGTCGTTGTAGTTGCCACTGACGTAGCCGAGCAGGGAGAGCAGATGATCGAGGGCGGGTTGGTCATCGATCTTGCCGGATTCCTTGATGGCGTCCCGGGCGCGTTTGCGCAGTTGCGCCATGCTCAGCCTGGAGTTGGCGACCCCGATCACCGGGACGTTGAGTGCGCCGCGCCTGGCCAGCGCGTAGAGCGCCGGAAAGATCTTCTTGCGGGCCAAGTCGCCGGTAATGCCGAACAGCACCAGTGCGTCGGCGTGCGCCGTGGCGGCGTCCGTGTGGCCCATCTCAGTGCCCCGCTTTCTTTTCATCATGCCCGCCGAACTGCTTGCGCATCGCCGACAGCAGCCGGTTGGCATAGTCGTCATTGCCGCGCGAGGCAAAGCGCCCGAACAGCGCCGCACTGATGACCGGTGCCGGCACGCCCTCGTCGATGGCGGCCAGTGCCGTCCAGCGCCCCTCGCCCGAATCCGACACATGCCCCGAGAAGCCGCTGAGATCGGCATCCTCGACCAGTGCCGCGGCCGTCAGATCGAGCAGCCATGACGCCACCACGCTGCCGCGCCGCCAGACTTCAGCGATTTCGGGCAGGTCCAGGTCATATCGGTAATACTCCGGATCGCGCATCGGCGTGGTTTCGGCATCGCTGTCGTGGGTGCGCGTACCGACGTTGGCATTGTGCAGAATATTCATGCCCTCGGCATACGCCGCCATCAGGCCATATTCGATGCCGTTGTGGACCATCTTGACGAAGTGTCCGGCGCCGTGTGGCCCGCAGTGCAGGTAGCCCTGCTCGGCGGTGGTGTCGGATTTGTCCCGGCCGGGGGTGCGTGTTGCCGTGCCCACGCCGGGGGCCAGTGTGGAAAAAACCGGGTCAAGGCGCTGGACGACATCCTGCTCGCCACCGATCATCAGGCAATAGCCCCGTTTCAGTCCGGCGACGCCGCCGCTGGTGCCCACATCCACATAATGCAGCCCGTTCTGTTGCAACTCGGACGCGCGTCGAATGTCATCGCGATAATAGGAGTTGCCGCCATCGATGACCATGTCACCCGCTTCGAGCAGCGCTGCCAGTTGCGCCAGCACCTCATCCACGACCACCGCCGGCAGCATCAACCAGATCGCGCGCGGCGGGGTCATGCGGGCAACGAAATCCACCAGTGAATCCGCACCGGTGGCACCTTCGCGCTGGAGTGCCTTGACGGCGTCGGCGCTCCGGTTGTACACCACACATTCGTGCCCCCCCTGCATCAAGCGTCGCACCATATTGCTGCCCATGCGTCCCAAACCTATCATGCCGATCTGCATCTTCAACCTCCTTGATTAATTGGGTACGGCCAACGGTTCGAGCAGCGCGGACTCCACCAGCACATCGACCCCCACCGCCGGCCTGATCGTCCGCGCCGGAATATCCTTGCCGGCACGCCACGCGGCCACTGCCCTCTGTTTGGATTGACCGCTGACCAGAAATATCACTTGCCGGGCACGGCTCAGCCGCGCCGCACTCAAGGAGACACGTTGCGGCGGAGGTTTAGGTGCATCAAACACCGCCAGCGTGTCAGGCGATCCGGGCGCTGTGCCCCACTCATGACCGGGAAACAGGCTTGCCGTGTGACCGTCCTCACCCAGCCCGAGCAACACCAGATCGAAGTCGCCGATTGTCTGTAGTGTTTCGGCATACCGTCGCGCCGCGTGAAGCGCACCCAACTCCCCCGGTATCGTATGCAACTGAAGCGGGGGAATAGTCACGAAATCGAGCCACACCTCTGTGGCCATGTGCGAGTTGCGCGCTGGATCGGCTGGCGGCAGGCAGCGCTCGTCGCCGAAATAGACATGCCACAACGACCAATCGGTTTTGGCCGCACGTAGCCCGTGATATACGCCACGTGGCGTGTTTCCGCCGGCGAGCACGATATGGAATTTGCCGCGTTCATAAATAGCCTGTGCGGCGCTGGCAAGAATGGCCTCGAGCGCCTCTTGCTGCAGCGCCCGCTCATCGGCAACCGCATGCCAGCGGCACAACTCCAAGCTGTCGCGATTCATCGGCCGGTATTCTCCATACAAATGCCCTTTATGTTCAGTTCTGGTTACGGGTAAAGGGCGGCACCAGGTCGGCTACCCGTTTACCGGCCGCTGCCGCTTGTAATAGTTGATCAGGCTGTTGGTCGAACAGTCATGGCCGGAGACCATCCGGTCATCATCCAGCTCCTGGCGAATCGTCGATGCGAGCTGTTTGCCGAGTTCGACACCCCATTGATCAAAAGAGTTGATGTTCCAGATAACGCCCTGAACGAATATCTTGTGTTCGTACAGCGCGATGAGCGAACCCAGGGTTTTCGGGTCGAGGGTATTGAACAGCAGGGTGCTGGTCGGCCGGTTGCCGGGGAACACCCGATACGGCAGCAGCCGCTCGATCTCCGCAGGCGCCATTCCCTTCTCCCGCATCTCCTGACGCGCCTCCGCAGCCGTCTTGCCGCGCATCAGCGCCTCGGTCTGGGCGAATACATTGGACATCAGCGCCCGGTGGTGACGCTGGATACAGCGAACGCTGCAGATCGGTGCCAGAATATCGGCGGGAACCAGCTTGGTGCCCTGATGCAGCAACTGGAAAAACGCATGTTGCGCGGCAATACCGATCTCGCCGAACAGCACCGGGCCGGTGGAGTAATCCACCGCCTTGCCGGAACGGTCCACGTACTTGCCGTTGCTCTCCATGTCCGCCTGTTGCAGATAACCGGGAAGGCAGTGCAGATGCTGATCATAGGGCAGGATCGCCATGGCCTGGGCGTTGAAAAAATTGTTATACCAGATCCCGAGCATGGCCATGATAACCGGGATATTCCGTTCCAGGGGCGTCTGTCTGAAGTGCAGATCCACATCCCGCGCCCCTTCCAGCAACTGGTCGAACTGCCGGGAACCGATGGCGATGACAATCGCCAGGCCGATAGCGGACCAGAGTGAATAGCGCCCGCCGACCCAGTCCCAGATCTTGAAAATATTCTCCTCCGTGATGCCGAACTCCCGGGCCAGTGACACATTGGAGGTGACGGCCGCGAAATGGCGCTGGAGCTGATCATCCGAACCGACCTTGTGGTTGTACCATTGGCGCGCCGTCTCCGCATTGACCATGGTGTCCTGAGTGGTAAAGGTCTTGGACGAGATAATGAAAAATGTCGTTTCGGGATTGAGAAATTCCAGCGCATCGTTAATGTGGTTTTCATCCACGTTCGATACAAAATGCACATTGAGATCATGCAGTGTATAAGGCCTGAGTGCCTCGGTGACCATCAGCGGTCCCAGGTGTGAACCGCCAATGCCGATATTGACCACATCGGTTATCGGCTGGTTGGTCACACCGCGCCACTCGCGGGTCCGGATCGCTTCCGCCAACCGGTTGACGCGCAGCCGCTCATGACTGATTTCACTGACCACATTGATCCCGTCCAATATGATCTCATCCCCTGCCTTGGCCCTTAACGCGGTGTGCAGAACCGCCCGGCGCTCGGTGTGGTTAATCAGATCGCCAGTGAACAACCGCTCAATCCAGGCTGTCAGTTGCGCCTGCTCCGCCAGTTTCAGTAACAGCTTGACGGTTTCAGACGTGATATGGTTCTTTGAGTAGTCATAAAGGATGTCATTGACCCGCAGGGAAAAGCGCTCAAACCGCTGCTGGTCTTGATCGAACATATCACGCATGTGTTGCTGGCGAATCTCGGTATAGTGATGTTTGAGCGCTGACCACACAGCCATTTCGGTTAGATCTGACATAGACACCTCTTTCCTTGCAGCCCGGTTACGTCCCCTTTGTTGCTGTTTTTGAACGAGACTGTTCATGCCGGGGCCTGGCCTGGAGTTTCCAGATCCCGTCATTGTATTCACCGATCGTCCTGTCCGTGGAGAAATAGCCACTGCAGGCGGTATTGGCAATACTCATTTTTGTCCAGCGAGCTCGATCCTGGTAGGCCCGAGACACCTGCTCCTGGGCATCCACATAACTTCTGAAATCCGCCAGGGTCAACCATGGATCTTCGGGGCTCTGCAGCGAATCGATCAGCTGTTCAAAGATAGTAAATTCGAAGGTGCTGAAGTGGCCGCAGCGTAACAGATGCATCACCCGCTGCAGATCCTCATCCTGCTCGATCAACAGGCCGGGATTGTATTGAGTACGTTCCCTGGCAACCTCATCGGCATGCAGGCCGAACAGAAAATAGTTGTCTTCTCCAACCGCCTCCATGATCTCTATGTTGGCACCGTCATAGGTGCCGATGGTGATGGCGCCGTTCATCATGAATTTCATGTTGCCGGTGCCCGATGCCTCCTTGCCGGCGGTCGATATCTGCTCGGAGAGATCGGTGCCGGGACAGATCACCTCCATTTTTGAAACACTAAAATCGGGTATGAAGGCGAGCCTTAGCAGGCCATTCACCTGCGGGTCATTGTTCACCACCTGCGCCACATTATTCACTAGCTTGATGATGTTCTTGGCCATCCGGTAACCGGGAGCCGCCTTGCCGCCCACCAGGACACAGCGATTGGTCCAGTGCTCGATATCGCCGCGTTTTATCCGGTCGTACAGGTGGATCACGTGCAGCATATTCAACAGCTGGCGCTTGTATTCATGAATCCGTTTGACCTGCACATCAAACAGCGCTTCCGTGTCGAACTCAACCTGACAATAGCGCATCACCATATCTGCTAGCCGCTGCTTGTTGGCCTGCTTCACCGCATGCCAGCGCTGTCTGAACTCTTCATCATCCGCATACGCTTCAAGCGCTGCAATTTTCGCATAATCCTGCACCCAGCCATGGCCGATCTTCTCCGATATCAGCGCACTCATTCCGGGATTGGCATACGCCACCCAGCGCCTGGGCGTCACCCCGTTGGTCTTGTTATTGAACTTCTCCGGCCATAGCTCGTAAAAATCCCGGAACAGTCCACCGGCTAACAACCGGGAGTGTAGCGCAGCCACGCCATTCACTGAAAAACTGCCGACAATGGCAAGATAGGCCATGCGAATCTGCCTGACTTCGCCCTCTTCAATAATCGACATACGGCGTTGACGCTGCGTATCCCCGGGCCATTTCATGGCGACCATACTGAGAAACCAGGCATTGATCTCATAGATAATCTGCAACAGGCGCGGCAGCAGATGCTCGAACAGCGCTACCGGCCACTTCTCCAGCGCCTCCGGCAAAAGCGTATGATTGGTGTAGGCCATGCAATGGCTGGTGATATCCCACGCCTCATGCCACGCCAGCGCTTTTTCATCCATCAGCAACCGCATCAGCTCAGCCACCGCTATCGTCGGGTGGGTGTCATTGAGATGGAATACATTCTTCGCTTTAAAATCCCGGTAGTCGCGGCCCTGGTTGTTCTCCCACATCCTCAATACGTCCTGCAGGCTTGCCGAAGCGAGAAAATATTGCTGCTTCAGGCGCAGTTCCTTGCCATTTTCACTCACATCGTTCGGATACAGCACCATGGTGATATGCTCGGCATCGTTCTTGGCCTCCACCGCTTCCGGGTAACTGCCGGCATTGAACTCATCCAGGTTAAAGGCGCTGGTCGCACTGGCTGACCAGAGGCGCAGTGTATTGATGGTGTGGTTTCTATAGCCGGATATGGGCACATCGTAGGGAATCGCCAGCACATCCGAGGTATCCACCCAGGCGCTGCGGCTCTTCCCTTCATTGTCGGTAACATTGTCGACCCGGCCACCAAAACGGATAAGATTTTTAAACTCGGGCCGCTCCAGCTCCCAGGGGTTGCCGTCACGCAGCCAGTGGTCCGGCTCCTCCACCTGGAAGCCATTCTCTATCTCCTGTCTGAACATACCGTACTGGTAGCGTATGCCATAGCCGATAACCGGCAACTGCAGGCAGGCGCAACTGTCCATGAAACAGGCGGCCAGACGGCCGAGCCCCCCATTTCCCAGTCCGGCATCCACCTCTTCCGACATGACCTCTTCCAGGTTCAGGGCAAACCGGTTCATCGCCTCCTCGGTTTCCCGATCCAGTCCGAGATTGAGAATGTGATTGCCCAGCGATCGGCCGATCAGGAATTCAAGTGACAGGTAATAAGCTCTGCGCACGCCCTGCTCGTCATAACGCCGCCAGGTATCGCGCCAGTCGGTCATGATTCTGTCCCGGATGGTGAGGGCCAGCGCCTCATATTGATAGAGTGGCATGCAGCCGATAAACCGCCCGAGATGCTGCGTCAGGTAGCGTTGAAAATCTCTGGCAATGGCATCACTGTCGGAGGCCGGTCTCTCGACATCAAACAGAACATCATCACACCCCGTGTTTACAGTAGACATGCTTTCACCTCTGGTACAAGGCTATTAAGCGGGTGAGTTGTTCAGTGCGTTCCGGGCTGACCTGCTGCCAGGAAAATCGCCAGGTCCAGTTCCCACAAGCCGTTCCCGGCCGGTTCATGCGCGCACTGGAATCGAGCAACAGGATATCCTGCATCGGCAATACGCAGAGAAAGGAGACCGATGAGAGCGCCATGCGCAGCATGGCCAGCATCTGCTCTTCCGCCGAATCACTGCGACAGCCAGTATAGGCGGAAAAGAACTCCTTGTTGTGGTTCTCCTCATCCCTTATCCAGCCAAGGGTCGTGTCATTGTCATGTGTACCGGTATACACCAGATCACTACGTCTGTGCTGATGCGGCAGATGGGGATTGGCGCTACTGCCGTCAAATGCAAACTGCAGCACCTTCATCCCGGGCAGATCGAAGGTCTTCTTCAGGTCGTTCACGCGGTCGGTAATCACGCCCAGATCCTCGGCAACCAGCGGCAGGGATGGATAGCATTCGTACAACGCTATCAACAGCGCCTTGCCCGGAACGTCACGCCAGTGTCCATTGATGGCCGTTTCGTCCTCTGCCGGTATTTCCCAACAGGCATCGAGGCCACGAAAATGGTCCACCCGAATCAGATCAAACAGCTGCAGCAGAGTCCCCAGCCGGTCTTTCCACCACTTGAATCCGTCACGCTGCATGTACTCCCAGTCATACAGGGGATTGCCCCACTTCTGCCCCGTGGGGGAAAAGGCATCGGGCGGCACGCCTGACACAAAAGCCATACTGCCGTCTTCGTTCACCTGAAAATTTTCCCGATTCGCCCAGACATCTGCACTGTCATGCGAAATGAAGAGTGGCATATCGCCAAAAATCCGCACATCGTGTCGGGCGGCATATTCACGAATCTCATGCCACTGGGAAAAAAATATAAACTGTTCAAACACCGTCTGACCAATCTCTTGTGACAGCTCGCCTGCCGCCTGCAACAGTGCCGCTTGTTTACGCTGCCGTAATGCAGACGGCCATAGATACCAGGGTGTCATTCCGTATCTTTGTTTGAGCCCGACAAATAGGGCGAAATCATCCAGCCAGGATTGATTCTGCAACCTGAACGCTTCCAGGCGACGCCGCCATTCCACACCCGGTGCCTGGATAAAGTTGTCATAAGCCCGTTTCAGGCAGCTTGACCGGTACAGGCTATCCGTTTCCGGATGCCGGATAGCCTCGCGGTCCAGCCACCCTCGATCAACCAGCCAGTCCAGACTGATCAGGGACGGGTTCCCCGCGTGTGCCGAGAAACACTGATAGGGAGACAGATCCTCATGCGGTGGACAGAGCGGCAGCATCTGCCAGACCTTGATGCCGCAGGCGTGCAGAAATTCCACAAAGCGGTAGGCCGCATGTCCGATGTCACCACTGGGGAGCGGACCCGGCAGGGAGGTGGGATGCAACAGGACGCCCGCACAGCGTGATTTATTCATGGCTGAGCTGCCGTTGAACCGACTGATCACTCCTGCCTGCCCGGCCGCATCGTGCCGCCCATGGCCGGTGAGCCGGCGCCCACCGAGAAGGCCCGGGTGAGATAGTCGGGGGATTCCACTTTGAGCAGTTGATAGAGGTTGCTCAGATGCAGCCGGAAGAGTTCATCGAACATGGCCACCGATTCCGCCGAATTGTACTCACCCAGCCACCAGAACCAGTCGGAACTTTCGCAGGTAGCCAACTGCAAGGTCGCCTCACGCTGATACTCATCATCCAATTTCCCGCTACGCACCACCTTGTCATAGGTGTTTTTTGCCTCAACGAGCATATCCCACGCCCTGTTCTTGCACTCTTCACCGATCCAGGTGGAGAAGTTTCCATAGACCCAGCTGCCGGCCACGATCTGCTCCAGCTTCACCCTGTCAGCCGTCACGCGCTGCAGATAATCACTGTAGGTGGTGAGCCTGATCCCTGGATGGTCGCTCAGTTTTTCATACAGCCCTGACAAAAAATAGTAACCATTCATCGGGTAATGCTCCCAGGCATTTTCTCCATCCATGATGATGGAGACCACCGGCTCGCTCTTGCCGCTGCAATTTTGCGCAATAGTCTCCAGATGATGCACCAGGTTGGCCACGGCATCGTCCGCATGCCAATCGGAATACTTGAACCCAATCAGATCGGAAAGACCGTCATCACGGAAAAAACAGGCTATCTCTGTGTTCCGGTAACCGTAGACATCGTGGATGCAGGGCGGTTGCTCCAGCTGCGATCGGCTCATGGAGTTTCTCAGCACCGTCTCTCCACTGGCCAGCCACTTCAATCCCATCCCGGAGATCAGTTCCACGGTGGCACCGCTGACTCCCCCCTCGGATGGCCAGCAGCCGGCAGGCAGGAATCCGAAATGTTTTTTAAACACCGCCAGACCCTGTTCCATGTGCCAGCGGCACCGCTCCTCACCATCGGGATAATTTGCCGACAGTGGCAGCTGCAGATCGGGCAGGGACTCCCTGGCACACTTGAAATCGATCAACAGAGGCATCATCGGGTGGGCATAGGGCGTGGTGGACAACTCGATCCGTCCCTTCTCGGCCAGACGCCGGTAACGGCCAATTACGCCACCAACCAATTCATGCATCAACTCAATAAGCAGGTATCGGTCATGCATGGTGTAGTTACGGGAGCCGTTCATTAACGATTTAACCCGAGTATCACTGCGGCGCACGGTCTCTCCAAGCCAGGCCAGGTGATACCAGACCAGAAGATCGACAAAGTATTGATCGGAGTAATAGGCCAGCTTTTCCGGCATCTTCAGGGCATTTTGCGCCATATCCACCAGGATCTTGAACTGCGGGTAACGTTCAATCATTTGATGTTTATCGGCCCGCAGGCAGGACTTGACCAAACTAAGCCGTCGGTGGGTATCCAGGTACAGGACCGGTTCGATCAAAGCCGCCAGCAGCGGATCCCGAAACGCCTTTCCGCGATGCAGATAGTTATCCAGCTGACTGGCATAATCCGCTATCTGTTCCAGCAGTACCGGGGCAAAATTGACCACCGCCCTGGCCCCCTGATTATTCTCCAGATGCGCCACCATATCCACATAGTCCTTAATGGTATGCAGATAGGTCCATGGCTGCTGGTATTCACCGTTTCGCTGGTCACGGTAATCCGGCTGGTGCATATGCCAGTAAAGAATGACATTAAGTGCATTATGCTGAATATTTTTATCTGACATGGTGAAGCGACTGCCCGAGCATTTCCGGTATGACCAGGACGACACCATTCGGTGTCACGTAATATTTTTCGCGATCCTCCTCGAGGTTCTCTCCTATCACCATGTCATCGGCAATATCACACCCCTTGTCGATCACCGCGCGACTGATACGACACCGTTTCCCAATGGTGACCTCCGGCAGTACCACGGATGATTCGACCTCTGAGTAGTCATTGACACTGACATGGGAGAACAAGAGCGAGCGCCTGACTGCTGCACCCGAGATGATGCAACCACCGGAAACCATCGAGTCGATTGCCATGCCGCGGCGTTTTTCTTCATCAAAGATAAACTTGGCTGGCGGCAGTTGCTCCTGCAGGGTCCATATCGGCCACTCATCGTCATACAGATTCAGCTCCGGGGTGATGGCGGTCAATTCCAGGTTCGCCTCCCAGAATGCATCAACTGTTCCCACATCACGCCAGTAGGCCTGCACACGATCATCAGAATCGGTAAAGCGAAAGGCAAAGACCCGGTACCTGTCGATGATGGCGGGAAGAATATCTTTACCGAAATCATGGCTGGACTCTGGATCATCGGCGTCACGAATCAACTCTTCGTACAGGAATTTTGTAGTGAAAATATAGATACCCATCGAGCACAAGGCGTATTGGCTATTACCGGGCATGGGTTCGGGTATCTCCGGCTTTTCCAGGAAACTGGTGATGCGCATCTCCCGGTCGACGCTGATCACACCGAAAGCCGACGCCTTTTCCAAGGGCACTTCAATGCAGCCCACCATTACATCGGCATTATAATCCACGTGCCTGGCCAGCATGGTTCCATAGTCCATTTTGTATATATGATCACCGGCCAGGATCAGCACATGATCAGGGGAGTGGGCGCGTATGATATCCAGATTCTGGTACACTGAATCCGCGGTACCGGAGTACCAGGCTGCCTCGATACGTTGTTGTGCGGGCAGCAGCTCCACGAACTCACGCAACTCACCCCGAAAGTGCCCCCACCCCCGCTGTATGTGCAGATTCAATGAGTGGGATTTATACTGTGTCAGGACCCCGATGCGGCGGATCCCTGAGTTGACGCAATTCGACAGGGAAAAATCGATGATTCGAAACTTCCCGCCAAACGGAACTGCCGGTTTGGCGCGCCATTTTGTCAGCTGCTTTAAGCGTGACCCCCGCCCCCCGGCCAGGATCAAGGCCAGCGTATTGCGGGTCAGATAACTGATAAAGCGGGGTGAATTTCTGTACTTCATCGACTTCTTTCCCTGTGCCTGAAATCACTTCATGATCTGTAATAATTATCCTATCATCGACGGCGCGGCCGAGCTTCGCAACATACCCAGCCTCGTGGCGGCGGTTGCCCAGGTCAAAGGGATCACGAGCCTCTGAACACCCGGCCGACAGACTCCCGCTGGAACTCGGATCGTTCCATAAAACCTGTACCGTAGGTTTAATATGGCGCTGTCCCAGTTAACTGTCGCATGAGAAGTGGTCTTTTTGTCGGGGCGGATTTATCCGCGAAATTTCTCGGCTGAGGCCACTCCTACCGCTACGCTTGGCCGCCGGAGAGGGGTTTGACCTGTAGGCGGCCCGCCCCGGGCCGAATTCGCGGCGAGGCGCCGCGCCTACCGGGCGAATCGCCAAGCTAAGCCAAAACAAGACCAACAACTCATTGGGACATAGCCTTTACTAAAGGTAGTTAGGAAATATGAATTATCCAGTCCAATTTACCGATTTTGATACATCAACAGCAAAACATAACCTTATAGAGTAGAATCGTTCTGCATAGATAGTTTTTATAGTTATGGGATTGACGGCAACTAGCGCCCGTAACAGGAAGGCAGGGCAATGACCATCACCACCGATCAACTGGACAGCCAGGTATTGAGCTATCTCACCAGCATCCGGCAGGATCTTGAGCGGATCGCCAATGCGACCCACTACAACCCCTGCGCGATACTGGGCAGACAAAACCAGCATAGCGACAACCCCTTGCTGTGCTACTCACCGGACACCCTTGAACTCTCCCTGGAGCAGCCGGAACAGCGCTTGACCCGCCTTGGTGACAGTGATTTTTTTATCTCCACAGGGAACCTCCAGGCAATCCCCCGGTATTACCGGTTGCGGCGGCTGGACAGGCGCCGGCAGGTCAGCCTTTTGCATGATCCTTACAGTTTCCCGCAGCAGATTCCGGACCATGATCTGCAACTGTTTTCCGCAGGTAGACACTTTCATATCTACAACGTCCTCGGCGCACAGGTTAAGTGCATCGATGGCATAGACGGTATCCGCTTCGCCACCTGGGCACCCAACGCAGAGCGGGTCAGCGTGATTGGTGACTTCAATAATTGGGATGGACGCCGTCATCCCATGTGCTCGCGGGGAGTCAGCGGTGTCTGGGAACTGTTCATCCCCGACCTGCCAAACGGCAGCCTGTATAAGTACGAGATCCGTAACCGCGATTCGGGGGCCATCCTGACCAAAACCGATCCCTACTCGCAGCAGATGGAGTTACGTCCACGTACAGCGTCAGTGGCCGGACAGGCTCCGCCTTTTCCCTGGCAGGACAGCGGATGGATGGCGGCGCGAGCCGACCGGGCGTGGTTGCATGAACCGCTTTCAATCTATGAGTGTCATCTCGGTTCCTGGCAACGCGATGCGGACAACCACTTTCTCAACTACCGGGAGCTGGCGCACCGGCTGGTCTCCCATGTCCGGGAAACCGGCTTTACCCATATCCAGTTGCTGCCGATCACCGAGCACCCGCTGGACGCCTCCTGGGGCTATCAGACAACGGGATATTTCGCACCGACCAGCCGCTTCGGTCATGCCGATGACTTTCGCTACTTTGTCGATTACTGTCATGCCCATGGGATCGGTGTACTGCTGGACTGGGTACCGGCGCACTTCCCCAAGGATGAGCACGGCCTCGCCCGCTTTGACGGCTCGGCGCTCTATGAGCACGAGGACCCGCGGCGCGGCGAACACCGGGACTGGGGTACCCTGATCTACAACTACGGCCGCAATGAAGTGAACAACTTCCTGCTCGCCAGCGCACTTTACTGGCTCGATGAATACCACTTAGACGGCCTGCGGGTGGATGCCGTCGCCTCCATGCTCTATCTCGACTACTCCCGTCAGCCCGGTGACTGGATACCAAACCCGTACGGGGGTAATGAGAACCTGGAGGCGATCGCCTTTCTCCGGGACCTGAACAGCGTGGTTCATGAACGCTATCCGGGCGCCCTGATGATCGCGGAGGAGTCGACTGCCTGGCCACAGGTCACCCGTCCCGTCCATCTCGGGGGGCTGGGTTTCAGCATGAAGTGGAACATGGGCTGGATGCACGACACCCTGAACTATATGCAGCAGGACCCGATCTACCGCCGCTATAGCCATGACCAGCTGACCTTTGGACTGCTGTATATTTTCAATGAGAACTTCATCCTGCCGTTTTCCCATGATGAAGTGGTCCACGAAAAAAACTCGCTGCTGAACAAAATGCCGGGGGACGAATGGCAGCGGTTCGCCAACCTGCGTCTGCTCTATACCTATCAGTTTACCTATCCCGGAAAAAAACTGCTGTTCATGGGCAGTGAGTTCGGCCAGGGAGATGAATGGGACAGCGACCAGGCGCTGGACTGGTATGTGCTGAAATACCCCCCGCACCAGGGAGTCAGCAGACTGGTTGCCGATCTGAATCGCCTCTACACTACCCAGGCGGCGTTGCACCGGTACGACTTCGATCATGCGGGATTCGAGTGGATCGACTGCCACGATTCCGATCAGTCGGTCCTCTCCTATCTGCGGATGGCGGACGGTGAACATCTGCTGGTGGTGCTCAATTTCACCCCGGTGATCCGAAAGGGTTACCGGATCGGCATGCCCACGGGCGGCAGCTACCGGGTGATACTCAACTCTGATTCGGTCTATTATGCCGGTAGCAATGCCGGGAGCGGTGAAGTACTGGTGGCCGAGGATACGCCCTGGATGGGCCGGCCGGCCTCCCTGTGCCTGGACCTGCCACCGCTGGGTGGACTGATACTCGCCAAAACAACATGAACAACGTCCTGTACCTGACCAGCGAACTGTTTCCGCTGATAAAAACCGGGGGCCTCGCCGATGTCGCCGGCAGTCTGCCACCCGCCCTGGCCAAACTGGGCCAGGAGATGCGCATCCTTCTGCCCGCTTATCCGGATGTCATGCGCTGGATAAAACAGCCGACCCTGCTGGCCAGCGGCAGCTACTACAATCAGGAGGTGAGACTGTTCGAAACCCGCTTGCCGGAAAGCGGCGTCATTACCTGGCTGGTACATTGTCCGGCCGCATTCGATCGCCCCGGCGGCCCTTATCTCGACGGCAATGGCGAACCCTGGCATGACAATGCGTTGCGCTTCGCCATCTTCTGCCGGGTCGCGGTCGATATTGCACTGAACAGACTGAACCTCAACTGGCAACCGGACATCGTACATGGCAACGACTGGCAATCCGGCCTGGCGCCGGCGCTGCTGCAACTGCACAAAAACCGACCCGCCACCCTGTTCACCATTCACAATCTTGCGTACCAGGGATTGTTTGATTATCAGACCTTTCTGGATCTGAATCTGCCGGCCAGGCTCTGGCACCCCGACGGGCTGGAGTTCTATGGCCAGCTCTCGTTCATCAAGGGTGGGCTGGCCTTTGCCGATCGTATCAATACCGTCAGCCCGACCTATGCCCGGGAAATCCTGCAACCCGAATTCGGCTATGGACTGGAGGGTCTGCTGCAACACCGCCAAGAGAGACTCTCCGGCATCCTCAATGGGATCGACAGCCAGGTATGGAATCCGCAGAGCGACAAATATCTCCAGGCACCCTACGACATGGAAAACCTGCAGCAAAAAAGCATCAACAAGACCCGCCTGCAGCAACAGCTGGGACTCCCGGTGGATGCTGGGGTTCCGCTGATCGGCATGATCAGCCGGCTGGTCGAACAGAAAGGTCTTGAGATCATCCTCCAGGGCATGGCCGACCTGCTGGCACTGCCTGTTCAGCTGATCATCGTGGGTACCGGCGATATCCATTACGAGTTGCAGCTCACGGAGTGGGCAAACCGACACCCCGAACAACTGAAAGTGATCATCGGTTACAATGAACCGCTATCGCACCGGCTGGAGGCCGCCAGCGACCTGTTCCTGATGCCATCCTCATTTGAACCTTGTGGGCTGAACCAGATCTACAGCCTGCGTTACGGCACCCTGCCGGTAGTAAGGGATGTCGGGGGCCTGGCGGATACCGTGGTGGATGCCAACACCCGAACGATTAAAAACAGAACGGCCAACGGTTTTGTCATCCCAATACAGACTGCCGGCGCTCTGCTGGCCACTCTTCAGCGCGCGCTTGAACTCTACCGGAACACCGCCACCTGGCGGCAGTTACAGATCACCGCGATGGGCAGCGACTACTCCTGGAACGCCAGCGCCGAACATTACCTCGCCCTTTACCAGCAGGCACTGGTCGACCGGGATGGTGCGACGCATTAGTTAGAGCGCTTTTTCACGGCGGCAAAACAGTCCTCGCGCCACTTGCACAGCCATTGATCACATTCACCCGTCAGCGCCGAGGCGAAGCAGTCGAAATTGCCTTCCCGTAACTGGATGGATTGAATGATCTTGATTTTGCTGATGCCCCCGGTCTTAATCCCCAGATCCTTGGCCACTCGACGTACTTCCTGGATATTTACCATATCTTCCTCCTGAATGACTCCGCTACTCCCTGATAACCTCCGGCCTCGCCATCGATGCCTCTAGAGCATAGCAGGTGAACCGGACAAAACCAGGGGAGAACCCTGTGCTTGCGAAGTCACATTGTTGGTGTTTATTGGCAACGGATATTTGACGCTCTCTGAGTTTATTTTGCTGAACGGCTATATGTTTATAGCAGGTCTTCCGACTGCCCGCGCCTGTCGATACTTTTCGGTTTTCTTCAGAATGTACGGAGCACCCTGGACAAATGGGTTACACTGTTTGACCCAGGCGCCACACCGCGTATGGCAAGCCGTACTGCAAGGAGAGGTAGCGAGATGAAAAAAGTCACAGGCGTGTTGCTGGGGTTGCTGATAGCGGGTCAGGCAGTGGCCGAAACCCCCGTGGAACGGGCAAAACAGATCGTTGGGGAGCGCTGCTACCTTTGCCACGGCATGCGTGGCGAGAGTTCAAGCGCCATCTATCCGCGACTGGCCGGACAGCACGCAGAGTATATCGCCAAGCAGTTGAGTGACTTCAAGGCCGGTCGCCGCACCGGCACCATGAACGAAATGGCGGCAGACCTGACGGAGACGGAGATAGCCGCGCTGGGCGATTACTTCTCCGCCATGCCGCCGGAAGCCCACAAGGTCCGGGACAAGGAGTTTGCCGCTGTGGGTTACTATCTTTTCCATAAGGGCAACCCCTACTCCGGGGTCGCCGCCTGCAAGGATTGTCACGGAGACGAGGGCAAGGGAACCCGACAGCTTCCCCGGCTGGCCGGACAGCACAAACGCTACCTGATCACCCAGCTGCAGGACTTCAATAAACGCATGCGTACCAACGACAACGCGGTGATGCACTCCATCGCCTCGAAACTCACCGAGTTCGAGATCGAGGCGCTGGCCAATTACATCAGTGGCATGAACTGAGGAGCGGACCGGCGGGCGCCGTCAATCCGCTTCGGCGAGTGCCGGATAATCGGTATAACCGGCGGCGCCACCCCCATAAAGTGTCTGTTTGTCCAGGCGCTGCAGCGGAGCGTTGGTTGCCAGCCGCCGCACCAGGTCCGGATTGGCGATGAAGGGCCGGCCAAAAGCCACCAGCGCCTTCGGATCCGCTTTCGTCAAGGACAGAGCCAGCGCCAGGTTATAGCCGTTGTTGGCCATATAGACACCGCTGAAGCGCCGTCGCAGACGGACAAAATCGAATTCGGGATCATAGTCCCGGGATGACATGGTGGCCCCTTCGATCACATGAATATAGACCGGGGCAAGCTGCTCCAAGCGGTCAAATACCCACTGAAACAGCGCCAGATTGTCACTGTTGCTGATGCCGTTGGCCGGACTGACCGGCGACAGCCTGACGCCCACCCGTTCGGCTCCCGCCTCGGCAATCACCGCCGTCATCACCTCCATCAGGAAGCGGCCGCGATTTTCGATGGGACCGCCATAACCATCGGTTCGTTTGTTCGAACCGTCACGCAGGAATTGATCGATCAGATACCCGTTCGCCGCGTGGATCTCGACGCCGTCGAATCCGGCCGCCAGGGCATTGGCGGTGGCCTGGCGGTAATCCTGCACAATTGCCGGGATCTCATCCGGCTCGAGGGCGCGGGGCTGACTGGCGGGGACAAAGGCCCCATTGACAAAGGTCATGGCTTCCGCCGGGATCGCCGAAGGTGCCACCGGCTGCCCGCCACCGGGCTGCAGGCTGCTGTGGGAAACCCGTCCCACATGCCAGAGTTGCAGAAAGATTCGCCCGCCCCGGGCATGTACCGCATCCGTCACCAGACGCCAGCCCGCCACCTGCTCAGAGCTGTAGATTCCCGGCGTATCCTGGTAGCCCTGTCCCTGGGGCGAGATCTGCGAGGCCTCGGCGATAATCAGCCCCGCCGAGGCGCGTTGGGCATAGTATTCCGCCATCAGTGGTGTCGGCACACAGCCGGTGCCTGCCCGGCTGCGGGTCAGAGGGGCCATCACAATACGATTGGCCAAGCGCAGGGCGCCCAGCTGACAGGGGGCAAAGAGTGGGTGTTGACTGGTCACGCCGGAAAAGCTCCTGTGCCTGGAAAATAACCGGGAATCATACCAGCAACCGGCAGGAGATTCAGCACGGGTGTTTGCCCCGCAATCCCGGCCGGGACTGTACAGGACAGCCCGGCACGCGGGTCATGGAGCGGTGGAACTATTTCTTGCTGCGATATTTTTTATGGCAGCTGCTGCAGGTTTCACCGGTTTTTAGAAACTGTTCCTTTATTGCCGCCTCGTCACCCGTAGCCGCCACCTGCTGCAGCTTGACCGCCTCATCCTGCAGGCCCTGGTATTTGCTCAGGAAGTCATCCCACTCGTCCCAGATCTCCGGCTTCGCTTCACTCTCACCCACCGATCCCTCGGGAAAGCCTTCCGAGACATCCAGGCGGGAAGCATTCGCCAGACCGTCCGCACGACTCTTGAACAAGGCGGCATCGAACGGGATCTTGCCTTTGACCATGGCCCCCATCGGGCCCATGTACCATTTGAAGGTGGTCATGACCGACTCCCTGAAATCGATCGCGCCCTGGGTAGACTCATCGGCCAGGGTGGGCATGCCAACAGCGGCAAGCAAGGAGGCGATCAGAGTGAACTGGATAAGGCGTCTTTTCATGCTTGATTCTCCATATACACAATCAGTATGTTGTTTTTTTATCCGCAACCCTGTCACTCATCCCGCAAGCGACAGGACTCTGACCCGGCGAGCGGCGCAGGCGTCAGCACTCTATATGGTAGTGGAATGTCTTGCAATCTGCGGGACTATTTTCACTCAGGCAGGGCAGTTTGTCCGACCCCCGAAAAGCACCCGCCAGTGGCTGTTTCTGGCATATTCAATTCGCCTCACGGTTTTCCGGCGCGGAGCTTGGTGGCAATAAAGTCCTCGTGGGGGACATAAAGGAGATCCGCCAGGCGGCGTATCACATGCTCTTCATACTGGTGCAGCTCCTGATCGGAGAAGGCCACCTGCCACAACGCCTCGATCAGCCACACCTTCTGCTGCGGTGAGTAGTGCCGATTGATCAGCTGGGTAAACTGGAAATAATCGGTAGCGTCGGCATGCTCCATCGCCGCCAGCGCCAGCAGTTCATCCGCTTGATCCGCTGTCAGCCGAAAATGCTTCCGCACCGCGGACAGCAGCGCCGCCCGCTCTTCCGGGTGCTGCTGAAAATCCGACTCGGCAACTTCAAATAGCAGCACCACCACCGCCAGGCGAAGAGCTTGCTGCGGATCCCGATTCATCGCGGATGAATCCGGGGCCAGCTGGGCCTGAAAAAAATGTTTGATCTTCTGAATCATATAACTACTTTGCAGTACAGCAGACGACTACGTCTGCGCTTCAATATCCATGGGCAACGCCAGACAAAACCGGGCGCCGCCATCCTTGCCACTTTCGACACTGATCTGCCCCCGATGTTTCGTGGCAACCACCTGTACAAAGGCCAGGCCCAGTCCGGTGCCCTTCTGCTGCCCAGCCTCTTTTCTGACCTGCAGGAACGGGGTGAATATGCGCAACCGGTCCGCTTCGGCAATACCCGGCCCCTGATCCTTGACCCAACAGTGTGCCACCGCATCATCGATGGCCAGTTGCAGCTCCACCGTCGAACCGCCCGGGCTGTAGCGGATGGCATTCTCCAGCAGGTTGATCAGCGCACGCTCCAGCAGTGTGCCATCCGCCTTTATCCAGGCCTGCTCCGACTGCATATTGCGCCGCAGATGGATCGCCTTCTGCTTCGCCTCGGCGAAAACCGCATCCAGCGCGTTATGCGCGACCGACACCAGGTCTATCTCCTGAAAATCGTCATAATCGGCATTTTCAGCCTTCGCCAGGCGCAGGAAATCATCCGCCAGTTGCAGCGCCTTGTGGGCATAATGTTCGATGCGCCCGGTCAATTCAGCCCTGTCCATCCGCCCCATGTCCGCGCGCTGGATCTCCAGCATGGAGATCATCGAGGTCAGGGGAGAGCGCAGATCGTGGGAGAGAAAGCTCAGCGTCTCGCTGCGCCGGCGTTCACTCTCTTTCAATCGGGTGATATCAGAAAGGATGATGATCGCTCCATTGAAATGGCCACCGGCTGCGGTCAGGGGCGAGAGCTGTATCAACAGCTCATTGCCCCGGGGCATGCTCCCCTCCAGCGACAGGGTCCGCCGCTGCACCAAAACCTGCTGAAGGGCGTCGACCAGGCCATCACCACCCCGGATCTCCATCCGTTCAGCCAGCGACAGCAGGTCCAGATCCGCCAGGTCGGCCTCGTCCCGCAGGCCGAGCAGGCGAACCGCCTGCAGGTTGTTCATCACCACTTCGCCACCCAGGTTGATGACCAGCAGGCCGTCCACCATCTGGCGCAGGATATCCGACAGCAGCCTGCGCATCGCCCGCAGATCGGCAATCGCCGTCTGCACCCGCCGCACCTGACGCTCCACCCGCTCGATATTCCCTCTCCGCTCGGGCAGATAGGTGATCACAAACTGCTGGAGGTAGTCGATCAGCGGCTGCAGTAACCGGACCTCCGCCACTGCACCGGAGGCCAGCGCCACACCCAGCCGCCAGTGACTGTCGCCACGGGGGATCCTGAGCCACAGTTGTTGTTGCTGAATCAGCGGTTCCATCGGCACCGGCATATCCGGTGCCCTGGCTGCCGCCTGCCAATGATCCCGTTGCAAAACACTGTTCTCCTGGTTCAGCAAGATCCAGCCATCGAGCGGCAGAATCGCCTTCAGGAATCCCAGCCCACGGGTAATCTCTGTCGCAGACTCACGCAATCCGATACCCCGTGGTTCGGCACGCAGCCGGGCCAGTTCCTGTTCGAAATAGTGCACCGTGCGCACCATGCGGCGCCAGCTCCAGAGCGGAAACCCCAACAGCAGGCCGGCCAGGATCGCGGTTGGGGGATACCAGAGATGCAGCAGGTGCAGCAGCAGGGTGCTGATAGCCAGCGTCAACAGCGCCAGCAGCGTGACAGCCGGCAGCAGCACCTTCGGCTTCAACAGCGGAAACGCGATAAATACCAGCAGCAGCACCACACCGTTCAACTGCATCTGCCGGTTCAGGGAGAGGGATTCGATGGTGATCCCCCGCCGCAGGGCATCGATCAGGTTGGCGTTGATCTCGACACCGGACATCGGCCGGTTGTAACCGGACACCGGCGTCGGCAACAGATCTCCCAGCCCCGGTGCGGTGGCACCGACCAGCACGATTTTGTTGTTGAACATGGCCAGGCTGAACCGCCCCTTCAGCACATCCTGATAGGAGATGCGCGGAAAATGGCCGGGGGAGCCGGCGAAGGGCAGCAGAATATGGTTGTCCCGCACGATGGTCTGGCTATCGACCGGCGCACGCGACGGATTACGACTGCCCGGCAACGGCTCCAGGGCTCCGGGGTTCAGATCCTGCAGTATCGTCACACCGATACTCGCCCAGCGGGCCCCGCCCAATCCCTCACGGAGAAACACGCGCCGGGCAATCCCGTCCGGATCCAGGTCGATGTCCACATGTCCCAGGCCACGGGCATGCTTTTGCAGTGCCGGCAGCGGCAGTGTCTCGACCAGCTGTCCAAAGGGCTGCCGCTCGATGATCACCGGCAGAAACACCCGGCCACTGTCAGCCACCGCCTGCGCCAGCCGCGCATCCCCCTCCGGATCGCTCCGGTCCGGTTCCGCAAACAGGATGTCCATGAAGATCGCCCGTGCGCCCGCACTGCTCAGTCTGTCGATCAGGTCGGCGTGCAGGCTGCGCCGCCACGGCCAGCGTCCGTATGTCTCCAGGCTGGCGCCATCGATAGCAACGATCACCAGGTCATCCGGTGGCGGGCGCGACCAGGCATCGAACTGGATGTCATAAAACAGCTGATCCATGCGCCACAGCCACTGGGTATTTACCACAAACAGTATTCCGCCGATCAGCAGTAGTGAAAGCAGCAGCCACTCGGGGGAGAGCCGTAGCGGGCCCCTGCCGACCCGTCGAACAGTCGAAGCCGCGCTGCTCAGCATCCGCATCCCGCTGTCGTGACATGGGCAAACAGCGCTTTCAGAAAGGCAGTGATCCCCATATGTCCCCCCGTTAGATATTCCCTGGCATTTATCCCATATTGCCCCGATGACATAAAGCCCCGCCAACCTGCGACCGAGGAGAGTCCCTGACTGATTGCCTATAGCCCTGCTTGGTTGTCTGTGGGCGAACAACTACACTCAATCTATCCATTACGAGGTACCGATAATGAAACAGATCAGAGCGGCTGACGCACGCGGTTACAACCATCATGACTGGCTGGAGACCCGCTACAGCTTCTCCTTTGCCGATTATCACGACCCGGCCCACATGGGAATATCCATCCTGCGCGTGCTCAATGAAGACCGGATTGCCCCGGCCGGGGGCTTTCCCACCCATCCGCATCAGGAGATGGAAATCGTCACCTATATTCTCGACGGCGTGCTGGAACACAAGGACAGCATGGGCAACGGCTCACTGATCCGGCCGGGTGACATTCAGCGTATGAGCGCCGGCACTGGCGTACGCCACAGCGAATTCAATCACTCCGACCAGCAACCGGTGCATCTGCTACAGATCTGGCTGCTGCCCAACCGCAAAGGCGTGGAACCCGGCTATGCCCAGAAGCACTTTCCCCTGTCAGAGCGTCGGGGTATTCTTCAGCTGCTGGTCTCCCCGGACGGGCACTCCGGCTCCATCAGCAGCCATCAGGATGGACGGCTCTACGGCACGTTTCTGGAACAGGGCGAAGCGGCCTCACACAGCCTGGCAGCGGGACGTATCGCTTATGTCCATATCGCCAGAGGCAAGGCCGTGGTCAACGGTGAGAACCTGGCTGAGGGTGACGCTATAACCCTGTCACAAGAGCCCCGGGTGGACCTGGTGGGTGTCGGCCAGGCGGAGATACTGCTATTCGATCTGCCGGAGTCACCCTGATCAGCGCCGGTGAAAAAATTACCTGATTACCCATCTAACTCAGCCATATATGGAAAAAGCATGTCAGCGAATGATGGGTTATTGTAAATGCCTCATCGGCGCAGCCATTCCGTGGATAAGCGACAGCGCATCCACCATTGCCCTGGTGGTGACCCGTACCTGATCGTGACTGAGTCTTGTGGGTAATCAGGAAAAATCACCGTTCATCCTGAGCTTGTCGGAGGGTGAATTTGTACGCCGGCCCTTCTAATTCAAAAACAGATTGAGCCCTGTGCATGAGCTGTGCAGATCAGAGTTTGAACTCCGCCAGCTTCAACTGCATGGTCTCCTCCTTCGACTCCTGCTCCTGAATGCGTCGGCTGATCTCTGTGATCGCATCCAGATTGGCCTGTGAAATCTGCTTCACCTGAGCCACGCAGTCAACGATATGGGCATTCTTCTCCTGGGATCGGGACGACATCTTGACCGTATGCTCCATCTGCCCGGAAGCCTTCGAGGCATCGGTGGTGGCGGCATTGATGATTCCAATGGTGCTCTCCATGGTACTCATCACGCCATCCAGCAGGCTGGTCTGGCTCTCCATCTTTTTGGTGGAGGTGCTGACCGACTGGGTGATATCGGCAATGATCCGGTGAATCTCTTCCAGGCTCTGCTGGGTGCGCACCGCCAGCCCCCGCACTTCATCCGCCACCACGGCGAAACCGCGTCCCTGCTCTCCGGCGCGGGCGGCCTCGATGGCCGCGTTGAGCGCCAGCAGATTGGTCTGTTCCGCAATGCCGTTGACTACTGTCAGGACCCTTTTGACCTGATCGGTATTATTGGACAACTGGGCGATCTCGCTCGCCATCTCACGATTGCTGACCGAATAGCGCCGCAACTTCTCACCAAAATCGCTGATTCCCTGCTGGGATTTGTTGAGATGTTCACTGACCTTGCGGATCAGGATCTGGCTCTGTTCGGCATCCACAACAAGACTGTCGGTGATCTGGTCCAGTTCCGCCAACTCCTGATGGGCCTGCTGGATCAACTGGGCAATGCCGTTGATACGCTGATTGATTTCGCCCGTCATCTGGTTGATATCATGCACCGCGTTCTTGTTCGAGCCGGCAAACTGTTTCGTCTCCAGCAGCGCCGAGCGGATGCTGTGCCTGAAACTGTCGATAACCGAGAGCACCTGTCCCAGTTCGGTATTGAAGCTGGCGTTGACCTTGCATTCCTGGGAGAGGTCCCTTCTGGCGAAGTTCTCCATATAACGGGACATCTGCTTCAGGGCATCCACACCCCAGCGTTTCTCATCCAGATCATGAACCAGAATCACCCCGGCCACCACCAGCTGAATCACCATGGACCAGGAATTTTCGGTAAGGATCAGGGCATTGGCCACCAGGATGACAATGCCGACCCAATGAATACTGCGCATACGCAAGAAGAGTGATTTCATGATATTCGGGCTTCGCTGTTTAAGGAGAGTCTCTATCGGAAAAGCAACCTGACCACGGCCAGGAAAACCCGCCGCTGGTGCTCTGTGAACCGCTGCGCGGCCTACGCATCTGGCGCATCTGGCGCCGGCTGCTACCCTGTCATTTATCGGACAGCCGTAGTGAGTCTTTAATCAGGCGCCTGATTATTGTGGTTATTTACCGATTTAATTGACCGAGATCAATAATATTCCCCTGCGTGCTGCCGCTGCCGCCTGTATCCATGGCTCTGCATCACTCGCGGAACAGGCTGCAGGCCGTGCGCAGGAAGCGGTATCATGCGTACGGCCTGCCGTGGCCGACCGGACCGTCGAATAGATAATGGATAACTTGCCCTGCCAGCACCCGGACAATCCCTGCCATGAGTGATCTGGAAACCTATCAGTATCTGCTGGTTGCCCTGATCTTTGTCTGGAGCGGCTTCGTGCGCTCGGGACTGGGCTTTGGCGGCGCGGCCCTCTCGTTGCCGTTTCTGCTGCTGATCGAAAACCAGCCGCTGATTTTTCTGCCCATCATCGCCATCCACCTGCTGGTATTCTCCTCCTCCACCGTACTCTTGAGCGCGCGCCGGACAAGCCTTGCAAAGGCCGGGGAGAAGCGCTTCAGACAGGGCATCGACTGGCGCTATTTGCGCTATGCACTGGCGCTGATGATCATCCCCAAGCTGCTGGGAGTGTTCGGCCTGATTACCCTGCCGGCGACAGTGATGAGCAGCATTATCTTCGTTATTGTCTCCCTGTACGCCATCGGTTATATCCTGAATCGCCCGTTCAAGAGCAACAGCAAGGCGGTAGACGCCCTGTTCCTGATGCTGGGCGGCTACATCAGCGGCTCCTCCCTGATCGGCGCGCCATTAATCATCGCCGTGTTCGCCAATCATGTGGACAAGCACCAGTTGCGCGATACCCTGTTTGTTCTCTGGTTCATTCTGGTGACCATCAAGATGGCCGCCTTTATCGCCGCGGATATCGACCTGCAACTGATTCACCAGATCTGGCTGCTGCCCTGCGCCACGATCGGCCATCTGCTGGGTCTGCGGCTGCACCGACGCATGCTGGACCGGGAATCGCCGCTCTTCTTCCGCCTGCTCGGCTCGGCCCTGCTGTTGATCAGCATTACCGGACTGCTGAAAGCGCTGATATGAGCCCACCGCCTGGATTGCAGGAGACACTGAGTGCAATTCATTACGGTCGATAATGCGCTCAATGTGCCGTCGGACAGCGCCTACGTCTGCCGATCACTCCTCAGACCCGAGAATATAGGTCGGCTTGCCATCCAGGCTGAAGCGGTTTTTCTCCCGCCAGTAATCGCGGATTCCCGTTTCGCCTTTCTTCTCCGCCCAGGCTGCTAGCTGTTCACGTTCACCGGCATAATCAAAAAGCGGCACCCCCATACCGCAGGAGGTATGCACCAGATCCACCGCCAGATCGAAAATCTGCCGCGCCCCCAATTGGGGAGTGAAGCACGGATAGAGCACCTCCCATTCCGGGTCATAGGGATGGATCACGCGGGCCGTGCCATACAGGCGCAGAATCATCGGACTGCCCTCGAAGGCGCAGAACATGAGGGTCATCCTGGGCAGCTCCCGCACATGGGACCCGGTCTCATTGCCGCTGCCGGTCACATTCAGCCAGGCCACGCGCCGGGCATCCAGCACACGCAGTGAATCCAGCCCTTTCGGGGAGAGATTGACCCGGCCATCGGCGGCGGCCGTGGCGACGAAAAACAGTCGCTGCCGACGGATAAAATCGACCATTTTCGGCGCTATTTCGGTATATTTTTGTCCCATTAAATCACTCCGGGAAATATGGCGTCATAAGGGATCAATGGCCCCGATGCATGTTTGCCCCGGTACTGATCTCCTGCGATGATGCGAGCATAGCACGCCAAAATCACGAGGAACGACCATGGAACGCATCACCATCTCCCTGGATGAAGAGCTGGTCAGCCAGTTTGAAGAGTACCTGAAACGACGCAACTACAAGAACCGCTCCGAGGCGATCCGGGATATGATCCGTGACACCCTGGAAACGGACCGCATGGCCCATGCACAGAGCGGCCACTGCGTCGGCACCCTGACCTATGTGTTCAATCATGAGGAGCGCGAACTGGCCAGACGCCTGACCCACACCCATCACCACCATCACGATGTCTCGGTCTCCACCCTGCATGTCCATCTGGATCATGAAAACTGCCTGGAGGCGGTGGTGCTGAACGGACCGATCCACCAGGTGGAGGCCTTTGCCAATGCCGTGATCACCCAGCCGGGCGTGCGCCACGGCAAGCTCAACCTGATACCCGTCGATGTACAACAGGAACACCACCACGGCAACAGCGCCCACAAGCACAGCCACACCCATCCGCAGACCTGAACCGGACGCCCGGCCTGTTTCTCCGCCAGGCCCGGCGAGGTGCCTGTCGGGTTTGACCGATGGTAGCGAGGAAAAGCCGGCTTGTTCAGCACATCCATCGCCCCAGGTGATTGAATAAGGCAGATTTCTGTAAAACCACCGTTCACCCTGAGCTTGCCGAAGGGAGCCTGTCCAAGCGCATTGCCAAAGGCTTGCCGTCGGCTAATCGTGGTTCGACAGGCTCACCACGAACGGGACGGCCTCACCACGAACGGGACGGCCTCACCACGAATAAGATCAGATGGCTAATGAGACGACCTTGCCCACATCCGCTGTTTGTATTACGAATTATTTTTTTGTAATATTTCACACTCGATCCGGGCATATCGGCAACCCGCCGCCCGGTCCGCCTCTTCACCGGATTCTGTCAATGTACAAACGGCTTACCCGATACCTGGTTACCACACTCAGTCTGTTTCCGGTCGTGGCCGCCGCCCACTTTCAGACCCTGATCCCGTCCCATGACCTGATTAATGAATCCACACCACACCAGGTGCGGCTGGATCTGCGCTTTACCCATCCGATGCAGGGCGGCCCCGTCATGGCCATGGGTCAGCCGGTCCGGTTTGGCGTACTGGGCCCCGGCGGTGACCGGGATCTGCGTGCCGCCCTCGCATCCTATACAGTAAACGGGCAGACCGCCTACCGGGCCGACTTTCGCTTTACCCGCCCGGGAACCTATCAATTCTACCTGCAGCCGGCACCCTACTGGGAGCCTGCGGAAGGGGTAATGATCGAACATTTCACCAAGGTGGTGGTGGACGCCTTTTCCGCTGAAAGCGGTTGGGACCGGCAGGTCGGATTCCCGGTCGAGATCGAGCCGCTGACCCGTCCCTTCGGCCTCTGGAGCGGCAATCTGTTCCAGGGGGTGGTGAAACGGGCGGGTCAACCGGTACCCTTTGCTGAGGTGGAGATCGAATGGCTGAATGACGGCAGCGTCACGCCACCGGCGGACGCCTATGTCACCCAGGTGGTCAAGGCGGATGCCAACGGCACTTTCAGCTATGTGATGCCCCGCGCCGGCTGGTGGGGATTCGCCGCCCTCCTGGAAGGTCCGGAAAAGATGCCCAATCCCGCCGGGGAAGCGGTACCGGTGGAACAGGGGGCGCTGATCTGGGTGTTTGCCCGTGATATGCCATAACTGAGGAGCCAGGACGATCGCCCATATTCCCGATGGCGTGCTCTCCACGCCGGTACTGATCGGCGGCATCGCCATCACCGGCGCACTGCTGGTGGTGGCGATCCGGCGTCTCGATTTCGACCGCATTCCCCAGGCGGCGGTACTCTCGGCCGCCTTTTTTATTGCCTCTCTGATCTCGGTACCGGTCGGCCCCAGCAGCGTCCACCTGCTGTTGAACGGTCTGATGGGACTGATCCTCGGCTGGACGGCAGTGCCGGCCATTTTTGTCGCGCTGATCATGCAGGCGGTGTTTTTCGGCTACGGCGGCCTGCTGGTGCTGGGCGTGAATACCCTGAACATGGCCCTGCCGGCACTGCTCTGCGCTGCCCTTCTGGGTCCAGCACTGCGCCGTTCCAGCGGCAGATCGAACGTCGCCTGGGGAGCGCTCGGCGGCGGGCTGGCAGTGCTGCTGACCGGCACGCTGGTCAGTCTGAGCCTCGCCCTGAGCAACCCCGATTATCTACCGGCCGCCAAAGTCGTTCTGGCCACCTATGCCCCACTAATGATTGCCGAGGCGGCCGTCACCGGCTTTACCCTGGGATTCATTCTCAAGGTGGCACCGGAACTGATCAGGACCAAGGAGTGAAGCGATGCTACCACTGCGTTTGATTTTCCCGCTCCTGCTGCTGTTCAACGGCACTGTCGAGGCGCACCTGTTAAAGCTGTTCGCCTACGTGGAGGGCACGACCATCCACGGCTCCGCCTATTTTGCCGGTGGCGCCAACGCCGCCGGCCTGGCGATCACCATCAGCGATCGTGACAGTCGACAGCTTGTCACGCTGGATACCGACCCCCAAGGCGCCTTCAGTTACACCCCGGCAGTCCCGGGCGAATACCATATTCTGGCCGATACCGGCGAGGGCCATCAGGCGAGGTGGCTTATCCGCGCCGAGGCATTTGGTCAATCAGCCACGCCGGTGAGAGAGCCCTCGGAAACGATGACGACAACAGTCCGGGCGAATTCCGTTCCGGCAGATCTGACACCCCGGCAACTGACCGCCCTGATCGAACAGGCGGTGGCGCGGCAGATCGGCCCGCTACGTGAGGCGCTGCAACGCGCCCAGGACCGGGCGCGGCTGAGCGACATGCTCGGCGGCATCGGCTTTATCTTCGGCTTGGCCGGCATCATCCTCTGGTGGCGGGGCAGGCAGCGCGGGGGGACACAGTGATGCCTCTGACCCTGACGGGAGATGCCTCCCGCAACGACCGGCTGAAGCTGCTCGATCCCCGGTTGCGCCTGATCACCGCCCTGCTGTTCGCCCTGACCGTGGTCTCCCTGCAGCAGATCCCCCTGCTGCTGCTGACCCTGCTGCTGGCATTGGCCACGGCGGTGTGGGCCGGACTGAGCGGGCCGTTGCTGCTGAAACGGCTCCTGGCGATGGAGGGATTCATGGTCGTGCTGCTGATCATGCTGCCCTTTTCCGTACCCGGCGAGAGCCTGCTGACCCTGGGTCCTTTCAGCGCCAGCCTGGCCGGCCTGCAGCGGGCCCTGGAGATCGCACTCAAGGCCAACGCCGTGGTGATCCTGCTGCTGGCCCTGGTCGGCACCCTGGAGCCGGTGGTGCTGGGCCACGCCCTGGGACAGCTGCGACTGCCGGAAAAACTGATCCATCTGTTCCTGTTCAGCGTCCGCTACATCGGCGTACTGTTCGATGAATATCAACGCCTGCGCCTGGCGATGCGGGCACGCGCCTTCGTGGCCGGCAGTAACCGGCACACCTGGCGCACCTTCGGCTGGCTGCTGGGCATGCTGCTGGTACGCAGCCTGGAGCGCTCGGAACGGATCCTTGCCGCGATGAAATGCCGCGGCTTCAATGGGCGGCTCTATCTGCTGCAACAGAACAGCTGGCGCCGGCGTGACACCCGGGGACTGATCTTCACGTTCTGCCTCCTGGGCGTACTGCTACTGCTGGAACAGACCTTATGAGCGAAGCCCTGATCACGCTGGCGGATGTCGCATTCAGCTACCCGGGCCACCCGGTGCTGTCCGCGGTCAATTTTCAGCTGCATCCCGGTGAGCGGGTTGCCCTGCTGGGGGAGAACGGCGCCGGCAAAACCACCCTATTGCAACTGATGGTGGGACTGCACAAACCCACCCGCGGGCGCATCCACGCCTTTGGCCGCGAGCGCCGCAGCGAGCAGGACTTCCGGGAGGTGCGGGGCAAGGCGGGACTGCTGTTTCAGGATGCCGATGACCAGTTGTTCTGTCCCACGGTGCTGGAGGATGTCATCTTCGGCCCGCGTAACCTGGGCAGGTCGGAGACCGAGGCAAAGGCAATCGCCGAACAGGTGCTGGCCTCTCTCGGGCTCTCCCGCTATGCCGACCGCATCACCCACAAACTCTCCGGCGGGGAAAAACGGATGATCTCACTGGCCACGGTGCTGGCCATGCAGCCGCAAGTGCTGTTGATGGATGAACCGACCAACGGACTCGACGAAAAGGCCGAACAGCGGCTGCTGGCGCACCTGGAGTCACTGCCCCAGGCGATGCTGTTCGTCTCCCATGACAGAAAACTGGTGGAGCGCCTGGCCACCCGGGCCGTGCTGATCCAGGACGGCACCCTGATCGAAGGGGTGATGCACAGCCATCCCCATGTGCATACCCATTCGCACCTGCATATCCACGCCGCCGGGCAGGATGCCGGACACCATCACGACGGGAGCGTGCCCGAACACCAGCACACCCATGGGGAGGGCTGATCCCGGCTGACGGCAGGCCCGGGAATGGATTTTTGCAACCCGCCGATCCGCCACTATTATCCCTAACGAAAACGCACCTATGCGGCACTCGGTAGCCAGTGAGAAAACCTGTAGAATAAGATAAGTGAGGCGAAACACATCGCGCATCCAGCACAAACCGCCTCGGTATTTGTCGAAATAGCCGACGCGTTACAGGAAAACAGCAACCGGGGAGATCCGTGCCAAATCTTTTGAGCTATCTTCAGACACTGACCAGGAGCGGGCTGTTTCTCCTGTTTTGTGTGGCACTGCCACTGCCCCCGATCGCGGCGGCGCAAAGCGCTCCGCCCGCCTTACTGGACACCACGGTACCAAACATTGCGAGCACCCAGGCTAAAATCGCCGAACTGGAAGCCGTGGCCGGACAGGAGGGCGCCGATCCCAAGGAGCTTGAAAGCTACCGCCAGACTCTGGATCTGCTGCAGCAGGCGGAAAAAGAGCAGCAGCTGGCGGATACCTATAAACAGACCGTGGACAATGCGCAACAGCAACTCGACAAGCTGAGAAATTCACTCAACCAGTACACCCGGGAGAGCAAGCCCCCCACGCTACCGGCCAACCTGAGTGTCGATGAGTTGACCCGACGCTATAGTCAGGCCCAGTCGGAGCGCCAGCTGGCCCAGACACAACTGCAGGACCTGGAGGAGCAGCGCACCACGCAACGACTCCGGCCGGAGCAGTCCGGCATCGAGTTGGCCGATACCAAACGAAAACTGGAGGAGATCGAAAACCGCCTCAACGACAACACCGCCGAAATCCTCCCGCCCTACCAGCGACAGCAACTGCTGGCCAGTCAGCTGATGCTGAAAAACAAGATCAACCGGCTGGAGATGGAACGCCTCAGCCATGCGCATCGCATGGACCAGTTGGCGGTGCAGATCGAGCTGGCACAGGCGCGACTGAAGCACACGGACGCCCGGGTTCAGCTGCTTCAGGAGCGGGTTTCGTCACTGCAGGCGGAAGAGGCGCAACAGGCTCAGCAGGCGGCGGAGATTGCGCAACAGCAAGCCGCCGGAAAACATGGCCTGATCCAGAAACAGGCCAATGAAAACGCCGTGCTGAGCCAGAAACTGGCACAACTGGCACAAAATGCCGAGTCGATCACGCTGGAGCTGGAGAAGACCGTCTCCCGTAAAGAGTCGATACGCCAGAGCCAGGAACGGGTCCAGCAGCAGATCCGCTTCGGTGGCCTGGATGAGCGTACCGGACGCCTGCTGCAGAAACAGCGCAGTACCTTGCCCCGGCCCGCCGAGATCCGCCAGGCGGTGGAACAGCGCAGCGCGCAGATTGCCGCCGCTCGTCTGGAGTCCTTCCAGATCGAGGACCAGCGGAGCCAGCTCCAGGCCGAACTGAGACATGACCAGATCGATGTGCAACCCCCGGCCGATCTGAGCGAAGCCGAGTGGAACGCAATCCGCAACGAACTAAAGCAGTTGCTGGAAAACCGCCTGCTGCTGCTGGACAAGCTTAAAAGCGCCTATGGGCGTTATGAAAAGGCCCTGGCTGATCTCAACGCCGAACAGCTGCAGTTGTATGATCGGGTTGAACAGTACCGCATCCTGCTGGACCGGCACCTCCTGTGGATCCCCTCCACCACCCGGATTGGTACGGACACCTTTGGCGATAGCCTGGCTGCCATTGGCTGGTTCTTCTCGCCCGGGAACTGGATGGATGCCGGGGCCGCGATTATCCAGGGGCTGAAGATGTACCCCTACCGGGTGATTCTGCTGATTCTGATCATGGGGCTGCTGCTGCACAACCGGAGCCGGATGTACCGGATTCTCGATCAGATCGCACCGGACGTGGGCAATGTCAGCCGGGACAGCTTCCAGAATACGGTCAAGGCATTTGCCATCACCCTGCTGCTGGCACTGCCCTGGCCACTGCTGATGGCCGCAGCCGGCTGGTGGCTCACCAAGGGCTCCAGCCAGGAGTTCGTGACAGCGGTCGCCACCGGGCTGGGCCGGGTCGCCGTGTTCTTTTTCATTATCCAGATCCTGCGCTACCTGTTCATAAAAAATGGCCTGGCAGAGGTGCATTTCCGCTGGAACCCGGTCTGCGGAAAAATGTTCCGACGCCATCTGCACTGGCTGGTATCGGCACTGGTCCCCCTCGCCTTCACGGTCGGCGTATTTGAGTGGACCGAGCATGAAACCTATATCAATTCCCTGGGACGACTGGCATTTATCACCGGGTTGATTGTCATTGCGCTATTCTTCCACCGCATGCTCAATCCCTGGAGCGGTTTCCTTGCCGTGGATGAAAACAACAACCCGGCCCGTCTGAACCGGTTCTGGTATCCCGCCGGCATGCTGATCTGCCTGGGGCTGTCGATCCTGGCCATCGAGGGCTACTACTTCAGCGCGCTCAACCTGGAGCGCATGCTGTTCATCTCACTGTTTGCCGGGATACTGATCTTCCTGATCTACCAGTTACTGGTGCGCTGGCTGCTGGTGGCGGAACGGCGCCTGGCACTGGCCCGGGCCAAGGCGAAACGGCAGGCCGCCCAGGAAGCCAAAGTAGCCAAGGAGGCCGCCGAGGCGGCCGGTGAAGGCATGCCCGAACTGGCCGACTTCGAAGCCATCAACCTGGCCACCATCAACGAACAGACCCGCCGCCTGCTGCGGGTCGGCGCCGGCCTGCTGTTCGCGGCCATTCTCTACCTGTTATGGGAACAGCTGACGCCGGCCCTCAGCTGGCTCAACAACGTGATGTTGTGGCAGTACCAGAGCGGCAGCGGCCAACTCATCCATGTCTCGCTCTGGGAAGTGCTGCTGGCCCTGGTGGCGGTGACCCTCACCCTGATTGCCGGACGCAACCTGCCGGGACTGCTGGAGATCGCTCTGCTGCAGCCACTGAGTCTGGACATGGGCACTCGCTATGCCGTCTCCACCATCAGCCGCTACACCATCTACAGTGTCGGCAGCCTGCTGGTACTGAGCCTGATCGGCTTGCGCTGGGACGATGTGCAGTGGCTGGTCGCCGCCATGGGTGTCGGCCTCGGTTTTGGACTGAAGGAGATCTTCGCCAACTTCTTCTCCGGCATTCTCATTCTGTTCGAACGGCCGATCCGCATCGGCGACACGGTCACCATCGGCGACATCAGCGGCACCGTGTCGCGCATCCGCATCCGCGCCACCACTATCACTGACTGGGACAACAAGGAACTGATAGTGCCGAATAAAAACTTCATCACCGATCCGCTGATCAACTGGACCCTGACCGATCCGGTCACCCGCATCGTCATCAAGGTGGGCATCGCCTATGGCTCCGATACTAACCGGGCCCTGCAGATCATGACCGAGGTGGTGGAGCGTCACCCCGAGGTCTTGAAAGAGCCGCGGGCCACCATCTTCTTTACCGGATTTGGCGACAGCTCCCTCAATTTCGACATCCGTGTCTTCGCCAGTGATCTGTTCAAACGCATGCCCCTGCTGCACGACCTGCACATGTCCTTGAACAAGGCGCTGGAGGAGGGCGGCATTGAAATCCCCTTCCCGCAGCGGGATCTGCACCTGCGCTCGGTGGACCCGAAGATCAACCTGGGAGGTAACGCACCCCCATCCACAGAGCGCCCGGAATAGGCGGCCCGCCCCTTATCCATACAAAACCGTAAGATGTGGTGAGTGAAACCAAGCGCATCCACCGGGCAATGGCATTGGGCGGGGCGCGCCGCCCGCATTTGTGGCAACCCACCGCACCCTTTAGAATGCCCCGATGAACCCGACACTACCCACCACCGACCGACTGGATGAGACGCTCAGCCGTGTCTTCGGTTACAGCGAGTTCCGTCCGCATCAGCGGCAGATCATTGAACAGCTCTGCACCGGCGAGTCCGCCTTCGTACTGATGCCGACCGGCGGCGGCAAGTCGCTCTGCTACCAGCTTCCGGCGCTGCTGCGTCCCGGTGTCGGTATCATCATCTCACCCTTGATCTCATTGATGAAGGACCAGGTCGATGCGCTGCGGGCAAACGGGGTGAAGGCCGCCTTCTACAACTCTTCCCTGTCATCGGACAACGCCCGCCAGGTCCTTGCACAACTGCATAGTGGTGAACTGGAGTTGCTCTACATCGCCCCGGAGCGGTTGATGCGGGAGGATTTTATCGAACGGCTGCGGCAGATCGATATCGCCCTGATTGCCATCGACGAGGCTCACTGTGTCTCCCAGTGGGGGCACGACTTCCGTCCCGAGTACGCCCAACTGGGTCAGCTCGAGACGCTGTTTCCCGGCATTCCCCGCATTGCCCTGACCGCAACCGCCGATCCGCAGACTCGCAAGGATATCCTGCGGGTCTTGAAGCTGGAGCAGGCGGCCTGCCATATCACCGGCTTCGACCGCCCCAATATCCGTTACTCGGTACTGGAGAAGCACAACCCGTTCAACCAGCTGCAGCGGTTTCTCGGCAACCACGCGAACGAGGCGGGAATCATCTACGCCCTCAGCCGCAAGCGGGTGGAGCGGCTCACCGCCCAGCTTTACGAAAAGGGCATCCGCGCCGCCGCCTATCACGCCGGACTCCCGTCCGAACAGCGTCACTGGGTGCAGGAGCAGTTCCTGCGCGACGAGATAGATATCGTGGTGGCCACCGTCGCCTTCGGCATGGGCATCGACAAGCCCGATGTGCGCTTCGTGGTGCACTACGATCTGCCGAAAAACATCGAGAGCTACTACCAGGAGACCGGCCGCGCCGGGCGTGACGGCCTGCCGGCCGAGGCGCTGCTGCTGTTCGGCACCCAGGACATGGTGCTGGTACGCCAGCTGGTGGAGGGCGGTGATAATCCGGAGCGGGTGCGGATCGAGCTGCACAAGCTCAACACCATGATCGCCCTGGCCGAGAGCGTCACCTGCCGCCGCCAGGTGCTGCTCAACTACTTCGGCGAGCAGCTCGAGGGTGGCTGCGGCAACTGCGACCTCTGCCTCGATCCGCCCGAGACCTTTGACGCCACCGAGGATGCGCGCAAGGCCCTCTCCTGCGTCTACCGGGTCGGGCAGGCGTTTGGCATGCGCCATGTCATCGACGTACTGCGCGGCGCCGACAACGAACGCATCCGCCGCCTCGGCCATGATCGGCTCAGCACCCATGGCATCGGCAGCGACAAGAGCGATATCGAGTGGTCCAGCCTGATCCGTCAGCTGATTCACCACGGCTACCTGCTGCAGGATATCGAGCACTACTCGGTGCTGCGGCTCACTCCCGCTGCACGACCGGTATTGCGGGGTGAAAAGCCGTTGCAACTAGCCGTACCGCGCATTCGTGAAAAGACAAAGAGCAAGCCCAAGGCACCCAAAGGGGCCGCCGAGATCGGCGCCTATGATGAGAAACTGTTTGAGCGCCTGCGCACGCTGCGCAAGGCGCTGGCAGACGAGGCAGGTGTGCCGCCTTACGTGGTGTTTGGCGACAACGCACTGCTACTGATGGCAAGAGATAAACCGACCGAGTCAGACGAATTCCTGCAGATCAGCGGTGTCGGCCAGACCAAACTGGAGCGTTATGGTGATACCTTCATGAATGCCATTGCCGAACATGATAGCCGGGCAACCAACGGTTGATTGCCGCAACAGGTGGACTCTATCCCCCCTTAAAAACCATCTCCAATCACGGCACAATAGAACGATAAGCAAAAAACAGATAAAGGGAGAAGGAGATGGATCGACGCTGGATCACACTGGGGGGCGCAACCCTGATTGCCCTGGTGCTCTACTGGGGTATCGATCTGGCCGAACCCCTGCGCATCGGCCTCTCCATCCTCGCCTTCATCGCCCTGCTCTGGATCACCGAAACCTTCCACATCACCATCACCGCCCTGCTGATCCCGCTGCTGACGGTCGGCAGCGGGATCTTCACCACCGGTGAGGCGCTACGGAACTTTGCCCATCCGATCATCTTCCTGTTTCTCGGCGGCTTCGCCCTGGCGGCGGCACTGCACCGGCAGCAGCTCGATGTGCGGCTCGCCGCGCTGGTGATGCGCGCTGCCCGCGGCGAATTGTCGAAGGCGGCCCTGCTGCTGTTCGTTGCTACCGCCTTTGTCTCCATGTGGATCTCCAACACCGCCACCACGGCGATGATGCTGCCACTGGCATTGGGCCTGCTCACCTGCCTGCCTTATGAAAAACACCGCACAACCTACTGGTATGTGCTGTTGGGGGTGGCCTACTCCGCGAATATCGGCGGTATCGGCACATTGGTGGGCAGTCCACCCAACGCCATTGCCGCGGCGGCCAGCGGCATCAGCTTTGTCCAGTGGATCAGTTTCGGCCTGCCGGTGGTGCTGGTGATGCTGCCACTGATACTGCTGTTGCTGAGGCTGGTACTGCGCCCGGACCTGACCCACTATCTCGAATCGACTACCCGTGAATCGACACAGCCCCCGCTCACCCGCCAGCAGCGCCTGACGCTCGGGGTGTTCCTGCTCACCGTACTGCTCTGGCTGTTGAGCCGGCCGATTTCGGGATTACTCGGGATCGATGCGGACTTTGACGCGCTGGTGTCGATTCAGGCCATCGTCCTGCTTGCCGCCCTACGTTTGCTGGAGTGGACGGATGTGGAAAACTCCGCCAACTGGGGCGTACTGCTGCTGTTCGGCGGCGGCCTCACCCTCTCCGCCCTGCTCAAGGAGACCGGCACCAGCGTGTTCCTGGCCGAAGGGGCCGCCGGCCTGTTGCAGGATGCACCACTGCTTCTACTCCTGCTGGTAATCGTGCTCTTCATGGTGATGCTGACCGAGGTGGCCAGCAACACCGCCAGCAGCGCCCTCATGGTGCCGATCTTCGCATCGATCGCAGAGGCGATGGGGATCTCCTCCACTGTCATGACGGTAGTCATTGCCATCGCCGCTTCCTGCGCTTTCATGCTGCCGGTGGCCACCCCGCCCAACGCCATCGTGTTCGGCTCCGGCTACATTCCCCAGAGCCAGATGATGCGCGCCGGCCTGGTGATGAATCTGGTCCTGGCCTGCCTGATCAGCCTGATCACCTGGTGGATTATCTAGTCGGGGCAGGCCAACCCTGTCGGTCAGGCTGGCATCAGCAAAAACCAACAGACCACCCTGTTATTCCTGCACCACTATCTCAACCAATCTTCGGCAGCCAGCGCGCCGAAACGCCGGATGACAGCCGGCAAACAATACGAGAGACTATTCAGATGAGCAATACCGGCACTGCAGTGGTCTGGTTCCGCAGGGATCTTCGTCTGACCGACAATCCGGCCCTCAGCGCCGCAGTGGAGCAGTGCGCCCGGGTGATCCCGCTCTACATCCATGCACCTGAAGAGGAGGCCCCCTGGGCTCCGGGAAGCGCCAGCGACTGGTGGCTGCATCATAGTCTTCGAGCACTGCAGCATGATCTGCAGCGGGCCGGAGCAAAACTGATCATCGCCAAAGGGCCAACGCTGGCACGCTTGCAGTCGATTACCCACCAAACGGGAGCCACCCATCTGTTCTGGAACCGGTGCTATGAACCGGCAATCATCGCACGGGACCGCCGGATCAAACGGGAGTTGACCGATGCTGGACTCTCCTGCCGCTCGTTCAATGGCAACCTGTTGAGTGAACCGACCGACATCCTGACCGGACAGGGTACCCCTTACAAGGTATTCACCGCCTACTGGAAGGCGTGTCAAAAAAGGGCGAAAGCACTGACACCACCCCTGTCCCACATCACCCGGATACCAACATCATCACAAAATCATCCCAGCCTCGACATCAACACTCTTAACCTGCTACCCAGGGTAAACTGGTACGCAGGCATGGAAGCTACCTGGCAACCGGGAGAGCAAGGTGCCCTGGACAGATGGACGCGCTTCCTCCAGAACCGCCTTCCCAATTATGAAGATCAGCGGGATTTCCCCGGCAGCGAAGGT